>Ga0068855_100003029_pt1 | contig 20562 bp, 15 predicted proteins | sample KBSCornC52_FD_66592 | JGI IMG/M metagenome (GOLD analysis project Ga0068855, IMG submission 66592) | Corn rhizosphere microbial communities from Kellogg Biological Station, Michigan, USA - KBS Corn C5-2 | ecosystem: Host-associated > Plants > Roots > Rhizosphere > Soil ...
TAAACTCGACGGCAACCAAGCGCTGATAGACTTCTGCAATACACTAGAGTCTACTTGTATAGAAACAGTTGAAAGTGGTAAAATGACTAAAGATTTAGCGGTATGTGTTCACGGAAATAAAGTAGAGCATGGTAAACACTACCTGTATACCGAAGAATTCCTCGATGCGATCGATGCTAATCTGAAAAAGAAAATGGGCTCTTAGTTCTGAGTTCTAAGTTTTTAGTTCATCATATGTAAGCGCTCTGGCCTGCCGGGGCGCTTTTTTTTGCCTTCTGGCCGTACAAAGGCCCCTGCCGAGGCAAGGGCCTTTTGTGATGATAATACCCCTTAACTTACCTTTTTTAATATAGTCAGGTCCCGGGTCCCCGGAACATTTGGAATTTGTGTTTCAGAAGCTTTATTGAACCTTACATTATTTGTGCCTGATGACATCCATAACCGTAAAATTCCTGTTAAGAAAAGTATAAAGGAAGGGTACCTACGATCCGGAGCATGTGAATTTCAACATGATGGGACATTTTTTCTACAGATACCAAATGAAGCGGCCTTCGCGTTCTTTGCGTCTTCTCTGTGACCTTTGCGTTACTAAAATTGACGCAAAAGAGGAACGCAAAGAACGCTAAGCAGACGCAAAGGGCGCAAAGATAAATCCGCAAATTAGAAAGACTACATATATAAATCAGTACAGGTTCGCGAATTAAATATTATTGCAAAATAAATTTTTCAGCAGGTATGAAAAGTACGAGCGTTAATTTGCGATCTTAAATTTCCCGTGTATTTTGCTATAGGATTTTTTCTATCGGTAAACCATAACTATTGGCCGGAATAACTGCTTAAGACATTCTTCAATCCTCCAGATAAACTTTTTCCACTTGCCAGGGAACGCCCATGTACAGGTGAAGGATTAAAAAAAGTACGGCCGGCGTTCCTATTTTTATTGTACGAAGAACTATAGGGGCAAAAAAGAAAAAGAGAGCTCCAATTGGCCCTCCTTTTCCCTTCTATTCTTTTATTGGCTATTTTTTCTTGTCGGCCCTCTTTCTGATCTCGGCAACAGGCATAAGGATCTGACGACCGATCTGTTTGCCATTCCTGTAGGTCACTACCTTTAAATTAACGGCATCTTTTGGCACAATGAGCGGCTGCGTGTATTTGGGATAAAATTTGTCGGGGAAAGAATTATCAAAGCTGTAGTAAATATCCAGCCCTTCTACTTCTGTACTCATGGTTACCTTTAATTGTTCTCCTTCCTTACTTACGTCAAAAATGGGGTCATACATGCTGGGGGCATACTTTATTTCGGCTACATCGAACCGGTTGAACTGGCTTTCTACCCTGCGTGTAAAATCGTTCCAGTTCTTTTTTTCTTTTGGCGACCAAACGGCTTCAGCTACCGCAAATGCACGTGGCCAGGTCATATATTCAGCGTGACGCATGTTGTAGATCTGTTCTGTCCATAAATTCGCCTGCCCGCCTTTAATATACTTTGCATCTACTCCGTCGGGAACCGGTTCAAACTGGTAAGAAGCTTTTAACCGTACTGTTTTATATACGGGTGGTTCAATAACAGGGTCACCCTGCATCAGATCGATATACGTATTGGAATTAGGGCTCATTACCACATCGTGATTCATTTTGGCTGCTTCAATACCGCCCTCTATGCCGCGCCAGCTCATAACTGCGGCATTTGGCGCGAGGCCGCCTTCCAGTATTTCATCCCAACCCATCATTTTTTTTCCTTTTGATTCTATGATCTTTTCTACCCGTTTCACAAAATAGCTTTGCACCTCATGCATATCCTTCAGGTTTTCGCGCTGCATCAGTTGTTTGATAGCGTCGCTTTTTTCCCAGAAGTTTTTAGCACATTCATCACCACCCATATGTATATATTCAAAAGGGAAAAGCTGTGCTACTTCGGTAAATACTTTATCAAGAAACTCATACACTTTTTCGTTGGCGGGGCAAAGGGTATTGTCTTTCAGCGCATAGAAACCGGTATCGGTCCATTGCATAAACTTTTCGCCTGAGTTAACCCGGTAGGTATCGGTTGTGCACGACAATTCGGGGTACGAAGCTACGGCAGCCATACTATGGCCGGGCACATCTATTTCGGGCAGAATATTCACAAAGTGTTCGGCTGCATACCGGATCAGCTCCTTAATATCATTTTGGGTATAGAATCCGCCATAGGTGCGCGGTTCATTATCTGCAGGTGGTGTAAAAGTACCGAAGGTGCCTACCTTATCCACACGCCAGGCCCCTACTTCGGTTAATTTGGGAAGCGACTTGATCTCAATTCGCCAGCCCTGGTCGTCGGTAAGGTGTAAATGCAGCACATTATATTTATACTTAACCATTTCATCGATGTATTGCTTTACCTGTTCTTTGGTAAAATAATGGCGCACCACATCAAACATCAAACCTCTCCAGGCAAAGCGTGGGTAATCGACGATATGCACACCGGGAATACTCCAGGTAACGGGTGTTCCGCAGGCAGACTTCTTCATCACCGAATGGCTTTCTATTTCATTGGGAAGCAGCTGCAACAAGGTTTGCACGGCATAAAACAATCCGGCCGGTTCGTTGGCCGTAACCTGTACACCGGTGGCAGTTACATCTATGGAATATCCTTCTTTACCCAGGGTTGTATTTGCTTTGGAATTCAATACAAAACTGATCACATTGCTTTTGGCAGCAGCTGGCTGTACAGCCAGTGAATAACCCGTGGCCCTGTTTACCTGCCCGGTAAAGTAGCGGATCACCCGTTGCACATCGGCGCTTTTGCTGCTGGCTGCAATTCGGGTTTGGTTATTCAGAACAAAACGCGCATTTTTTATTTCAAGCGTTACTGGCTGAGGAATAATGGCAATATCGCCGGCGCTTTGAGCAACCGCAATAATACTTACCCAAATACCGGTAAGCAGCAAAATGATTTGTTTCATATTGGTCTTTTTTGTCGTGAGTCGGCAGTCGTCAATCGGCAGAAGTGATTCACGATTGCCGATTGACGATTCACGATTAGGGTTTTAAAATTAGGGGAAAATATGCTCAGGTTCATGAAAAATTAATGCAATCGGTTGATACTCTGATTCAATAATATCCTTAATTTGGTATCTTTCATTAAACAACTAACACATGAAGAAACTGCTGGTTCCTACTGACTTTTCTGATACATCTAAAAATGCAGCCCTTTTTGCGGTTAAAATGGCCGCCGATATTCAAAATGCCAGGATCATTTTAATTCATGTGTCTGATAAGATTACAGGCGGATCTGACGGTTCACCGCTTACCGAAGACGACGACGATCGCCGTATCATCTTGGGCGATGCCCTGACTCAGTTAAAAGAAGAATTGCTGGCAGCTGCAAAAGTTCAGGTTCCCATTGATTTTGATATTGAAAAGGGATCCTCGCTGGTAGAAACGCTCACGCGTTATGTACGCCATCAGGCTATTGACCTGGTAATTATGGGTATTACCGGCGCAACCCGCCTTGAGCAGATCTTTATGGGAAGCAATACCCTGGATATGGCAAAAGACAGCATCTGCCCTGTATTGATCATTCCGCCGGACGCACAATACCGCAAAATTAAGAATGTGGTACTGGCAAGCGACTTCAAGGAAGTTGATACTACCATTCCCGAAGCGCCGCTGAAAGCGACCCTCGACCTGTTTAAACCCGCTCTGCATATTGTGAATGTTGACAGTGAGCACTATGTTGAACTGTCTGATGATTATAAAGCAGAAAGGGCCAAACTGGAAACGATGTTGCAGGAGTATTCACCTGAATTTTACTTTATTCGCCAGTACGATTTCTTTGATGCCATCAGCCAGTTCGTGGCCGATAAAAATATTGACCTGCTGGTGATCGTTCCCAGAGAACGTTCTTTCCTGACCGGTTTATTTAAAACCAGCCATACCAAAAAGCTGGCCTATCACAGTCACATACCAATCGTGGCCATTCGTCAGTAAGAAATAACGAATACTGAATTTTGAATAGCGAATGTTGAAGTACGGTACTTCAGCATTCGCTATTTGTTTTAATAAAGATCAGAAATAGTGAATAATCAATTTTAATAACGAATTTTGAATCAGGAATTCTTCAACATTGAAAATTCATTGTTCAATATTCGATATTTCACATGCTCAGCTACAGTCACGAAGTATTTTTTGAAGTGGCCACAAACCTCAGCTTTTCAAAGGCGGCAGAAGTATTATATATCAGTCAGCCGGCTATCACCAAGCATATACAGTCGCTTGAAAAACATTATAACGTGAGTTTGTTTGAGCGTAAAGGCAATTCGGTGTCGCTAACCAGCGAAGGAAAAATATTACTCGAATATGTGGTAGAAGGCCGCGAACTGCAGCGGCAACTGGAATTTGATCTCACCAAACAAAAAAACCTGCAGCTGGCTAAAGGATCACTCACCCTGGGCACCAGTACTACCATTTCTTTATACGTTATCCCACCTGTTTTTTCGGCATTTCATCAACAGTATCCTAATATCGATCTAACGCTTATCAACCGCAATTCAGAAAATATTTTAAGAGCCCTGCTCGATCATGAAATTGATCTGGCCATTACAGAAGGGAAAAACACCATAACGTCAGTAAAATACCAGTTCTTTTTAACAGATGAAGTGGTGCCTGTATGCAGCGCTAAAAGCGATCTGGTTAAAAAGAAAACCATTACACCCGAAGACCTCAAAAGCATTCCTGTTGCTTTGCGCGAAAGAGGCTCGGGCACACTGGCTGCCGTTACAGAAGCGTTGCAAAAATGCAAAATCAGTATCGCCGAGCTGCAGCATAAAATTGTACTGGGCGGAACTGAGGCATTGAAAAACTTTTTGCTCGATGATGTTTGTCTGGGTTTTCTGCCTTTACGCTCTGTTGCCCGACAGCTGAAGAATGGCGAACTTATTCGGTTGTCCATACCTGGTCTGCAGATCCACCGCGCGTTTTATTTTATGCAACGCAGGGGTTCTGAGGCCGACAGAATTAATCAATTGTTTATCAAACTGGCTACCAGCCACTATAACAAAAAGTTATAGCATATAAGTAATCGGTATCGTTTTCGTTGCAGCAGGTTCCTACTTTTACACTGTCATACCTGTACAATGAGAACAATAGAACAAACTACATCATTATCACAGCTCACATGCCCGCAATGCAATAAAGCATATAGTGCATTTGAAATACAAACATTTTCCCCATGCTGCAAACAGCCGCTGGTAGCGCAATACAATCTGGCGGAAGTGCCGGATAAAACGGCTTTATACAACCGTACTGCGACCATGTGGCGTTACCGGGAAGTATTACCAGTTTTTGAAGAAGAAAATATTGTAAGCCTGGGCGAAGGGATGACGCCTGTTCTGGCCCCCAAACACTTACAGTCAAAATACGGTTTGCCCAACCTGTTATTAAAGGATGAATCAAAAAACCCGACAGGATCATTTAAAGCAAGAGGATTAAGTGCAGCTATTTCCAAAGCAAAAGAGTTTGGCGTACATACCTGCATCGTACCAACAGCAGGCAATGCCGGAGGCGCTATGGCTGCCTATTGCGCTGCAGCTGGCATGAAGGCTATTGTTGTAATGCCACGTCATACACCGCAGGTATTTAAAGATGAATGTGAATTATACGGCGCTGAGTTAATACTGGTAGATGGACTGATCAGTGATTGCGCTAAAAAAGTTGCGCAGCTGAAACAGTCGATCGAATGTTTTGATGTATCTACGATGAAAGAGCCTTACCGCCTTGAAGGCAAAAAAACAATGGGTTATGAAATTGCTGAACAGTATAACTGGATTTTACCCGATGTGATCCTTTACCCCACAGGCGGGGGTACCGGTTTAATAGGCATGTGGAAGGCATTCAGGGAAATGCAGCAAATGGGATGGATAGGCGATAAACTGCCGCGTATGATTGCCGTACAGGCCGAAAATTGTCAGCCTATTGTGCATACCTGGAAGGGACTGCAACCCAATTCTAAAAACTATGTGGGAAAACCATCACAGGCAAACGGGCTGGCCGTTCCTAATCCATTTGCAGAAGATCTGATCCTGAAAGTACTGCGTGAATCAAAAGGATTCCCTGTAGCTGTAAGTGATACAGATATGATGGATGCTGTTAAGGAAATAGCACGCGAAGAAGGATTGCTGATAGCTCCTGAAGGCGGATCGTTATGGAAAGCGCTTCTGCAACTGGTACAGGATGGCAGCATTCAGCACACAGAGAAGATATTGTTACTCAATACCGGTTCAGGATACAAATACCTCGAAAATATTTTATGAGTTTTATGGAGATTTAGGGTTGTTAAAGGGCAGTCCCGCGGTAATCGCGGGACTTTTATTTTATTATATAGCAGGTTCCTGCTGACTGAGACAATGAAAGCTGCCTAATCCCCAGATTATCTCTGTAGAATCGATGCCGATTACTTTACGGTCGGGAAAACATTGCTGAATGATCTGCAATGCCTTGTCGTCTTTATCGCACCGGTAGGTGGGTACAATTACTGATTTGTTGGCAATATAAAAATTGGCATAGGATGCCGGTAAACGTTGGTCTTCGTATACGATGGCATCCGGCATGGGCAGTTCTACGATATTCAACTGCTGACCGGTCAGTAACCGCATTTGCTGTAACTGACGCAGGTTGTGCTGCAACAGCTCATAGTTTTCATCCTGCTTATTTTCTTCAATTACGGTGAGCACCGTATTCTCGTTTACAAAACGAACGGTATCGTCAATATGGCCATCGGTATCATCGCCTACAATGCCTTCATCTACCCATAAGATCTGTTCTACGCCATAGTAGTTATACAGGTAGTCTTCTATCTGCTCCTGATTTAAATGCGGATTGCGGTTAGGGTTTAATAAACAGGCAGTAGACGTAAGTAATGTGCCTTTGCCATTAAATTCAACGGACCCGCCTTCCATTACAATACCAGGATGGTATACCGGTATATTAAAATACTTACCAATTGAAGTAGGCACCACGTCATCCAGGTCGTAGGGAGGATATTTGTTGCCCCAGGCGTTGTAGCCCCAGTCAACGATTACTTTTTTGATCTCCGCATGCGGGTTGATCAAAAAAGCCGGACCATGATCACGACACCAGGCATCATTGGTAGGATGTATGAAAAATTGAATTTTGCCCAGATCGGCGCCAGCCTCTCTTATACACTTCAATGCGAAAGCTTTCATGGCATCATCATTTACATTGATGCACACGGTTTCGCTCCGTGCCAGCTCTTTTATGAATTGGCTGTAATAGGGATAAATAGTTTCAATTTTCCCCGGCCATGATGCTTCCTTGTGCGGCCAGCTCAGCCATGTAGCCGTGTGCGGCGCAAATTCAGCAGGAAAATAATAACCGAGTTGTTTGGGTGTTTTGCCTTGTATACCTTGCATTTAACAGTCTGATTTTTGCTTACTACTTAACGCAGAAGGCCTAACGCTGAGCGCTAAAAAGCCGAATGCAATACAGTTCGCGACCTGCGTTCTGCACGTAGCGGTTAACTTTCAACATTGTGCATTTAGCCTTCGGCATTGCTTAAAGCTCTTCGTCAATAAAGCGTTTGGTGATCGGCTGATAGGAATCAATGCGGCGGTCGCGCAGAAATGGCCAGTGGGTGCGATAGCGGTCACTCAGGTCAGTATCCAGTTCCATCACATGCACTTCTTCCTGATCGTGTGAACCCTGGTATAGAATAGTACCAAAGGGATTGCTCACAAATGAACCGCCCCAGAATTTCATGGCGCCGTTTTGCTCCAACCCCACTCTGTTCACACTTACCACGTGTACACCGTTGGCAACTGCATGGCCGCGCTGAATAGTTTGCCAGGCGTTATATTGTTCTGTATTGGTAACCGAATCCTGCGATGTGGCCCAGCCAATAGCAGTGGGATAAAATAACATTTCGGCGCCCATCAGGCTTGTAATGCGGGCTGCTTCGGGATACCACTGGTCCCAGCAGATCAGTACACCGATAGTGGCGAATTTTGTTTTAAATACTTTATATCCCAGATCGCCCGGTGTGAAGTAAAACTTCTCATAATAAGCGGGGTCATCGGGAATATGCATTTTGCGGTATTTGCCGAGGTAGGTGCCATCGGCATCAAGTACCGCAGTTGTATTATGATAAATGCCCTGTGTTCTTTTTTCAAATAAAGAAGCGACTATTACTACGCCCGTTTCGGCTGCTACTTTACTCAGGGCTTCAGTAGAAGGACCAGGTATTGGCTCAGCCAGTTTGAAGTTGTCGTAATCTTCCACATCACAGAAGTATAAGGAGGTAAACAACTCCTGCAGGCAAACGATCTGTGCACCTTTGGCTGCCGCCTCACGTACTTTAGTGATCGCTTTCTGGAGATTTGCCTCTTTATTATCCGTACAGCTCATCTGCACCAATCCTACTTTTACTTTTGCCATTTGCTTTATTCTTTATTTGCGTTTTAAAGTTTCCCGGTCGCTAAACCCGTCCCTGGCGGTCATCTTTTGTGTTTTACACCCAAAGGCCTCCCGACTTTATCGGAACAAGCACTCCAGGGAGGGGGTACTCTCTGTTTCTCTTATGCTGTTGCTTTTTAGGTTTCTACCTGCAGCAATGCATCGAGGTTACTGATGCCTATTTTCTTTTCACTGATAAATCCTTCTGCATATTTTACACCGATGCGTTTGCCCATCATACGGGCGCGACCGATTACGCTGTCAAGGAAATCGGGTGTTGAAATATAAGTTTGCGGACCATCATTACCGCTATCAGGATTAAAAAACTGCGTGGTATAAGCTTCAACAGCTTTCATACGCTGTTCAAAAACATCTGAAATATCAATGATCAGATCGGGCTCATGGTACCAGTCCTGCAGATAATGCAATACATATTTTGGCCGCCAGCGTTGCTGAGGTTTTCCGTTCGCATCTTTGGTTTCGATCTTTGTTAATCCCGATAAAAAGCAGGCGGTTGAAATCAGGTGACCGGCACGGCCGTGATCGGGATGGCGATCGTCCAATGCATTGGCCAGTACAACTTCGGGTTGATATGTACGAATAGCCTGTATCAGTTGCAACTGGTGTTCTTCGTCGTTACGAAAAAAACCATCGCGCATTTTAAGGTTGGCGCGTACATGCACGCCCATGATCTCCGCAGCTTTTGCAGCTTCAGCATATCGGGTTTGAATGGTACCGCGGGTACCCAGTTCACCTTGTGTTAAATCGAGAATACCGGCTTTTTTACCTCGCTTTATTTCGTTCAGAATAGTGCCGGAGCAACTTAACTCAACATCATCAGGATGAACGCCTATGGCCAGTAAATCCAGTTTCATAATAAAAATTGAGCCGCAAAGGTACAAAGGATTGCGGTTTGTAGTTTACAGTTTGTGGTTAACCTTCGATTGGAACCATCACAGTGTGCAAAAGCTGTCGAAAGTTCTGGTTATCAGAGATCTGGACTACAGCAATCGCAAACTTTCCCCGATAGCTATCGGGGCTACAAACTCAATCCCCAGTTTATAAGCGCGTCAACCTCCGCGGGTGCATTATCAACATATTGCGCAGATCTGTGTTTACCCAACCGCACAATAATTACTTTTTTAGAGGGAATAACAATCACATACTGGCCCAGGATGCCGCGGGCATAAAAAATGTCGGGTTTGCCGGGAATGATCCACCACTGATACCCATAGTAATTGCAGGGTTTACCTTCTTCATCGGGGATCATGCAAGGTTTTATTGAGTGCAGGTAATAATCTGCGGAAATAATTTCATTGCCTTTCCATCTTCCGCTGTCGAGCATTAACCGCCCCAGCCGGGCAAAATCACGGGCGTTGGAATTAAAACAGCAATAGGCCTTTTCTGATCCGCCAATGCGATCGGTGCTCCATAAAGCAGCATGTTCGGCCCCCATGGGCTGCCATAGTTTTTCCGATGCATAGGCGCTGAGCGATTTACCGGTTGCTTTTTCAACCAGCAGGCCCAGCAGTTGCGTATCGCCCGATTTATACCGGTGTAGTGTGCCGGGTTGTTGAACTATGTTTACTCCAACAGCGGTTTTCGAGGCGTCATGCCCATAGTATAACTCGGTAGTAACAGAAAGCGGATTGGAATACGATTCGTTCCAGTCGCTGCCGCTGCTCATGGTAAGAAGATCAACGATGCGCACCTTTGCTTTTTCGCCCTGCTTAAATTCATCCAGGTAATTACCAACGGGCTCATCAAGTGATTGTATTTTACCTTCTTTTAATGCGGCGCCCACGAGCAGACCGGTAATGCTTTTTGCCATGGAAAAAGACCCCGACAGCGAGGAGTCGCTGTAACCATCCCAGTACTGCTCATGAACAATCGAATCGTTTTTAATGGCAAGCACAGCTATGGTTTGCAGATCTTCCAGCATCTTTTTGAGATCGGCCGGCAAAGGAGTTTTATTGTAACCGGCGCCAAGATCCCATGGCTGCGGCTGACCGGTCACCACGGTGTTATTGGTGAATATTTTATAATCGTCTATATCGGCAAAATTGTACCATACAGCTTCAAACAAATAAGTACGTCCCGTAACAACCGCAAATGCGCTAAACAGTGCAATAATCAGCAGGATGATGTAAACAAAGCCTCGGATAAACTTTTTCATAATGGGGTTGTTAGTATAAAGAATTACAAAAGCCAAATATCGATTTCCAAAAAAATTACAAATCTTTGATACACGTAAAATAAGAAATGTGAAATGAAAAATGAAAAAGTGAAATAACGGCTGATTGACTGACATTTCCCTTACTATTCCCTTACTATTCTCTTACTATTGCCTTACTATTACCATACCGGAGCTATGTCGCAGCCATACTGTTACCATACAGGAGCCATATCGAAACCATACGAAGATATGCTCCATTTGGAGCTTTTTTGGAGCCTGACAGGTTTTGGCGCTTTTTTTGTGATTTTTTGCTCTTTTCTCATTTTCGAGTAGCTTCGCAGGTCTTTATTAAGAAAGGCAATAGGAAGTCAGTAATAGAATACTGCCGGAAGAATCTGAAAAATCGTAAAATCTAAAATCGTAAATCGAATGGCATACGACGTAGTAGTTCTCGGAAGCGGCCCCGGCGGATATGTGGCAGCTATCCGGGCATCACAATTGGGTTTCAAAACCGCTATCATTGAAAGAGAAAGTCTGGGTGGTATTTGTTTAAACTGGGGTTGTATTCCCACCAAAGCCCTGCTGAAAAGCGCCCAGGTATACGAATACATTAAGCATGCAAAAGATTATGGTATTGAGGCCAGCGGCCAGGCCGACTTTGCAGCAGTTGTTAAGCGCAGCCGTGGTGTTGCTGATAAAATGAGCAAAGGCGTTCAGTTCCTGATGAAGAAAAACAAGATCGATGTGATCATGGGTTTTGGAAAACTGAAAGCCAAAGGACAGCTGGAAGTAAAAGGCGCTGATGGAAAAACACAGATCGTAGAAGCTAAACATATCATTCTGGCAACCGGCGCACGCAGCCGTGAATTACCAGCCTTGAAAATAGATGGTAAAAAGATCATCGGCTATCGCGAAGCCATGGTATTGCCTCAGCAACCCAAAAGTATGATCGTTGTGGGTAGCGGCGCTATCGGTGTTGAATTTGGCTTTTTCTATAACAGCATGGGCACCAAAGTGACCATCGTTGAATTCATGCCCCGCATAGTACCGGTAGAAGATGAAGAAATTTCAAAAGAGCTCGCTAAGAACTTCAAGAAAAATGGCATCGAGATCATGACCAGCTCTGAAGTTACAAGCGTAGATACCAGCGGTAATGGTGTTAAAGCCAAAGTGAAAACACAGGATGGCGAAGTAACCCTGGAAGCCGATGTACTGCTGAGCGCTGTAGGTATCGCCGCCAATATCGAAGGTATTGGTCTGGAAGAAACCGGCGTAAAAACTGAAAAAGGCAGAATTACTGTAGACAAATATTACAAAACAAGTGTACCGGGCGTATATGCCATTGGTGACTGCGTTCCCGGCCAGGCGCTGGCGCACGTAGCCTCCAAAGAAGGTATCATTTGTGTTGAAGCCATCGGTTATGCTGAGAAAAAATTCAATCATCAGCCTGAACCGCTCGACTACGGCAATGTACCGGGTTGTACATATTGCACACCTGAAATTGCTTCTGTTGGTTTAACTGAACAACAGGCTAAAGATGCAGGTTATGAAATTAAAGTAGGTAAATTCCCATTAACTGCTGCCGGTAAAGCTACTGCAGCAGGTCATAACGAAGGTTTTGTAAAAGTAATTTTCGATGCCAAATACGGCGAATGGCTCGGCACACACATGATCGGTTACAACGTTACCGAAATGATTGCCGAAACAGTAGTAGCCCGCAAGCTCGAAACTACTTACCACGAAGTGCTGGATAGCATTCACCCCCACCCGACCATGAGCGAAAACGTGAAAGAAGCGATCGAGGTGGCATATGGCGAACCAATCCACATTTAATATCAATAAGAAGATATAGAAAGAGGCGGCCTCAAAAATAAAGAGGCCGCCTCTTTTGTTTTATGGCGATGAATAGAGTCTGATGGCATGCCAAATCCGATCAAAACAACCATAGAACAACAAGTAAATGCCGGTGATTATTACCAACTTGTTCAATTTAAAATTTACCTTGAGCACAATGGAAAAGAGATCAATTTATCGGATGGCGGCTTTACAGACTGGACGCAAAAATTAATTCAAAATAAAAAACACCGGCTCCTGATCAGTGACGCCGGCACTGAGCTAATCTATAAAATAAAACATAACTACATTTAATATTTCTCATATGCTGGCAGATACCGGTACTATTATATTATTTCTGGCATTAGCACTGATAGCGGCAACCATCGTTTGCATCGGCCTGTTGATATTTTTAAACGACATGAAAGTCATTCGCCTGAAGCGCCGCGTTGATTATCTTAAATGGGGAATAGCAGGCGGTATTCTGATCTGCTCCTTTCTTGTTGTAATACAATGCAACAAAATCTACCATGTTTAATGTTGAATGATCAATATCGAATACGAAGAATTTACAATTTCGATATTGATCATTGGACATTTCAATATTTGCTTAAGACCCCTGAGCCATCTTGCTTCCAAACACCTTTTTCAACAAATCAGAAACGCGTGCAACAGGGTCTTTACGGATCTTTTGTTCTTCCAAACCTACCTGGTAAAAAATACCATCAACGGCTTTACCGGTTACAAAGCCGCTTAAGTCGGGATTAATTTTATTGGCAGCAAATCTATTATAGGCAGTAAATACATCTGACCAGTATTTGGTAGCGCCCACTTTACTAAGTGATTGCTCAATAACCGGTTTAAAAGCATCTATTAAAGAAGCGGTAGTTTTTGTTTTCAGGTAATTCGTAGCTGCAAAATCACCGCCTTTTAAAATGCCAACGGCATCCTGGATGGTCATGCTTTTAATGGCATTTATAAAAATAGGTGCGGCTGATTTCGAGGCATCTTCCGCTGCACGGTTTACTGATAATATAGCTTTATCTACCAGGCTACCCATACCTATATCGCGTAAAGTTTTTTCTACTTTCTGAGCTTCGGGAGGTAGTAATATTTTTATAGCGGCATTCTTAAAAAAGCCATCCACAGCAGAAAGCTGGTTAGATGAATTTTGAGCGCCTACAGTAAGCGCTTCCTTTAACCCGGATGCAATTTCACTGGTGGTCAACTGGCCGTTGGAAGAAGCCTGTTCTACCGCAGTTAAGATTTGTTGTGTACTTTCACAACCGGTCAATAGTAAAACACAGGATAATAAATGGATGATTCTTTTCATCTTCAGGGTTTTTCTTATTAATTTATATGCGATTATAATTGTAAAATTATAAAAATGCAAATATCTGTCTGGGAAAAAGAAAGTTTCTATGCTCCCAAAGATGTAATTATCGCAGGGAGCGGACTGGTTGGTTTATGGTGCGCCTGGTATCTTAAAAAGAAGGAACCAACATTATCTGTAGCTATCGTTGACAGAGGCATTATTCCTACAGGCGCCAGTACACGTAATGCCGGTTTTGCCTGCTTTGGCAGCGTTACTGAGCTTGTAGAAGATATCTCCCGCTATGGTATAGACAAAACCCTGCAGCTTGTTGAAATGCGGTACAAGGGCCTGGAACGCATTCGTAAAGTATTCAGCAAAAGTGAGATCGGTTTCGATCTGTGTGGCGGCTATGAACTGTTTACTGAAAATGATACATGGAAAAAAAACGAGCTGGAACACGAAACAGACCGGCTCAACAAACTGCTGCATGATATAACAGGCAAAAAAAACACTTTCAAAACAGCCCGAAAAAAAATTGATACGCTGGGCTTATACAACATAAACTATCTGATTGAAAATAAGCTTGAAGGTTATCTGCATTCAGGTAAGTTGTGCCAGGCATTGCTGCAGAAAGTACAGTCACAAGGCGTAACTGTTTTGAATGCGATGGAGATCAGTGGCTTTGAAAAAAACAATGACCAGATTACATTGTATACGAACCAGCTTATACATCTTAATACAAGCCGCCTGCTTATCTGCACGAATGCATTTGCAAAGCAATTGTTACCGGATCTGGATATCGTGCCTGCACGCGGACAAGTACTGGTAACGAGCCCTGTTGAAGGATTAAAGCTGAAAGGCACTTTTCATTACGACGGTGGTTATTATTATTTCCGTAACCTTGGCAATCGCGTGTTACTGGGAGGCGCGCGTAACAAAGCATTTGAGGAAGAAGCTACTACAGAAATGATGACAACCGAAAAAATTCAGCATGAACTGGAACGGTTTCTGGCAGAACATATTCTGCCGGGTTACTCTTATCAGATCACTGACCGGTGGAGTGGCATCATGGGTATGGGCGGAGAAAAAATGCCTGTTATAAAAGAAATATCACCACAGGTATTCTGTGCCGTTCGAATGAGTGGTATGGGTGTAGCATTAGCGCCGGTAATCGGAGAAAAAATTGCAGATATGATGATATAGGAAGAGAAGTTATTTAAAATTTTGTTCGGGTAGATATTAATGTAGTAGTAAATCCCAGTACAGCGATCAGGGCGAGCGACCAGCGCAAACTGGCGGCCTGAGCAATAAAACCGATCATTGGCGGACCGGCCAAAAAGCCCAGATATCCTATCGTAGACACAGCCGCCAACGCCACACCGGGCGAAAACTGCTTCGACTTTCCTGCAGCACCATACACCAAAGGCACAACACTCGACACGCCAATACCTACCAGCATAAATCCCAATGTAGCTGTATATAAATAAGGAAGGCTGATAGCCAGCGCCAGACCAGAGGCGATTACAAGTCCGCTGATTTGCAGCATTCGTTTAGTACCAAGTCGCGTTACCAGTCTGTCACCGGCAAAACGGCCACCGGCCATAGTGCTCATAAAAGCAGTATACCCTACAGTTGTTAATCCTTTTGCCACCTGCACCACTTTTTGAAAATATACACCGCTCCAGTCGAACATAGCGCCTTCACAAACCATACAGCACATGGCAATTAGCCCAAGTTTAAGTAAGGCAGCGTCAGGTTTGGCAAATAAGGGGCGATCTGTATCAGCATTAATATCCTGCCTTAATGTATTTCGGTAAAGCAGCGTAATAAGCAGAAATGAAGTAAGGGTGATAATACAGAAATGTGTTATTGGAACAAGATGAAAATTGATCATTATGGTGCCGATGGAGGCGCCGGTAAATCCGGCCATACTCCATACACCATGAAAAGAAGCCATGATGGAGCGTCCATACAATACTTCAAGGCTAACAGCCTGTGTATTAACTGCAATATTCAACAGATTGCCTACCAGTCCGAATACAAACAAAGCTGCAACCAGATGCCATGTAACCTGAGCTAAACCGATCATTGACAAGGCACTGGCATACAACACAGCTGACAACAATACCATTTTACGGCTTCCGAAATGATGTACGAGCCAGCCTGAGAAAGGTAAGGACACGGTTAGTCCAACTGGCAATGCAAGTAAAACACCGCCCAAACCAGCATCACTTAAATGCAAATGTTGTTTAATGTCTGGAATACGCGAAGCCCAACTGGCAAAACATAAACCGGCAAGGAAAAAAAACGCACCAATCGATAACCGGGCCGCTCTTTTTGAAATAACAGGTTGCACAATAGCTGTATCCATGGCGGCAAAATTAATGGGTCCTGAGCGAAGTCAAAAGGTGGGTTCGCTTTTAATTGATAGTCATTGGTTTAAAAAGAAATTAATTTTGATCATGCAATAGAATAAGAATTGTATCCGTTAGTTCAATCTGTTTGATAGATTTTTTTTAATTTACACACAGTTTAGTTTCCGATACACTTTACATTTAGGCTCAGTGGCTTTCCAACCAGTCAATTTAATCTCTCTGACTAGTAGCAATTAATCCCTTCACAAGGCCAGTTTTATGTTTTCATGATTGATCAATGAAAACAGGGTGTTCTATTGACACAATTATATAAACTATATATGCAAACCTCCTCCCTTTCGCGTAGCACTGCCGGGCACGCATCGAATAACCGTCAACGGCATCCGGCAATGTCTGCCATATTATATGGCGTTATTGAAAACGCCGAAGGGTATATGTGGTTACTCGACGAGGACCTGCATTATATTATCCTCAATACGCAACTCCGCAATAAAATAAAGGAAGTGACAGGGAAAGACACACTACCAGGAACCAGTGTTGTTGATTGCATTGGCATGTTGGATGCTTCACAAAAAGTAGACTGGGAGACAATTTATAACGCGAGCTTCCAGGGCGCTCCGCAAAAACTTACCCAACAGTTAAGCATACTGGATGAAACTGTTTTTTATGATATTGCTGTTAATCCTGTTCGTGACGGACAAAAAATAATAGCCCTTTCCTGTTTTGTGAAAGATGTTACGGAAGAGGTACTGAACACACAAAAGCGCAGGAAAGCTGAAGAAGCGCTACAACAGAGTGAATTAAAATTCAGATCACTGATTGAAAACAGCACCGACATTATTACGATGGCTGATGCAGAGGGAAATATTTTTTACGGATCACCATCTTCCAAAAAAATACTCGGCTACGACGAGGCAGATTATCTGGGGCGTCATGTTTGCTCATTTATACATCCCGACAGTTTGCCTGTAGTAGCTGAATTATTGCAGAATCTGGTTAGTCATCCCAATAAATTGTTCACCATCGACTTGAAAGTGTTTGATAAAGGTGGCAAAGAACGTTGGGTACAGGGCCTCGCATCAAATATGTTACAGGTGCCGGGCGTAAATGCACTGGTAGGAAATTACAGGGATATTACCGAACGAAAAAAAGCCGAAGAACTGATCAGGGAATCGGAATACCTGTATAAAAACCTGTTCAATAATAGTCCGCTTCCTGTATATGTTTGCGAGGCCGACAACCTGCATTTTGCTGAAGTAAATGAAGCAACGGTGCAATTGTATGGATACAACCGGAAGGAATTTCTGAAAATGACGGCTTTCGACATTATGTCGCCGGATGAAAAGCAGGAACTGCAGCAGTTACTGCCAAAAGCAGATCATTCAAACCGCCCGTCGGTATTAAGAAAACATATAAAAAAGAATGGTGAAACCATCTTTGTAGAAGTACTGGCGCACGCTATTAATTACAAAGGCAGGAACGCCTGGCTGGTGCTGATAAACGATATAACAGAAAAGATCCAGTTGCAAAATCAACTGGTAGAAGAAAAGATCAAGCGGCAACAGGAAATTGCGCAGGCAGTGATCGATGCGCAGGAAACAGAAAGAGAAACACTGGGCCGTGAACTGCATGATAATATCAGTCAGGTATTAACCACTGCCCGGTTATATCTCATTTGCGCGAAAGATAGCCCTGCCATGCAAATGAGTATGATCCAGCGTAGCAGCGATACTATTAACAGCGCTATTGAAGAAATACGCCGGCTTTCAAAATCAATGATTGAAACGTTTCATAAGGAAGTGGGACTGGAATTATCACTGAATGACCTTATTGAAAATATTCACCTGGTACAAAAATTCCAGATCAGACTAAATTTTTCAGTGCCCAATGAACAGCAGCTGGATGATAAACTTAAAATGACTGTTTTCAGAATTGTACAGGAACAACTGAATAATATTGTAAAGCATGCAGACGCATCTGCAATCACGATTGATATCATTCAGAGAAAGCATTTACTGCAGGTAACTGTAGAAGATAACGGAAAAGGGTTTGATACAATGCTGAAAAGAAAAGGCATTGGCATCAGCAATATTATCAGCCGCACAGAATTATTTAACGGACGTGTAAAAATTGATTCCTCACCTGGCAATGGTTGCAGAATGCAGGTGAGCTTCAATATCTGATTTAACAAGGTCTGAACATGTGTTTGGTTGTTTTACACCGCAAAACAAGGCTGAAGCCTTACTTTTGCGGTGTTTTTTATTTTAAAATGCACATAACTAATGGATAAGGCTTTTATTTTCGACCTGAACGGCACTATGATCGACGATATGCAATACCATGTAAAAGCATGGTACCATATATTAAATGATGACCTTGGAGCGGGCTTAACGCGCGAACAGGTTAAAAGTCATATGTATGGTAAAAACAGTGAGTTGTTGATCAGGGTGTTTGGGAAAGACAAATTTACCGAAGAAGAAATGAATCGCATTTCGATAGAGAAAGAAAAAAGATATCAGCAGGAATACCGACCGCACCTTCGGCTGATACCCGGTTTAATGCAGTTCCTTGAAAAAGCACATGCGCTGAAAATTCCAATGGCCATCGGATCGGCGGCCATCCGGTTTAATATTGATTTTGTGCTGGACAATTTGAATATCAGGCATTTCTTTAGTGCTATTGTTAGTGCCGACGATGTACGGCACAGTAAACCCGATGGTGAAACATATGTTAAAGCCGCTAACGCCTTAAACGTTACAGCAGGTAATTGTCTTGTTTTTGAAGATGCACCCAAAGGTGTTGAAGCGGCTGCAAATGCCGGTATGCCTTCGGTAGTGTTAACCTTATTGCATGAAAAAGAGGAGTTTGCCGCATACAATAATATCCTTCAATATATTACAGATTATTCGCAGCTTTCTCCTGCCGAATTGCTGAGGTCAATAAAAAAAGAAAACATGTAGGGATACTGGCAGTTTTGCTTTATTAAATGTATCTTTGACATATATCTTGAATCTTCGAACTTCTACTGATCAGTAGTTGATTTTCATAAACTTATTTTATCGATTTTATGCTTTGAGGGCATAATCAAAACGGAGAGAGGGTTCTCCCTCTTTCCTATTTAAAATATCGAATGTTGACTGTCCGATATCGAATATTGAAATTCAACATTCAACCCGGGCATTGGATATTCAATATTCGACATTCAGCCTTTTGATAAGTTCCATGCATGCCCTTCCATTGTGATAAGGACATTTCCAGAAACCGGCTTTATCCTGATCAGGCATAACTGTGTAATCTTCTTTTACTCCCCAAAACCATTCGCCTTTTTTATTGTCCCGAATATATTGTTTTATAAATGCCCAGTTGTTAAACACATATTGCAGGTATTTATCATCACCACTGATCTGCCAGGCATTAAAATAACCTATAAGGGCTTCTGCCTGCGGCCACCAATGTTTTTCTTTGATCAGCTTTCCGTGCGATGGTTCATATTCATACCATAATCCTCCATCGGCATCCAATCCAGCCGTTACAGCATCAGCCATTTTCAGGGCATGTGCTTTCATTTTTGTGATCAGCGGATCGTTTACTATAGTTTCAGCAGCTTCCTGTAATAGCCAGCTTGCTTCTATATCGTGCCCATAGGAAACAGTATCTGATCTTACCGCCCAATTTTCGTCAAAGAACAAATGCAGATGACCGGTTTGCTTATTAATGACATGATCGTCGAAATTGTTTAATAACAAAGTGATGGCCTGCGCCAGTTGAGCATCGGGCCATATACCATACAGGCTGCTATAGGCTTCAAGAATATGCAGATGCGTATTCATCGTTTTTTTTTCATTCGCGTCTTTATTACTTAACCGAAGATCGGCCAGTGGTTGCCAGTCTTTTGCAAATGCTTCGAGATAGCCGCCCTTTTCGGCGTCGAAACTATAGCGTTGTATCAGTTCATATAACTGAATCGCCAGCTGCCGGGCCGGTGGCCATTGTTGCATGCGATAGTATTCGCTACAGGCGTATATTACAAAGGCCAGTGCATAAATTTGTTTTTTGAAATCGAGTGGTTCGCCCCGGTTGGTTACGCTCCAGTATACACCACCATATTGATTGTCGACAAAATAGTTTTGAAGATATTCAAATGCTCTGGTGGCTACGGGTGCATATTGCGGTTCGCGGGTAAGATTATAAGCCGCAGAGAAAGTCCATAAAATGCGCGCATTCAGTACGCAGCCTTTGGGAGCATCACGATAGCACTTGTTATCATTATCAACTTTGCCGCAGAAACCGCCATGTACTTCATCAACTGTATATTTTATCCAGTAACCCAGCACATTATGCAATTCCTGTTGCAATTCATTTTTGAAAAGCTGCAGGTCCATGAAATTGTTATAACACTTTTTTTGATTTTC
>Ga0068855_100003030_pt1 | contig 20557 bp, 16 predicted proteins | sample KBSCornC52_FD_66592 | JGI IMG/M metagenome (GOLD analysis project Ga0068855, IMG submission 66592) | Corn rhizosphere microbial communities from Kellogg Biological Station, Michigan, USA - KBS Corn C5-2 | ecosystem: Host-associated > Plants > Roots > Rhizosphere > Soil ...
GTCCCCCGACGACACCTGCGCCGTGGCCGCCGCGCTGGTGGGCCTGACCGAGGGCCGCCTGCCCGACACCGACGCGCTGGCCCACGCGCTGTCCGCCGACGGCATGAGTCGCGAGCGGGTCGGCGCCGTCATCCGCGCCGTGGGCCCCTACGCCGACCTGCTGCGATCGGGCGGCCCGCAGGCGACGCGGCCGCAGGCCGCGGCGGCGCGGCCCGCGTCGTCGTGGTGGCAGCGGCTGTTCGGCTGAAGCGGGATGAGCGCGGCGCCGCGCTTCGCCGCCCTCGTCGGCCTCGCGTTCGGCGACTGCGGCAAGGGCCTGTTCACCGACGCGCTGTGCCGGCGCTGGCCGGTACACACCGTCGCACGCTTCAACGGCGGCGCGCAGGCCGGGCACAACGTCGTGCTGCCCGACGGCCGCCACCACACCTTCTCGCAGTTCGGCGCGGGCACGTTCGTGCCGGGCGTGCACACGCTGCTCGCGGCGCCGGTGGTCGTGCATCCGACGGCGTTGCTGGTGGAGGAACACGTCCTGAGGCAGGCCGGCATCGCCGACGCGCTCGCGCGCCTGACGATCGCGGCGAGCTGCCGCGTGACGACGCCGTACCACCAGGCGGCGGGCCGCCTGCGCGAGCGCCTGCGCGGGACGCGCGCGCACGGCAGCTGCGGCGTGGGCGTCGGCGAGACGGTGGCGCACGGCATCGACCATCCAGACGAGGCGCTGCGCTACGCCGAACTCGCGCACCCGCGCCGCGCGCGCGACAAGCTGGCCGCCATCCGCCGCACGCTGGCGGCGCAGCTCGACCTGGCAGCGCTCGCGCTCGACGACGACGTGCGCGTCCTGCACGACGACGCCGTGGCCGGGCGCTGGCTCGAGCAGGCGTGCCACCTCGCCGCGCAGGTGGCGCCGGCCGACGAGGCCGTCGTCGCGGCCCGACTCGCACGCGAGGGCACGCTGCTGTTCGAAGGCGCCCAGGGCATGCTCCTGGACGAATCGCGCGGCTTCCACCCGCACACCACGTGGAGCGACGTGACGCCCGCCGCGGCCCAGTCCGTGCTCGCGGCCGCCGGGATCCACGCACCCGTCGAGCGCCTGGGCATCGTGCGCGCCTACATGACGCGCCACGGCGCCGGGCCGTTCCCCACCCACGACGCCGCGCTCGACACGCTGGCCGAACCGCACAACGACGACCGCGGCTGGCAAGGGCGATTCCGCCGCGGGCACCCGGATGCCGTGCTGCTGCGCTACGCCGCCGCGGCCGCGGGGCCGCTGGACGGGCTGCTGGTGAGCCACCTCGACGTGCTCGAGCGCGGGGCGGCGCTGCGCTGGTGCGCGTCGTATGCGGATGCTTGCGGTGAGGGCGCCGAGGGCAGCGATCGTGGCGACGCTGCGCTCTGCGAGCGCGACGGCGGCGATGCGCGGCGCATCGTCGGCCTGAAGCTCGGCGTGAAGGGGGACCTGGCGCACCAGGAGCGGCTCACGCGGTTGCTCGAGCGCGTGCAACCCGAGTACGACGCTTCGCCGGTGCCGTCGGCCGCCGCGCTGCTGGAGCGCATGGCGTCGATCGCGGGGTGCAACGTCCGGTTCACGTCGCGCGGCCCGACGCACGCGCACGTCGCCGAGGGCGACGCCAGCCGGCGCTGATCGACGGGGCCTCGAAACACGAGACCGGAGAGGTCTGGCCTCTCCTCGCTTCGCGCCGGAATGCCGATCGAAGCGGCACATCCCCTCGCGAAGGGAGGACAGGCCTGGCCTCGAATCGCCAGCCGGGGATCGAGGTCAGGCCTGTCCTCGAATCGCGGTCGGCCAGGCGGCTCACGGCGGCGCCGCCGCGCGATCCGAGGAGAGGCCAGACCCCGGCGACTGCGACTTGCTCGCCGCAGGCCGACGGTGCCCGGCATCGCCTTCCTCGCGCCGCGCCGCGCGATGCGGGGCGAGGCCAGGCCGCTCCGGCAAGAGCGACGCACGCGCCACCTTCACCACTCCCCCGCGTCGCGCGCCGCGGTGCGCTGCCGGTTGTCGCGCGTGCGCTGCTTCATCACGGCGAGGTGGCGGCGGCGCTGGAAGATGTCATCGCTCTCGCGATTGGCCTCGCGCAGCAGCTTCTGGAAACTCACGAGCCGTTCGCGCGGCACCTGTTCGCGCACCGCGCAGCCGGGCTCCTGCGCGTGGCGGCAGTTGCGGTAGCGGCAGCGCAGCGCCAGCATGCCGATCTCGGGGAAGGCGTCGTTGAGCGTGTCGGCGTCCGCGTCGAGCCACAGCTGGCGCAGGCCAGGGGTGTCGATGAGGCAGGCGCCGCCGCCGGTGCGGTGCAGTGTTCGCACCGTCGTCGTGTGCTGGCCGCGTTCGTCGCCCGCGCGCACCACGCCCGTGAGCGCGGCGGCGCCCGTGAGCGTGTTGGTCAACGTCGTCTTGCCCGCGCCGCTGGAGCCCAGCGTCACCAGCGTCGCGCCGCGTGCGAGCCACGGCGCGAGCGCCGCCGCGGCGTCCGGCGAACGGCCGTCGACGGCCAGCACCGCCACGTCGTCGCGCGCGTCGCCCAGGTGCGTGCGCACGCGGGCGATCGCGGCCGCGGGGTCGTCGCAGGTGTCGGCCTTGGTGAGCACGACCACCACGCGCGCGTCGGCCGAGTGCGCCAGCACGAGGAAGCGGTCGAGGCGCCGCACGTTGAAGTCGTGGTCCAGGCCCATCACGATGAGCGCGGTGTCGATGTTGGCCACCAGGCCCTGGCGGCCGCCGGCCGGGTCGCGGCGCGACACGCGGTTGCGCGCGGGCAGGCGGGCGACGACCCAGCCGCGGTCGGCGTCGCAGGCGGCCGCGCGACACCACACCCAGTCGCCGACGACGAGGGTGTCGTGCTCGTGCTGCAGCCCCACTCGCAGCGCGGGCGCGAGCTGCAGCGGCTGCGCCTGGGCGCCGTCGTGCGCGACGAGGTGGTCGCGCTGGATCTCGATGACGCGCGCCAGCCGCGCGCCATCCGGTCGCGGGCGCGCGAGCGCGGCCTGCACCGTGTCATGGGAAAGTCCGATATCGCGCAGCGCGCGCAGATCGAAGGAGTCGTGCATTTGGAAGGATTCCGGACGCGCCGCACCGGTTCGGTGAAACGATGCGGCAGCTTCGCTCGTGCTCCGAAGGAAGCGCGAACGAACGAAGGCCTTGCACGGTCAAGGCCGGCGATGAAGGGGATGGGCGTCGGAACCGGATGGCGTCGGTGCGGGCGTGCGCGCTCGCGTTCGAGCGGGGCCTCGCACCGGAGGCTGCGGACGGGTCGGAAAGACTGTCGGCGAGACCTGCGATTACCGTGACGACAAGACGGTCGACGCGCTGGCGAAGTGAGTATCCATGGCGACCTCCTGAAGGCGTGACGGTTGAAGGAGCCGCGACTTTGCGCTCGCGCGCCGGGCGTGTCAAGGCCGCGCGCCCGCATGGCGGCGTGCGCGCCACACCGCCACAATCGCCGGCACCTCGACTGCTGGAGCGACCCGCCATGCGCCCTGCCCTGCTCGCCTGCGTCCTGTCCGTCATTGCGTCCGGCGCGCTCGCCGCCGCGCCGCTGCCGTCCGCGAGCGACCTCGCGGCCATCGCCGCCGAGGTCAAGGCCAGCGAGATCGCGTTCGCGCAGACGATGGCCGACCGCAAGCTCGACAAGTTCACCGAGTTCGTCGCCGAGGACGCCGTGTTCAACGGCCGCAGCGCGCAGGTCGGACGCCCGGCGGTCGTCGAGGCCTGGAAGCGCTTCTTCACGGACCCGAAGGCGCCGTTCGGCTGGGGCCCCGACGCGGTGGCACCCACCGCCGATGGCCGCTACGCGATCTCGACGGGGCTCGTGCACGACCCCGACGGCAAGGTCACCGGTCGCTTCACCAGCATCTGGCGCAAGGATGCCGATGGCCACTGGCGCGTGGTAGCCGACCAGGGCGTGGCGGCGGGCTGCGCCGAAGAAAGGAAATAGCGACCGAGGCGCGCAGCCGGCGGGGTCTGGCCTCTCCTCGCTTCGCGCCCGGATGTCGGCCGCAAGCGGCACCGCCGGTCGCGAAGGGAGGACAGGCCTGACGTCGATCGCCAGCGGGGGATCGGGGTCAGGCCTGTCCTCGCATCGCGGCAGCGCTGCGACTGCGATCGGCCGGGCAGCGCGATTCGAGGAGAGGCCAGCCCCCTCCGCTCGCGCCGCACCGATTCAATACTCGACGTCCTCCGGCAACAAGCCGCGCTTGCGCAGCAGCGGCTCGATCGACGGCATGCGCCCGCGGAACGACGCGTAGGCCTGCTGCGGGGCCACGCTGTCGCCGGCGGCGTAGATGCACCGGCGCAGTCGCGCAGCGGTGGCCGGGTCGAAGGCGCTGCCGGCTTCCTTGAACGCGTCGAAGGCGTCGGCGTCCAGCACCTCGGCCCACAGGTACACGTAATACCCCGCGGCGTACGCGGCGCCCGAGAACAGGTGCTGGAAGTGCAGCAGCCGATGGTTCACGCCGACCTCGGGCGGCAGGTTCAGGCGTGCCAGCGTGGCGGCCTCGAATTCGGGCAGGTCCGGCGGCGGCTCCTTGTCCTGGCGCGAATGCACGGCCATGTCCACCAGCGCGCTGCCGGCGTAGCGCACCGTCTCGTAGGCCTGGCCCCAGCGGCGCGCCTCCTGCAGGCGGCGCACCAGCGTCTCGGGAATGGGCTCGCCCGTCTGCCAGTGGCGCGCGTGGCGCGCGATCACCTCGGGCTCCAGCAGCCAGTGCTCGAACAGCTGCGACGGCAGCTCGACGAAGTCGCGCAGCACGTTGGTGCCCGACAGCCGCTGGTACGTCACGTTCGACAGCAGCCCGTGCAGGCCATGCCCGAATTCGTGGAACAGCGTGCGCGCGTCGTCGAACGACAGCAGCGTCGGCTCGCCGGGCGCGCCCTTGGCGAAGTTGTTGTTGTTCATGATCACCGGCAGGTCGACGCCGCCGTTGCGGCACTGCCAGCGCAGCGCGCTCATCCACGCGCCGGAGCGCTTGGTCTGGCGCGCGAAGTTGTCGTGCAGGAAGACGCCGATCAGCCGGCCCTGGCCACCCGCGCCGCCGCCGCGCCCGGCCGGCCCGGAGCCGGGCTGCGCCCCCGCCGGGGGGGTCGCCGGACCGGCCGGGTCGGGCGCCGTCTCGTCCCAGACCTCGTAGGCCACGACGTCCGGGTGGTAGACGGGGATCGCGTCGTTGCGCACCATGCGGATGCCGAACAGCCGCTGGGCGCAGTCGAACGCGGCCTGCACCATGCGGTCGAGCGAGAAGTACGGCTTGACCTCGCCGTCGTCGAACGCGTAGCGCTGCTGGCGCACCTTCTCCGAGCCGAAGCGCCAGTCCCAAGCCATGTACGGCGCGGCCACGCCCGCCCCTCGCAGCGCCTCGTGCACGGCCAGGCGCTCGTCCTGCAGCGCCGTGAGCGCGCGCATGTAGACGTCGTCCAGCAGGTTGTTGACCGACGCGATGGTGCCCGCCATCGTGTTGGCCAGCGCGTACTCGGCATAGCTGGAATGGCCATGCATCCACGCCTGTTCCTGGCGCAGCCGCAGGATGTCGCGCGCGACCTCGCGGTTGTCCGTCTCGCCCTCGATCTCGCCGCGGCCGACCCAGGCCTTCCAGGCGCGCTCGCGCAGTTCGCGCCGGTTGGAGAACGTCAGGAACGGCACGATCAGCGAGCGCGACAGCGTCACCACGTGCGCGCCCTCGGGCAGGCCGCGGTCGCTGGCGGCCTGGCGCGCGCACGCGCGCACGAACGGCGGCAGGCCGTCGAGCTCATCCTCGGACAGCTCCAGCTGGAAGCCGGCCTCGTCGGCCAGCACGTTCTGCGCGAAGCGCGTGGTCAGCTGCGCGAGCCGCTCCATGATCTGCGCGTAGCGCGGCTGCTGGTCCGCGCCCAGCCGTGCGCCGGCGCGCACGAAGTCCACATGCAGGCGCTCGACCAGGCGCAGCTGCTCCGCGTCGAGCGCCAGGTCATGGCGCTTCGCGTGCACCGCCTCCAGCCGCAGGAACAGGCCGGCATGCATCATCACCGCGCTCTCGTGCGCGGCCAGCGGGCCGGCCAGTTCGCGCTGCACCGTCTGGATCTCGGGCGACGTGTGCGACGCCGCCAGGGCGTGGAACGCGGCCTCGATGCGCGACAGCAGCCGGCCGCTGCGGTCGAACGCGGCGACGGTGTTCTCGAAGTCCGGCGCGTCCGGTCGCGCGGCGATCGCCGCCACCTCCGCGCGCTGCGCGCGCATCGCCGCTTCGAAGGCCGGGCCGAAGTCGGACGCCCGGATCCGGTCGAACGGCGGCAAGGCGAAGGGCGTCGTCCAGTCGGCGAGAAGGGGATTCGTGGCGGTCATGGCGGGTGGCTGGTGTTCTCGTGGAATCCGCCGGCATTCGGCCGGCCCGTGCGCCCGGGTCGACGCGGGGCGATGATGCCAGTGGTCATCGTGTTGACACATCGGGGAGGATACGGCTGGGCGCGACTTCCCCTTTCGCCGCGAGGAGATTCGCACGCACCCGGCGCCCGCACCCGGCCTCGACCGAGGGTTTCACCTATGAGGCCGGGCGCGCGGCGTCGGCCCCGGCAGCGGCAAGAATGGCCCCGGCGCGCCCCGGCTCACGAGGCCGGGGTGCTTTCTTCATCCACCCCCTCTGCGATGATCAAGACCTTCCGACTCCTGTGCGTGGCCACTGCCCTGGCCACCGCCGCAAGCTCCCTCATGGCCCAAGCCCCCGCCGCCTCCGCTCCCCCGTCCGCCGCCGCGGACGACCCCCACCTGTGGCTCGAGGACGTCCTCGGCGACAAGGCCCTGGCGTGGGTACGCGAACACAACGCGCAGTCGCGCAAGCAGATCGAGGCCTGGCCGCAGTTCCAGCAGACGCGCGACCAGCTGCGTGCCATCCTGGACTCCAAGGACCAGATCCCCGCCGTCGCGCGCCGCGGCCAGCATTTCTGGAACTTCTGGCGCGACGACAAGAACCCGCGTGGCCTGTGGCGCCGCACCACGCTCGACGAGTACCGCAAGCCGCAGCCCGCCTGGGACGTGGTGATCGACCTGGACGAGCTGGCGAAGAAGGAGAACGAGAACTGGGTCTGGCACGGCGCCGCGTGCCTCGCGCCCAAGTACGAGCGCTGCCTCGTCATGCTCTCGCGCGGCGGCTCGGACGCCCAGGTCGTGCGCGAATACGACATCGGCAAGCGCGCGTTCGTCGCCGACGGCTTCGTGCTGCCCGAGGCCAAGTCCAGCGTGGAGTGGGCCGACGCGGACACGCTCTACGTGGCCACCGACTTCGGCCCCGGCAGCCTCACCGACTCGGGCTACCCGAACGTCGTCAAGCGCTGGTCGCGCGGCACGCCGCTGGCCAGCGCCACCACGATGTTCACCGGCGAGCACACCGACGTCGCCTCGGGCATGAACGTCGATGACACGCCCGGCTACGAGCGCACGACCTTCAGCCGCTCGCTGGATTTCTACACCTCGCGCATCTGGCTGCTCGACAAGCTCGACCCCGCAGGCAAGGCGCCCAGGCTCACGCTGATCGACAAGCCCGACGACGCCAACTTCACGTTCTGGAAGAGCCGCGTGCTGATCGAGCTGCGCTCCGACTGGAAACTGGGCGACACGACGTGGCCGCGCGGCTCGCTGCTGGTGGGCGACGCCAAGGCCTACCTGGCCGGCGACCGCCACCTGCAGGCGCTGTTCACGCCGACGCCCACACGCTCGCTGGCAAGCTTCGGCACGACGCGGTCCCGGCTCCTGCTGACCATCCTGGACAACGTCACCGGCCGCATCGAGGAACTCACGCCGACGGCCACGGGCTGGGAGCGCCACGCGGTGCAGGCGCCCGCGCTCGGCACGCTGTCCGCCTATGGCATCGACGACCCGCACGTGGCCGACGACCCGTACGCCGAGTCCTACTTCCTCAACTACACCGACTTCCTGACGCCCGACTCGCTGTACCTGGGCCACACCGGCAGCGACAAGCGCGAGCTGCTGAAGGCGCGCCCGCACTTCTTCGACGCGGCGGGCATGCACGTCGAGCAGAAGTTCGCCACCTCCAGGGATGGCACGAAGGTGCCCTACTTCGTCATCTGGCCCAAGGGTGCCAAGGCCGACGGCGCCAACCCGACGCTGCTGTACGGCTATGGCGGCTTCGAGATCTCCCTGACGCCCAGCTACTCGGGCGGCATCGGCAAGGCCTGGTACGAGCACGGCGGCGTCTGGGTCTACGCCAACATCCGCGGCGGCGGCGAGTACGGCCCGGGCTGGCACCAGGCCGCGATCCGCGAGAACAAGCAGCGCAGCTACGACGACTTCATCGCGGTGGCCGAGGACCTGGTCGCGACCAAGGTGACGAGCCCGCGCCATCTGGGCATCGAGGGCGGCAGCAACGGCGGCCTGCTGGTGGGCGCCGTCACGATGCAGCGCCCCGACCTGTTCAATGCCGTCAGCTGCCAGGTGCCGCTGCTGGACATGCGCCGCTACAACAAGCTGCTGGCCGGCGCGTCGTGGATGGCCGAGTACGGCAACCCGGACATCCCGGCCGAATGGGCCTGGATCTCCAAATACAGCCCGTACCAGAACGTCCACAAGGACACGCACTACCCGACGGTGTTCTTCACCACGTCCACGCGCGATGACCGCGTGCACCCGGGCCACGCGCGCAAGATGGCCGCGCGCATGATCGAGCAGGGCCACGACGTGCTGTACTACGAGAACATCGAGGGCGGCCACGGCGGCGCGGCCGACAACGCGCAACGCGCGGACGTGCAGGCGCTGCAGTTCGCGTTTTTGTGGCAACAGCTCAAGTGAAGGCAGGCAGGTGGCGCGCGGCTTGCCGCAGCCGCGTGCCACCGTATCGGAGCCCTCGATGACCATCGTCGTCACCCACCACGAAGCCCGCCAGCGATTCGAGGCCACCGTCGAGGGCCATCTGTGCGTGTGCGACTACCAGTTGCGCGGCGACGTCATGTGGATGACGCATACCGGCGTGCCGCCCGCCGTCGGCGGCCGTGGCATCGCCGCCGAGCTGGTGCGTGTCGCACTCGAGTGGGCCCGGGCCAGGGACTACCGCGTGCAGCCGTCGTGCAGCTACGTGGACGTGTACATGCGGCGGCATCCGGAGACGCAGAAGCTGCGGGCCTGATCGCGCGACGCCCTCGACGAGCGGCGATCGGCGGGTCTGGCCTCGACGCGCCGGCGCCGCCAGTCAGCCAGTCACTCGGCTTGGCGTCCCGCCTGCAGCGTCGGGCTCGACGCGCCGCGCCCAGCGCTGCGCCAGCACGGCGCACACCATCAACTGCATCTGGTGGAACAGCATCAGCGGCAGCACGATGGCGCCGACCGCTTGCGCGGGGAACAGCACCTTGGCCATCGGGATGCCGCTGGCCAGGCTCTTCTTGGAGCCGCAGAACACGATCGTGATCTCGTCGGCCTTGTGAAAGCCGAGGCGGCGCGCGAGCCAGCCGGTCAGGAACAGTGCGCAGGCGAGCAGCACCGCGCACACCACCAGCAGCCCGGCGAGCGCCGGCACGGGCACCTGCTTCCAGAGCCCCTCGATGACGGCCGCGCTGAACGCGGTATAGACCACCAGGAGGATGGAGCCGCGGTCGACCAGGCCCAGCATCTGCTTGCGCCGGTGCAGCCAGCCCGCCATCCACGGCCGCGACAGGTGGCCGGCGACGAAGGGCAGCATCAGCTGCAGCAGGATCCGCACGATGGACTCCATCGCGTTCGAGGACGACGCGCTGGGCACCACCACCAGGCTCACCAGCACCGGGGTGACGAACACGCCCAGCAGCGTCGACGCCGACGCGCTGCACACCGCCGCCGGGATGTTGCCGCGCGCGATCGACGTGAACGCGATCGCCGACTGCACGGTCGCGGGCAGCACGCACAGGAACATGACGCCGGTGTAGATCTCGCGCGTGACCAGCGGCTGCAGCAGCGGCTTGAGCGCCAGGCCCAGCAGCGGGAACAGCCCGAACGTGCAGGCGAACACCAGCAGGTGCAGGCGCCAGTGCATCAGCCCGCCGCGGATCGCGTCGCGTGACAGCTTGGCGCCGTGCAGGAAGAACAGCAGCCCGATCGCGAAGGCGGTCAAGCCGTCGAACAGGCGCGCCACCCCGCCCTGGGCCGGTGCGACCGTGGCCAGCACCACGACGGCCACGAGCGCCAGCGTGAAATTGTCGGGAATGAAGGACGGGCGTTTCATGACGCCATTTCACCGCGTGGCCGCTCAGAAGAGAAATGGATTTGTTCCATGGACTTATGATTGCGAATCATGAATGTGACACTCCGCCAGCTGCGCGTGTTCCAGTCCGTGGCCCGCACGCGCAACTTCAGCCGCGCCGGCGAGGCCGTGGGCCTGACGCAGCCGGCGGTCAGCCGCGCCATCGGCGAGCTGGAGCATGCGATGGGCCTGCGCCTGCTGGACCGCACCACGCGCGACGTGGCGCTCACCGAGGCCGGCCGCTCGCTCGCGGCGCGCCTGGCCCGCGTGCTCGACGAGCTGGACGCCACGCTGGAAGACGTCGCCGGCCTGGCCGACGCCGACGGTGGCAAGGTGCGCGTGGCCAGCAGCCCCACGCTGTCGGCCTACCTGATGCCCGACTGCATCGCCGCCTGCGCCCGCGCCGCACCGCGGGTGCGCTTCGTGCTGCTCGATCGCATCCAGCAGGACGTGCTGGCCAGCGTGCGCGGCGGCGAGGTGGACTTCGGCGTCGTCGTCGAACCGCCCCATGTCGACGACCTGCATTGCGAGGACATCCTGCGCGACCCGTTCGTGCTGGTCACGCCCGAGCACCACCGGTTCGCGCGGGCCGCCAGCGTGCGCTGGAAGGCGCTGGACGGGGCCTCGCTGGTGCTGCTGGATGGCGCGTCGGGAAGCCGGCGCTATGTCGACGAGGCGCTGGCGCAGCACGGCGTGACGTACAAGGTGGAACAGGAGCTGGGACATCCGACGACAGCGTTCCAGATGGTCGAGGCCGGCATCGGCCTGACCGTGATGCCGAGGCTGGCCGTGCCGCCCGCCGGCCTCCCCGGCCTCGCGGTGCGCCCGCTGCTGCCGCGCCTGGAGCGCACGGTGATGCTGGTGCGTCGGCACGACCGCGCGCTGTCGCCGGTGGCCGAACGCGTCTGGGGCCTCGTGAGCGCGACCGTGCGCGCGCGCCGGCGCTGACGCGCGTCACGCGCGAGGAACCCGGACGGGGCGATCGTCGCGCGCCGATCGCCCGTCCCGCCCGCGACCGTCAAGCCGTCATCGAATGCAAGGCGACGCGATTGCCCTCGCTGTCGACGACGATGGCCCGGAAGCCGTTCGGCGCGATCGAATGCTTGTCCTTGAGCACCTGGCCGCCATGGGCCTTCGCCGCCGCCACGGCGGCGTCGAGCCGGTCGCTCGCATCGATGTAGACCAGCGGCCCGGCCAGCGACGGCGCGCCGGCCTCGGCGGAGGCGACCAGGCAGCCGCCGACCTCGCCACCGTGATGGTCGAACAAGCCGAACGTGAAGCCCGGCCCGCCGACCTTGCTTACCGGGCGGCCGACGACCGCGCTGTAGAACGTGACGGCGCGGTCGAGATCCGTGACGGGAATGTCGACCCAGACGAAGGTGTTGCTCATGCTCGCTTTCCCTTTCAGGCCGCGGGATGCGCGGCGTTTTCCTTGTCCTGCAGGAGGCGCCACATGACCTTGCCGGCCCCGGACTTGGGCAGCATGTCGACGAATTCGACGATGCGCGGCGCCTTGTACGCGGCCATGTTCTCGTGCGCCCAGCTGACGATGTCGCGCTCCTGCACCTTGCCGCGGGCGTCGGCGCGCAGCACCACGATGGCCTTGACCGTCTCGCCGCGGTACGCGTCCTGCGCCGAGATGACGCAGGCCTCCTGCACGCCGGGGTGCTTGTACAGCAGCAGTTCCACCTCCGACGGCCACACCTTGAAGCCGCTCGCGTTGATCATGCGCTTGAGGCGATCGGTGATGAAGAAGTAGCCGTCGGCGTCCATGTGGCCCAGGTCGCCGGTGCGGAAATACCGGCGTCCCTCGACCTCGACGAACGCCGCTGCCGTCGCCTCCGGGTTCTTCCAGTAGCCGCGAAACACCATCGGGCCGCGGGTGACGATCTCGCCGACCTCGCCGGGCGGCATCTCGCGCAAGGTGACGGGGTCGACCACGCGCGAGTCGACGCCGAAGAACGGGATGCCCAGGCACTGCAGCTTCGGCCGTTCGGCCGGGTTGGCGTGGCTGGGCGCGGCCGTCTCGGTCAGGCCGTAGCCTTCGCAGAAGTGCAGGCCGAACTCGTCGATCAGGCGCTGCGCCACGGCCTGCGGCATCGCCGCGCCGCCGCCCGACAGCCAGCGCAGGCTGGACAGGTCGAAGCTGCGGTAGTTGGGGCTCGCGAACAGATCGATGATCATGGTGGGGATGCAGGTCCAGTGCGAGACCTTGTGGCGCGAGATCAGGCGTCCGGCCAGTTCGCGATCCCAGCGCGGCATGATCACGACGGTGGCACCGCCGAACATCGGCGAGATCACGCCGTACAGCATGCCGGTGATGTGGAACATCGGCACCACGCCCAGCACGACGCTCTCGGCGCTGCCCGAGCCCCACGCCGCGCCGCCCACCACGTTGGCCATCAGCGTGCGGTGCGTGTGCATGCAGCCCTTGGGCAGGCCGGTGGTGCCCGAGGTATAGGGCAGCAGCGCGAGGTCGTCGGGGCCGTTGACCGTCGGGCCGGGCACGTGGCCTTCGGCCAGCGCGTCGCGCCAGCGCACGGTGCCGGGCGGCAGGGCCGGATCGGCCAGCAGCCAGTCGCGCATCGCGGGCGGCGGGGCGAAGTCGTCCTCGATCATGTCGGGCAGCTCGTCGGCGTAGCGCGCCGCCAGCACGCGCGCGACGCGCTGCGACGGCGGCAGCGCCGCGTTCGCGCCGGCCACGATGCCCGCCAGTTCGGCGCCGCAGATCACGACCCGGGTGCCGGGATCGACGATGTAGTGGCCGAACTCCTCGACCTTGTTCATCGCGTTGACCGGCACCACGACGGCGTCCGCGCGCAGGATCGCGTGATAGGCCACCAGGTACTGCGGGCAGTTCTGCATGAACAGCGCGACGCGATCGCCGCGCCGGACGCCCTGCGCCTGCAGCCAGCCGGCGATGGCCTCGGCCTCGGCGCGCAACGTGGCAAAGGTCTTGGCGCGGCCGAAGAACAGCGTGGCGGCCTTGCCCGGATAACGCGTCGCGGCCACCTCCAGGTTGTGCCACAGCGAGGTCTCGGGCGGCGTCACCGTGCGTGGCAGGCGGCGCGGCCAGGACGCGAAATGCGGGCGGTCGGCGGGCACCTCGCCGGCATTGGTGTCGACCAGCGACACGTCGATCGGCGACGTGCGGGGAGACGCTTCGGATGACATCATCGTTTTCCTTCGTGCGCGGACATCGGGCCCGCCCTCCATTGCTGCACCGCAGCGAGGTCGCGGCAGCGTATCGCGGGGTGTGCCGTCCGGGAGCGCGCGACGAGAAACGCCAGGCTTGTCGCGCGTGCTGCTTTCAGGGACCGTCCTTAGCCTACTTCGCGCGCCGCTCGACCACCATAGTGCGAGCCCCGAGCCACCCTGTCGCGCGCGGGACAGGCTTGATTCGATCCGGCATCGGCCGATGATGGGTGGAGGAGCGTGTCTTGCCCGTAGCGTGGCACGCTCCCATCGCCATGGCCCTTCCCGCCGAGCCCGCCACCCTCCTTCGCGACCCCGCGCACGCGACGCTGCCGTGCGTGCTCGACATCGAGGCATCCGGCTTTGGTCGCGGCAGCTACCCCATCGAGATCGGCTTCGTGCTGCCCGACGGCAGCGCCTACTGCTCCCTGATCGCGCCCGACGAAGGCTGGACGCACTGGGACGGCGACGCCGAGCGTGTGCATGGCATCTCGCGCGCGCTGCTGCAGCGCCACGGCCGCAGCGTGCACGAGGTGGCGCACGAGCTCAACCACCGGCTGGACGGGCGGACCGTCTACTGCGACAACTGGGCGCACGACTACGCCTGGCTCGCGCGCCTGTTCGACACGGCCGACTCGGTGCCCACCTTCCGGCTGCGCCACCTGCGCGAGCTCATGAGCGAGAACGCGGTGGAGCGCTTCGACGCGGCGCGCACCGTGGTCGAGCGCAACCTGCAGTTGCGCCGGCACCGCGCGAGCAGCGATGCGCGCGTGCTGCAGCTGAGCCTGGCGCGGGTGTGGCGAAATGGCGAGGCAGCGGCGGGACGCGACTGAGGGGCGGGAAGCGCGTGGTGCCTACCCGGGCCTTCCAGCCCGACCGGACACCGCGCGACCCAGCACCGCGGCGAGTTCCTTGCGGCCGGCGGGCTTGTCGATGCGCGCGTCGAACAGCGCGTCGAGTGTCTTGTCATCCAGATCGTTGTAGGCCGACACGAGCGCGAGGAAGGTCTTCTGGTGGCGGTTGTCCGGTTGGCGCAACCGCTGCGCGACCTGCAGGCCGGTCAGGTCGGGCATCTGCAGGTCCAGCAGGATGGCCTGGAAGTCGCCCGCGGCGGCGGCGGCCAGGCCCGACGTGCCGTCCGCCGCCTCGACTACGTCGATGCCCAGCGAACGGATCACCTCGGCCAGCGCGTGCCGCGCATCGCGCGAATCGTCCACGACCAGCACCGGCCGGCGCGTGTCGAGCTGCGGCGGGGCATCGACGACCAGGCCGTCGGCGCCCTCGGTGATCGGCACCTCGACCGTGGCCGTCGTGCCCTGCCCCGGCTCGGAGTGAAAGCGGATCGTGCCGCCCATGAGCTCGACGAGGCTGCGCACCACCGCCAGGCCCAGGCCGCTGCCCTCGGCCATGCCCGCCGTCAAGGGCGAGCGATAGAACGGCTCGAACAGCCGCGCCATCGCTTCGGGCGCGATGCCCGCGCCGGTGTCGGAGATCTCGACCCGCAGCAGGCCCTCGTCGGGCAGCAGCTCGGCCAGGATCGTGATGCCGCCGCGCTCGGTGTACTTGATCGCGTTGGTGAGCAGGTTGTCGATCACCTGGCGCAGGCGCGCGGGATCGGAATAGATGCGCTGGCCCAGTTCGGGGCCGGCCTCCCAGTGGACATCGAGGTTGCGCTCGGCCAGCGCCTCTTCGACGTCGCGCAGCGCGGTGTCGATCAGCTTGTCGAGCTGGAAGCCGCGGATGCGCGTCTCGAGGCGGCCCGAGGACATCTTGGCGAAGTCCAGCAGGTCGCTGATGCGCCCGCGCAGCGAGCGCGTGCTGTCCTTGAGGCGGCGGAACGACGCATCGCCGGCCTCGATGCGCCCGCGTGATTCGACGATGTCGATCGTGCTCCAGATCGACTGCAGCGGCGTCAGCAGTTCATGGCTCAGCATGCCCAGGAAACGACCCTTCTCGCGGTCCGCCGCCTCGGCCCGCGCCCGCTCGGATTCGGCCACCGCGGCCAGGTGCTCGGCGCGTCCGCGGATCGCGCGCTCGCGGCGCGCCACCAGCATCCACTGCGCGGCGAGCGCGACGACCAGCACCAGCATCGCCGCGATCAGCGAGAACGCGATCAGCACCTGGTGCCGCACGGACTGCACCTCGGCCAGGAAGGCCGCCGACATCGCCAGGCGCTGGCGCGCCTCGTCGCCCACGCGCGCCAGGTCGTCGAGCACGTCCTGCGTCTGCGCCTGCACGCCGGGCCGCTCGTTGGCGCCCACGCCATGCGCCAGGCGCTCGGACAGTGCCCCGGCAGCGGCATTCCATGCGGCGGCCTGCGACAACGTCGCCCCGGGTTGCGCCAGCTCCTCCCGCAGCGCGGCCGAGCGCTCCCTGAAGCGCAGCGCGTCGGCCTGCAGGCCATCGGTGGCGGCGTCGCCCGCAGCCAGGTCCCACTTGACGGCCAGCGTGGCCTCGAGCGCCGCGCCGTGCAGGTTCCAGAAGCGCTCGAAGCGATGCACCCCGGCGTCGAACTTCACGCTGGACGCTTGCAGGCGCCCCTGCAAGACGTCGACCGTGAACCAGGCGAGCCAGGCGGCCAGCAACAGCACGGCCCCCATCAGCCAGGGCGACGCGAGCGTCCACCGGCTCGCGCGGACGCCGTGCGCGGCGTCCGGTGCCATTGCACCTGCACCTGTACCTACTCTTGCACTTGCACCTGAACCTGAACCTGCACCCGCAGCTCCGTCTGCAACCGCGCTCGCTGCAGCGCCCGCGCGCGCGGCCGCACCGCCGGGCGCGGGCGCCGGGCCGGGTTCGGTGGTCGCACGCGCCGCGAGCGACGCGGTGGCGGCTCCAACGGACGAGGCGACGGTGATGGGCTTGGCGGACAGGGGTTGGTTCTCCGGGCGCCGCGGCTGGCCGGTGACGAGGCCGACGGGGTGGCGTGACTTCATGATACGAGCGGGGTGGCATTCCGGGCGGCGCGCAACCGCCGAATGACGGCCTGAAACCGTCGCCCGTGACATCCGGCCTCGAAATGCGGCATTTGGCGCGCCACGACCCTCGCCGCCTCGGGCCGCCTCGCGGTGAGCCGTCGCCGCGCGCCGGATGGCCCGAAATCGAGCGGTTTGCCGCGGGCGGCGCCGCCAAGCCGGGCTTACCGTGGAGGCCCCCAACGGAGAAACGACGTGGACGTCAACAATGCACCGGAACCCGCCCTCGCCGACGGCCCCGCGCCGACCGGCGCCGCACTTGCCCTGTCCGCGCCCGTGCGCTGGCGACAGCGGACGGTCGTCCGTCGCGCGCCAGGGGCCGCCAGCAAGCCGGGTGAACCGGCAGCCGAAGCCGAAGGCAATGCCGACACAGACGCAGACGCCGATGCAGACGCAGACGCAGACGCCGACGCAGACGACCACGACGCCACCGCCACCGCCCACGCCCACTTCAATGCCGACGCCGAGGCCCATGCCGATTCCGCTGTCAGCGCGGAGGCGCCGCAACTGGCCCCGCGTGACATCGAACTCTGGCTGCTGGCCCGCCGCGCGCAGGGCGCCGCGCTGCGGCTGGACTTCGAGCTGCGCACCGCGCTCGCACGCCAGGTGTTCCGGCGCGATTTCGTCTATGTGTCGCGCCAGCTGCATGCGATCGAGGCCAGCCGGCGCGTCCAGGGCCTGGATCGGACGCGGCTCAACGACGCCCTGGCCACGCTGCGCCAACGCAGCGAGGTGATCGAGGCCGCCCTGGCGCGGCGCGGATCGGAACTTCAAGCCGCGATCGACGCCCGCGCCCCTGCAGGCGTGCGCATCGCGTTCGCGCGCCCGGCCCGCTTCCAGGCCACGATCGTGAGCCCCGGCGCGCATCGCTTCCTCGCCATGCTGCTGCGCGCCGACGAGGCCCTCGCGCGGCTCGAGATGGCCTGGCTGCTGGGCCTGGTCGAGCCGGCCGTCCGATCGGCACTGGTCAGCGATTGCCGTCGCGCGCTGCTCGGTTTCAAGGATCTCGCCTGCGAACAGCGCCGCGCCGTGGGCCTGCTGGTGCAGGCAGTCAACGCGCAACGAGGGCCGGGCCGCAACTCAGGATGAACGGTCGCGATGCATGGCGCTGCGCCCGCGGGTGGCGCTCCCCCGGCGGCCCTGCCCGGCTGCCGCGGAATGCAGCGCCCGCAGGTGCCGCGACATGCGGGAACGGCGCGGCGACGCAGATCGAATGACGCCCACGCCCCGCCCTCGGAGTCCGGGAATGGCGCCGACGCGCTCGAGCGACGCGTCAAGACGGCGCCGATCGACGCGCAGGGCACCAGCACGCCTCGGGCCGCGGCGAGCATGGCGACGCAGGGCGGGCAGGTGCGGCCGTGGCGAGCGGGCGCCTCGGATTCGTTCTCTGGCTCAGTCCTCGCACGGCTTGGCCACCCCGTTCAGGACGGCGCCGTCGTACACGTCCAGCACGCCGCTTCGCACGTCGCCATCCACACGGGCGCCCGGCGCGAGCGTGAGCTTGCCGCGCGTGGTGACCACGGCGCCCCCTCCGGTGTCGCCCACCGTGCCGCAGATGTAGACATCGCCGGCCGCCACCAGGCGGCCCTTCAGGCTGGCGCCGGAGCGGATCACCACCGGGCCCGTCGTGCAATGGACGTTGCCGACCACGTCGCCCACCAGCAGCAAGGCGTGGCAGCGCAGGTAACCGCGCACCAGGGCCCCCGCAGGCACCACCAGGGCGTCGTCCAGGCGCAGGGTCGAGCCCCCGGCCGATGGCGACGGCGCGAGGGACGGGGGGGCCGTTGCCGGCCCATCCGCCCCCCACGGCGCCTCGGGCCGATGGGCCCGAGCCGCCGCGCGATCGACGCCTGGCAGCGGTTCGACAAGACGCGCCGACACCGTATCCGTGGCGCGCAGCCGCCGTTCCGCGAAGGACGCCTTGGTCGTCGGCGAGTCCGAGTCGCGCCCGCCCCCCAGGCCCACCACCAGCGCCCGCCGCTGCCGGGCCGCCAGCACGGCTGGCGAAGCCGGCGGCTCGGGGACGAGATCGAGGTCGAGCGAGGTCATCGCGCCCCTTCTTCGTCATCCCGAGTCCGCGGCGGGACCCCGCCAGCGTCGGCGGCCGGCACCAGCACGCTCGCCAGGCCCCGGGCGTCCGGGCGGTGCGACCCGTGCCCCGCTTGCGGCACCGAGACCTTCGACGGCGGCAACGCACCCGGCGCCTCGCCCTGCCCGCCCTGGGGCGGCCACGCCACGCACGCCGCGCCGGCCGCCAGGCCGGCGGCGCCACCGGCCAGCGCGGTCGCCATGGCGCGCGCGCGCCGGCGCGCACGAGGCGTCGGCGGCTCGGGAGCGATGCGGCGGGCGGTGGCCATGGTGCGAGCGATGGGTGGGGTCGTCCGGCCTCCATGGTGCACCGGGGCGCGCCGGATCGCCCGCGTCCGAAGGCCCCTGGAATCGGGCATTCGGCGCCGGGCGCGATCACGGATCGGTGGATCGTTCGCGCGACCCGGGTCCGGCGACCGCTCAACTCCACCGCGAATCGGCCGATGTACACCCCCGTGTGCACGACTGCGCACCGATCCGCCCGCGTGCCTGGAGTCCAACAGCTCCGGGCGCGACGTTCGCACGTGCGGCGGATCGACCGCATCGAATGCCGGCAGCGACGCCTTCCTCCGTCGACGTCGACGCCGGCCCCGCACGACGCCACCGCCAGCCCCCCGGGGCGCGGCGGTGGCACATCGGGTGACTCCCCCGGCCCCAACGCCGGGCGTCGCGACGGGTGGGGCCATCAGGCGCCCCGCCCGTCCTTGAACGCCTCCGACCCCGGTCGGGGGCGTTTTCTTTGGGTCGCGCGGGTGCGGCGCTTGCCGAAACGGTGTATCGCCGCAAGCTTTGCAACACCATGTTCATCGGCACCGCGGCCTGGAGCATCCCGCGCGCGGTCGCGGATGCGTTCCCGGGCGACGGCCAACACCTCGCGCGCTACGCCCGCCAGTTCCCCTGCGCCGAGATCAACTCGTCGTTCTGGCGCCCGCACCAGCGCGACACGTACGCCCGCTGGGCCAGCCTGGTGCCGGCGCATTTCCAGTTTGCCGTGAAGCTGCCGCGCGCGATCACCCACGACGGCCGGCTGCGCGCGGCCCGCAAGCCGCTCCATGCCTTCCTCGACCAGGCGGGCGGCCTGGCCGACCGCCTCGGCGTGCTGCTGGTGCAACTGCCGCCGTCGCTGGCCTGGGACGCCCGCGTCGCCCGCACGTTCTTCGGCCTGCTGCGCGACGCCTGGGACGGCCCGGTCGCCTGCGAACCGCGCCACGCGAGCTGGTTCGACGCCCCGGCCGACCGCGCGCTGGCGCGCCTGCGCGTCACGCGCGTGGCGGCCGACCCCGCCCGGCTGCCCGCCGCGGCCCGCCCCGGCGGCTGGCTGGGGCCCGACGGTGATGGCGCCGGCGCCCTGCTGTACTGGCGCTGGCACGGGTCGCCGCGGATCTACTGGTCGAGCTACGACACCGCCTGGCTGGCGCAGCAGGCCGCCGCGCTCGCGCGCTGGCCGGCCGCCACCGTGCCGTGGGTGATCTTCGACAACACGGCCTCGGGCGCGGCGACCGCCGACGCGCTGGCGCTGCGCTCGTTCGTCGCGCGCGAGGCGCCGGTCAGAGCCCCTTGATGATCTCGGCCCGCTTCTTGTCGTACTCGGACTTGGTGATCAAGCCCTTGTCGTACAGGCGCTTGAGCTTGGTCAGCCGCACCTCGGCATCCTGCTCGGCAGCCGGCGCGGGCGGGGCGGCGGCCGGCACGGGCGCAGCCGGCGGCACGGGCGCCATCGCCGGCGGCGCGACCACCGGCGCCGGCGGGGCCACGGCCGCGGGCGGGGCGACCGGCGCCGGGACGCCGGCCGGCGGCGCCGGCACGGCAGGCGCCGGCGCGACGGTGCCCAGCACCAGCCAGTCGAAGCGCTTGCTCGTGGCGCTGGCGCTCTGGATCGGGCCCGTGCCCTCGACCGTGCGCGAACCCACGGTGAAATGCGGGGCCATGCCGCTGCCGCGCGCGGTGTCGTAGAAGTCGAAGCGCGCGTCGTGGACGATGATGTTCAGGTGGCCATCCACCGCGAACAGCCGCGCCGTCACGGCCGAGATGCTGAAGAAGGTGTTGTCCTCGTGGCGCGCCGCGCTGACGACGGCCACGTCCTGGTCCGGTCG
>Ga0068855_100003032_pt1 | contig 20554 bp, 21 predicted proteins | sample KBSCornC52_FD_66592 | JGI IMG/M metagenome (GOLD analysis project Ga0068855, IMG submission 66592) | Corn rhizosphere microbial communities from Kellogg Biological Station, Michigan, USA - KBS Corn C5-2 | ecosystem: Host-associated > Plants > Roots > Rhizosphere > Soil ...
CGGATGGCCGAGCGCGATTACAAGCCGAATCCGACGCTCGAGCGGGCGCTCGACGTGCTGTTCATTCTGCACGCCGACCACGAGCAGAACTGTTCGACCAACGCGATGCGATCGGTCGGCAGTTCGCAGGTCGATCCGTATTCTGCGGTGGCGGCGGCGACTGCGGCCTTGTACGGCCCGCTGCATGGCGGTGCGAACGAGGCGGTCATCCGGATGCTGATGGAGATTGGATCGCCGAAGAACGTGCCGGCATTCATCAAGCGCGTCAAGGCAGGCGAGGGGCGCCTGATGGGCTTCGGCCATCGGGTTTACAAGAACTACGATCCGCGCGCCAAGATTGTGAAGCAGATCGCATACGAGGTGTTCGAGGTGACGGGGCGCAACCCGCTAATCGACATCTCGCTGGAACTGGAGAAGATCGCGCTCGAGGACGACTACTTCGTGTCGCGGAAACTCTACCCGAACGTGGACTTTTACACCGGCGTTACCTACCAGGCGATGGGCTTTCCGATGACGATGTTCCCGGTGCTCTTCGCGATTCCTCGGACCTCGGGATGGATGGCGCAATGGGCCGAGATGGTGCGCGATCCCGAGCAGAAGATCGCACGTCCGCGCCAGATCTATATTGGCGAGACGACGCGGAAGTGGACTTCGCTCGAGCAGCGGCCGGCGCCGACTACGCGCGAGGACGCCGTCAGCGATCAGATTTGAGCGCCAACGACGGGGATTCCGCGGGAACGGATGAAGCGGCGGCTAATTGCCGGCGCGAAGGGTAGGAGTAAGATCAAACTGTCTAGAAGGTTCGCGGTGGGCGGTGATCAGACGTGAAGGCAGCGATCAGCAAATGGGTTGAGGATCTGGTGAAGGATCCCGACAAGGCGCTTGAATTGCTCGGCGAAATCAATCGCGCCCAGAAAGATCCTCGCAGATCGGGCGAAATTGTGGTCGGCGGCAAGCATTACAAGGTGCGCTTGGCGGGAACCGCCACAGTATCGACCGAACATAAGTAAGCTCGTTCCCGATCAGCGCATAGAGTCGCCTCCGGAGCTGCGCCTGAGCATAGCCTTCCCCGCCGTGATGGAAATTCTTACTTAATTCTATGCGCGGTCGGTGAACTTGGGCTTGCGCTTTTCGACGAAGGCGCGGGCGCCTTCCGCGATGTAGCCGGCGCGCACGCATAGGGTCTGATTGCGATCCTCCATGTAAATCGCCTGCTCCAGGCTGCCGGCGTCGATGCTCGCCGCCAGGCATTCCTTGGTCAGTCGCAATCCCAGTGGCGAAGTCTCGACCATTTCCTGGGCAAGGCGCCCCGCCGCCGCGTCGAGTTCGCTGTCGGCGACCACCTCCGACACCAGTCCGGTCGCAAGCGCGCGGTTCGCGTTGATGAAGCGTCCGGTCAACATCAGTTCGGATGCAATCGAGGCGCCGACGGCGCGCGGCAGAAAGTAGCTGACGCCCATGTCGCAGGCGCTCAAGCCGATTTTGATGAAGGCTGCGTTGAAGCGCGCGGACTCGCCTGCGACGCGCACGTCGGCCGCCAGCGCCAGTGCAAACCCGCCGCCGGACGCGGGACCGCGCACCGCCGCGATAAACGGTTGCGGCAATCGGCGAATCGCAACCACCAGGTCGCTCATCTTGCGTTGAATATCGAAGACGCCGGCGGTGCTGGAAGTCGTCACGTCAATGCCGCCGCCGCCAGTCTGCTCCTTGAGGTCCAGACCGGCGCAAAACGCGCGGCCCGCCCCACGCATCACGACCACGCGGGTCTTTCGATCATGATAAAGGTCGCGCAGATAGTCGTGCAGTTCATCGACGAGCACGCCGTTGAGCGCGTTCAAAGCCTGCGGACGATTGAGCGTAAGCCACGCAATCTCACCATCCCGACTAATTTCCAACGCCTGATATGCCATCGCCACACCTCTCTACTGATTGATAGTAACCATCTACTAATTGATATTAACCGCCTGCTGGCTGTCCGTACGAACGCGTATCGTCGTTGGGCGCAACAATGCTGGCCGGCGGTTCGCGCCGCTCTCGGCAGACCATAACCAAATGAATACCGAGGCGCTAACCGGATATGCGGCGTTCTAGACGCCCGAGATCGGCAATTTGCATTAAATTAATCAAAAAATCGTCTCGTACCATTCATAAATTAATAAGGTTTCTTCACGTCGTTGCGTACAGCCGCGCATCGTCCGATTGCACAGTCATCTGCTGTTTCGAGCGTTTTTTCACCAGCGTCTTTCTTGACTCCACCAGTCTGGCAGCCGACGCTGGAGTCATGACTGGAACAGCGCAACGGTGATCTGAGCATGGCTGATTTAAACGGTTCGCCCCAGACGAATGCCGCGCGGGACGATATCTTTACGATTAAGGAACTCTCCGAGCACCTGCGCGTCCATCCGACGACTATCTACCGCCTCCTCCGGCAGGGACGCCTCCCGGGCTTTCGCGTCGGCAGCAATTGGCGCTTCAATCGTGCTGCCATCGAACAATGGGAACGCACGCAGGTGGCCGGCTTCGAGGAGCCGGTGGCACGCGGTCGGCGCAAGCGCCACAACAATTGACGCGCGTCGGGTTGACGCGAGAGTTGCTATCCGGCTAGGCAGTTGTCTGAAATCGCTCGTGCATCGGGCGGGCCAGAGGCACGCCCGCCGTTGCATGCATCGGCGGTATTCGCCGCGATCCTGATTACCCGCCCTCACGTTTGACAATTACCGACTAATCCGAATACCTAACTGGCATCATCTAATGCGGAGTGTTGGGCCGAGATGCCGACCAAGTACGCCGACGTGCGTGGCCATGCCACTTATTATTACTACGTTGGGAAGACCACGCTGCCCGACGTCGTGCCCGATTTCTCGCGCGGGCGAAAGCTCATCCTGATCCACGCGGCGGGCTCCAACGCTCATGCGTGGCATTACCAATACGAGGCGCTGGGCGCTGCGCATAGCCCGATAGCCCCCGACCTCCCGGGACACGGACGTTCGTCCGGCGTCGAAGCGCTGCCCTCGATTCAGGACTACGCCGACTTCGTAATCGCCTTTGCCGACGCGCTCAAGATCGATTCGGCGGTATTCGTCGGGCGCTCGATGGGCGGGGCGGTCGCGATGGATCTGGCGGTGCGCTACCCCAAGCGCGTGCAGGGGCTGGTGCTGATGGCGACGGCGGCGAAACTCAACGTGCCGAAGGAACGCATCGAACAGTGGCGCGCGGTGACGATGGGGCGCATCGGCCAACCCTTTACTAACGATGGTTACTCGCCGAAAACGATCGCCGAAAAGCGCGAAGTGATCCAGGAAGGGTGGGGCGAGCAGATCCGCACGGACCCACGCACGCGATGGGGCGATATGGTCGCATGCTCCGAGGTCGATCTGCGCAATCAACTCAGCGAGATCGCCGCGCCGACGCTGGTGATCGCGGGCGCCGACGATCAAGTGACGCCGCCGGCCGACGCCGAACTGATCCAGAGCCGCATCAAGGGTGCGCGCCTCGAAATGATCGCCGATGCCGCTCATAACCTCACCACCGAGCGGCCCGCCGAGGTCAACGCCGCGGTGGAAAAGTTTCTTGCCGACCTGAGATAGGGAGCGCCCGCATGAGTTTAAGCCGTAAATGCGCCGTCGTCGGCGCCTATGAGCATCCGACCCGCTTCGCCCCGGACAAGACCATGTATCAGATCATGGCCGAGAGTATCCGCGGCGCGCTCGACGACTGTGGCCTGACGATCAAGGACGTCGATGGGCTGCTGACCGCCGGGATGGGCATGGGCGCGATGGCGATTGTAGGATTTTGCGACTATTTGAATCTGACGCCGAACTTCCTCGATTCGACCAATATCGGCGGATCGTCCTTCGTCGCCCATACGGCGCATGCGGCGGCCGCAATCAACGCGGGCCTGTGCGAAGTTGCGGTGGTGGTGTACGGATCGACCGCAGCCTCGTCGCGCTTCGCGATCGGCACGGGTGGCGGCGGTGGTGGTGGCGATCCGTGCGACCAGTACGAATTTCCGTTCGGTCCGACGACCGTCGGCGCCTATGCAATGATCGCGCAGCGCCACATGCACGACTACGGCACTACGCCCGAGCAGCTCGCCGAAATCGCGGTCACGATGCGCCTGCACGCCTCGATGAACCCGGTCGCCAAGTACCGCGATCCGATCACGGTCGAAGACGTGCTCGCGTCGCGGGTGATTTCCTCCCCGCTGCATCTGCTGGACTGCTGCATTATCAGCGACGGCGGCGGGGCGCTGGTGATCACCTCGGCCGAACGCGCGCGCGACTTGAAGAAGAAGCCCGCCTACATTCTGGGGGTGGGCGAGACGGTGCGCCACGCGGCGCGCGGCCAACGCGACTTCCTTGAGATTGCCGCGGCGCAATCGGGACGGCTCGCCTTTGAACGGTCGGGCGTCGCGCACAAGGACATCGACATGGCGATGATCTACGACTCGTTCACGATTACCGTGCTGGCGACGCTCGAGAACCTGGGCTTCTGCAAGCGCGGCGAGGGCGGCGCGTTCGTCAGCGGCGGACGCTTGCGCTACGACGGCGACTTTCCGATTAACACCGACGGCGGCGGACTCTCGTCGAACCATCCGGGGATGCGCGGAATGTTCCTGGTGATCGAGGCGGTCAAGCAGTTGCGCGGCGAATGCGGTCCGCGTCAGGTGGCCGATTGCAAAGTCGCGCTGGCGCACGGTACCGGCGGCGCGCTCGGCACCCGGCATTCGGGGGCGACCCTGATCCTGACCAATCAGTAACTCCATTACTCAGTGACTTGCCCGAATCAATGAGCGCTAATCATGCCGCAGGATAAAAGCCCGAAAGCCTATCGCAAGCCGTTGCCCCATATCGACGAGGAGAGTCGTCCGTGGTGGGAGGCGGTGCAGCGTCACGAACTTTATGTGCAGAAGTGCCGCGATTGCGGCGATCTCCGCTTTCATCCGCGCGCGCTCTGCACCAGTTGCATGTCGTCGCGCACCGAGTGGGTCCGCTGCAAGGGCAGCGGGAAAATCTACACTTTCACCGTCACCAACCAGAACCAGGCCGGGGGCTTTCGCGACTCGCTGCCCTATGTGATGGCGTGGGTGGAGGTCGATGAAGGCCTGAAGATGCTCACCAACATTATCGACTGCCCCCCCGAACAGGTTAAAATAGGGATGCCCGTCGAGGCCGTCTTCGACGACGTTACCCCCGAGGTGACGCTCGTGAAATTTCGCCCGGCGAGGTGAGGTTCCTGCCGAGTGAGCACAACCCTTGACCTGCACAGCCATAGCGAGGCGTCCGAAGACAGCCGCGCGCCGTTGGAGGCATATCTCAACTGGCTGAAGCTGAGAAGCACGGAACGTCCGGTTGACGGTATCGTGCTGACCGAACATCGCCAGTTCAATCAGGACGCGGACTACCGCGCGCTTGAGGACAAATTCGGGATCCTGGTGCTGAAGGCGTCCGAAGTCGAGACCGATTACGGGCACGTACTGGTATTTGGCGTGACCGAGGAGATGACGCGGCGCTTCGATTTTGCCAACGTACACCTGCCGGCGCAGGAGGTAATCGACGAGATCGCGCACATGGGCGGGGTTGCGATCCCGTGTCATCCGGGACGACCGAACGTCGGCCTCTGCGAACATTACGGGAAAAAGCCGCCGCTCGAAAACGTGATCGCGGTCGAAGTGCTCAACGGCGGATCGCGCAAGGGCGAGGACGAACGCAGCGAGGCGTTGGTACAACAATACGGCTATCGCGCGATCGGCGGGTCGGACAGTCACCTGGTGAGCCTGATTGGCCTTTGCGCGACGCGCTTTGACGCGGAGATCCGCACCACCGACGACCTGGTGCGGGAACTGCGCGGCGGCGCTTACGAACCGGTTGACTTCCGCCCCCGACGCAAGCCGGTGCCACAGGCGATCCCGGTTGAGGTAAAATAATATGGCAGTCGATTACGACCCGGCGATTATCGGGCGCGTCTTTGAAACCACCGATCCGCTGCCCGTCACTCCGGAGATGGTGAAGAATTTCTGTAGCGCGATCGGCGAATCCAACCCGATCCATATCGATGCGGAGGCGGCGAAAAAAGGCCCGTACGGCGGAATCACGGCGCCGCCGTCGTTCGCGGTGACGTTTCGCAACGGACAACATTTCTTCCAGCACGTGCCGCGCTATGGCAAGCAGGGCTTCGACGCCGGCAAGGACGTCGAATTTGTCGGGCCGATCCGACCGGGCGACGCGATTTCGCTCAGTTCGCACGTCAAGGAGATCTACGAGAAGACCGGACGCACCGGCTCGATGGTCTTCGTGATCGTGCGCAGCACTTTGACCAACCAGAAAGGCGAGGTCGTCGCTCATGTGGACCATCGCTTCATGAGCCGGACCTGAGCGCGAGCCATGGCAGAAAATAAAAGCGACTTGACATTCGAGAACGTAAAAATCGGCGACCCGCTCGGCCCGAACGAATTTCATCTGAGCAAGGACCAGGTGCGCGCCTATGCCAAGACCACTGGCATGTGGGTGCCACGCTTCACCGACGATGAAGCGGCGCGCAAGGAGGGGCTACCCGGCATGATCACGCCGGGCAACATGAGCCTCGCGATTCTGAGCAAGCTGGTGACCGACTGGATTGGGGCGAGCGGCGCACAACTGACGCGAATGGGTACGACCTATCGCCAGCCCGTGATGCCGGATCATACGATCACGCTGCAAGGCTTCGTCACCGACAAGAACGAGAACAATCGTACGGCCGAAATGGATATCTGGCTGGAGAACGAGGACGGGGAGCGGCTGGTGATCGGAACGGCAACGGTGCATTTCCCGCGATAAGGGGCGGAGAGTTGTCGAGGGACGACGGACTTTAAGAGGCTAAAGGTTCTTCGCCCCCAACAATTTTGACTACTTTGCGTTAGGGCTACTTTGCGACGGCGAGCGGGGCGGCGAAGGCCGGAACATCCGCGGGCAAGGACGCGGCCTTGAGTTCGGCGCGGGTAGTTCCGAGCATTTTCAGGGTCGGTAACAAAGCGTGCTCGACGAAGTTGCGTGCGCTGATACCGGCGCCGGATTCGCGCAGGCGTTCCTGATAGCGCGGAATCAGTCCTTCACCCGGCATTTGAAAGCGCGCCACCACGAAGGCGAGGTCGGCGATAGTGCCCGCGCGATCCTCTTCGAGTTCCATCCGCGCCATCGCGCGGTAAAAGCCCGCATGGGCCGCCTCGTCGCGGCTGACGAAGGCAAAAATCGCTTCGAGCACCTTATCGTCTTCGCGGATGGCTGCGTCTTTTTGAGCCTTGTATGCGAGAAAGGTAGCGGCCTCCTGCAACGCGCCATAGCAGGCCATCTGGCGGCGGGTGGTAAAGGGAAGCTTCCACTTGCTCGCAAAGACGGCTTCTTCAAACTTTGCAAATTGGCTCGGCGAGCGCATGCCCGAGCGCGTCAGATATTCGCGAAAGACCAGGCCGTGCTTGGATTCCTCGTAGCTCCAGCACGCCTGGAACCACGCGGCCCCGAAGATTTGCCGCGATAGCTGCACGCCGCCGGCGGTGTAGTCCGGCAGATAAAATTCCTCGGCGCAGTAGGTCTCGATACGGGTGGCCTTGAGTTCGCTGTTGAGCGAGGCGTCAAGTTTATCCCACGGCACGTCGTCAAAGATGTTCCAGCGCCGTTTGCGCTCCGCAACCTCGAAAAATTCGAGATAGGCCTGATACATTTTGTCGCGCATCGCGGATGAATCATCCATGCTGGAGGGGCCTCAAATCATCGAACCGTCAGCGCGCGGGAAGAGGAACCGGCCGGGCGCCCGTGAACGCTTGCGGCCGTCTAAGGTAGCCTGGAAGTGGTTCGTTTTGCGGGTTCAGACGCGCAGCGCACGTCGAAGAAGTTTCCGATCGTCGTCGTCAGTCGCGCCCGGATGGCGCAGGCAGTTTTCGTCGAGCCAGCGGTCGGTAACGGCGTCGTCAAGGGCCAAACCAGCATCGTTAACCGCCCAGGTGCGTCGCGTGGCTGGCGTCTGTGCGAACTTGCGGCCGCAGTTGCGGCATGAAAAACCGAGCCGCGCGCCCGCCGCACCGGCCCCGGTGCTGTCGAGCGTCTTGACCCTGAATTCGTGGCTTTCCCACGGTGGACGTTCGGCAATTCTCGCCTGCGTGTCGCTTGAGTTATTCAATTGCTTGCTGCAGGCGCCTTGCGTCGCGCCGAATGTTTCGCTCCATTTGCTACCGCCCCTCCCAGAGATCCCCGATCGATTTGGATTTTCTGACCGTTGAGCTCAGTGTTGTTGAGCAGGCTAATCGCCATTACCGCGTCTTCGGCATCGGCCATTTCGACGAAGCCGAAACCGCGGCAGACGCCCGCCTTGTCGCTGACTGCGAGCGCTCCACGCACCTGACCGGCGCGCGCAAACAGAGCCACCAGATCGACACTCGTGACCGATCCAGCGAGATTGCCAACGTAAACTTTGGCCATGCGCGCCTTTCCTCTCCGTACTCTTGAAGCTTTGAACAACTCACCGTCGGAGGGGAATAAAATCGGATGATGATGTCCGATGGCAAGTGCCACCATCTTATCCCGCGGGCTGGAGAATGTACAGGCGGTGACGTTTAAGCAGGCCTGAAACGGCTTATTTGGTGGATTTACTTTGAAAATGCCGGCGTTGGTGCGCTTTTCGCACGCTGGAAGTAATTGTAACGATGTTATAATGAAGCTGACAGCGATTGTGTCCACGAGGTTGAAGATGTGAGTGTTTACACCTTAAAGCAGGGCTCCGCGAAACGGCTCGTCGCGCGGCGGCGGGAACTGCAGCAGATTGATCGCCCATCGGCGTGCCTGCTTGAGCGCTTCCTCAGCGCGACCAAACAGGCGTTCACGCTGCATTACGCTCCACACGTAAACATCGACTGAGGGCTCGTCGCTGAGCGTCACGTCGATCATCCAGTCCTCGATCTCCGGCCCGCAAATCAGCAATCGCATCAGGCGTCCGTGATCGAGCACGATACCGCGTGCCTCGCGCGGGATGCGGAACTCGTCCTTGACCCGCTTGAGCATCTTCGGCGGACAATGCTCCTCGGTCATCGGCACATAAACCCAATCGCCCTGAGGCGGATTAGCCTCGCGCGCGATCCGCAGATTGTTGTCGGTGAGGTCGTCCTTGGCGCGATCCTGATCGTAATCCTTGCCGACGGCGTAAAAGCTCATCGCGACGGGCAGCACCGGCATCTCAAGTTCGGACTTTGCCTGCTTGGGACGCTTGACGCTGGTCTCGACCCACCACCGATTCTCCACATTCGGTTTATTCAATATTTGACGCTCGCGTTGCTCGATCGCACTATCATCGTATAACGAACACCCCGCGTTGGACTATCTCTTCCTTCATTCGACCTTTTTACCGGGCGCACAACGCATCTTAACCGAAAGAAGTCTGAACCTCGTGAGGTTTCAGGAGGCCATAATTTTGAACTGCTTCACGAGTGTTATCACTAACCTGCGCTGGTACTTACCCGCGCGCCCGGCGGGTGATGCGCCGGTTGGTCCGCGCGGTTACCCTGCGCCGTCGAGGGCGCGAAATCGTGCGGGCATTACGCACACCGGTCGCACTGGCAGCGCTGCGCGTGGAGCCACTTAGACTCGTGCGACTCTGACGCGTACCGCGCCGTGCGCCACGATTCGTACTCGATCGGCGGGTTGACGAAACGCGGGTTATCCGGGTGGTTCTCTTGACGCCCCTGGCAGCTACAGAATGGGTGCGGCGTGGCGTGCGGCGCAATCCGCGCACCATCCGGCAGGTGAAGGCCTCGGCCTTGGTCTCGGCGTCGGTCCAGAACAGGTAGTGGGCCAGCTCGTGATAGACCATCTGCACCCACATGCGTTCGGACTTGTAGATGCGCCCGCGTTTCCAATTTTCCGGATGGACGAGGTGGATGCGACCGTCCTCGAAGGTTTTGCCGGCGGTCTTGCCCCAATCGATATATTCGTACCATTCGATTTGCGGCCGACGCAGATGGTAATAGCGGCAAAAATCAGCGATCGCGCGGCGAAACGCGATTCGGCCGTGGCCGCGGAAGAAAACCACCAGGTTCTTGTCCATTTCGCGGCGTTGATCGATCGGTGGCAGGAGCATTCGCACGTCAGCAGGCCTCCGGGTTAAAGACCTGATGATGATAGGGAGCGTTTGGCAATACAGTCAATCGAGGTTCGAAAAAGCGCTCGTTGGAACGCAAAAAGCGACGCTATTTGAATCAATTAACGTGTGTCGACCAGTTTTGCAGTGTATAAAGTATCCTAATCAGTAAATTGTTGACTAAACTGCGACTGGAACGCTTGCGCTTGCGAACCGTGCTGGGGAACGGGTTCAAACCGTCGGCCCCATCGAAATAATGCGCCCGTGTGACCGTCCGATCGGTCGCGATTGATAATATAGAATTTCGCCGGCGAGATCAGAATGCGATCAGGTTCCGACGGCGACACGCACGTTGCGCCGCCGTCGCACGCGATTAGCGGTCATGTGCTGCGCGCGGCTCGATTCCTTCAACCGCAAACGGCCCGCGCCCACGCGATCGGTCGCCCCGTGGCCCATCGCAAGACCCGCGAGACGCTCGCGCAGCACTTCGGAATCAATGCTGAGGGCGTCGCACACGCTATCAAATGAAAACGGATAATTGGTGCCCTGCGTGATCACCCACTGGGAGGCCTCGGCAAAGGCGCGGCGCTTGCGCGCGCTGCCCATTCGATTCCATCCCTGGAGGATATTGATGGCGTCAACGAGGACCGCAAGCATCAAGCGTTGTTCGCTACACAGACCGCCACCACCCATCGCGCCGAAAAATTGACTCGGCAGGATTACGTCCGTCAGGGCTAGTGAATCCGATCCCTCAATCTCCCGTTCTGCGTGCTGCATTGGCTTGCGCTCCCCTTTTTTGGAGGACTGCTGGGACACCAGTCAGGCCGTCATCGTTCCCTTGCAGCCAATCTCCTTCCCGTTATGGTGTACGGTCACAATGTGTCATCTTAAGACACTTATAACAGTAGATAAACATCAAGACAAGTGTATAAACACTGAATTATTTGTAATTTTTTGTTATGCAATAGTATGACTATATCTGGAACATCTGGCATCATAGAGGATAGGAAGAGTCAAAGTTGCGACGAAAATCCGAGGCTAAAATCATCGCGAATTGAGCCCGTGAGGTCGTGCGAGGACAGTTTGGCGGCCCGTGATGGCCGTGCAGAACGCTTCTGTTATAATTCGGCAGAGTTCGGGGAGGATTTCGAGATGGCCGAATTATTTGCCCGGGACACCATCAAAAGTCTGCGCAAGCTGCGGGTGCTGAAACCCGACCTGTTCAAGAGCTTCATGGATTTTGATCAGGCGGTGTTCAAGGACGGCGCGCTGCCGGCGAAAACCAAGGAACTGATGGCGGTGACGGCGGCCCACGTTACGCAATGCGATTGGTGTATCGAAGATCACGTGAAGCGCGCGAAGAAGTTGGGCTCGAGCGACGAGGAAATCGCGGAGGCGGCGTTCGTCGCGATGGCGTTGCGGGCGGGCGGTGCGTTCGCACATTCGTGCGTCGCGATGGCGGTGACGGATCAGGTCAACGCGGCAGCGGAGCGCAAGGCTTAAGCGGCGCGGCTGGCTGAATCGGCGATCGAAAAAGACGATGGAGAAGATGGAACAGACCAAACGCAAGACCCGGCGGATTCGGATCGGTGGCGTGGAAGTCGGCGGCGACGCGCCGATCGTGGTGCAGTCGATGTGCGCGACGCGCACGATGGACATCGACAAGACCGTCGCGCAGACGCATCAGTTGGCACAGGCGGGTGCGGGTATCGTGCGGATCGCGCTCGACAACGAAAAAGAGGTGCCGGCGCTGAGAGAGATTCGCGCGCAGACGCCGGGAATCACGCTGTCGGTCGATTTGCAGGAGAACTATCGCATCGCGGCGAAGGTCGCGCCCCATGTTGACAAGATTCGCTACAACCCGGGCCATCTGCATCATATCGAGAAGGCCAGGACGATACCGCAGAAGGTCAAGGGGCTGATCGAAATCGCGCGCGACAACGATATCGCGATCCGGATCGGCGTCAACTGTGGTTCGGTCGCGCCGATTTTCCTCGAGAAATATCCCGGCGATCAGTTAAGCGCGATCGTGGAATCGGCCGCGTATCACTGCGAACTGATGGAAGAGTTCGGCTTCGACCGCTTCGTCGTTTCGCTGAAGGATTCCGACCCGGCGAAGGTGATGGACGCGAACCGGCGCTTTACCGCGCGGCGTCCCGACGTGCCGCTCCATCTGGGCGTGACCGAGGCGGGACTGCCGCCCGACGGGATCATCAAAACCCGCATCGCGTTCGAGAAGCTGCTGGCGCAATCGATCGGCGACACCATCCGCGTGTCGCTTACGTTGCCCAACGATCGCAAGCATGAGGAGGTGACCGTCGGCCACGCGATTATCGAGGACGTCAAAGCGGGGCGCTTTATCTCGGTGCCCGACTTCGGCACGGGAATGAATATCATCTCGTGCCCGTCGTGCTCGCGGGTCGAGAACGAGAAGTTCGTCGAGTTGGCGCAGTACGTCAAAGAGGTGACCGGCTACGCCAGGCAATACAAGATCACGATCGCGGTGATGGGTTGCCGGGTGAACGGACCGGGCGAGACCGACGACGCGGATCTGGGATTGTGGTGCGGGCCGACCACGGTGAATCTCAAGAAGAAGGATCGCAAGATCGGCAATTTCAAATACGACGAAGTGCTGCCGCGGCTGCGGGTCGAGGTCGATCGGCTGATCGCGGAGCGCACCGCCGCGAATTAGCGGACGTGATCTTCAACAAATAGTTGAAGTGCGCAAAACTTCTGATTTTTTCCAGTCGCTGAAACCTCGCGAGGTTTCAGACTTCCCGTTTGTAAATATGCGAGCTTCGCCGGGTGAAAACCTCGTCATCATTGGCGTTCGCCACGTTCGCGAACTGCCTACCCGCAGCTAAATTTTCTGTTTGGTTTGGTGCCAGTCCGCGAGGAATCTTTCCAGTCCCGCGTCGGTCAGCGGATGCTGCAGGATCTGCTTGATGACGTTGGGTGGCAGGGTCGCGACGTGCGCGCCCGCCTCGGCGGCGTGCAGCAGATGCAGCGGTGACCGAATCGACGCGACCAGCACCTCGGCGGGAAAACCGTAATTCTCCATGATGCGCACGATCTGATCGATCACCAGCAGTCCGTCGTGGCCGATATCGTCGAGCCGCCCGACGAACGGCGACAGAAAGGTGGCGCCGCATTTGGCCGCCGCCAGCGCCTGCAATGGGCTGAAAATCAGCGTCACGTTGACCCGGATGCCGCGGCTCGAGAGCGCTTTGGTCGCCTTCAGGCCCTCGATCGTCATGGGACATTTGACCACGATATTGCGATGCAGCGCGGCGAGCTTCTGCCCCTCCTCGAGCATCAGCGGCGCTTCGGTCGCGACCACTTCGGCGCTGACCGGGCCGTCGATTAGCTCGCAGATTTCACGCAGGACTTCGGCGTAGGGGCGGCCGCTTTTGGCGAGCAGGCTCGGGTTGGTGGTGACGCCGTCGGCGAGGCCGAGTTCGGCGATTTCCCGAATCTCGCTGACCACGGCTGAATCGACAAAGAATTTCATCGCGAAGCTGCCTCCCGCCTGGACGCGTTAGCCCGGATCAGGTCGGCGCGCGCCAGGGTCACTCGCTGAGACGATTTCAGATTCACCAGCAAGTCGGAAATTGTTACATTTAGTTTAGGGTGGATGAACGCCGGCGCCAACTCGACCATTGGAGCGAGCACGAAGCGCCGTTCGTGGAGCCGCGGATGCGGCAGCGTGAGCGCGGGCGTAGCGCGCAGTTCCTTGTTGAAGAAGAGCAGGTCGAGGTCGATGACGCGCGCCTGGTGGCGGATGCGTCCGGCAGGTTTGCGGCGGGGCGGGCGCTTGCGGCCCATGCTGCGCTCGATCGCGAGCAAGCGGCGCATCAGCGCCTCGGCCGGAATTTCGGTTTCGATTTCAATCACGCCGTTGAAAAATGGTCCCTTGAGATCGGGTGCGCCCACTGGATCGGTTTCATAGACTGACGATTGGCGCAGGACGCGGGTTTCCGGCAGGCCGGCGATGCGCGCTATCGCCTCCCGGTAGTTGGCGGCTTTATCGCCCAGATTGGTTCCTATGCCGATGAAAGCCCGCTGGGGCATTCCCCCGCCGTTACAACCGCAGCGCCTTTATACGTTCCACCGCCTCACGCAAACGTTCGCTCGGCACCGTAAGTGAAAAGCGCACGTAACCCTCGCCACCCTTACCGAAACCCGAGCCCGGCGTAATCACTACGCCAGTCTCTTTCAGCACGCGTTCCGTAAACGACACCGAGGTGTAACCGGCGGGCACCTGCGCCCACAGGTAGAAGGTCGCGCGCGGCACATCGCAGGCGAGGCCGAGCGAGCGTAAGCCCGCGACCATCAGATCGCGGCGCTCCTGGTAGATGGCGCAGTACTTATGCAGGGTCTCTTCGCCGCCGGTAAGGGCCGCGATGGCCGCTTCCTGGACCGCCTGAAACACTCCGGAATCGACGTTGGTCTTGACCGTACCCAACGCGCCCACCAGGGTGGCGTTGCCGACCACGAAACCCACGCGCCATCCGGTCATCGAGTAAGTTTTCGACAGTGAATGAAATTCGATTGCACATTCGCGCGCGCCGTCGATTTCGAGCACGCTCGGGGCGCGGTAGCCGTCGAATGCAATCTCCGAGTAGGCAAAATCGTGGGCGAGAATGATGTTGTTGTGGAGACAGTAATCGACCGCGTGCTTGAGAAACGCGGGTTCCGCGGTCGCCGCGGTCGGATTGTTCGGATAGTTGAGCCACATGACCTTGGCACGCCGCGCGATTTCGGCGGGAATCGCTCCGAAGTCGGGCAGGAAGCCGTTCTCGCGCCGCAGCGGCATGTAATAGGGCTCGCCGCCGTTGAAGACACAGCCGGAGTAATACACCGGGTAGCCCGGGCTCGGGATCAGCACGACGTCACCCGGATCGACCACCGCCACCGGAAAATTCGCGATGCCTTCTTTCGAGCCGATCAGAGCACAGGCCTCGCGATTGCTGTCGAGCGTGACGTTAAAGCGGCGCTTGTACCAGCCCGCCGCCGCCTCGCGGAAACGGTCGAGTCCCTGGTAATCGGGATAGCGATGGTTGGCGGGCATCTCCGCGGTGCGCTTGAGCGCGTCCACGATATGCTGCGGGGTCGGCAGGTCGGGGTCGCCGATGCCCAGGCTGATGACGTCAACGCCGGTTTGCGCGACTTCCCGTTTCAGGCGGTCGAGTTCGGCAAAGAGATACGGGGGTAAGAGACTTAGCCGTGAGGCAACCTTGATTTGCACCGGGGGAAGCAATCTCCGATCCGTGGACTGCCCGAGTAACTAACACACTTCGAGGGGGGCCGAAACGGGGTACGGGCGGATCCGCCAGATAGTTGCTGGTCTATTAACACCGAAGAGGGGGATACAGCAGGGCTTATGCACAGGGCGCCGCGTCACGGTGCTTGGCTTTTCCTGCGTGATCGGTATGCTGCGATCGCCGGGAGTGAAGCAAACCCTTTGTCAGCCAACATAATTGCGTCGAGATCATAACCTGCGCTTGCGGATCGGATCGCGTGATGTTAGTTAATCTTTCGTTTGCCGACGGCCTGTGTGGCTTTATTCTGTGAATAATCCGTATCACACACGTCTTTCGGTTGACCTCATGCAGCCATGCTTGGTAGTGATGCTCGCGCACCGATTTCAGCCTGAGCGCCGTGTTCTCAGGGCGGCGGTGGGACGATCGTGGAATGAGCCAGATTTGAAGCGATGAACCGCATATTAATTCCTCTCTCCGTGATCATGTTCGTGATCGGCCTGTACACGGTCGGTGTGTCCGAACGCCCGTGGGCGGCGCGCTCCGACGTCGAGCAGCCGATTCCCTTCAGCCATCGCGTGCACGCCGGAATCAACAAGATTCCTTGCCAGTATTGCCATGAGTATGCGCGGCGGTCGGCAAATTCGGGCGTGCCCCCGGTCGAGCGTTGCGTCGGTTGCCATGGCAGTTCGCTGCTCGGCGGTATCGAACCGGTGACGCGGCCGTGGACCGATGATAAGCAGCCGCCGTTCGAGATTCGCTGGAACCGTGTTTACACGCTCCCGGATTTCGTGCGCTTCGTTCACAAACCCCATATCTGGGCTGGTGTGCAGTGCCAGGAATGTCATGGGCCGGTCGAAACCATGGATCGAGTCGTGCCGGTGCACGAGATCAACATGGGTTTCTGTGTGGATTGCCATACCAAGCGCGGCGCCACCCAGGAATGTTTTGTCTGCCACCACTGAGTCGAGGAAACGAAATGTCAGATGGGCTGTCCAGGCGGTCGTTCCTAAAATTAGCTGCCACGGCGTCTGCCGCAGCGGCGATACCCGGTTGTGAACCGGCCGCCAGAAAGCTGATTCCCTATGTGGTTCCGGACGAGAACGTCATTCCGGGCGTTCCGACCTTTTATGCCACGACTTGCGCCGAGTGTTCCGCCGGATGCGGAATCGTCGCGCGCGTGATGGAAGGGCGAGTAATCAAGCTCGAGGGTAATCCGGTCGATCCGATCAGCCAAGGCGCAATTTGCGCTCGCGGCCAGGCCGCACTCCAGGGGCTTTACAATCCCGACCGGCTCGGCAAGCCCAATACGCGCGCGGCCGACGGCGCTCTCACGGTGGCCACATGGGACGACGCGACTAAACTTATCAACGATAAGCTCGCGGCGGCCGCGAAGGCGGGCAAGGATCGCGTCGCTTTCATCGGAAATTCGCAGGGGCCGACGCTCGACAAAGTCACCAGGGCATGGGCGCAAACCTTCAATTCGAGCCGCGTGGGGTTCTGGGAAGCGTTCAGTGAGGAGCCCGCGCGGGCAGCGGCAGAGGCCTGCTTCGGCCGTCGCGATCTGCCCATTTACAAGCTCGATCAAGCCGAGACGATCATTTCCTTTGGCGCCGATTTCGTTGAAACGTGGGGATCGCCGGTCGAATATGCGCGACAGTTCGCGCAATTCCGCGCGCCCAAGACCCGCAACGGCAATCTGAGCATTGGAAACGCCGCGTACGTCGGCCCGCGACTCAATTCGACTGCCGCGAAATGCGACGAATGGGTCGCCTCGAATCCCGGCACCGAGGGCGTCGTCGCGATGGCGGTGCTGAATGTCGTCGTGAACCAGGGCTGGGTGGCCTCCGGTGCGGGGGTTGACGCCGGGGCGCTCAAGAAGCTGGTCGCCGATTACGATCCGGACAAAGTCAGCGCACAGACCGGGGTTTCGGCCGACCAGATCAACAGGATCGCGGGATGGTTCGGGCAGGCTACCGGTGGCGCAGTCGCCCTCGCTGGCACGGCTGACCCGCAGGCACATCTGGCGGCGCTCATTCTTAATGCGGTCACCGGCAACCTCGGCAAGACCGTGATTTTTCTCGACGAGACGCCGGCGGAGGCGACCAGCCGTCCCGAAGAGATCAAAGCGATCATCGACGCGATGCGCGATGGCCAAATCGATGTGCTGGTGATCGCGGGCGGAAATCCTGCCTATTCGATGCCGCCGGGATACGCTTTCAAGGAGGCATCCAAGCGCGTCGGCTATGTCATCTGGATGGGTGAAGTGCCCGACGAGAGCGCCGAGCTCGCCAATCTGCTGATTCCTGTCCATCACGCGCTCGAGAGCTGGCGTGACACTGCCCCCCGTTCGGGAATCTACGGACTGGGGCAGCCGGTGATGCAGCCGGTGTATCCGAGCCGCGCGCTGCACGACATCCTGATTGCGTCGGCGCACCTTGGTGGCGGGACCGCGGGACAAGCGATCGCATACGAGAACGCGGCCGACGCGATTAACACCGCGTGGCAGGAATTGCAGTCGAAGGTTGGTGCGGGCGCGACGCCGAAACAGTTCTGGGACGACGCCCGTCGTCATGGTGGCGTTTTTCAGGAGGCAAAGCCGGCTGGCGCGCCGAAATTGAACGCGGCGGCCTTGCAGGCGACGGTCCAACCGCCGTCGCCGCCGGCGGGCCTCACCTTGTGGGCGTTTCCACATATCTTTCTTTACGACGGACGCGGCGCCAATAAATCGTGGTTGCAGGAAATTCCCGACCCGGTCACGCAGATCGTGTGGGATACGTGGGCCGAGGTGCATCCCGATACCGCCGCTCAGCTCGGCCTCAAACAGGACTACGAGCAGACGCGGCTCTTCGCCGGCATCAACGTTATCGAGATTGCTACCCCCGGCGGTCCGGTCGACTTGACGGTGACGATCTCCCGGCTGGTTAAGCCGGGTGTGATCGCGGTGCCCTTTGGCCAGGGCCATTCGTCGTACGGGCGCTATGCGAAGGGTATTGGGGTCAATCCGTTTTCGTTCCTGCCGGAAGGTACTCGCAGCGTCTCTGTGACCGCACGCAAGACCGACAAGACCTACAAGCTGGTCACGCCGCTCGGCAGTAGCGACATGATGGGCCGCACGATTATCGAGGCGATGAGCGTGAGCGATCTCGCCAAGGGTATCGAACCTGACTTTGGCGAAGAGAAAGTCGATCGCCCCTATGAGATGTACACGCCCTTTGTTTATACCGGCCACAAATGGGGCATGACGATCGACGTCAACTCATGCACCGGATGCAGTGCGTGTATCGCCGCGTGTTACGCCGAGAACAACGTGCAGGTCGTTGGCAAGGAGTACGTTGATCTCGGCCGCATCATGTCGTGGATTCGCGTCGAGCGGTACATCCGGCCCGCGGACAAGGCCGGCGAGGGACCGTTGATTCAGATCGCCCCGGTGCTCTGTCAGCAATGCGATCACGCGCCGTGCGAGCCGGTATGCCCGGTGTTCGCGTCGCATCACACCGACGAAGGTCTTAACGCGCAGATCTATAACCGGTGTATCGGGACGCGTTTTTGCGAGAACAATTGCCCGTACAAGGTGCGTCGCTTCAACTGGTATGCACCTGAATTCGTGGAGCCGCTCAATTACCAGTTGAACCCCGACGTGTCCGTGCGCGGTGCCGGAGTGATGGAGAAATGTACTTTCTGCATCCAGCGCATCACGACCGCCGAGATTAACGCGCGCACCGAGAATCGCAAGGTGATCGAGGGCGAGATCATAACGGCGTGTGCGCAAGCGTGCCCTTCGCGTGCGATAACTTTTGGCGATTTCAACGATCCCAACAGCGCCATGATGAAGCGGCGCAATGACAATAAAGGCCGTACGTATACGATGCTTCCGGAATACAACGCCCTGCCCGCGGTGACCTATTTGCGGGATCTCTATCAGGAGAAGGGGAAGGCCTAAATGGCAGCCGCTGTCGATCAAAGAAATCATCAACTGACCTATATCGACGTTGATCGCACCGCTCAGCGGGTGATGGCGCCGGGTGGCCTGAAGTACTGGCTGTGGGTCGGCTTCTGCGCCTTCCTGGTGGCAGTCGGCGGATCATATTGGACCCGTCAGATCTACGAAGGCTTGGGCGTTACCGGCCTGGGTCAGGCGGCGATGTGGACGGTCTATATTACCAACTTCGTTTTCTGGGTTGGTATCGCGCACTCGGGCACGCTGATTTCCGCCATCCTATACTTGTTCCGCACGCGGTGGCGCACGGCGGTTTATCGATGCGCGGAGACCATGACGCTGTTCGCGGTTCTCACTGCCGGCCTCTTTCCGATTATCCACTTGGGCCGCCCGTGGTTTTTCTACTGGTTGTGTCCCTATCCGAATGAGCGCTACCTGCAGCCTGACTTTCGGTCGCCGTTGACATGGGACTTCTTTGCGATCAGCACTTATCTGACGACCAGCGCGCTGTTTCTGTTTATGGGTCTGATTCCTGACATCGCAAATCAGCGTGACGTTGCGGTCGGATGGCGCAAAAAGTTTTACACCATTCTGGCGTGCGGCTGGCAGGGCAGCGACGTTCAGTGGCGTAATTTCTCGATGGGCTATCTGCTGCTCGCAGGGCTCGCTACACCGCTGGTACTTTCGGTCCACAGCGTCGTCTCGTGGGATTTCGCCATGATGCAGACGCCGGGCATGCACAGCACGATCTTTGCCCCGTATTTCGTCGCCGGCGCGATCTTCTCCGGCTGTGCGCTGGTGCTGACGCTGCTCATCCCGATGCGCAAAATGCTGCAAATCGAGGATCTGGTAACGATCTGGAATCTCGATAATCTGTCAAAGGTCGTACTGTTGACCTCACTGGTTGTCACTTACTCGTACGCGACCGAAATATTTATGGTCTGGTACGGGCAGGACCCGATCGAGTTGGCGACTTTCCACCAGCGCTTCTTCGGTGCGCAAGGCTATCTCGGCCTCGGCATGTTGTTTTGTAATTGTCTCGTGCCGCTGCTGCTTTTCTCACCGAGCGTCCGCACCAACACCGTCTGGCTTTTCGTCATTTCGATCTTCGTCAATATCGGAATGTGGATCGAGCGTTTCGTGCTGATCGCGGGATCGCTTTCGACGGCCACGATGCCGTCGCAGTGGAAGTTCTACGTGCCGAGAGCAACCGAGGTGCTTATCACGGTGGGAAGCTTCGGCTGGTTCCTGA
>Ga0068855_100003035_pt1 | contig 20552 bp, 9 predicted proteins | sample KBSCornC52_FD_66592 | JGI IMG/M metagenome (GOLD analysis project Ga0068855, IMG submission 66592) | Corn rhizosphere microbial communities from Kellogg Biological Station, Michigan, USA - KBS Corn C5-2 | ecosystem: Host-associated > Plants > Roots > Rhizosphere > Soil ...
AAACAGGGCTACGACACGGTGACGCTATCCGGCCAAAACACCTACAGCGGCGGCACGACAGTGATGCAAGGAATGCTGCGCATCGGCGCCAACGACAGCCTGTTAACCACAGGCGCGCTGGCGACGAACTACGATGGCGTCTTTGATTTGAATGGCTTCAATCAAACGGTCGGCGAACTCAGTGCGCCGGCCAAGACGGTCGATAACTCCAGCGGCTTCATCACCAATACCGCGACGACCCTCAATACACTCACTGTCGGGAATGGCGACAATGACGACATGACGTATGGCGGCGTCATTCAGTACAACGTGGCGCTGACCAAGAATGGACTCGGCGAACTCATGTTGACGGGAGCCAATACCTTCTATGGAGCGACGATCGTTAATGCCGGTGGTCTACGGTTGACCCACGCCACGGGCAATGTGCTCGATAGTTTGCTCAATACGGCGAGCCTCACCCTGGCGAATGGGACGTCGTTGCAATTGCGCACCGGCACCGGCGCGGGCCTCATGACTTTGATTGGCAGCAACGGCACTGTGCTGACTCTCGGTGGCAGCAATCTGTTGAGTGTCGAGGTCGGGGGCGGCGGCGGCACGGGCATCGCGCTGAATGCCGGCGCCAAGGCCCACGTCACTGGAACGGTGACGGTGAATGTTTATGGGACCAGTACGGGTGCGGGCGATCATTCGATCGTCATCAGCGCGCCCGGCGGCGGCCTGCTGACGACGAACGGAAGCAGCGGTAATTTCGTGCTCGGCAAGGTCTACAACAATACCGACTTCATTGTCACCGGATTGACCCAGACCGACACTCTCGTGCAACTGAACACGCAGGCGGCGACGGCGCTAACCGCGGCCTACTGGGTGGGCGGCTTCTCGAATGAATGGGCTGCGTCTGGAGCAGGTGTGAGCAACTGGGCGAGCGATGTCACCGGCACGGTGAGCGGACTCGTTCCCGGCCCGACGACGGATGTCTTCCTGTCGGCACAGAATCGTGTGGGTCAGGACAACATGGTGCTGGGCGCCAACATGACCATCCAGAGTCTCACGATTAACAGCACGAGTGGTGACCCTGTGGTATTGAAGGGGGACGATGGCAAGACGTTGACGATCACGTCGGCCACTCCGATTACGGCGGATGCCGGAGCCGGCTCCGCTTCTCTCCAGGGCAGCATCGCCCTGACCGCGCCGGTGGCGACGATCACGGTGAATTCCACGAATCCGCTGGAAATCGACGGCGCGATCAGCGGGGGAGCCATCACCAAGGCTGGCCCGGGAACGTTGGTCCTCGGCGGCACAAACACTTTCACTGGCCCGACGGTGATCGCCGAGGGCACCTTGAAGATCGGTGCGAACAATACATTGCCGGCGTTGGGCGATCTCGACTTCGGTACCTCGGATAGCACCGCACCCGCCACCACGGTGGGTGCGCTGGATCTGAGCGGGCATAGCGCGACTGTCTTCAACCTCGGCATCTTCACTAACAGCACGACCGCGGTGAATCAGATCACCATCGGAGCAGGGCAGGTGCTGCAGGTGGACGGCAACTTCACGGTTGGACCGAATGTGGCCACGGCGAATACCACGACCAAGCTGACCATCAGCGGCTCGGGCACTTTGCAGGTCGGCACACCGACCGCGCCGACCCTGAAGAACTTTTTGGTGGGCGGCAGCATTGCGAATAACTTCGGCAACGCCGCTACGCTCGATATGTCCGGCCTGGCGAACTTCTTGGCCAATCTTGGCTCGGGCACGTTTGCCGTCGGCGACCAGACGGATTCCGGGGGCGGCGGCACCGGCAGCTCCACCCTGACCCTGGCGGTGAATAACACCATCATGGCCTCGATATTCAGCACGGACGGAGCCCACTTCGTCACGACCAACAACAACCAGAGAGTTAATCTGGGCAGCGGAACGAACATCATCGATGCGAACACCTTCAACCTCGGCATCACGGGCAATCGCGGCAACGGCAGCATCGGCTATGCGGCGGGCAATACGACCGGCACGCTGAAGATTCGCGCTCTGGATGGGGTGGGGCGCGCGACCATGAATGTGGCCTACGGTAATTCGCAGACGGGCGCGAGTCCGACCGAGACGGTGGATTTGACGGGGCACAGCGCGGATCTGTTGTTGAGCACGCTCAATATCGGTGGTCGGACGCAGGTGAGCGGTGCTTCCTCCACCGGTGTCTTCCGGTTTGATCAGGGCGTGCTCGATGTCCTCGGCGTGGTGCTCGGGGATCGTCGTTCCACCTCGGGCACCGGCGGGGCAACGGGGACGCTGGAACTGCTCGGCGGCGACGTGAACATCGGCGCGGGTGGCATTAGCATGGGGAGTAACACCGCGACGGCGACAGGGAACACGGCCAGTGGCACGGTGAACATCGGCGGCGACGCGGACGTCACCGTCGGCGAGACGAACGGGGTGAGTATCACCATGGGGCATTCGACTCTGGCCGGCTCCGTGGCCAATGCGACGCTCAATGTGACCGGCACCAGTCGCTTGTCAGTGGCGGGTGACATTGTGGAAGCGACCGGCGCCGGCAATGCGGCGATCGTGTCCACCGTCACGCTGAATGGCGGCACTCTCGAGATGAACGGGCATAATCTCGGAACGGCGACTGAAGCGATCAACAACCTCAACTTCCAGTCCGGCACGCTGCGCAACGTGGGCGCGATCAATGGCACCGGTGGCCTGACGAAGACGACCACCGGCACTTTGATCATGGAAGGAACCAATTCCTACACCGGCGAGACCGACGTGAACGCGGGCACGCTGCTGGTGCGGGGCAGCCTCAATGGCAGCGCGGTAGCAGTGAACAACGGGGGCATCCTGGGAGGCGCCCAAGGGTTGGGGGCGGCGACCACCGGTTCGGTGACAGTGAACGCCGGCGGCACTCTCGCTCCGGGCGAAGCGCCCGGGACGACCGGAATCCTGACCACGCTCGGCGACCTGACCTTCGCGGACGGCGCGATCTTCCAACTCGAGATCAATGGGACGACCGCCGGCAGCGGCTATGATCAACAGATTGTCACCGGCAACACGCTCATCAGCAGCACGGATACCGTTTTGACCCTCGGCGGAACCTATGATCTGGGAGCGACCGGCGATATCTTCACCGTGATCCTCAACTCCGGAGGAATGACGACCACTGGATTTGCGAACGCGACCAACGGTTCGATCATCACCGCGAGCAATGGCCAGGCTTATCAGATCAGTTATTTCGACGATGCGACTACCGCGGCTTTCGAATTGTCGGGCGGCAATGATGTTTCGCTCCGGGCGGTGACGATTCCGGAGCCGAACGATTTCTCGATGCTGGTCGCCAGCCTCGGGATCGCGCTCGGCCTGCAGCGCTTCCGCCGCGGCCGCCAGTCGCGACAATAATCGGGATCGGGGGGGCGGGTAACGGCTGAGATGCCGGCGGAGCCGTGCGCAAAAACGAAAGTCAAACGCGCAAGGTCGAATTCCGCTGTTTTGCCGGCGGGTTTATCTCAGCTGCATGAGTACCCGCAAACTGAATATCGCCGTTATCGGTCTCGGCTTCGGCGCCGAGTTCATTCCGCTGTGGCAAAAGCATCCGCATACGCAATGCTATGCCATCTGCCAGCGTAATCCCGAGAAGCTGAAGGAATGCGGCGATCATTGGGGTGTCGAGAAGCGCTTCACCAGCTACGAGGAACTGCTCGAGGATCCGAATATCGATGCGGTGCACATCAATTCGCCGATCCCGAACCACGGCGGCCAGTCGATCGCCGCACTCAAGGCCGGCAAGCATGTCGCCTGCACGGTGCCGATGGCCACGACGGTCGAGGAATGCCTGGAGATCATTCGTCTGACCGAGCAGACGGGGCTGACTTACATGATGATGGAGACGGTCGTATATGCGCGCGAATACCTCTTCATGAAGCAGCTTCGCGACTCCGGTGAACTAGGCAAAATCCAATACGTCCAGGCGAGCCACCAGCAGGACATGGACGGATGGCCGAACTATTGGCCGGGCTTGCCTCCGATGTACTATGCCACCCATTGCGTCGGTCCGGTGCTCGGGTTGGCCGGTGGTGATGCGGAATACGTGAGCTGTTTTGGGAGCGGCACCATTCGAGAGGAACTCATCCCGCATTACGGATCGCCCTTCGCCGTCGAGACCGCGCATATCAAGGTGCGCAATTCGGACTTGAGCGCGCGAGTCATTCGCAGCCTGTTCGACACCGCCCGCCAGTATCGGGAGTCGATCGACGTCTACGGGTCGAAGAAATCCGTCGAGTGGCCACTCATCGAACACGAAGCGCTGGTCCTTCACACGGCGAAAAAGCCCGAGCCGGAAATTCCCGAGAAAGTGCGATCTCCCGATTTTGCCGCGCGCCTGCCGGAGCCGATCCAGCGCTACACGACCAGGGGCGTTTACGATTCCGACGAGCACACGCATCTCAGTTTCACTCAAGGAGCCGGTCACGGCGGCAGTCACCCGCACCTCGCGCACGAGTTTGCCATGGCGCTGGTCGAAGGGCGTCAACCTTTCCCAAATGCGCGGCAATCGGCCAATTGGACCTGCACCGGCATTCTTGCCCACCAGAGTGCGATGGAAGGCGGGGTGATCAAACACCTGCCGAAGGAGACGTTTAGCCAGGGGACGGAGTCTTGATCCTGGCCCACATCTCTCGTCATTGTCGAAAGAGGTTAAGATTCGAGAAAGGTTAAGATTACAGAGTATCCATGCCGCCCCGTAAGTTTCATCGACGCACTACCCGCCCACCGAAAGTGGCGCTGCTGGTGGAAACGTCGAATGCCTACGCGCGGGAGCTGCTCCTCGGGGTGAAAGAATACATCCGGGTGCATGGCCCCTGGAACGTTCATCTTTCCGAGCACAGCCGCGGGGACCGTCCGCCGTCATGGTTGGTCGATTGGGATGGAGACGGCGTCATCGCGCGGGTGGAAAATAAACAGATCGCGCGGGCCTTGGAAGCGTTGCGTGTGCCGGTGGTGGACTTCAGCTCACATCGCTATCTTGCGGGCGCGCCAGTGGTGACCACCGACAACGCGGCCATTGCCCGGCTGGCTTTCGGCCACTTTATCGAACGTGGCTTCCGGCACTTCGCCTATTGCGGAGTGGACCGTTTCGCCTGGTCGGTGGCGCGCGGCGGGCACTTCGACGAATTGGTTCGGCGAGCCGGCTTTATTTGCGAGCACTATGCCGACCCTGCTGGGTTTGGCCCAGATAGCGACGCGGAGACCGATGCGATTGCCCAATGGCTGCGCGACCTGCCGCAACCGGTCGCCGTCTTTGCCTGCTACGATGCCCGCGGCCAGCAGCTCCTCGACGCCTGCCAGCGGGCGGGATTGGCGGTGCCCGACCAAATCGCCGTCCTCGGGGTGGACAATGACAGCCTTCTGTGTGAGCTGTCCCCACCACCGCTTTCGAGTGTCATGCTCGACACGCGCCGCACTGGGTGGGAAGCAGCGGACCTGCTCTCGCGGATGATGAAGGGCCAAAGGACCAAAGCCGAGGTGCATCCTATTCCCCCGCTGGGTGTCTTTACCAGACAGAGCACGGACACTCACGCCGTTGAAGATCCAAAGATGGCCCGCGTTTTGCAGATCATCCGCGAGCATGCTTGTGCTGGTTTGACCGTGCCCGAGTTGCTCCGGAGATGCCCCATGTCCCGCCGCGTGCTCGAGCTACGCATGAAAGAATTGCTCGGCCGTTCGCCCCACGAGGAAATCGTGCGGGTGCAAATCCGCCGCGTTCAGGACCTCCTGCGCACGACGAAACTTTCCCTGGAGGAGATCGCCGAACGGAGTGGCTTCCGTAACGCGCAATACCTCAGCGTGGTTTTTAAACGCGAAGTCGGTGAGCCGCCGAGTGAGTTCCGCCACAGCGGGCAAACGCTCCCGCAAAACGGTGAAAAGAGGCGCTCGCGAAGCCTGCGTCGCTAAGCCGTGGAAAGCCTGGAACACCATTCGAAGCAGAGGCTGGCGGAGACGATGGCTCCTTCGTATGTCGAAGGTCTTTGTGTTCGTAAAATTGCGGGTGTATGCAGAGTTATGTCCCGCTTCCCCCTGCGCTGGATATCGCTCGTCTGCTGCTCTTGGCTCAGCGTCTTGACCGTAGCTGCATCGCCGGATGTCGCCCCGCTCTCCAGCGAATATGTGCTGCGCACTTGGGAGACTGGCGATGGCCTGCCGCAGAATACCGTGACCGGCATCGCGCAGACGCCGGATGGTTATCTCTGGCTGGCGACGCAAGGTGGGCTCGCGCGTTTCGACGGCCTGCGATTTACTGTATTCCTCAAGGGTTCGACACCCGGCCTGGAGTCGAGTTACGCGCGCGCGGTAGCGGTGGATGGCAGTGGGGCTTTGTGGATTGGTGAGGAGCGCGGCGGGGTGGCCCGCATGCGCGGTGGCCATTTCGAAAGTATCGTTGCGCCGTCGTCGCCCACGGCCGTGACCGCTTGGACGAGTTCTTTTGCCGAGGATGCCACGGGCGCGATGTGGATTGGGCTCGCCCCGGATCAAGCGGTGTATCGCTGGCGCGAAGGACAATTGAAAAAATTCACCGGCGAGGATGGAGTGGGGGCTGGCAGCGACACGTTTGTCACCGCGGACTCGGAAGGGCACATTTGGTATTCGACCAAAACGATGTGCGGGGTTTTCGATGGCACTCGCTTTCAGCCGTTTGATCCCGAAGGGGGGATTCGCGTGCACCTGACGGCCGCACGAAAGGGGGGCGTGTGGGCCGTGCGCGGAAACAAGCTCCTGCGTTATTGGGCGGACGGCCGCCGCGAAGAGGCGGCCGATCTCGAATGGCTGGGCGGCTCGGTGGAAGTCACCGCGCTCTACGAAGATCACGCCGGCGATTTGTGGCTGGGGACGCGCAATACCGGATTGTTGCGCTTTCGCGCGGGCAAATTTGTGCGGGTGCCCACGTCACATCAAATGGTCCAGGTCATCATGGAAGATCGCGAGGGAAATCTGTGGGCCGGCACGCAGGGCGGGTTGGACCGCCTCCGTCCGCAACGCTTTTTCCTCCGCGATGCGCGGAACGGGCTGACGAAGGAAGGGGTGGTCTCGTTGTGCGAAGATACCGAGCACAGGCTCTGGCTGGCCGTGCGGGATTCCGCGCCGGAACGCGCGGTCGATTCGACCAACCAATTTTTCGTGCCGATGGAGGGGCCGAATTTGAATTTGGTCCCCTCCATTTCGGCCGACCCACGAGGCGGAGTTTGGGTCGGACAGGATGGAGGCAGCCTCCTGCACTGGCGCGATGGCGCCTACATCAAGACCTCCACTGGCCAGCGAGTCTCCACGCTGCTCTGCGATCATGCCGGCAATGTCTGGCTGGCGACCACGAAGAGTGGCCTCATTCGCTTTTACGATGACAAGGAAAACCCGGTGCCGCCGGAGAATGGATGCATTCTGATCCGCGCGCTCGCCGAAGATCGTGCGGGCCATATTTGGGCGGGAACGGAGGCCGGGCTCGTTTTTCGACGCGACAACGATCAGTTTCAACCGGTGGCTTTGCCCGGGGCGAAAGAGGGAGAGTCGATCCGTTTTCTCGTCCCCGATGAAGCGGACACGATGTGGATCGGTGCGCGGGATGGTGGGCTCTACCGGTGGCGGAATGGCCATATCGATCACGTGCCGGGTGATGCCGGGCTGATCTCTCAGGATCTTCGGGCCTTGTTGATCGAGCCCGATGGCACCTTCTGGATCGCCATGGGCAACGGCCTTTTCCGCACCACCCGCCTGGAGATCGAAGGCGTGCTCTCGGGACGTCAGCATGTTCTTAACGGGAGGACGTATGGTCGCGACGATGGCCTGCCTAAAGTCGATTTTACCTTCGGCCGGCGCAATGGCGCGACGCGGACGCACGACGGACATCTCTGGTTTGCCACCAACCGTGGGGCGCTCGAGGTAAGCCCGGATCCGTTGCCGGAAAGTCCGTCGCTGTTGCCAGTCCTGGTGGAAGAAATGCGCGTCGACGGTCAGCCGGTCGCCGTGCCGCCGAACCGCGCGGTAGTCCTCGCTCCCAAACCCGGCCCCATCGAAATCCGCTACACCGTCCCTCGCTTGGGCTCTCCGGAACGTCTCCAATTTCGCTACCGGCTCGTCGGGCTGGAAGAGGAATGGGCCGACGCGCAGGATCAGCGCACCGCGACTTATACGCGTGTGCCGCCGGGAAATTATCGTTTCGAAGTCGCGGCCAGTCTGGGGGCCGGATTGAAACCCACCGCCGTGGCCTCGTTACCATTCGTCGTGCAGGCCGCGTGGTGGGAGACGCCGGTCTTCCGCATCATCGTCGGAGTCCTCGGCGCTCTCGCTCTCGCGGCCCTCGTGCGGATGATCGTTCTCCGCCGGGTGCGCGCGCGCATTCGGCGCCTCGAACAGGAACACGCCCTCGAAAAAGAGCGCGCCCGTATTGCCCGCGACATGCACGACGAACTCGGCGCCAGCCTCACTCGCATCGCCCTCATGACTGAGATCGCCGCGGATGAACCGGAGATGCGTGGCGCCGCGGCGCAGCAGCTCGGCGAGATCGCCCAAGCGGCCCGCTCGGTGAGTGGAACGCTGGACCAGATCGTCTGGACCGTGAACCCGCGCAACGACACCCTCGAACGCCTGGTCGGTTACCTCGGCGAATTCGCCAGTGAATATCTTGCCCCCACCGGCCTCGACCTCCACCTTAGTCTGCCGGCTGATATCTCCACCCAAACGGTGGCTTCCGAAACCCGTCACGAAGTTCTCCTCGCGACCAAGGAAGCGCTGAACAACGCCGTGAAATACGCGCGGGCGCGCAACGTGATCATGAAGGTCACCACCACGGAAGAGGTGCTGACGATTACCGTGGCCGATGATGGCTGCGGCTTCGACCCGCAGGCGGTCCCGGAATTTTCCAATGGCCTCATCAATCTCCGCCAGCGCCTCGTCGCCGTCGGCGGGAGCGCCGAAATCGTCAGTCAGCCGGGGAAGGGGACGACGGTCACCTTACGGCTGCCCTTGAAGACAGAGTGACGGCCCGGCTCTGTCACCCAGAGATGCGACTCGACCAGAGTGGAAATGGATCGATGCTGGGAAGCGCCTCGCTTCTTCCGTTTGTCTTCTCTATCCATTTCCCGCGATCCGATTCCCCTCATGCCGTTTACTCTTTCCATCGTCGAAGATGATCCAGTGATCCGTGCCGGCTGGGTAAAGATCATCAACCGCTCGACGGGTTATCGCTGTATTAGCGACTACGGCAGCGCGGAGGCGGCTTTGACCGGCTTGGTCAAGGAACCGCCGGATTTTGTGCTCATGGACATCAATCTGCCCGGCAAATCGGGTATCGAGTGCACCCGCGAGCTGAAGCGCCGGTTGCCCAAGCTCGAGATCGTCATGCTCACGATGTTCGATGATCGCGACAATCTCTTCGAAGCGTTGCGCGCCGGCGCCAGCGGTTATCTGCTCAAGCGCACCAGCCCCGCCGGTCTGCTCGAAGCGCTCAATCAGCTCAAGGCCGGAGGCTCGCCCATGTCCCCCCAGATCGCCCGGCAGGTCGTCCATTTTTTCCGCCAGCACGAACCCGCGGCCGAAGCCAACGGCTCCGGCATCGAAAAACTTTCCGCCCGCGAAAACGAAATTCTCCGCTGCCTCGCGGAAGGCCGCCACTACAAGGAAATCGCCGACCAGTTGAACCTCAGCATGGATACGGTGCGGACTTACATCCGCCGCACCTACGAGAAATTGCACGTGCATTCGCGGACGGAAGCGGTGGTGAAATACCTCGGCCGCTAAGTTGTGGTACGACTTTTTGAACGAGGCCTCACGCCAAGCGCGGTAGGGATGGCGCGCCGCGCCGTCCTCCGTCGGAGAGTGCGTCTTCTTGTTGGAGGAAATTTCGTGGTAGCCGTGCCGAACTGACGGCGCCGCGCGGCGCAAGTCATTGGCCGGGCGTCGCATACCTATGCGACTGTTCCGTGTTTTCAGAGGGGGTGAAGTTGCGGGGTCACAAACTCAACTTTGCCCCCTCCTGTTATGTTTGAACAAACCGACGACCTGCGCCTCCTAAAATCTTCGCTCCTCTACAAAACGTTCGCGCGTCAGCGCGACGAGATCCTGCGCTACAAATGGATCGAAAGCGAAAAAGCGGGAGTGGACATCGGCTTTGAGAAAGCCTTGCTCGGCTGGCTCATCAAACAGCACACCGAAGAGAGCCTCGCGTCCTAAGCGATTAAAGTTTGCGCTCGTTCCCAACCACTTGGTAACGCACTTTAGGAGCGCAGTTTCACTTCGCACGGAGGGTGTGTCTGCGGGCGGCGAAGCCGAAGCTTTACGAGGCACCTATGGTGCCGTGGGGACAATTGGGCGTTGGATGTTCTCTGCATCCCTCCGTTTCTCTGCGTCTCCGCGCCCTTTGCGTTTAAAATCAGTTTGGTCACGGCTCGTACGATCACGTAAGCACACCGCCGCGAACTTTCCCACCGATCGGCCTTTGTGTCACCCGGCGACGGCACTGTCACATATCCATGTGACTATCGCGGAGGAGGGGAGAGCGGCAGCATTTCCACCCAGAAATGGATCTCCTCACGCGTTCCGCCCCGACCCGCCGTCACCCGCGTTTCGTGGGCTGCCGACGCTGAGATCCTCCCACCTGTAGCCCCCTCGTTCCTTTTCGCACGATGAAATTCCCGCACCACGCCGTACAATCGCCCCGCATTACTCGTTCCAATCGCCGCCGTCGTTATTGCACGCGCGTCTGTGGTATCCTCGCCACGAACATCGCCGTGCTGCTCGGGTTGCATTCGATCAATGCCGCGACTTACTACTGGGATACCAATGGCGCGACCGCCGGCTCCGGCGCAGCCACTGGCACGTGGGATGGCACGACCGCCAACTGGACCACCGATTCCACCGGATCGATCCTCCCAACGGTGACGCTGACGACGAATCTGGACGATGTGATCTTTTCCGCGGGCACGAACGGCACCACGGGCACCATCACCGTAAGCGGAGCTCAGGCGGCGAACAGCCTCACCTTCAAAGATAACGTCGGGATCACGGTCAGTGGCGGTACATCGATCACGCTCGGCGGCGGAGGTGGCTCCAATTCCGGCATCACCGTAGCCAGCGGTGACAACGCCGCTAACACGATCAGCACCGCGCTCATCCTGGGGGCCTCCACGAATACCTTTGGCTTTACCAACAACGGCTCTGGCCTTTTGACCGTTGGTGCCATCACCGGCTCCGCGACCAGTGGCACGCAGATCCTCACGCTCGCTTCCACCAGCACCGGCGGCATCACCTTGAGCGGTGTCATCGGTGACGGGGCGGCAGGTGGTAAGGTCGCGTTGGTCGCCAATAGCAGCGGCTCCGGTACTACCACACTCACGGGCGTGAATACCTTTACCGGCGGTTTGACGATTTCGCAGGGCACGCTTTCCTACGCTGCCAATACTGCGCTGGGTGGGGCGTCCGGCACGGCCGGCGCCGTCACGCTCAATGGTGGCACGTTGCTGTTTACGGGGGGCTCGAACGACAACACGCATGCCATTACTGTGGGGCCAAGCGGTGGCACCATTAAGACTACCGGCGCGGGTACATTCCGGTTTGGTATCGCCAACACCCTTCTGGGCAGTGGCCCGTTGACCATCCTGGGCACTGGGTCGCTGGTGACCGGGGGCCAGGGCGTGGTGGTGCTCAACAATTCCAATACCTACAACGGCAATGTGACCCTCCAGAGTGGAGGTGTCATTGAATATGCGAACGCCTATGGCCTTGCACCGGATGCGACTGTTACCGTCGGTAACGCCGGCAATCTGTCGGCCTCTACTGTCACCATCGCGAATGCTGTGACCGTGAATGCGGGTGGCGTGCTGGGTTTCCAAAACTCGGGCACCGGCGTTTTCGCCGGCAGCATCACGCTGAATGGCGCTGCCACGGTCCAGTTGAAGAATTGGTACAACGCCACCGCCCAAAACGGCACCATTACCGGCAATATCTCGGGCACCGGTTCCCTTACGATCAGCAACAACGCCGCCACGCTCACCCTCATGGGGGTGAATACTTACACCGGTGGCACGGTGATCGGAACGGGAGCTACCTTGGTCGACCTAGGGCCGATCGCGAGGAGCTACGCTGCAATCATCAGCGGCGCGGGAGCGTTTATCAAAGATGGATCCAGCACGTTGACGCTGACGGGCGTGAATACTTATGCGGGGACGACGACCATCAGAGCCGGCACTTTGACGGTGGGTGACGGCACCAGCGGCAGTCTCGCCAGCAGCACGGCCCTGACCTTTGCCGACACCGGCACTTTCAACTATCAAGGCGTCTCGACCGGCAGCAGCCAGAGCTTGGGAGCGACGACTTTCAGCGCGGGTGCGGCCACGGTTCAGTCCACCTATGGAACGAGCGGCAACACCAGCCTGACACTCGCTAATGTGGTCGCTCGCACGGCCGGCGCAACAGCCAACTTTGTCGTGAGCGGCGGTACCCTCACGGGGGCGACTCCCACCAACAAGATCGTTTTCACCCAGGTTGCTGGACTTGCACCGACGACCGGAGCGCTCCTCGACAAGGGCTACTACTTCAACGGGGCTGATTTTGCGGCCTACGATACCAACGGGTATGTGCGCGCCCTGGCTTACGGCACGGACACCAATACCGTGGCGCCGGATACGATCACGGCAGCGAACAACGTGAAAGTCACTGCGACGCCGTCCGCCCAAAATACCATTTCTCTGCTGACCTTGAACCTGGCCGGCAGCGGTGTTTCCTGGGTCAACAATGCCTCGCAGACTCTCACTCTTTCCGGCGGTGGATTGATCAAATCCGGCGGCGGTACGGGCGCTACGATCAGCGGCGGCACCGGAATCACCACAGGGGGGGCGGTTGAATTTGTGGTGCGGACCGATACCACCAGCGACCTGCTCGACATTCAGACGCCCATCACCGCAACCTCCACGAGCGGCTTGACCAAAACGGGCTTGGGCACGCTCACCCTTTCCGCCGCGAACGCCTATACGGGAGTCACGACGCTTAATCAGGGAACTCTTTCGGTCACGGGAAGCATTGGCTCTACGGGCAACACGGTGGTTAACGGGGGTATCCTGTCGGTTTCCGGTTCCGGAGCGATCAGCGCAGCCAGCAATATCTTCATTGGAAATGCCGCCGGCGCTCAAGCTGCCGTTTATCAATCGGGTGCTTCTTCGGTGGTGAAAAACACCAACACCGGTGGCGGTGGTTTCCAGATAGGAAGCGCCGTGGGCGCACAAGGCTATTACAACCTGTCAGGAGGCACGATCAATGTCGGGGGCGAAATCGATCCGGGTGGCAGTGGCGGTGGGGCAAACGCTTTTGGTCGCTTCGACATGAGTGGAGGAACGGTAAATCTGCCAAACATCACCGGAAGCTATTTCCTGCCGAACCGCGGTGTGGCCGGCGAAGCGGCGGTGGTTAATATCTCCGGGGGAACCGTGCAAGTCACCGGCAACGGCACGCCGGCGGCCAGCACTATCAACGGTCTGACTGCAAACTGGGGTACAGGTGGGCAGAACGCCCAGATTACGATCAGCGGCACAGGCCAGTTCGTCACGCCAAGCCTGCTCGTGAAGCTTAATCAAAACGCTAACACGACTAACGTTGCCACACTGAACTTGGGCACGGGAACAACCGGCGGAACTTTGCAAACCCTTGGATTTGGGACAACCGTCAACGCTGGCACAGCAGGAAATGTTAATGCGGTGCTTAACTTCAACGGCGGCACGCTAAAGGCGGGCACAGCCGGAAATACTTCGTTTCTGAGCAGTCTCGGAGCAGCGAATGTTTATAGCGGCGGCGGCACGATTGATAACAACGGCCAGGCCATCACGATCGCCCAAGCCCTGCTGGCCGCGTCGGGCACGGGGGTCACTTGGGTTGCTCTTTCTTCCGGCGGAGCGGGATACATCGTTCCGCCGCGCGTAGTTTTCGTAGGCGGCACAACGACGAGCGGCTTGTTGTCCAACGCGGCCACGGGATACGCGACGATCGATCCGATCACGGGCGCGGTCACGGGTATAGTCATCACCAATCCCGGCAGCTACACCTCGACCACCGGCTTGACCGTGCAGTTGGTGGGGGGTGGCACAGGCACTGCCGGAGCGACGCTCGGTGCACTGACGATCAATGGCGGCAATAGCAGCGGTGGTCTGACTTTCCAAGGCGCCGGAACGACTACGCTTACCGGCGCGAGCACCTATACCGGCGGCACTGGGATCACCGCGGGCACCGTGGCATATGGAGCCTCGAATGCTCTGGCGGATACTGGCGCGATCAAGGTCAACGGCGGTACGCTCAGCCTCGGCGCCTTTTCCGATACGGTCGGCGCCGTCACCCTTACCAGCGGTGCGATCACCGGTTCCACCGGCGTGTTGAGCGGCTCTTCGTATGCGCTGCAAAGCGGCTCCGTCAGCGGCATCCTCGGCGGCACTGGCTCGACCTTGACCAAGTCCACCGCGGGCTCAGTCATTCTCACCGGCGCCAACACCTACACCGGCGCGACGCAGGTCGCCGGTGGCACGCTTACCTTGAGCGGCACCGGCTCGATCAATTCCAGCAGTGGCATCACCATCAATGGCAGCGGCGCGCTTTTTGAACAGATCGGTTCGGTCGCGAGCACTCCGGCGATCACGTTGACCCAAGGCACCCTCGATGGCACGGGTATCGTCGGCGCCGTCACTGTGGGCGCGGGCACGGGCGGCATCGTGACCAACGGCAACGGTTCCACCGCCAAGCTGACAATGAGTTCGCTGACCTTCACCGGTGGCGGCACCATTACGCTGAACCTTGCTGGGGGGACGACGACGACCGAAGGCCTCACGGTGACCAACGCGCTGACCACTCCCGGAATCGCCCATTCGATAACGGTCAACCTGGTGCCGACCACGTCTTTCAATAGCACCACTTATGACCTCATCGGCTACGGCAGCTTTTCGGGCAATCTGTCGGATTTCATCGTGGGCTCCGGCCTGACCAGCCGTCAGAGCGGCACGTTTGGCACCAGTGGAAATTTCATCACGCTTACCATTGCCGGTGACGCCCCGAAGTGGAGCGGTTTGGATAACGGCAACTGGGTTGTGGGCAGCACGGGACCGAACAGCAACTGGAAGCTGATCACCGCCGGCACCGCCACGAACTACATTTCGGGCGACACTGTCTTGTTTGACGACTCCGCTACCGGAACGACGACGATCGATATTCCGGCGGCCAATGTCACTCCGACCCTCACGACGTTTAATAACTCCAGCAAGACCTACGTCATCGGCAGCAGCGGCGGGTTTGGCATCAGCGGCAGTGGCGGCATTGTCAAGAACGGCACCGCCACGGTGATGCTGACCAATGCCAATAGTTACACCGGCGTTACGACGGTCAATGCCGGCACGCTCAACATCCAGAACAATGCGGCCCTCGGCGCGACCTCGAACGTGATCGTCGCCACCGGGGCTGCCCTGGAACTGCAAGGCGGCATCTCAGTGGACGCGCGACCGATCACCCTCAATGGCGCCGGTCTGGCGGCCAGTCCCGCGGGCGCGCTGCGCAACGTTAGCGGCAGCAATTCCTTTGCAGGCCTGGTCACCCTTGGCAGCAACTCCACCATTCAGTCGGACGCGGGCGCTCTCGCGCTGACCAACGCGGGCACCATCACCGGCTCGGGCTTCAACCTCACGCTGGCCGGCGCAGGCAATGGCAGCATCGCCAGCATTATTGCTACGGGTGCGGGTTCAGTCATAAAAAATGGCACTGGAAAGTGGACGCTTTCCGGTGCGAATACCTACACCGGCGGCACCGTGATCAACGGCGGCACAATCATCGTGGGCAATGCTTCCGCACTCGGTACCACAGGCAATACGCTGACCTTTGATGCCTCCAGTAGCGGCACGCTGACCCTCAACGGCAATTCCGTCAGCTTGCTCGGCCTGAACGGCGACAGCACCGCGACGATCAACAACTCCAACGCCACGGCGGCCACGCTCACCGTCAGCGAAGCCAGTGCCACCGATACGTTTGCGGGTGCCCTCGTCGATGGCACACTCAACACTCTCGGTCTTACCAAGAGCGGTGCGGGCACATTGGTGCTGAGCGGCACCAATTCCTACAGCGGTGCGACTACGATTTCAGGCGGCACACTGCAGTTCAATGGAAACAACGCGATGAGTTCCGCTTCGCCTCTGACCATCGCGAACGGAGGGACGCTCAGCCTTGTTGCGGATGCGAACACCATTTTCACGCCAGGCAGCACGACGGGCTCGGCTGGCGCTGCAACCATCGCGGTGAACCAGCTTGCCGGCGCCGGCGCCGGAAAAACTCTCACGCTTGCCGGCGCTTTTACCATCGGGACGGCCAGCGGGAACAGCCTGACGGTTAGCAGCACCTCCGGGGATACGCTGCTCCTCAGTTCCCAGTTGGCTTTGGCGAATGCCAATGCGTCTAATTCGACCATCAATCTAAGTGGCGCCGACATGACGCTGAACGCGGGGGTGACTTTCAATGGCGCGACCAACGGGCCTTTCCTTACCGTGAATGCGAATAGCAACACATTGGTGATCAACGGGAGCTGGACGACAGGTGGTAATCGGTGGTCGGGAGTCGTGCTCAACAGCGGCACCTTGACCTTGGCGAATGGGCAAAATGGCGGCGCTAGCTTCAATAATGGTGTTTACGCCATTCTGAACGGGGGAACGCTGAACCTCAACAGCGCCAATGCCATCGGCGGTGCTCTTGCCGGCAACAACTTCACGATCAACGGCGGCACGTTGGATAACACCAGTGGGACGGCTAAAACGTTGTCGACCAACCCGCTCCTGACGATCAACGGAGACTTCGCCTTCAGCACGGCGAGCGGCACCAGCGCGAACAACCTCAGCCTGGGCACGGGCGCGATCACCCTCGGCTCCACCGCTGGAACGACCCGCACCATCACCACCAACGGCTCGGCCAAGCTGACCTTGGGTGGTGCTATTGCCAATGGCACGACGGCGACTGGTCTGACCAAGGCCGGCACGGGAACCCTGGCGCTCAGCGGTGCCAGCACCTACACCGGCGCCACAACCGTGAGCAGCGGCGAGTTGATAGTCAGCGGTTCGCTCAATGGGACGGCAAACGTCAGCGTCGCCTCAGGTGCCACTCTGGCCTCCGGCGCTACGGGTTCGATTACCACCGCGTCGGCCGGCGATGTCACGGTGAGCGGTACGCTGGCGCCGGGAGACTTTGGCTCGGTTGGCACCTTGACCCTCGCGCCGGGCGCCGGCGGCAAGCTGAGCTTCCTCTCCGGTGCAACGCTCGATTTCACTATCAGCGGTGCGACGTCAGACGAGGTTAGCTTCTCGAGCGCCGACGACTGGCTTGCCGGGAGTGGCAACGTGACCCTGAGCCTCAGCGGCATCACCGCTGCGGATTACGGGAATTCCTACACCGTGTTCCATAATGCCAGCACCGCCGGGTTCTCCTTTGCCAGCATCAACGGTTACGACGCGCTCGATTACACCGCCAACTTCACGCAAGTGGGCAACGACTATCAACTTTCGTTCACCGCTATTCCTGAGCCCGGCATGCCGATCTCGCTCCTCGGTGGAGCGGGCGTGCTCTGCCTCCTGCGCCGCCGCCGCGGCCAGGCCCGTGCATAGAACTTTTTTCAATTTGGCGGTCTGACTGGGGCGCCAAAACCAACGAACGACCGCGCGTCGAGGAGTGCACATCGTCGGCGCGAGGTCTTCACCCACCGGTAGCGGAGTCATTCAGGGGAGTGGCTCCGCTACCAACCTTTTTAGACCACGCCATGCTTCCGAATTCGAGGTGGCAACGACCGGAGCTTGCGTTTTGGTGCGGCGCGGCTGCGCCGCTTTTGGATAACAACCCCCACGCGCTCGAGCTTCCTGAAAGCCATCCGCATGATCCGCCCACACCATCTGCCCGGCGACAGTCCGCTATGAGCCGTCATCGCGATTTACCATCGCCCGCCCGTAACGGATCCCGCTCGCGAGAAGTTGACACCGCCATCGCTTATTCCGTTCTGGCGCCCTTCGTCATCATGGGGCTTTGCCTCGCGGGAATTGGCGATTTCGAAGCCGCGTTCCTCTTCGCGTTGCTGCCCATCGTAATATTGTCTTGTGCGTGGACCGTGGGAACGCGTCTCGGCCTCTGAGAGGTGGCGTTTGCGAATCGACATCCTCTGCCGCGTTTCAGGGGGGAATCCCAGGCTGTCACATGTCCATGTGACTTGGGAAGTAGCCGTCGCCGAGCACATTATCTACTCATGGTTTTCCGCATACCCCCAGGGATGACAGCCATCTCCCGCCGCGAAGCTTTCAGCCTCGTGGAACTGCTCGTAGTGGTCGCCATCATCGGCATCGTGACTGGCTTTATCGCTCCCGCCTTTACCTCCATCAAATCGTCCAATGATCTGACGAATGCCACCACCGGCATCGCCGGAACTTTGGAGCGCGCGCGGGCTTATGCCATGGCCAACAATCTCTATGTGTATGTCGGCATAGCCGAAGTGAATGCCGATGTTCCTGCCGATACCGTGCCGCAGGCTCCTGCGACCGCCACAGCGGGCGGTCGCGTCGTCGTCGCGACAGTCGCCGCCCGCGATGGAACACGAGGTTACGATCTCACCTCGAATCTACCCAATCCCGCGTGGACGAGCTACGACAACGGCGCGTGGCTCGTCTCGCTCAATAAGCTGGACGTTTACGAAAACATCCATCTCGCAAGTTCCCTCGGTAGCACCCCGGCGAGCGGGTCGATGGCTCGGCCCGTGGTGAGCGGCGCGTATTCCTTGGGCGATGCGTCCTGCCAGTCGGTCACCCCCTTTTCCTGGCCGCTGGCCACGGCCTTGCACTCCGGCCAATACGATTTCGAAAAAGTCATTCAATTTGACCCGCAAGGCGTCGCGAGGATTCAAACCGCGACGAATCAGGACACCATCGCCGATCGGATGGAAATCGACGTTCAATTGGCGCATGGCAGTTTGATTCCGCCAGTGCCGGCCACGCCGACCGGCGCGATCGCGGCCATCCAGATCGATGGAATGACGGGCGCAGTTCGCGTCTACCGGCCATGAACCGACGGACCAATTTTCATTCTGGGTTTTCGCTGGTCGAAGTGGCGCTTGCCCTGGGCGTCGCGGTGTTTGCGCTCGTCGCGATCATCGGGCTGATTCCCGTCGGGCTGAACAGCAATCAAGCCAGCAGCGAACAAACGGCGGCCGCCGGCCTGGCCGCTGCGCTGGTCGCCGATTTGCGCACCACGCCCGTGGCTGTGCCGGCGGCCTCAAAGAATTCTCCTCGCTATCAAGTGCCGCTGCCGTCTTTTGGCAACGCGACTCACTCCTTGTTCCTCAAAGAAGACGGCAGTGTGGCTGGGAGCATCGATGCGAATGCCGATCCGTCCGAGGACCCTCGTTATCGAGTCACGCTTTTCATTACGGCGCCGACTGCCGCCACGCAAAAAGCCGCCACCATGGTGCGTCTCTTGTTTACCTGGCCGGCGATGGCCGACCCGCAAGCCGCGGTGGCGCCGGCGAAATACAGCGGCTCGTACGAAGTCATGACCGCACTCAATCGAAACTAGTCCATGAAGCGATTTTTTCACCCGCGCCATCGTGCAAGCGCCTTCACCATCACCGAATTGATCGTGGCCGTATCGGTCCTCACCTTGATGACCACCTTCGTCGCCGAATTGGTGAACAATGCGACGATCGTCACGACCTATAGCCGAAAACACGCGGATGCCGACAGCCAGGCGCGCCTCGTTTTCAATCGGATGACGGGGGATTTCGCCAAAATGCTCAAGCGCACCGATGTGGATTATCTTTTTGCCAAGCAACAGGGAAACGATCGCATGTTTTTCTACAGCGAGGCGCCGGCGTACTACGCTGGCGGCTCGAGCAATCTCACCCTGCGTAGTTCGTTGGCGCTGCTCGGTTATCGCATCAATTCAAACTACCAGATCGAGCGTCTCGGAAAGCAGTTGAACTGGGCCGGGAGCTCGACCACCCAGCCGGGGAGCGCGGTCTTTCTCGCTTACCCCGCGCCGACTGTGACGACGCCCAAACCGACGCCCGTGCCGGCCAGCCTGCTGGAAAACAATTGGGCGGGCGCCATCGGCAGTGCCCCCAGCTACAATGGAACAGACGCGGATTTTCACGTGCTCGCGGATCAAGTTTGCCGTCTGGAGTTTTGCTTTCAAATGAAGGACGGCACCTATGTCCTCGATCCCACGGGCGACGGAAGTGCAACCGTCCACAGCTTGAAGGATGTCTCCGCCATTGTCGTCGGCTTGGTGGTTCTGGATGCCGCGTCGCAGCAGATCACGGATATCGGCAAAGTCAGCAAAGCCTTCGACGATCCGACCGCGGCGGAGCTTTCCGCCAATCCTCCGGTCCTCATGGAAGCGCATTGGCGCCAGCAGTTGTTCGCCTCGGGTTTTGCGCAGAGTGCCGGAATTCCTCAAGCCGCGGCATCGCAGATCCGCATTTACGAGAGGCACTTCCCCCTCGACCGGCCCTGAAGATTTCCTCCACGACCATGCTA
>Ga0068855_100003036_pt1 | contig 20548 bp, 15 predicted proteins | sample KBSCornC52_FD_66592 | JGI IMG/M metagenome (GOLD analysis project Ga0068855, IMG submission 66592) | Corn rhizosphere microbial communities from Kellogg Biological Station, Michigan, USA - KBS Corn C5-2 | ecosystem: Host-associated > Plants > Roots > Rhizosphere > Soil ...
CCGCCGACGTTCCAAACCATCGCGCTGGCGGCCACTCGAGAGGGGAAGCTGCAAGCGATCCGCCACCAGAGCGAAATGCTCACGTCTCCGGTCGGCGCCTGGGTCGAGCCCTGCGGCATCGGCTCCACGAACGTGCTCTACGACGCACCGAACATCGAATTCAGTCACACCGTCTACACGGTCAATGTCTCGCAACCGTCTTTCATGCGCGCGCCCGGCGAATGCCCGGGAACATATGCGGCCGAGTGTGCGATGGATGAACTCGCCTACGCGCTCGGCATGGATCCGCTGCAATTGCGCCTGGCCAACGATTCGCCCGATCATCCGATGAAAGGCGTGCCGTGGTCGACGAAGCATTTGCGCGAATGCTATCAACTCGGTGCGGAACGATTTGGCTGGAACAAACGCCAGCCCAAACCGGGTTCCATGAAGGATGGCCGCTGGATAATCGGGTGGGGAATGGCCACGGCGACTTACCCGGCGAAAAAGTGGGATGCGGAGGTGCACATCCAGCTTCACGCCGGCGGCAAGACCATCGTGAAGTGCGCCTCGCATGACCTTGGCACCGGCGCTTACACCGCATTCACCCAAATCAGCGCCGACGCCATCGGGGTTCCCGTCGAAGACGTGGTCTTCGAACTCGGCTCATCGGATTTTCCTTATGGGCCCGTGGCCGGTGGCTCGAACTCGACGGCCACGGTCGGCTCGGCCATTGTCGCCGCGGCGCAAAAGCTGCACGAAAAATTGGCCGGTCTCGCGTTGGCCGACAAAGCATCACCGCTCTCCGGAGCCGAGGCGAAAAAGATTGCCCTCGTCGGCCCGCGGCGGCTGGGGGATGGCTCCCGATCCGTTGCTTTCGACGACATTCTCCAGGGGGCAGGCTTGAAATCGATCGAGGTGCAAGGCGGCGTCAAAGAGGAGGAAAACAAGAAACTCGGCTTTCAAAGTTTTGGGGCGCACTTTTGCGAGGTCAACGTGGACCCCGAATTGTTGTCCGTGCGCGTCAGCCGCTTTGTCAGCGTGATGGATTGTGGACGGGTGATTAATCCGAAAACTGGCGGCAGCCAGATTCTCGGCGGGGTGGTCATGGGAATCGGCATGGCGCTCGAGGAGCACACCGTCTATGACCGGCAGACTGGGTTGCCGGCGACGCGCAATCTCGCTGACTATCATATCCCAGTAAATGCTGATATACCGGCCATCGAGGTGCACTTTGTGGGTGAGCCGGACTTCGCTTTCAATCCCATGGGCGGTCGCGGCATGGGCGAAATTGGCATCACCGGCGCCGCCGCGGCAGTGGCGAATGCCGTCTTTCACGCCACCGGCAAACGGGTCCGCGATTTGCCAATCACGCTGGATAAACTCCTGATTTGAAGCACGCCTGCCATGAGTGAATTCGCCCGCCTCGTCGCTCACTGGTCCCAGCACCGTTCGCGTCGATTTTGCCTGGCCACCGTGGTGCGTACTTCCGGTTCGACTTATCGCAAGGCGGGGGCCCGGATGTTGATCGATGACACCGGCGAAACCATCGGTCTGGTCAGCGGGGGATGCCTGGAAGCGGAGGTCGCAAAGCACGCGGCCGGGACTTTGCGTAGCGGCCGCCCGGAACTGCTGACCTTCGACACTCGCGCGCAGCTAGGCTGCCGTGGCGCGGTGGAGATACTGGTCGAGGCATTCGCGGAAAAGAGCGCGGAGCAGTTGTTTTCCGCGGCTCGCGGGTGTTTCCAGCGACGGTCTACTCTCATTGGCGCCACTCTTTTCGGAGAGAATGAGCCCAGCGATATCCCGTTCGGCTCTTATCCTATTTCCATCGATGGCATTCCCGCGCTCCCCGCGATGGAACTTCCGGAACCGCTCATGCAGGGCGGACAGGCGGCGCTCGAGGCGGACCGAATCCTGACGCGCCGCTGCGAATTGCATGGCGCAAGTTCCGAGGCTTTGTTTCATCCGCTTCGCCCGCCGCTGCAGTTGTACGTCTTCGGGGCTGGTCCTGATGCGCTCCCCGTCTGTTCATTCGCGGCGCAACTGGGTTGGAAGGTGACACTCGTCATTCATCCATCTCAAGCTCCCCCGGCCATTGACGACCACTATTCGATTTGCGCCGCCGGTCCGGATGAAATGGCGTCGCTCTCGTTCGATCCACGGACGGCCGCCGTCGTGATGACTCACAACTACGGCCGCGACCTCGCCTATCTCGCGCGACTCCTGCCGTTGCGTCTGCCGTATCTCGGGTTGCTGGGCCCACGCAATCGCCGCGAGAGCCTGCTCGGGGATTTGACCGCCTATGGGGTTGCTCTGGAGGAGGAGAGTCTCGCCTCGTTATATAGCCCCATCGGGCTGAACATCGGCGCCGATACGCCCGAAGAGATCGCTCTCTCCATCCTGGCGGAAATCAAGGCCGTGTTCGCCGGCCGGCGCGCGGGGTTTCTGCGAGACTCACGCGCCCCGATCCACGCCGCGGCAGTGGCCTCCCCGGCATCGCCCGTCCTCACGTGAACGCTGCCGCACTCATCTTCGCCGCCGGGGGATCGAGCCGGCTGCGCACGCCCAAACAGTTGGTGCGTTTTCGAGGAGAGACGCTGCTTCGCCACGCGGCGCGAGCCGCATTGAGTTCACGATGCAGCGACGTGATTGTGGTGACAGGCGCGCACGGGGAGCGATGTGCCGCGGAGGTTGCCGGTATGCCCGTGACCATTCAGCACAACCCGCGATGGGCCGAGGGTCTTTCCAGCTCGATCCGCGCCGGAATGGCGGTGGTGGCGGAGCGGGTATTGCTGCCGGAGTGCGTAGTGTTGTTAGTCTGCGATCAACCTGGCCTGGAGCCCGATCTGATCAACCGCCTCCTTGAAACGCATCTCTTAACGGGCAACGGAATCGTGGCTTCACATTATGCAGAAGTCCTCGGCGTCCCCGCGCTTTTTGCGGCCAACTACTATCCGGCGCTGACGGCGCTGGACGGAGACCGCGGCGCGCGTCAATTGTTCCAGCAATTTGCGGACGATTGTGGTTCGGTCCCGTTCCCCGCTGGAATCAGGGATATTGATACCCCAGCGGATCTCCGTTTTATCTCCGATTCCGTCGAATACTCGCCCGGAATTACCTGGCACAGTGACCCCTCGGATGCCGGCCTGAAACCGGCGTAGGGCGGAAATTCTTTTGCGGACGCAGGCATCAGCGCCGTCAGCCGACTGAACAAATATCCGGCCTTCATGGACGGTGCAACGCACCTTCTGCAGCGACGTTAGGGTCGACCGATCCACCACATCACCGCGGCCATCGCCGCCATTCCCAAGTCTTCCACCAGGGCGACAGTCGATAGCGGCACCTTCAGGACGTTACCCATGCACGCACACTCGAGGTCGAGTCCTTTGCGCAGCGCATTGAAGACTCCCAGTGAACCAAAGAGCATTACCACCACGGTGATCGCGTAAATCGCTTCAAGATGCCAGCGAGCCAGATAGCCCAGACCAAGCCCGGATTCGATGAACGGATAGATGTGGGCGTAAGGTCGCAGGCGCTTGGCAAGCAGATCGTACATTTGGAAGCCATCGGCGAATCCTTCCATGTCGAAGAATTTGAACAAGGAGAAGACGATGAGGAAGAAACCCATGAAATCCTGCATCCACCCCATCCAGTGCCAGGTGCCGTAAGCAACCTCCTTGGCCGACGCGGCGGCCAGCGCGGCGATCACGATGACCATCAGAGGAATATAGTCCATCCATCTCGAGCCCCGGCCTTTTTGCCGCTCGTGGATGTTACCACTACTCGATTTGGAATCAGATCCCACCGATCGTTCCGAACGCGTTGAAGTATGCACAGGTATTTTTGAGGAAGGGATGGGTGTTCCTCGGATAGAAAAGGTTCGTGACAGAGCTTCCTCGCGGCTTTGTAGAAATCTCCTTTATCACTCGCGAAACCCTGCTCTTTCGAAGTCGGCTTCGGACATCGGCTGCAGGTAATCCCGGACGTAGGAACGTCGCCAATAACCGCCGGCGCGCTCTTCACCCTGCGTAAACTGATACCGGTAACACTCTGCCCGAATAGATTTTGGCGGTTTGCCGGGAAACGGATTGTGGCCCAAAAGCGCCAGAATCCCGGTGTCGCCCTGGAGAAGTTTGAGCCCCAGACGCATGAACCAGGGATTCAATTGCGGGAGAGAGGCCGGTAAAAACCACATCTGCCAGTCGAGCTTGTAGTGGTAGGGTGAAACGAATGGAGGGGGTCGTTGCGGGTCGCCCGGTTTTGCCTTGAACTCATACTCCTGCCATTCGGCCGAGTCGTCCGGATCTGCAGCGTGAGTGCCGCTGATCACAATTTCCAATCGCTGGCGGGTGACTGCACCAAAGGCGCCATAGGTGTTGACCAAATGGAGCGGCTCGAAGCTCGCATTCATGATTTGCCGAGCCGAAAATAGATTGCGGGCCGGCCCGATGCTCCGCCAGATCACCAAGGCCACCAAGCCGGCAATCGCGACTTCGTGGGGCGCATTCATGGCCTGCGGAGCCGAAGACGGAACCGAAAGGAATCGGTCCAGGCAGCGGTCGTCGAAGCACGGGATGCAGAGGACGATCGTCAGATAGTTGAGCCAGGAAAGGTTGCCACTGAAGATCAGGGTGAGCTGGAAAAGAATGGTGACCGCCCCGGCAACATTGCAAAGCGGCGGAGGGGCAAAGTAAAACCAGGGAACGATCAACTCCACGAAGTGATTGAAAACTACGCCGGCCTTGTGCACCGAAGGAGGCAGTCGATGAAAAGAACGGCTCAGGGGATTTGGTGAAGGCTGCGTTTCGTAATGGTAAAAAAGACAAGTGAGATCACGCCAGCAAGGATCGGCGCGCAGTTTGATCATGCCCGCGCCGAACATGACCCGAAAGAGCAGCCAGGTAATGAGCCACATCAGCGCGGCAGGAGGACGCGTGTCCGACGAACCGAGAAAGATGGCGAGGAACCCGGATTCGAGCAGCATCGTTTCCCAACCGAAACCGTAAAAGGCCTGCCCGACGTTGACCAGAGAGAGATAGATCAGCCAGAGCAGAAACCAGATGGTTACCGAAACAGCGGGACCAAACGACTCAGAGAGGCCGGTCACGGCGGTGCTCGAGAGAGCCACTCCACACCAAATGATTGCTGTCATGAACCGGTCGGAGTGATTTATCCAAAAGATGCCTGGAGCATCCCAGAATCGAAGATGGGGCAGCAGGCGATCGACCGGCAGTAACCCGCGCGTTCCCAAGAGCGGGATGAACTGTTTGGCGGCAATGAGGAATGCGAGGAGATAAATCGCTCCCAGTCCACGCTGGAAACAGAGGCGTGTCAGCCAATAGCCCGTTGTGAAGTGGACATCCCACACAGGAATTGAATGCTGGTTCGGGCGGGGCGCGCTCCACGGCCTTATCGCGATGGGATTTGAGAACCCGGTCTCCGAATACGGGCGGTTCCTTGCCCACACGCGAATAACAAGCGTATGGGCATTTCACTGAAGCCGAAACACCTGCAGCTCTACAAAGACGTTCTGCTCTTGCTGGTGAAATACGGGCATGGGGATTTGGTAAAAGGCGCGCCGATCATTGACGATCCCCTGGACTATGGTGCACCACCGCCCGTGCCGCCGGAGGCGAAAGAATTGGCCTCGGATCTGGAAAAGCTCGGCCCGACTTTCGTCAAGTTCGGTCAGTTGATTTCCACCCGCGCCGATTTTGTGCCTCCCACCTACATGGACGCTCTCGCGCGTTTGCAGGATAACGTCGAGCCGTTCTCCTTTGCCGAGGTGGAAGCCATCGTCGCGGTGGAAATCGGCGCCCGTCTTTCCAAGGCATTTTCTGAGTTTGAAAGCACCCCCATGGCGGGAGCTTCGCTCGGGCAGGTGCATCGCGCCGCACTGCGCGACGGGCGCCCCGTGGCCGTCAAGGTCCAGCGTCCGCACGTGCGCGAGCGTGTGGCCGAAGATCTGGAGGCGATGCAGGAAGTGGCGCAGATCCTCGACGACCATACCGAGGTCGGGCGTCGCTACGGTTTCACCAGCATGGTGGAAGAGCTTCGCAAATCGCTCCTGCGCGAGCTCGATTACCGGATCGAGGCGGGGAATCTGCGTTTGCTCGGCGAAAAACTGGCCAGCTTCACCAAGATCGTCGTGCCGCAACCGATCGACGATTACTCCACGGGCCGCGTCCTGACGATGGAGTATGTCAGTGGCAGAAAAGTCACCAAACTCAGTCCCCTGGCCAAACTCGACATCGATGGCGAAGGGCTCGCCGAGGAACTGTTTCGCGCTTACCTCCAGCAAATCCTGGTCGACGGCTTCTTCCACGCCGATCCACACCCCGGGAATGTCTTCCTGACCAACGATGGGCGCATTGCTCTCCTGGACCTCGGCATGACAGCGCGTATCGACGGCGCATTGCAGGATCAATTGCTCAAGCTGTTGCTCGCCATGTCCGAGGGGCAAAGCGATCGGGCGGCGGACATCGCCATCCGCATTGGTGAGCCGAAGGAGGATTTTGATGAGTTGCAGTTCCGGGGCCGGATGGCCGAACTCGTGGCCAACCAGCAGAACGCCACGGTGAGCCAAAGGCAGGTGGGACAGGAAGTGATGCAGATCAAGCTCATCGCCGCGGACACCGGCATCCGCGTGCCGTCTCAACTCACCATGCTGGGCAAGACCTTGCTCAACCTCGACCTGGTCGGGCGGACGCTCGCCCCGGATTTTGATCCGGACGAATCCATTCGCCGCAACGCCGCGGAAATTTTCCGACAGCGCACGGTGAAGAGCTTCAACAGCGGCACCTTCTTCACCGCCTTGCTCGATACGCGGGAGTTGATCGAAAAGCTCCCGACCCGTCTGAATCAACTCCTGGAATTGCTGGCCACGAACAAGCTACGACTCAACGTGGAAGCGATCGATGAAGACCTCCTCATGGCTGGCATGCAGAAGGTCGCCAATCGCATCACGCTTGGCCTCATTCTGGCCGCACTCATCATCGGCGCCGCGCTGCTCATGCGGGTGCAGACGGATTTCCGCATCTTCGGTTATCCCGGGCTCGCCATCCTCTTTTTCCTGGGCGCGACTGCGGGTGCGGCCATCCTGATCTGGACGATTGTTCGCGGGGACACGAAGCTCAAGTAGCCGCGGTCGATTTAGACCCGGGCGCTGCGCGATTCGGAAAGGCTGCGGCCGATGAGGCCAAGGACGTGGCGGAGTTGGTCGAGCGAACGTGCACCCAGGTTCGGCGACGAGAGGATGTCTTCGGCGTGTAAAGCGGTCAGTTCGCCCAGCGTCCGAACGCCGATGCGTCCCAGGCCGTTGGCGATCCTGGTCGGGAGGGGGAGATCGCGGATGGACGTATGATTCGAGTAGACCCGAGAGGGTCGCTCAAGGGAGGTGAGGGCGCGCTTCGCTGCCACCTCGGTGATTTTGGCGATGTGCTCCGACACCGCCTCGGCGACCCATCTTTTCAGCGTTGTCTCAAACGTGGGATCGAAGGAGATGGCCGCGGCGGGGGATGGAGCAGGAGCCGCGGGAGCGACTTCTGCGGCACTGGCTGGGAGTTCATTCGGTGGTGTCGCTAGACGGACCATGATCGCGGTTTGAATGAAAAATTACCGCGGAGACGAGGCCGCTGATTTGTCCGCCCTTTGCCAGACGCGCACCCAATCCACGTCCATGCTGTTCGGCAGTTTGCTGCGGTCGAGGTAGGCTGCTTCCCAGTCGGCGGTGAACAGGCTCAGGATGAGGTACTCGGGCTGATGGGAAATCCCATCGGTGGCCCGCATCGTTTCATGGCCATCGACGCGGAAGACGTAACTCTCAGGCGACCACTCGACGGAAAAGACGTGGAACCGGTCGCTGGTCAATTCGCCCGGTTTGAGAATGTGCTGCAGGTCGACCATGTGCCCGACGCGATTCTTCTTAACGGCCGGTCCCCAATAAACATTCGAAGCGGTGGAGCTATCTTTGCGGTTCGCGCCAAACCACTCGACGACGTCGACCTCGGCGCCGGCGCCGGCGGCATCGGTCGCGTCTTTATCCCGTTTGCCGGGCTGCATCCAAAAGCTCCCGTGCTGGCCCTGCTGGTGCGGAAACTTGACGCGTGCGGCCATGATTCCGTAGGTGGCTTCAAACTTCCGCTGCGTGCCGATCATGCCGTTTTGCAAGACGCCGTCCTTCTCCTTTACCCACACGTGCAGCAGTCCGTGGCCATCGAGTGAAATGCAGTCTTTCGAAACCATGGCATTTTCGCGTTTGCCGAGAGAGCGATAGCTCCATTTTGTTTCGTCCAGGGTGTTGCCATCGAATTCATCGTGCCAGACCATACGCCACTGACCTGCCTCAGCGCCGGGGATGCCGGGCGGAGTGAAGTCGGATTTCGCCGCGCCCGCCGCGATCTCGGGGGGCGCCTCCGCACTCCCGGAGAGCGGTGTGAAGAGCAGCCCAGCGCCGAGCAACAACGCCACCATGGCCGACCGGCTGGCTGGACGGTTAGTGGGCAGCTTGCCGGGGCAGGGTATGGGGAAAGGGGAGAGCAATGTCATCCCACTAGGGATAGACCAATATCACGCACGTGTCGTGTAGCATGAATTCGTTACAAGAATGCCGCGGTTTACTTCGAAGGATTCCAGGCCTTGCCCGCGAGATCACCGCCCAAATCTCTGGAAGACACTTATTGTCCGGCTTCTTCCAAAACTAAAATCCAGCCGCCATCGGGCGGGATGTTGATCGGCTCTCCGATTTGAAACTGCGCGGCCTTTTGGAAGCCGGGAATTTCTGGGGCAGAGAGCCGGGCTTTCTTCGGATCGATCCCCAAAGCGGCAAAATCGATCCGAGGCTGGATCGTCGTCGCTTCCTTCGCCCAACTGGCGATGGCGATCGCCGTTTGTTGACCGTCGTGAACATACACGGTGGCGCGGACTGCCGGGTTTTCGATCTTCACCGGGCAATTGGGCATCCAGTAGCCGAGCATTTTGGCGTCCTTGATTTTGAAGGCATCCCACCAGCTCCACAACCCGCGCGGGTCGGCGTGTGTCCAGCCGTAGCGATGGCTCAGTCCGAAGACCATGCCTTTCTGCACGCTGGCGTAGGACTGCAGCATTTCCCCGGGAACGCCGAAAGGAATTCCGGAAACCGCCACGAACCAGTAATCGGGATCGCGGGAATAGTCGGCGCCTTCGCCAAACCACAGGCTGTCGATGCAGGAGAGCTGAGGCATGACATCCGCGGGCGAACCGTGATAGTCGATCAATACCTGGGCCTTCGTGCGGACGAGCGCTTTACGCACGCGCAGGAACGATTCCCGGTCGAACGTCACGCCGTCCAAATAAATGCCGTCGAGGCCGGCGTTCACTTCCAGCCATTTCAAGCCCTCGATGTAAAAGTTGGACCAACGGGAAGCGCCGCTGATTTGCACCGAGCCATCTTGAAACTGCCGTTTGCCGTCCAGCATCGAATGCCATCGTGTATGATAGTCACTGCCGAGGTGTTCGCACATCCAGGTTTGCCCGGTCAAAGGATGCTCCGTCATGGCGCGGAACTGGTATTCGAGCGGAAGCTGCGACATTTCCTCGTACCCCATGTGCTCCGGCGAAGGAGCGAGGATTTCGTCGCCGAGACTGCGCAAGGCCCACAATTCCGGAGCGCGATTGCTCAGTTCCCGAATGGTGTAGTAGGCCTTGAAGAGTCCGCCGCCGGCATGAATCTGGTCGGCGATGGCGCGCAATTGGGGAGTGTTCAGAAAGGGATAGTTGATGTACGGGTTGAGGATATTCCTTGGTGCAGCGTGAAAATGGTGGCGTGCGATGCGGGCCAGGATTTTAAGTCCGGGACTTTTCCGTAGGCCGGCTGGTAGTATTTCCAGTCCCAGTGCTGTTTGGGCAACGGCTTGAACGGAGTGATGTAGAGATCGTATTCGAACGATCGCGGCACGTGCGCGCGGAGCGCCAATGCGCCGGTCTCGAGGGACAATTCGCACGACCCGTTTTTACGTTCTTCGCGCAGCCGGCCGTTGCCCAGGTTGACCCAATTGGCCCGGTCCTCCGGCAGGCAAAGGGCCACGCCCGCCTGGTAATCGCCGACCCAGGTGGTCTTGAGCTTTTCGATGCCTCCTTCGTAGTGCTCGGGGCAGCGCGAGGTGAGTGGCTTTTGCGCGCCCGTACCGAGGATGAAGGTGGCCACATCGGCGGAGACGGGGATCGTGAGCTTCACCGTGTCGAGGGCCGTGTCCGCGTCGGAGGTGAGCACGACTTTTCCGTGAATGCGTCCGTCCATTTCCACCGATGTCTCTACTTCCTGGCGGAGGCCGCCGTGCGTCGCGCCGGAAACGAAAAGCGCCACCCCGGGATCTTTCCGGGCGCATTCCACCGCCCTGGCGTCGAGCGGCACGGGCGCGCCTCCGCGCACGACTTCGAAATGGACCGGGCTGCTCAAGATCGACCGTCCTGTTTCCGTGATGGCAAACATATCGATGTTGCTTTTGGCCTGGCTCGGAAAGCCACTGGAGGCCAGTTCGACAGTGCGACCGAGAAGATGAACCGTCTGTCCCTCAACGGAAATGGGGGCAAAGGGAGCGCACACGTCGCGATCGATTTCAGTGCGGGAGTTGAGCCAGCGCAGGCGGCTCAAACGCCAGCTGTCGCCATCGCCGTGATCGGCCAGCGTCTGGTCCGCCACGGTGATGCGCAGGTGGACTTCCTGGGGCGCGACGTCATCGGCGGAGACCGTGACCGTACCGGCATACACCCCGGGTTGTGCGGATTCGGGAACATCGATGCCAAACCAAAGCGGCTGAACCCGGCCGTCCGCGACATGCACTGTCTTGGTGAAGGCTTGGCCGTGCTGGTCGACCCCTGCCAGGTTGAAACAGGTCAGCGCTTCCCTGGGGATCACCGCACCTTCTTGCGAACGCAACTCCGTGAAAGCCACTTTGAGATGCGGGAGCGTGCCTTTGAAGGCATACACGCCGATTTGAAAGACGTAGTATTCATTCTTCAGCGCGGTGGCTTCGAAGGTATCCAGTTCCTTGTCGTCCCGAATCGCCCAGCGATAAGGAATTTGGTCGGTCATGCGAATTGGAAAGCGGCGATATTCCGGGAAAAGAATGAAAGGCCGGAATCGGCAGCGCTCGCGAAGCTGGGAGCGTTCGGCAAACGTCGAGATCACTTCCATCGGATAGAAGCTGTTCCAGTCATTCGCGGTCAGGTCGCGCAATGACTGAAATTCCACGAGGTCTGCGGAGGGAAGCTTGCGCCAGATGCCTGCCAGAACCGGATCCTTTCCGTATCTTCGGATCGGCAATGTCCGGAGATCATCGGCGGTGAGATGATTCCTGGCCAGCCACTCGGCATCTGCCGTCTGAGTCGGTGTGGCATATCGCGTGATCGGGAACGCGGATCTCGGCCACTGGAAGGCATTGCCGTCATTCACCGGCGGCAGGTAATACAGAAAATACCGGCCCGCGCCGCCCGTGGGTTGGAAGGCGATTTCACCGTACTCTTTGTTGCAGGTCACGATGACGCGATTGGTGACGGCCTTTCCGGAGGCGGCATCCACGACGAGGATGTCCTTGCCCTCCGGATGCATATCGCGCCGCCGCCAGGGCAGGTAGGCCAGCACGGCATCAGCGGCATCTTTCACTTCCACCACCGCACGATGGTTTCCATAGACCGGATTCCATTCGTCGTTCCCGAACTTGGCGATGTCACGTGGGACGCGATCTTCCGGTCCGTTGAAAAGCGCGTCGGCCGCGATGGAAGGCGCCTCGGTCCAGAAGAGGAGGATCAGAATGGACGAGAGGGAAAAGAGGCGTGAAGACATGCCGCAGTATAGTGATGTGAAGGGCAGCGGCCTACTTCGAAGGATCCTCTTCCTCGCCGGCGAGATCACCGCCGGCCGGGATCCTCTTCGGCGTCGCTTTTGCGCTGTTCCCGGCCTGACTGCCCGGGCCCCAGAGTGGCTTGACGGTCTGCGCATGCCACCCGGCCAGTAGGTCGGAGAGACGGCGGACATCCTCGGGTCTTTGCGCGGCGAGATCGTTTTGCTCACCGATGTCGGCGGCCAGGTCGAAGAGCTGGGGCGCGCCTTTCTTGGGGACGACTAGTTTGAGATCACCGGCGGCGACGGCCGAGCCGAAGCCGGGAAAATTCCAGTAGAGCGCGCCATGTGTGGCCTGCTTCGTTTTGCCTTCGAGAACGGGCAACATGTCCACGCTGTCGAGGGGATGAGCGGTTTCCGGCGTTGTGCAGGCCAGGGCGCAGGCCGTGGCAAAGACGTCGAGCGAAGTGACCGGCAGGTCGCACACGCTGCCGGGCGTGATGCGGTCGGGATAAACGGCAAAGAAGGGTACGCGGATGCCGCCTTCATAGAGCGAACCCTTGTAGTCGCGCAGCGGCGTATTGTCGTAATAGGGATGCCGGGCGCCGCCATTGTCCGAGAAGAAGACGATGAAGGTATTCTTCTCCATACCGGTTTCACGGAGTGCGGCGCGGACTTTCGCGACCGCGCTGTCCATGGAGACGATCTGCGCGGCGTAGGTGCGGCGGTCCTTGCCCTCCAAGGCCGCTGGCATGGTATCCACCAGATCCTTGGGCGCCTGGGTGGGGGTGTGCGGGGCGTTGAAGGCGAGGTAGAGGAACAGAGGCTGATCGGGCCGCCTGGTATGCGACTCGCGAATGATCCGCACCGCATCGGCGCCGAAAGCGTCGGTCAGATAGCCGGGGACCGGTTCGCCCACGGGGCCATTGCGCTCGATGCGCGCTTTGTAGCTTTGGTCGCCCACCGCTCTCTCCTCGGGATGGTTCACGAAGTAATCGTGCCCGCCGGTGATGATGCCGAAGAATTCCTGGAACCCGCGTTCGTAAGGCCGGCAGCCGTCCTGCAGGCCCAAGTGCCACTTGCCGACCATGGCCGTGTAGTAGCCGGCCTGGGCCAGGACTTGCGGGAGGAGCGTCTCGTCGGAAGGCAGGTGAGCGATCGGCAGGGCGGCCTCGGCCACGATGTTATTCTGATGGCCGAATTTTTCCTGGTAGCGTCCGGTCATGAGGCCCGCGCGCGAAGGGCTGCAGACGGGCGCCGTGACATAGCCGCGGGTGCAGCGCACCCCGCTTTTCGCCAGCGCGTCGAGGTTCGGGGTGAGGATGTCTTTGGAACCTTGGAAACTCGCATCGGCGTAACCCTGGTCATCGGAGACGATGACGATGATGTTCGGCTTTTGCACTGGCGAGGTGTCGGCCCAGGCGCCCGGCGCGAGGACGAAGGAGGCGAAAAGCAGGGAGGGGATGCGGCGTCTCATGGTCTAATTGTTTCATCTTAACCCGCATTCCCGGAAGCCGTAGTGTAGCGAGAATTCGCTACAAGTGCTGCCGTTACGAACGGTGTTACCGTATTCTGTTCCTGTCCTATGTTCCGCTCACTCTGTTATTGGCTGATCGCATATTGCGTCTTCGGCATGGGGTTGATGCGGGCGACACCCGTGAAGCTCGAACCGGTGGAAGCGACGACGGGAGCGGATTCACGGTTGGCGGAGGCGGTCGATGGCATCGAGGCGCCGGGCAATGGCTGGGTGGTGCCACAGGCGACGCCGCAAAAGGGAATCTTTCGCTGTGTGCTGCCGATGGAAGCAGGCCGTGTCCGATTCTCGCTGCTCTTCAAAAGCGGGCAGCCGGATTCCTTCTTTGGCGAGTTTTCCCTTTCCGCGACGACGGATTCTCATCCCAGTCAGGCCAGCCATTGGCAACCGATCTTCCCGATCTCTTTTCATGCCGAGGCGGGTTGGCTCGAGCGGGATTATCCTCACCTCCATTTCCTGGATCGGCCTGGCCAGACGAGCGTATCGATCAGCGGAGTTTTGCCAGACGACGCCGTGACGGCCATTCGCATCGAGGTGTGGCCTTCTTCGAAAGGACCGACTGGCAACGCCATTCTCTCCGAATTGCGCATGGAGCGTCTGCCGCTGGGGACGACGAATGTCGCCCTCGGCTGCCCAGTCACGGCCAGCGGCGCACTCCCGGACAAACAGTACGCCGAGGCCTTGACCGACGGGTTGGTCGGTAGCTTCGCGCATCCGGCTGTCCAACGCGCGGGGTCCGACTTTTATTTCCAGATCGATCTGCGCAAGACCCGAGATCTCGATCACATCTCCCTGCGCAGCGTCGCGCAGGCCGGCACGATGGTTCGATTTTCGCAATTGCACCTTCAGCTTTTCAGCGAGGAGCCCTCGGGAGATACCGCGCCCGTGTGGCAGGGGCAGATCCGGGAGCCGGAAACGACGCGCGAGCCTGGGGCGGTGGACGTGGTGCGGAGCGCGGAGGGCGAAGGCCTGTTTCGCGGTCGCTATTTGCGGATTTCCAGCACCAGCACGGCGCCTTATTCGCCGCAAATCGCGGAGGTGGAAGTGTATGAATCCATCGTTCCTTCCGGCGTGCAAGTGTGGGCGAATGACCGGCCGGTGAGCGCTCGTAAAACGATGCGCATCCCCGCGGATACGAATTGGATCAACTTCGTCGTCGATCAGCCATTCTCACGCGAGGGTTTGGTCCTCGGAACGCGGTGTCGGATCGGGGGGGTTCATGACGTGTGGCTCCCAGCGAATCCGAAGAGAAACATCGAAACCCGTGGATTGCCTCCGGGTGAGTATCTTTTCGAGGCTCAATTGCGGCATAGCGACCTGGAATGGAACGTCGCCACATTGCGGCTGCCGTTTATCGTCCTGGCGCCGTGGTGGAAGAATCCGTGGGCCGGACTGGCGGCAGCGCTGGGCCTTGCGGGAATTGCCGCTCTGCTGGCCTGGCGGATTGCGCGGCGCCATGTGGCCGAGCTCGAACGCCGGCAGGAACTCTCCCGGGAGCGCGCCCGCATCGCCCGCGATATGCATGATGTAGTCGGCGCGCGGCTCACGCAGTTGACCGTGATGCACGAGCTTTTCGCCGCCCGGAACACGTTGCCGCAGAGTGCGACGAACCAATTGAGCGATCTCACGACCACGGCCCGTTCGGCGGTCGGCGCGCTCGACGAAGCGGTGTGGGCGATCAATCCACGCAACGATACCTTGCAAAATGTCGCCGATTACCTCTGCCACACGGCGAACGACTATCTTCGCCCGCTGGAGATTCAGCTCCGGCAGGACGTGCCCGCCGCCTGGCCGGCTAGGACAGTCGTGTCGCAGAAGCGGCATGAACTCCTGCTCGCCTTCAAGGAGGCGCTGCAAAATCTCGTGAAGCATGCCGGGGCCAAGGTCGCCACGCTGACTCTCCGATTTGCCGAGCCGGAACTCATTATCTGTCTGGATGACGACGGGTGCGGGCTGGCGCCGGTGGTGGACGGCACGGGGAAGGATGGCCTGCACAATATGCGCAATCGGCTCATGAGTGTCGGCGGTTCCTGTCTCGTACAAACTCGCCCGGAAGGCGGAACCCGAGTAGAGATTCACCTGCCGGTCTAACTATGCATAAAAGAGGCCTGTCCAGCAATCCCATCCCAAAGCGGCGGAGCCTCGTCGCACTCCAAAACGCAAGCGCTACCGGCTCGCTCTGGCCGGTTCGCAACCGTCGCCGGTTTTAGACTAACATCCTCTCTCTCCATGCCCATCCGGATCGCCCTCGTCGAAGACGACCAACCCTTTGCCCAGACGCTGCAGGAATACTTCGCGCTCGCTCCCGGCATCGTGTGCGAAGCGGTCTTCCCCAATGCGGAGGAAGCATTGCGGAAAATCACCGCTCCCGCGCCCGAAGTGATGCTGGTGGATATCAATCTGCCGAAGATGAACGGTATCGAGTTCGTCGGCCAGCTCACGCAGCGGCATCCGGGGGTGATCTGCCTCATGCTGACGATGTATGAAGAGAGCACCCTCATTTTCGATGCGCTGAAGGCCGGTGCGTGTGGCTATCTGCTCAAGCGCACGCCATCCGCAGAAATCGTGTCGGCCATCGGCGAGGCCAAAGCCGGCGGCTCGCCGATGACCCCGCAGATCGCGCGACACGTGGTTGGCTTTTTCCAAAAGGAAACGTCCCGGCCGGCGGCCGTGCCGTTGGGGGTGGCATTGGCTGAGCGCGAGCGCGAAGTGCTGCAGCTTTTGGCGCAAGGATATCTCTACAAGGAAATCGCGGAAAGGCTGGGGATCTCGGCGCACACCGTGAACAGCCATATCCGGCGCATTTACGAAAAGCTGCACGTCCGCTCGCGCGGCCAGGCTGTGGCCAAGTATCGCGGCTTGATCGAATAGGGCGTTTCGCACCGCCCCCTCCATTCGCGTTCCTTCTTTTCCTCCGAGCAGTGCAGGGGCATGGGGAGAAGTAGCGAGTTTATGCGACATGACGAAACGAGGCGCTTTGAGAGAGGCTGGAGGCGATGACCCCATCTTCCAGCTTCCAGAGTGCGACTTGGCACGATCCGCATTTTAAGGAGATGCGGATCGAACTGTTTACCCTCTGCGAGGGTGCCGTGGACCAGGGCGGGCGGTTGTCCCTGGCCGGAACTTATGAAGTCATCCAGTGCCCGTGTTTCCCGACCACGGTTCCGAAATTGACGATTGCCATGCGGTTGCGCTTTTGGCCGGGGGAAGCGCATCATCACAGCGTTCGGCTGTGCCTGGTTTCGCCAGATGGAAAATGGTTCGGCGGTGCATTTGAAGGCACGATCACTCTTACTCCTCCCGATCTGGAGCGCTCTTCCGCCCACCATTTCATCCTCGATGTGCTGGGAGTCCCGTTCGAACGAGCAGGTGAGTATGCCGTCGATTTTTATCTCGATGATCACTTTGAAAGCCGGATCCCGCTCTTCGTCGAAGCCGTCGGCTAAACACGTAGCTCTGTAGCGAGTTCTCGTCACATGACGGAGCGGTCGTTTTTTGGGGATGCTGGGGTCGATGAAAGCAGCTCCCAGATTTACGAATTCGAATAACCGGTCCAAGCTCTCCCCGTTCTCCGGACCTGTATCCGCACCCATTTACCGTTACGCGGCTCGATTTGGTCCGACGTTTGCGATCTTCGCCCTCGGAATGGGGTTGGCGCACGGCGCGTCGATTTACTGGGATACCAATGGCGCAACTGCCGGCTCTGGCGCGGCCACGGGCACATGGGGGAGCAGCGCTTTCTGGTCGACGGACTCGACGGGAAGCAGCGCCACGACCGGCACTCTCCCGACGAATGGGGATGAGGTCTTTTTCTCCGCCGGCACCAATGGCACGACCGGAACCGTCACGATCGCCGCTACGGTAAATGCGCATAGCATTACGTTTGATGATCCGGTGGTGATCACGCTCAGCGGCGGGACATCGATCGATCTCGGCAGCGCCACGGCTGGCTCGGGCATCTTCGTCACCGCGGCAGCGAATAACACAGTTTCGACGGCCGTCACCCTCGATAGCGTGGCCACGGCAGTCAGCTTCTCCAATACTTCGACCGGCACGCTGACGATCGCCGGGGCTGTCACCGGCAATGCAGCCGCCGGCACGCAGACTATCACCCTGGCCAATACCAATGGAGCGGGCGGCGTGGGGATCAGTGGAAGCATTAGCGATGGTCTGAATGGCGGTAATGTAGCCGTGACCCGGAATTCGGGCTCCGGCATTACCACGCTTTCGGGGACCAATACTTACACCGGCGTCACCACCATTTCCGGCGTGCTGGATTTCGCCAAACGGGTTTCTCTCTACAATGCGAGTACGACGCAATGGACGCCGGCTAACATCATCGTCAATAGCGGTGGCACGGCTGCTTTCAATGTCGGTGGAACAGGGGAATTTACGACCGCGGACGTGACTGCCTTGCTGACGAATCTCTCGAGCGTGAACAACAACGGCTTGAAAGCCGGGTCCTCGATCGGATTCAACACGACCAATGCCAGCGACGGCACGTTTACCATTGCGGATGCGATTGGAAATTCCACCGGCACGGGTGGTGGGGCCATCGGCGTCACCAAGCTCGGCACGCATACGTTGGTGCTTTCGGGAGCGAATACCTACACGGGCATTACCCTGGTCACCAACGGCACGGTCAATGTCCAAAACGATCAATCCGCCGCGACGGGCGGATGGACGGTCTCGGACGCCAACTTTCCTGCGTCGGGCACTGGATCCAATGCCCCGACGTTGAATTTTCAAACGGGTTCCACGATCGTGGTGCCGAGCGGCAAAGCCATCTCGCTGTCCACCAGCCAAAGCGGCGGCCAGATCATGACTCTCAACGTGGCCGGAACCGTGACGAACAGCGGCACCTTGTCGGATGGACGGCAGAGCGCGATCAACATCAACAACGGCGGGAACTGGACGCAGAACGGGACGATGTCCATCGCTACCACCTCGACCACGTTCGGCTCTGCGAATATGACCGTGAATACGGGCGGCGTATTTACCTATGCCGGGTCATCGGCGATTACGCTCAATCCCAGCGCGGCCACCGGTACGGGCAGCGCAAATTTGACCCTTGCCGGCGGCACCTTTATCACCACCAAGGGCTTTGCGGATACCACCTCAACCAGCGCCGGGGCGGCAAATCTGATTTTATCCGGCGGCGGGACGCTCCGTTTGTCGGGCAATATCGCTACGCTGCTCACGACCACGGGTAGCGCGGTGAATGTCAACTTGGGAACGGGAGGCGGCATCATCGACACCAATGGTTTCTCCACTACCATCACGCAAAACGTGGGTAATGTGAGCAGTCAAACCGGTTCGCTCACCAAGGCGGGGAATGGTAAACTCACTCTCTCTGGAGCAAACGGCACCTATACCGGCGCGACGAACGTCAACGGAGGCACGCTGGTAGTCACTGGCTCGCTCAACGGCACGGCTAACGTGGACGTGGCTTCCGGCGCGACGCTCGCTTCGGGGTTGGCGGGATCGATTACCACGACAGCGACGGGGAATATCTCAGTCAGCGGCACCCTGGCGCCGGGTGATCTTGGAACCGTGGGCACGCTGACGCTGGCGCCTGGTGCGGGCGGACAACTGAGCTTCGTCCCGGGTTCGACGCTGGCTCTCGACATCAGCGGCGCCAATTCCGACCAGGTCGCCTTCTCCTCGAGCGGAGACTGGCTGCTCGGCAGCGGCAACGTGACACTCAGCCTCAGCGGGCTCGCGCCGGCGGATTACGGAAATACATGGACGATCTTCCACAACGTCACGACGAGCGGTTTCAATTTCGCAGGCATTACCGGTTACGATACCGTCGACTACCAGGCCAATTTCGCGCAGGTGGGCAGCGACTATCAGCTCACTTTCACCGCCATCCCGGAGCCGGGCGCCGCGGCGTCGCTCCTCGGTGGCCTGGCAGTGCTCCTGGCCTGGCGCCGCCGTCAGCGCGGGACAGGTGCCTGAGTTTTCACCCGGTGCATGCCTCGTTCCACATCCTGTAGCGAGTTTGAGTGACATGCCGAAGAGGCGTTCTTGGGAAATACTGGAACCCGGAATCGGCACGATTGCTTTCCCCTCATGAAACACCTCTCTCTCGTAGTCCTGCTCCACATTGTCATCCTCTTACCCTTCGTGGTGACGGCAGCAATCCTGATCTCCTTCGGGCAGTATGGCGCGGCGGTCCTCTTTTCGTTTCTGCCCGGAATGATCGTCGTGGGCATCTGGTGGATCGCGTCGTGGCCGCGGTTCGCCACCGAGGCGCGATCCCGCCCGGAAAGTCAGCCTCCGGAAATCGGTCTCGATGAGTGACCTGACTTTCGGGGGAGCATTGCAGCCTCGGTTCCAATTTCCATCGCGAATCCGTCAAAGCCGATCGGTGTGTGGTCGGCCGGATTCAGTTGGGAGGTAAATGCGTCCGCGGCGTTTCAAGGGGATGCGCCGCGGACGTTAGCTTTGTTGCCGCCGATCGGTTTCCGCGGCGGTGGGCAATGTGCGTGCCGTGGGGGTGTAGCGAGTTCTCGTCACATGACAGCCTGGGGCGGTTGGGTGTGAACTACCCGTAGATTCACTCACGTCTCGTCGGTTCGTTGGGCAGAATTTGCCCGGCGCCGATCGAGCGACCTCCCCCGAACTATGCAACTGCTCCCCCCTGCCTTCGCCGCGCGTGCCACCGTACTATTTGCCTACTTGTCACTTGCGTGGGTCACTGCCACATCCCGCCGTGTTTTCCGTGTACGCGGTCGCTCGGTCGCGTTTCTGCTGTGGGCTGCGGTCATGAGTGGAGGTTTGCTCCACGCCCAACAGGATCTGGAAACTTCGGTGCCGGCGAATTGGGCGGCCAGCACCGGGACGCTCTCCATCTCGGGTAATCACTACAAGATGGGCTCGCAGTCCTTGCGCTGGGACTGGACGGGCGGAGACGTCATCACCGTAAGTAATCCAGGTATCGCTGCGGGGGACGTCCTCGATTGGGGCAAGAACACCTGCAATTTCTGGGTATGGAACGGCGCCCCCGTCCCAAGTGGCAAGGTGCACGTTGCGTTCATGAACGGTGGCGTCGCGCAGTATTGGTTCGATTTCTATGTCAACTACACCGGTTGGCGGCGCGCGGTGCGCAGTTACCGGTATGACATGGGGCACATCGCCAACGCCTCAACGACCTTCACCTCCGTGCAGATTTCTGCCCCGGCTTCGGGAAGCGGCACTCTTTACCTCGA
>Ga0068855_100003043_pt1 | contig 20537 bp, 18 predicted proteins | sample KBSCornC52_FD_66592 | JGI IMG/M metagenome (GOLD analysis project Ga0068855, IMG submission 66592) | Corn rhizosphere microbial communities from Kellogg Biological Station, Michigan, USA - KBS Corn C5-2 | ecosystem: Host-associated > Plants > Roots > Rhizosphere > Soil ...
GCGCCGACTTCGGCGAATCCGACCTTGGCGTAGGCCGCGCGCGCTGGCGTGTTGAAGTCGTTGACGTACAAGCTCACCACGGGCGCGATGTTGGCCTGCGCCTGCGCGACGACGGCCGCCATGCCGGCGTTGGCGAGCCCGCGCCCGCGCATACCCGGATCGACCCACACGCCCTGGATCTGGCAGGCCTGCGCCGTCGCTGCTCCGACCTCGGCCTTGAACACCACCCGACCATCTTCGATCCGGGCGAAGGCCCGACCCTGGGCGATGAGTTCGGCTACCCGGGCCCGATACAGCGCTCCGCCGTCTCCGTTGGACGGCGAGACGCCCACCTCTTCGGTGAACATCGCCACGCAGGCGGGATACAGCAGATCGATTTCGGACGCCTTAACCCGGCGCACCAGTGGGTCGGGCGCGATCCGGGGCGGATCGGAGATGGCCATCAGCGGCTGCTTGTGACGAACCTCGCGGGCCGGCCCCCAAGCCGATTCGAGCAGCGCCCACAACATGCCGACCTGGTCGGCTGGGCCGACGATCGACGAGCATCGCCTGCCCTGCCGGCGCGCCTTGTCTGCGAACACCCGGCACGCTTCGGCGTCGGCTGCGACAGGCACCAGGTTCGCACCGGCATAACACAGCGCCGCCAGGCGGCCGGCCGACGTGTGCGCCCACACCTCGGCACCGAGCCGCCAGGGGTCGAGCCCGACGCTTTCGAGCCGCGCGGTGACGAACACGTTCGCCACGGGGTCACGGTCGAGCAGCTCGCGAGCAGCCGCAAGGTCGCGGTCGTCGAGCACCCGCACCGCAGACCCACGCAGCACGAAATCCTCCCGGGCCCGGGTCGAGAACGACTCGAGGATGGCTTAGCTGAGAAGAGCCTATTGCCCGGACGCCGTCAGACGACCGAGACCTGCGGCTCGCCCGATGATTCGCCCGTTGCTTCGAGTTCGTCGGCCAACCGCATCGCCTCTTCGATGAGGGTCTCGACGATCTGCGCCTCGGGGACGGTCTTGATGACCTCGCCCCGCACGAAAATCTGACCCTTGCCGTTGCCAGACGCCACACCGAGGTCGGCCTCGCGGGCTTCGCCCGGACCGTTGACGACGCATCCCATGACGGCGACCCGCAGCGGCACCGTCAGCCCTTCGAGCCCGGCGCTCACCTCTTCGGCGAGCTTGTAGACGTCGACCTGGGCGCGGCCGCATGACGGGCACGACACGATTTCGAGCTTCCGCTTCCGAAGACCGAGCGATTCGAGGATGCCGATGCCGACCTTGACCTCTTCGACCGGCGGAGCCGACAGCGAGACGCGGATCGTGTCACCGATGCCCTCGGAGAGCAGGACGCCGAAGGCCACCGCCGACTTGATGGTGCCCTGCATCAGCGGGCCGGCCTCGGTCACGCCGAGGTGTAGCGGATAGTCGGTCTGCGCGGCGAGCTGGCGGTAGGCCTCGATCATGATGAGCGGGTCGTGATGCTTGACCGAGATCTTGATGTCGCGAAAGCCATGCTCCTCAAACAGGCTGGCCTCCCACTTCGCCGACTCGACGAGCGCCTCGGGCGTTGCCTTGCCGCCGTACTTCGCGAGCATGCGTGGGTCGAGGGAACCAGCGTTCACACCGATCCGGATCGGTGTGCCATGGTCTTTCGCGGCGAGCGCGATCTCTTTCACTTGGTCGTCGAACTTCTTGATGTTGCCGGGGTTCACTCGCACCGCGGCACAACCGGCATCGATCGCGGCGAAAACGTACTTGGGCTGGAAGTGGATGTCGGCGATGACCGGGATCTGTGATTTCTTCGCGATCGCGGCGAGCGCGTCGGCGTCGTCCTGGCTCGGGCAGGCGACCCGCACGATCTGGCAGCCGGACGCGGTCAACTCGGCGATCTGCTGCAAGGTGGCGTTGACGTCGGCCGTGAGCGTGGTGCACATCGACTGCACCGAGACCGGCGCGTTGCCGCCGACCAGCACGCCGCCCACATTGATTTGCCGCGACGGTCGGCGCGGCGCGAGGGGGCTCGGGGCCGGGAGTTCGGGAAGCCCCAGGTCGACGGTCGTCACTGCTACCTCACCTCACGAGATCAAGCCCAACCTGTGGCCAGCCGATGCTGACCGAACCCTGCCCGCCAAGTCTCTCACTGGAACGGGTTGGCCACCGGGTTCACCACGTCGGCGTACAGCACGATCGCCGCAACGCCGACGATCAAGGCTAGAGCGCCGTAGGTGATCGGCATCAACTTGGCCAGGTCGACGGGTCCGGCGGCACCCAACTTGCGGCGCCTCCGACGCCGGTCGCGAGCCTTCTCGTACGCCAGGATCGCGACGTGCCCGCCGTCGAGCGGTAGCAGCGGGAACAGGTTGAAGATGCCGACGAACAGGTTCACCGACGCGGTCAAACTGACCAGGGTCGCCATGCCGCCCGAGAAGCCGCCGGCCTTGAACGCCTCGCCGGAGATCTGCGCAACGCCGACCACGCTGGTTACCGTGGCGCCGCCATTGCCGTCGGCGGTGCGCTTTTGCTGCGAACCCGACAGCACCTGAGCGACCTCATGCGGCACGTCTCCGATTGCCTTGAAGCTGCCGGTGACGACCTGTCCGAACAAGCTGAACGCGCCAGGAACGGCATGTGCGACGCCGACCCGGTCATAGGTCGTGCCGGGAGCCTCGCCAATGTCGATGCCGACGCGACGATGGCCCTCGAACTCAACGGGCGTGATCGTGACGTCTTGGGTCTTGCCAGCCCGCTTGACCGTGAAGACGATCGGCCCCGACTTCGCTTGCCCGACAAGTGAAACCACCTGGTCGCCGCCATGCGTGACCGGTCTGCCGTCGACGGCCACGATCACGTCGTCCTTTTGTAGCAAGCCGTTCGCAGGAGCGGCGGGCGCACCCGCGGCACACGTGCCGTCGACGGAGTCAGTGACGCACCTTTGGACGTCGCTGACCTTGGCGGCACCGTGTAGCACGGTCGGCCAGCTGATGAGAAAGACGAAGAACAGCACGAGCGCGATAACGAAATGCACCGTCGAACCGGCGACGAGGACGATGAAACGCTGCCAGCCGCCCTTGTTGATGAACGCTCGCGGTTGGTCTTCGGGCGCTACCTCTTCAAGCGGCGTCATCCCAATGATCTTCACGAAGCCGCCGGCAGGGATCGCCTTCACGCCGTACTCGGTCTCGCCCCTGACCTTCGAAAACAGGGTCGGGCCGAAGCCGACGAAGAACTGGGTGGCCTTCATCTTGAACAAGCGGGCGGTCAGGAAGTGACCGGCCTCGTGCAGCATCACCGAGGTCAGCAAAGCGACCACGAACGCCAACACGCCGAGGGCCATCATGATGGGCGATCTCCCGTTTGGTCGGGGCTGGCAGCGAAGGCAGCGGTAGCCGAGATGGGTGAGGTGGCAGCGCTAGTCGAGATACCCGCGATCAGCGCACGCGCGCGATCCCGAGCAGACGCTTCCGCGCCTAGAACATCGGCCAGCTCGGCCACCTTCCCGAGTCCCGAAACTAAAGATTCGCCGAGAACCTGGTCGACCGTGTCGACGATCGCGGTGAACGGCAGGTTCCCTGCCATGAAGGCCGCGACCGCCTCCTCGTTGGCGGCGTTGAAGATCGCCGGCGCGACTCCCCCAGCGGCGGCGGCACGGCGGCCGATGCCTATCGCGGGGAACGCTTCGTCGTCGACCGGCTCGAAGCTCCAGCTCTGCGCGGTGCTCCAATCACAGGCCGGGACGGCGTCAGGCACCCGGTTCGGCCAATGCAGCGCCAGCGCGATCGCTAACCGCATGTCAGGCGGCGAACATTGGGCGAGCGTTGAGCCGTCGACGAACTCGACCATCGAATGCACGATCGATTGCGGATGCACCACGACCTCGATGCGATCGAGAGGGACGTCGAAGAGCAAGTGCGCCTCGATCACCTCAAGTGCTTTGTTGACAAGAGTGGCCGAGTTGATCGTGATGACCGGGCCCATTTTCCACGTCGGATGCGCGAGTGCCTGCTCGGGCGTGACGTCAGCCAGATCTGCTTTCCGTCGTCCGCGAAATGGACCCCCGCTGGCCGTCACGATCAACTTGCGCACCTCGGTCTCGCGACCAGCGCGCAGCGCTTGCGCAAGCGCGGAGTGTTCGGAGTCAACGGGCACGATCTGTCCGGGCTGCGCAGCAGCCTTGACCAGCGGGCCACCGACGATGAGCGACTCCTTGTTGGCAAGCGCTAGCGTGCGGCCGGCGTGCAGGGCGGCGAGGGTAGGCGCGAGGCCGATCGAACCGGTCATGCCGTTGAGCACGGTGGCGTCGCGCGGGTCGGCCAGGTCGAGCGGCCAGGCGGCGACCTCGGTAGCTGCGGTCGGGCCGGCGAGAAGTTTGGGCGCCGGGTTGGTGGGCGTCGCGCGGGTGGCGATCGCCGCGTCGAGGTCCGCGACGCTGCCGTGGCTCACACCGACGACGTCGACTCCGAACTCGACGGCTTGATCGGCCAGCAGCTCAATGTTCGATCCGCCAGCGGCAAGCCCGACGACGCGGAACAGAGCGGGATTTCTCCGGATCACGTCGAGTGCCTGCCGACCGATCGAGCCAGTAGATCCAAGCAGGACGACGCAACGGGGGCGACTGGCGTCGCGGGCGGTTTCCATGTCGCCGTCTATTGTCCTGCATGGCGTCTTGCCCGCGCTGGTTCGGTGGGCATCTTCTGCTGCCGACGAGCCGGCGCCCACCAACCCGGCGCGGGACCGCGGCAGTTACACCAAAGCGTTGATGATGCGAGCGCATCGCTGCGGGTCGGCGGTCAGCCCGTGGCGCAATCCCCAAAGTCCGTACTCGACGCATCGCACCAGCACCCATCCGCGGGCCTTGTCGAGGTTGAGTTCGCCAGCCTCAGCCAATACGCGCAGAAGTCGACGTATCGCCGCGTCGTCATCGACCTCGTCGATGCGTCGCCACATCAGCTCGGGAAGCGAGTACTCGGGCTCGCCAAGCACCGGGCGGGGGTCGATCGCCAGCCATGGTTCGCGCGTTGCGGCGAGAACGTTCTCGTAGTGCAAGTCTCCGTGAATCAACCGGGAACCACAGTGCGCGCCCAGCTGAACAGCCAACTCAGAGGCGCGCCTTACCCACCGCGCAGGCATCGGGTTTCCTAACCGAACCTGCGCCTCGGAAAATACTGCGGGCAGACCGGCGGCCAAATCGCGCAGTGACGGGAATTCACGTTCGGTCGAGATGGCCAGCCTTGCCGCAAGTCGGCCTGCGTGTGCCGCCGCCTCGAACAGGGGCAGCTTCGCGAGGGTTCGTTCGGCGGAAAGCGGTTCGAGCAATAGCGCGCCGATGTCCGTTGCCGCATCCGACAGCAACGCCGTCCCGCGGCCTTGCCATGCATGCAACGCGGCCGCCTCGATGACCGACCCTTCTGCCGGCCAACTCATCTTCAGAGCAAGGCATTCGCGTTCGCGGCGAACGGGTACGACGACGCCGCGATAACCGTGTCGCACCGGCCCACGATCAAGCTGCAGGCGCCAACGATCACAAAGCCGTCGGACCAAGTCGGCCAAACCTGCCAACCACTCCACACCACGCGGATCTTGAAGCGGAGCGAAGTTGACGGGGTCCTGCTCACGCAGGAACTCATAGCGACTGGCTCCGGCCACCGACACACCCTAGTGCCGAGGCTGCTAACCCCCGGCGGCCAACAACCGCATCGTGACGGGTCGGAATCGTTCGGTCATGGCGACCGCAATTCGAGCGCGGGAGCCGTCGGCGGCGCAGGCTGCTCAGAGTCCGACTCGTGGAGACCGTGGGACTCCCACCAGCGGGCGAATGGGCGGGGCGCCCACCAGTTGACCGCGCCGAGCAGGCGCATCACCGCGGGCACCAGCATCGCGCGCACGATCGTGGCGTCGACGAAAATCGCCAGCGCCATACCGACGCCGAGCAGCTTGAGCGTGGTGACCTCGGACGTCGCAAACGAGCCGATCACGACGACGAGCAGCAACGCCGCGCTGGTGATGATGCGGCCGCTGCGCTGCAGGCCGATCGCAACGGCATCACGGTTGCGCTGCGAATTCGATCGGCCGTCGGGTGCCGCGTCCCATTCCTCGCGAATGCGGCTGAGCAGGAAGACTTCGTAGTCCATCGACAAACCGAATACGACCGCCAGCATGAGGATGGGGTCGGTCGCATCGAGGTAGCCGAGCTTCGAAAAACCGAGCAGGTTGGCGAAATGGCCGCTTTGGAAGATCCAGGTGATGGCTCCGAACGACGCGCCGATCGACAGCGTGTTCATCAGAATCGCCTTGATCGGCAGGACAAACGAGCCGAACGCGAGGAACAGTAGGACGAGCATCGCGGCTGCCATAACGAGGATCATCCACGGCAGCACGTGCCCGATGCTGCGCAACTGGTCGACCAGAAATGCGGTCGCGCCGCCGACGAGAACTCTTGAACCGGCGGGGATCGCGACTGCGCGCACGTGCGTTAGTGCCTCTCGCGCCTGCTGCGAGATCGGGTCGCCGACGAAACCGATCTGCACGAGAGCGTTGTCGCCCCGCTGCGCCACCACCTCCGCTCCCGTAACTCCCTTCGCGTTCGACAACTGCGTCACATACCGCGCGAGACCGGCCTGCGACACGTGCTCGACGACGACCTGGATGGGCTGCGTGGCGTTGCCCGGGAAATCAGTCGACATGCGGTCGGTGACGACGCGCGCGTGCGCAGTGGTCGGCAGCACACGGGTGGTGTAGCCACCGAACGTCACGTTGAGAAAAGGCAGCGCCATCACCGCGAGCAGCGCAACAATCGGCACCGCATATAGCACAGGGCGCCCCATGACACTGTGCGCCAACCGAAACCAAGCGCCATGCTGGTCAGGGTTCGGGTCGAGGTGGAGACCGGAGTCGAGACCGGGGTCGAGGGCGGATCGCGAACTGGACGACGAGTACGCCGCGTTGCTTCGTTGCTTGCGTCGCCACGGGGTCGGCACCCGGAGCGAGTCGACCCTCGGACCGAGAATCGCGAGCAGAGCGGGCAGCAAGGTCAACGACGCGACGACGTCGACAAGTACCACCGCGATGCCGCCGTATCCCATGGATCGCAAGAACGATTCTGGAAATAACGTCAACGATGCGGCCGACGCCGCGATGGTCACGCCCGAGAACGCGACCGTACGGCCGGCGGTTGCCATCGTGCGCAACAACGCCGAACGCACGTTTGCTTGTCGTGGCAGCTCTTCGCGGAAGCGGCTCACCATGAACAGCGCGTAGTCGACGGCCAGGCCGAGCCCGAGCATCGTGACCATGTTCTCTGCGAAGATCGAGACACTGACGAACAGCGTGAGCAAGCGCAAGGCAGCGAGCGCGCTGAGAATTCCGCAGATGCCGACCGCAAGCGGCAGGCCGGCTGACGCGAGACTGCCGAAGATGACAACGAGCAAAATCAACACGATGGGCAGCGACAGAGTTTCGGCACGGCGCAGGTCTTTGCTGACCTGACCGCTGATCTCCTTGTTGAGCGGCACCAAGCCGGCGTAGTCGATGCTGATGCCCGGTAGATTCGCTTTCGCCAAAGCGCTTTTCACCACGGCGAACGAAGCGTTTTGTTCGGCATCGGTGTCGCCGGCGAGCTGAAGCGTGGCGTAGGTCGCTCGGCCGTCGGCCGAGATGAACTGCTTTTGGCGAGAGGTCCCGTAGCTCACATAGCCGGGCACGCTGCTGTGTGGAAGTGCGGCCAGTGCCTGCTCGATCGCTGTCTTGGTGGTCGGGTCGGTAACTGCCCGGTCGCTGGTGAACAAGACAGTCGCGTCGTCGGATGGCACTCCGAGAACGTTCTTGATCCGGTCTGCGGCAACGACGGATTCACTGTGCGGGTCGTAGTAGCCGCCGCTCGACAGCCGCGTGCCGACTGAGCCGCCCCAGATGCCCGCCCCAACCATGACCACGAGACCGAACACCAGCACGAACCGGCGGTGGGCAAACACCGCGCCACCGAACCGCTTGAACATCCGGCCCCCTGCACGATCTGCCGCGCTAGGCTCTCCCGGCGACAAAGTTGGTGACGTTTATTGTGGCTCAGCAACAGTAGACGTCACCAACTCTCCAGGCGCACCGCGGGCCGATTCGCAGCCGATCAGGTACGGCTGCTTGCGTCGTCCGATTTCTTAGGACGGCGAAAGTGTTGTGGCTACCTCGGCGCGCACGAGGCCTACAGCAAGCTCGGTCACCCGCCGGATGCGCTCGAGTTCGACCCGGTGGAACGCCGGCTGGCCAGCGCGGCCGCACACCAACACCGCCTCGAGCGGTTCGAGCGGCGTGACGGCGATGTGCACGCCGTCGATCTCCATCGTGGTAGCCCGGCTCATCGCGGTGTCGGGCACGACGACAACATCGTCAGGAGCCGCGGTGCAGTAGAGCAACGCAGGCGCTCCCGAGGCGTACGAAACGCTCGCCGCCCAGTCGGCTCCGAACGCAAACGATGCCATGTCGACGAGTGTGTCGACACCGCGCGAGGCGGTAGCGAGGACTTGCGTGAGCAAGTCGATGTCAGGAAATGCGCCCGGCATTTCTCGTGACGGACGCAGGCCGAGCACCCGAACTCCGTTTACCTGGCCCATTCGCTCGGCGAGAACGGAAGGCAGCACCGAGTCGGGCCAGTCGAGGTAAACATCGTCGAGCGCGCGACCCGACTGCCGTTCGAGCACCGAAATCGTGCGGATGTCGGCGCCCGCGTCAGCAAGCACGCCGGTGATCCGAGCCAGCATGCCAGGCCGGTCGAGCACGCTGAGGCGCAGGTGGGTCAACATGTGATCTCCGATCTCGACGCGATGTGCCAAGTATGCCCAGGATGCGTTTCGCCCAGGTGAACCGCACGTGACATGCGCGTCACCGTTTCGCGGGTGCCTCGATCTGCGCGATGATCCGCGCGCACATCTCGTGCGTTCGCAAGGCATCACTGACGTCGAGAAGTTCGCCGTTTCGGATGGCCTCGATGAACCGCGTGCAAAGAGCATCGAAGCCGCGTTGCACGTGTACCGGCGTCCAATCGTCTCGACGGACGACGGTGTGGTGGCCGGCACGAAACTCGTGCACCTGGGCCATGTCGTTGACGACGCGGCGAACGCCGGCACGATGAGTCTCGAGCACCTCGTGGGTATAGCCACCGTTCCTGTTCATTGCACCGACGGCGGTGATGGCGTCGCCGGCAAGTTGCACGAACAATGATTCGAGGCGATCCCCGTTCATGATCGGTCGGACGTCGACCAGCTCGGCCTGCGGAGCCAGGAATCTCAAGGTGTCGACCACGTGAATGAAGTCGTCGAACACCACGCGCTGTGGCGTATCGGCAAGCCCGACCCGGTGCTTTTGCATGACCACCAATGAGTTGGCGTCGTCGAAAGCATCCCGATAGATCGGTGCGTATCTGCGGTTGAAGCCGACCATCAGCAAGCATTGCTTCTCGATTGCCAGCGCGACGAGGTGTTCACAGTCGGGCAGGTTGTCGGCGAGCGGCTTGTCGACATAGGTCGCGACACCCGCCGCGAGTAACTGGCTGACGATCTCGACGTGCGCGGCAGTCGCGGCATGGACGAATGCAGCGTCTACGCCGTCCGCGAGCAACTCACCAACGGCTGTGTAGCGGTGCTCGATGCCGTAAGAATCGCCGATCGAGTCGAGTCGCGCGCGGTCTCTGCTACAGAGCCGAAGGTTGAGGTCACGCCGCGCCGCGAGCGTCGGAAGGTAAGCCTTGATCGCGATATCGCCCAGCCCGATCACGGCGACCCGCGGGCGATCGATCCTCACTCGCCAGAGCTTATGGGCAACCGATGTTGCTGGCGTCGACGGTCGCCGGTGGCCCGCTGGTAGGTTCGGGCGCAGTGTGAAGGCTACGCGTAGCGGGTGGGCGACGGTGGCTGGTCATCGGTGGCCGATCAAGGCGCGAGCCTGGCCGAACGCGCCGGGTCGGCGACGGGCTCAGCCAGGCTCGCTCACACCGCGCGCTGCGCCGTTGCGACGGATTCGGTCGTCTAAGGCCATTGAGGACGGCGATTACCGTCGACTCCAGCGTGGTGTTGCTCGGATACAGTACATCGAAGCATCCTTAGGAGGCCGCGATGGGCGATCGTGTCGATCTTGCCAATGACCCGCAGGTGGCCGGCTCGACGGCTTCCGGAGGCGGGCCGGGATTGCCTCAAGAACGCCGACTCGTAACGGCGATCCCCGGGCCGCGATCGGTCGAACTCTTCGCCCGCCGGAATGCCGCTGTCGCGCGCGGAGTCTCGACGACGCTGCCGATTTTCGTCACGGCGGCGGGCGGTGGCGTCGTGGTCGACGCCGACGGCAATTCGCTGATCGACTTCGGCTCCGGAATCGCCGTAGTGAGCGTCGGCAATGCGGCACCGCACGTCGTCGACGCCGTCCGCGAGCAGGTGGCGGCTTTCACTCACACCTGCTTCATGGTGACTCCGTACGAGGGTTACGTTGCCGTTTGCGAGAAGCTCAACGAGTTGACGCCTGGGGCTCATCCCAAGAAGTCCGCACTTTTCAATTCCGGTGCCGAGGCGGTCGAGAACGCAGTAAAGATCGCTCGCGCCTTCACGAGCCGATCAGCCGTCGTGGTGTTCGACCACGCGTATCACGGCCGTACGAATCTCACGATGGCGCTCACCGCGAAGAACATGCCATACAAGCAATCGTTCGGGCCGTTCGCGCCAGAGGTCTACCGTATGCCGATGGCGTATCCGTTCAGGTGGCCGGGCGGGCCGCAAAACTGCGGGCCCGAAGCCGCGGCACTCGCGATATCGCAGATGCAATCTCAGATCGGCGTCGAAAACATCGCCGCCGTCTTGGTCGAACCGATCCAGGGCGAGGGCGGATTCATCGTGCCAGGTAAAGGATTCCTGCCTGCCTTATCGCAGTTCTGCAGTGAGAACGGCATCGTGTTCATCGCCGACGAGATACAGACCGGGTTCGCGCGAACGGGCGCGATGTTCGCGTCGTCCGACGAAAATGTGGTGCCCGACCTCATCGCGACAGCGAAGGGAATTGCCGGCGGGTTGCCGCTTTCTGCCGTGACCGGTCGCGCCGACGTCATGGACGCCGCGCATGTCGGCGGCCTGGGTGGCACCTACGGCGGGAACCCGGTGGCATGTGCTGCTGCGCTCGGCGCGATCCGCACGATCGAAGAGTTAGACCTGCCTGCGCGGGCACGTCACATCGAGTCGCTGATGCTGCCGAGATTGCAAGCGATGGCCGAGAAGTTCCCGGCTATCGGAGACGTTCGTGGCCGCGGAGCGATGCTCGCAATCGAGATCGTCGTGCCGCACACGACCGAACCCGACGCCGTCACGACTACCGCGGTGGCAAAGGCCTGCCACGCTGCGGGCGTCATCGTCCTCACTGCCGGAACCTACGGAAACGTGCTGCGTTTCCTTCCACCGCTGGTGATTCCAGATCACCTTTTGCTAGAAGGCCTCGACGTGCTCGAGTCGGCGTTTGGCGACGTTACTGGCTAGATACGGGTTGGAAGTTGCGCTCGATTCCGTCGACCTCGACGAGTAGCTCGGCATCACCGGTCACATCTGCCAGCGTCGCGGCGAACATCACGAGCAGGCGCTCAGGCGCGATGACCGCGATCGTCGTCGCTTCGGCATCGGCAAGGGAAAGGCTGCGCGGCCCAGGTATTGACGCCGTTCGCAACCGGTCGACACAGCCGCGATGAATGGTGGCGCTAGCCATTCCAGCCGCATGGGCCCGCCGCACGATCTCCGCCGCAACAGCCCGGGCAATCGGTTCACGAAAGTAAATGGTCAACCGCGCGGGCTGCACACCGCTCGTCATTGCTGGTCTCCTCGCGCGCCTCGACCGAATCGGCCGTTTCCTGGCCGATATGAGGATGGTGCCAGCCGACCAAGGTTTTCCCCGGAAGGCGCGACGATGCGCGGGCCGCTACTGCTCGCGCATGGCCCAGGGTGGGACGTAGGGAACGAGCAGATCGAGGAACGGCCGCTGGAGTCGTGGGGCCGAGGACCGGCCAAGATCCCCGAAGCGAGGATTGCGAGCCTGCCCCGGGGTCGCGCTCCCCTGAACGTGATCGACTTCCGGATCGCTACGCGTCGAGGTTCGTCATGACGTGTTTGATGCGCGTGTAGTCGTCGAAGCCATACATTGACAGGTCTTTGCCGTACCCACTGTGCTTGAAGCCACCGTGCGGCATCTCGGCAACCAGCGGAATATGCGTGTTGATCCAGACACAGCCGAAGTCGAGGCGTCGCGCCATCCGCATGGCGCGGCTGTGATCGCGGGTCCAGACCGACGAGGCCAAGCCGTACTCGACGCCGTTTGCCCAGCGCACCGCGTCGTCTTCTTCGGTGAAGCGTTGCACGGTGATGACCGGACCGAAGACCTCTGTACGGCTTAGCTCGTCGTCAGGCAGCAGCCCCGAGATCACGGTGGGTTCGTAGAAAAAACCGCGCCCGCCGGATCTGCGACCGCCTGTCAGAAGCTGTGCGTGATCGGGTAACCGATCGACCATGCCGCTTACCCGTTCAAGCTGATTCGCGTTGTTGACCGGGCCGTAGAGCGCGTCGGTGTTCGACGGCGGGCCTACCACGGTATTGCGTGCCTGGTCGGAAAGCGCGCCGACGAAGTTGTCGTAGACCCGCGCTGAAGCAAGTACTCGGGTGGCTGCGGTGCAGTCTTGGCCGGCGTTGAAATACCCGGCAACAGCAATGGCTTCGGCGGCCTTTTCGAGATCGGCGTCATCGAAGATCACCACTGGGGCTTTGCCTCCTAGTTCGAGGTGCACCCGCTTGACATCCCGCGCGGCTGCCCCTGCGACCTCCATGCCGGCCCGAATGCTGCCGGTGATCGAGACCATCGCAGGAATCGGATGGTCGACGAGTCGGCGCCCCGTATCGCGGTCGCCGCATACGACGTTGAAGACCCCGGGAGGTAAGAACTCTGCGAGCAACTCCGCCATCATGGAGGTGGTCACCGGTGTGGTGTCGGAAGGCTTCAGCACCACGGTGTTGCCGGCCGCGATCGCGGGTGCCCACTTCCAGACCGCCATCATCATGGGGTAATTCCACGGCGTCACCTGCGAGCACACCCCGATCGGCTCGCGGCGCACAAACGAGGTGTGACCCTCCATGTATTCGCCCGCCGAACGGCCTTCGAGCATTCGCGCAGCGCCGGCAAAGAACCTGATCTGGTCGACCATCGGCGGCAATTCTTCCGACGCTGTAAGGCCTATCGGCTTGCCCGTGTTCTCACTCTCGGCGGCGACAAACTCATCAGCACGCGCCTCGATGGCATCGGCGATGCGCAACAGCGCACGTTGCCGCCGCGCTGGTGTGGTGTCTCGCCAACCCTCGAAGGCGTTGGCGGCAGCCTGCATTGCGCGGTCGACGTCGTCGGCGCCCGAAATGGGAGCGGTACCGAAGACCTCGCCAGTGCTCGGATCGATCAGTTCGTAGCGGCGTCCAGATGCCGCGTCGACGTACGAGCCATCGATGAAATTCCGGACGACGCGGCGGGGCCGGTCGGCTGCGCCAGCTTCGCGGTCTGCGCCAGCTTCGGATATTCGGTTGGCCCCCGATGGTTGCGTCGCACTCACGACCGTGATCCCTCCGCTCGCGCACGAAGCGTACCGGCACTCCAGGCCACCCGGCTGGCGGTGTCCCGGCTGCTCGAAAAGGACAGCCTAACGCCGTCTGGCTACGCAGCGGCAGTGCTCTGACCGATGGGAACAGTGGCTAGAACGGCATGAATGCGATCGAATCCGTGGAGTATGCGCGATTGTGCTACGGATTCGCTTGCAGCGACAATCGTGCGCGCGACATGATGGCCCGCATGACCCCGAAGGATCGGCCGGCGCCAAATGGGGGCGCACTCGACGACGTGTCGAAGGCCATCGTCGAACAACTCCAACAAGACGGGCGCCGCCCATACGCGACGATCGCACAGGCCGTTGGGCTGTCGGAAGCCGCTGTGCGGCAACGGGTGCAGCGGCTGCTGAAATCGGGCGTTATTCAGATAGTCGCGGTCACCGATCCGCTGCAGCTCGGATTTCCGCGCCAGGCAATGATCGGCATTCGCGTCGACGGCGATATCGAAGGTGCGGCCGAACAAATCGAGAAGTTTCCCGAGGTCGACTACGTGGTGGTCACGGCCGGTTCATTCGACCTACTCATAGAAGCGGTATGCGAAGACGACGACCACCTGCTCGAACTGCTGAACGAGCGGATCAGGGCGATTCCTTCGGTGCGCAGCACGGAGGCGTTCGTGTATCTCAAGCTGCGCAAGCAGACTTACAGTTGGGGTACGCGATGACGACCACACCGCAAGAACTTGTCGGTAACGACCACGGCAAGCTGCAAGAGGCCGCGCGCCGCCACCCGTGGATGCATATCACCCGCATGTCGGCGTACACAGATCACGACGTCGCGGTGATCGTGCGCGGCGAAGGCGCCTACGATACGACAGCCGTGGCCGCCGTTATCTCGACGGCCTGGCCGGTTTATTGCCCGAGACTGACTGCTCGGTGAACCCGCGGACCCAAAAAAGGACGACTTGAGCCTGAAGGACGGCGTTCAGCCATACACTCGCACTTGTTTTTGGGACCGTGGTCGAGGGAGAGCCTGCGTGACCGACGAGCAGCCGAAACGTTACATCGATGGTGGGTCCGCACCCGACGCCCAGCAACCGCCGCTCGACCACGATGCTGTCGACCCGTTCGACAACGTGGTCCTCGACGACGACTTCGTGCGGGGCGGCAGCTACGAGCCGCCCGCCCGAACGCGCGTGGCGATCGCACGATTCGGCGGCCGGCAGACGAGCTGGCGACATGGCGGCGGCTTGCACGATCAGTCACGCCAGCGCAGCGGCGCGGATCGGCATCCGTCAACGCTGCCGGGCCGGATGCCGAAGCGAGCAGGAGCCCAGCGCTGGATAGTCTCCTCGTCGGCCGAATCGAAGCTGCCGCTGATCGTGACCCTCGTGGTCGTCGCGATTGCCGCGCTTCTGATGTTCCGCTAGCCGCCGGCGGTCGTCGCCGCTAACTGCCCGCACGCACCATCGATCTCGCGGCCTCGGGTGTCTCGAACCGTCACGGGCACGCCGCGATTTTCCAGCTGTCGAACGAATTCCTTCTCGTCCTTGGCTCGCGACGCAGTCCATTTCGAACCAGGCGTGGGATTCAGCGGAATTAGGTTCACGTGAACCAAATGACCGAGCTTCTCGCGCAACAGCTTTCCGAGCAGATCGGCCCGCCACGCTTGGTCGTTGATGTCACGGATCAGTGCATATTCGATCGACACCCGCCGCTTGGTCGTATTCGCGTAACGAGCAGCGGCGTCGAGAACCTCGGCGACCTTGAACCGCGTGTTGATCGGCACCAGCGTGTCGCGCAATTCGTCGTCGGGCGCGTGCAACGACACCGCGAGAGTGACGTTCAAATTCTCGGTGGTGAGCTTGTCGATCGCCGGCACCAGCCCGACGGTCGACACCGTGATACCGCGCTGCGAAATGCCAAGACCGCCGGGTGGCGGATCGGTCAGCCGCCGCACTGCGCCCAGTACCGCGGTGAAATTTGCGAGCGGTTCACCCATGCCCATGAATACGACGTTGGAGATTCGCCCTGGCCCACCCGGGATTTCGCCGCGTGCCATCGCGCGCGCACCGGCAACAACCTGATCGACGATCTCAGCCGTCGACAAGTTACGAGTGAGTCCCGCTTGGCCGGTCGCACAGAACGGGCAGTTCATTCCGCAACCGGCCTGACTCGACACGCACAGCGTCACTCGGTCACGGCCGCGCGTCGTGACGGGCCGCTCTTCGTCGTCCTGCGCATCTGCTTCGTCGCCCAGCTCGGCACGCCCCGCTACCGCACCGAAGTAGCGCATCAATACGGATTCGACCAACGTGCCGTCGAACAGCCGCCACACCGTCTTACGGGTGGCTCCGGCGTCGCAAGCAATGTGCCGAACAGGCGAGACGAGAGTCGGCAGCAGTGCTTGTACGAGTTCGGCGCGCGCCGCGGCAGGCACATCGGTCATCTGCTCGGGATCGTCGACCAACCGCGAGAAGTAGTGCTTCGAAAGCTGGTTCGCGCGAAATGCCGGCTGACCAAGTTCGACCACCGCCGATCGGCGGTCGTCGAGCGCGAGATCAGCCAGATGGCGGGGTGGTTTGGATCGACGCGGCGCGACGAGGGTGAGTTCTCCGGGTAACGGCATGGCGTAGCCATTGTCGCAGGCCGTCTTCGGAACGCATCGCCGAACGGCGGCTCGTGCAGCCGATACGACTCAAGCGGCGGCCTGATCGCTCCGATCACGATCAAGGACAGCTGCCGTTCGCGCGATTTTCACTGTGATCAGGAGGCCGGCCGTGGGCCTGCAACAAGACGTCAGCCGCGAGTTCATCGCAGTACCCGACAGCGCGAAGAACCAGATCGTTTTCAAGTGGCCCGATCGGCAAATCCGCCGGTGGACCCGCGCGATTGTCGACGCCGACGAGCGCGCCGTCTTCGTCGCCCAAGGCCGCGTCATGGGCGTGATCGAACCCGGCCGCCATCAAATTGACGCCAGCGAACTGCCGTTCCTCGGCGACCTGCTCGACAAGCTCACCGGTAGCAAGGCCTACGACTGCGAGCTGTTTTTCATCAGCACGCACGAGTTTCCCGATCTGCCGTTCGGCGGGCCAATCGATGCGGTGCGCGATCCCGATACGCAGCTGATCGTGCAACTGCGCGGCTATGGAGAGTTCTCACTTCAGGTTATCGACCCGATTGCGTTGATCTTGCGACTCACCGGCACCGTCGATCTGGCCGACCCGAGCGCTGTCGTGCATTGGGCCGCGGAGCAGGTGCTCAAGGCCGCTCGGACGGTCGTCGTGACACACGTCGTCGGCGACAACTGGCCGGTGCTGGGGCTCGCCGCCCGCACCCCCCAAATCGAGGCCGACACGTTGCAGGGCGCGAATACCGCGTTGGCCGGCTATGGCTTGCAGGTCACCCGACTTGGCAACGTGACGGTCACGCTTTCCGACGAGGACGCCGAACAGTTGCGCGACCTCGCCCGTGCCACCGCCTACACCTCGTTGGCCGGATCGTTCGGCGCGTACGCGCAGGGCGAAGCCCTTCTGGGTGCCGGGCAAGGCATGGCACACGGAAACGGCGCCGGCAACGAAGCACTCGCGGTGGCCGCGCTCGGCGTAGGCGCAGGAGTGCTCGGCGGCATAGGTGGGGTCACCGCGGGAAGCGCAGCGGCCGCTACCGCCGCAGCAGTCGAAGCACCGGTCGCGCCGCCGGCCGCTCCCCCGGTCGCCGTGCTCTTCTGCTCCCACTGCGGTCATCAACTCGATGCCACCGCGCGCTTTTGCTCCGCGTGCGGCAGCGCGGTGCCCGAGAGCACGCCCGCCCAGTGAGTCTTTTCAAACCACGTCGAAGCACGGACGCCGAGAGGCTGCAAGCTTTCGTCGCTTCGTCGCCGAGCCCGTCATGGATGAGCGCAACAGACCTCAACGCAGTGCGGTCCGCTGACCCCTCGTTCGACGCCGACGAGTTTCTGGTTGCTGCGACAGCGCTGTTTCGCGACGTCCGATCTGCTTATTCACAAGGACATCTCGACAGCGTGGCCGGGCGGATCTCGCCCGGACTCGTCGCGATCTTTGACCGTCAATCGAGGTTCTTGACCAGCGAGCGCACGATGTCCGCGATCGACTCTGTGACTGCCGAGCTGCACGGCATCGAAATGGCGAGCGACGGCGAGCTGCGCACCGTCGTCCGTTTCGATGTCACCGGTCGGCTGGGCGTAGTGGCATTGAGCGCCGACGTGCCACCGGCGACGCAACTGACCGCGTTACCCACCCGGCACTGGTTCGAGATCTGGCGGCTCTCACGACCCTGCGGCTTCGCCACCCCGCCGCCAGCAACGAACTGCCCGGCGTGTGGTGCGCCGATCACAGGTGAATCGCACTGCCACTACTGCAACGCGTTGCTGATCGACGCCACGGCCAACTTCCGGGTCGACGCCATCGAGTGCATGGGCTGACAGCTACGATGGGCTGGTCGCGACTGGCGCACAGATGGTGGAACCGACCACCGGGGAGCGATTGAGCGCGGACGCCGTGCGCCTGGGTGTCCGCCGGCGCTGAGTCGTCCGCGCCGTCCGCCGTCCGAGGAGACGCTCATGACCCACGAACTCGCCGCATTGCTCGCGACCGATCCTGATATCGCCAGGCTCGTCGAAGCCGAAGAAAAGCTGCAGGCACAGACAGTTCGGCTGATCCCATCGGAAAACTACGTCTCACAAGCGGTGCTCGATGCCAGCGGCACCGTGTTGCAAAACAAGTACTCCGAGGGCTACCCGGGCCGGCGCTATTACGAGGGCCAGCAGGTGATCGACCAAGTCGAATCACTGGCGATCGCACGGGCCAAAGAGCTTTTCGGCGTCGACCACGCCAACGTCCAGCCCTACTCCGGCTCCCCCGCCAACCTCGCGGTCTACCTCGCGCTGGTGAAGCCGGGCGAGACGGTGATGGGCATGGCGCTGCCGATGGGCGGTCACCTCACGCACGGATGGTCGGTGTCGGCGACCGGCAGCTGGTTCCGTTCGGTGCAGTACGGCGTGCGCCGCGACACCGGTCGCATCGACATGGACGAGGTGCGCGACCTCGCGTTGCGCGAGCGGCCGAAGATCATTTTTGCTGGTGGTACCGCAATTCCGCGCACGATCGACTTCGCCGCCTTCGCGCAGGTCGCCCGTGAGGCGGGTGCGGTGCTCGTCGCCGACATCGCCCACATCGCAGGCCTGATCGCCGGCGGCGCGCATCCGTCGCCCGTCGGTCACGCCGAGGTGATCTCGACCACGACCCACAAGACATTGCGCGGGCCGCGCGGTGCCATGTTGATGTGCGACGAAACGCACGCGAAAGCCATCGACAAGGCTGTTTTCCCTGGCCTGCAAGGCGGTCCGCACAACCAGACCACGGCGGCCATCGCCGTCGCGTTGCGCGAGGCGCTGCAGCCGTCGTTCCGCGACTACGCGGCCTCGATCGTGTCGAACGCAAGCGCCCTCGCCGAAGCGTTGACCGGTCGCGGGTACGACCTCGTCTCGGGTGGCACCGACAACCACTTGATCCTGATCGACCTCACGCCGCAAGGCGTCGCCGGCAAGCCGGTGGCGAAGGCTCTCGACCGCGCCGGCATCGTCGTCAACTACAACACGGTGCCTTACGACACCCGCAAGCCGTTCGACCCGTCGGGCATTCGCATCGGCACGCCCGCCGTCTCGAGCCGCGGCATGGGCGCCGACCAGATGCGGCAGGTCGCCGGCTGGATCGACGACGTCGTCGCCGCCGTGGCGAAGGACGACGAAGATGCGCTGAACGCGACTACCGAACGGGTAGCCGGCGAGGTGCGCGAGCTGACCGCCCAGTTCCCCGCACCCGGCCTGCTGGGCTAGCGCCGCGGCCGCGGCTACCCGGTTTGGTTATGCGGTTTGAGTGGCCGCCGGCGACGACGACCTTGGCGGCGCAGTGGGCACGCCGGTCAGCGACCCGTCCGACGCGCTGGTCGTCGGCGTCAGTTCGGTGCCGTTGAGAAACGCCCAGATCATCGGCGTGGCTCCCGGCTGCCACACGTGAACGCCGCCCGCATATGTCAGCAGGTCGACTGCCGCGCGGCAGTCCGTCCAGACTTGCAGTTGGCGGTTGCCCTCAATGGCGGACGACGGCGTCGGCGCGCATCCGTTGCGGGCGGCCCACCCGTCGACTTCGGTGCGCACCGGCACCAGCGGAACGCCGTCCGCGACTAGCTTCGGGTCGACAACGGAGTACGGCACGATCGGATCAGCGGTGCCGGCGACCTGGATCATCGCGACCGCGGGGGCATGCGAACAGTCGGTGGTCGGCACGGCTTCGGCGACCGCCATCGCGTGCGGGCGAAGCCGACCCGAGCACACCAGGTCGAACGCCATCTTCGCACCGTTGCTGAACCCGACGAGATCGAGCCGGCTGACGTCGGGGCGAGCCTGCATGGTGGCCGCGAGTTGGGTCAGGAAGGTCAGGTCGTCGATGCCGGCCGCGTGCGCATAACCACAGCAGCGCCCGGCGTTCCACGAGGCCCGATAACCCGCCGGATAAATGGCTACTGCGCGCCCGGCGGCGACCTCCGGCAAGAACCCGGTGCGGATCGCCTCGGCGGCGGGATCGGCGTTGCGGCCGTGCAGGACCATCAGCAGTGGCAGCTTGGCCGCGACCGGGCGGTCGGGCGTCGCGAGCCACCACGAGCGGTCGTAGTGGCCGATCCGCAGATGGCCGGTCGACCATTGCACACCCGCGACCGACGCGGGTCGGGGGCCGGCCGAGACGACGACCACCGGTCCGGCTCCGCCCGTCGACGTCGGGCGGTGGCTCGGCCCCGCCGAGTTGCCATGCTGCCCGGTTTGGCTGGCGTTTCGTGCGACCGACGTGTGATCCAGTGGCTCGGCGGCCCCGCCATGCGCACCCGCCGTTGCAGCGACTGCGTCGGCACTCGCGCCGACGCCCTTCGGCTGT
>Ga0068855_100003046_pt1 | contig 20528 bp, 15 predicted proteins | sample KBSCornC52_FD_66592 | JGI IMG/M metagenome (GOLD analysis project Ga0068855, IMG submission 66592) | Corn rhizosphere microbial communities from Kellogg Biological Station, Michigan, USA - KBS Corn C5-2 | ecosystem: Host-associated > Plants > Roots > Rhizosphere > Soil ...
TTCGTCGACGCATACACGTCTTGCAGATGATTGAATCCAGCCCTTCCCACTTCCTGCCGAAAGGCGGTCTCATTGAATTGAGTGCTGCCGCCTGACCGGAATGTCACCCCCAGGACATGTTCAGGAACACCAGCCTTGGAAGGTGACGATTTCAAAAAACTGATCGCGGTCTGGTTGTGTTGCAGATAGGCATCCAGAAATTCGCGAACATAACGGGCCATCCAAGCGTAGCTTTCAACGCCATTGCCGCGCGTGTAATCGGCAAAGCGCAAACGATCGAATTCGTTATCCCAGAAGTTCCGGTTACGGAAAACCATCGAGCCAAACTCGGGATGAATCATCTGCAGCATCTGTACGGTGATCAGGTCTCCCCCCGTCCAATGGTTCAGCACACTCGGACCGGCCGCGGCGCCATAGGCCTCTTCGAGATTAGCCTGGTCTTCTATGGTGTCCTGGGATTTGACGTAAAGCAACGGGATTGTCATTCGCGACGGATCGATGCCCGCCGCTTTCACCAGTCCGGGCCAGTAGCGGATGCTACCGTCAAGGTCGGCAAGAGCTTGAATGCGGTTGTCATCTGCCGCCGCGATGAGGTTGGATAGACCACCCCAACTCCAGCCCACCACCGCAACATGGCTGGAATCCGCGTTTGGCAGTGCCTGCGCATACCCGATCAGGAACGAAATATCTCGTGCTTGTGCATTGACGCCCGCCAGATCGTGTGTGGAGTCATGATCGACGCCCATACCTGGACTGGCAATCACCAGATAGCCAAAACTGGCCAGGTATTCACAAAGATCTGCGTTTTCCCATGCGCCGGAGCTGAAGCTCGGAGCATAGATGACCACTGGAAACCGCTTCGGGACTTGTGGAGCATCGCGTATCGCTGCCATAGGATCGGGGTACGTGGGGCGAATTCCGGAAGTGAAATAATCGGCCGGATCATCAAAACCTTGCGGATGCCCGAAGCTTGCTTCTGTTCGACCCAGCGCAACATAATCGCCCACTGTCATGTGGTGGGCTCCGTTGCTTTCGGCCGGATACCAGATCAGTGTCTGGATGGGACGGGCTCGCTCGCCTTGAAATGGCTTACCGAGTTCGTCTACGAGCGGCGCGAATGTCCGCGAGTAGTCGTATTGCTCGACGAGCCTCAATCCCACGGCATAAGGACCCAATTGCGCGTGGATCTGGAAGGAGTAATGCGTTTCTGCTCGCGCCGTGGAAGCGGATATCCAAGCTGCCAAAAGCCCAGCGATGAATATGGCGCGGATTCTGTTTGAAACTACTGGTCGAGCCAAACCTTTGCAGCGAACTCTGAGCGAGAATCGCCCTTCGTTTTGAATTCTCACGCACTTCTCCTTTGCAATTCGGCTGAGACGTTGCACACGGCTGCTTCACCGGTTCGGGACCAGCGCCTTATATCGCACTCTTAAGCTCATACTTTCGGATTCGGCTAACCCGGTGACGCGTGGGCCAGGCATGGCGAGACCCGCTACTTCTGGCCGTCTCCGCCTTCCGACCCGCCCATCGCCCGTGTGGCGCGGCCCGTTGCGCCACTCGCTCTGCCCACGGCGCCGCCCGCTTTCCCCAGGTCCGCCAGGGAGAGATTGCCCGTCATCTCGATGAACGTCACCTCCTTCGGCTGGGTCGTGATGATCACCGTCTCCCGTGTCTGGTGATCGGCCGCCAGACGCGAGCAGATGTCTGTCGACTCATTCTTCTCGCGAACCCGCACCGAGCACTTCCACGAGCCGTCCTCCAGCTTGTTTCGGTAGATATCGATGTCTTCCATCTTGTACATACCTGGTTTGTCATAGGTATAGGAGCGAATCACCATTTTCTTCACCTTCTTCGCGAGGTCGCCGGTGTTATTCTTTGCTCCGACCATTCCCATACTGTCCGGGTCGAGATTGACCTCAGTTGATCCGGACGCACCCTGTGCGAACTTTTCGGTCCCGGCGAAGAGATCGTCGGAGGACGAGTTGTTCGGATTGCCCTTGGACTGGACATCGGTGACCTTCACCTGCGAATAAGCAAGGGACTCAGTAGAAAGCTGCATGAGCAAGGACGGCGGCATGGTGGCAAGCACGGAAGGCTGGGATACGCCTGGCAGGAGTGCTGCGGTGAATACGGCGGAAACGAGTGCGTTGATCATAATTTCTCCAATTCTTACAAGCGCGCCTACTGCTCCAAGGGAACTCCGGCCCGATAGAGTTGCTCGCGGACATGTTCGAGAGTGCGATCCGTAACTTGCAGTGCAGTTTCAAATTGTCTTTGCGCTTCTTCTGCTTTGTGACGCTGTTCGATGCGGTGATTCTCTTCGGTGACGATGCCCGCCAGCAGCATCGCTGCTATGGCGCTTCCGGCCCACAGCCGAGAGCGCAGGCCAGGGAAGGCGAACCTACGAGGACGCGAGCTCTCAGCAGCTCCCTGCTTCGGTGGGTTATCGAGTACTTCGCTCTGGCGCGCACGGGCAAGCACACGGTCTGCGAATCCGGCGGGGGGGTCGACGGGCCGAAGCCCATTACGAAGCTGATGTTCAAACTCGGAGAGCTCCGGACTCAGCGGCTCGGCCAGCTTCGGGTTAGTGTCATACGGGTTCACGGAAATACTCCTTCATAGTCACTGCGGCTTTTCGTCGTAGCAACGTCAATCCGCGGTGCAGCTGGCTTTTGATCGAGGCCGCCGATTGCCCGAGCACCGCTGCGATCTCCTCAGGCAGCATATCTTCCTGATATCGGAGCAGGATGGCGGCGCGGAGCCCTTCGGGGAGCGTGCGCAGCAGGCTTTCCAGGCGCGCCTCTGTACTCACATGCGTCGCTGGGTCGAAATGCGGTGAATGATCCTGCTCCATCCATTCGTCTGCCAAGGATTCCGGCCGCTTGGATCTTCGGCGCAAAGCGTCGATAGCCCGGTGCTTCGCCGTCCGCCGCAGCCAGAAGCGGATGTGGTCCTCGCTTTCGAACCGTTCGCCGGAACGGTAGAGCTCCAGGAAAACATCTTGGGCGACCTCCTCGGCAGTCTCGTAGTCGCCAAGCAGACGCAGCGCCAGCGAGAAGACCATGCGCTGGTGAGATTGGATCAGACTCCGAAACTGCGTCTCCGGGATCGCCATACGTGCTCTCACTCTGCCTATACGCTTCGGCCGCGATCTCCGGTTGCAAAAAGTTGACGATCGTTCAAGAACCGGATTCAAAGACCCATTCGGTCCTCTTCTTCGTCAGCCTCCGGACTTGCTGTCCCGAGCTTTTCGGCAATCGACTTGGCCTGAGTGAACAGCAGCAGATAATCCGGGCCGCCGGCCTTGGAGTCGGTCCCGCTCATATTGAATCCGCCGAAGGGATGCGCCCCAACCATAGCCCCGGTGCACTTCCGGTTGAAGTACAGATTGCCGACGTGGAACTCCTCGGCAGCTCGGCTCAGCTTCTCCCGCGACCGGGAATAGAGCGCGCCGGTGAGTCCGTACTCAGTGTCGTTGGCTATAGCCAGCGCCTCATCAAAGCTGCGGGATTTAAGGACCGCAAGCACCGGCCCAAAAATCTCCTCAAGTGCAATTCGCGCGCTCGGAGCAACGTCTGCAATCACAGTGGGGGCGATGTAGTACCCATAATCCGCATTCGGAACCGCGTGACCTCCGGTGAGCAGGCGGCCTTCGCTCTTTCCAATTTCGATATAGTTCAAGATCGATTGGAAGGCAGCCTCGTTGATCACCGGCCCGACGCTGAAGTTCTCAGCGGGATCGCCGTGGCGGAGATCCGCGGTGCGCTGCTGAAGCCCCTCGCAAAAGAGATCGTAAATAGACTCGTGCACGATGACACGAGAGCATGCGGAACACTTCTGGCCATTGAAACCAAACGCTGAAGCGACGACGCCTTGCACGGCTGAGTCGAGATCGCAGTCTGGCTCGACAATGATGGAATCCTTTCCACCCATCTCCAATATGGTGCGCTTGATAAAGCGTTGACCGGGCGCGGTCCGTGCCGCGGACTCGTGAATGTCGAGGCCCACCGCCTTGGACCCGGTAAACGCGATAAAGCGCGTTTGTGGATGAGCCACCAATGCACTGCCGAATTTCGAACCCGCTCCGGGGCAGAAGTTCACAACGCCGTCGGGTAACCCGGCCTGCTCCAGGATCGAAAAGAAGATTGCAGCAATGGTAGGGGCATCGCCCGAAGGCTTCAGGATGACCGTATTGCCGCTGACGATCGCAGCGGAGGTCATGCCGGCCATAATGGCCAATGGAAAGTTCCACGGCGGGATCACGGCACCGACGCCGAGCGGAATGTAACGGAGAAGGTTGCGCTCCCCGGGAAGCTGGATGGGAGTGGCAGCACCATGGAGGCGCAGAGCCTCGCGACCATAAAACTCGAGGAAATCTATGGTCTCGCCTACATCGGCGTCCGCCTCAACCCAGTTCTTCCCGACTTCATATGTCAGCCAAGCGCAAAGCTCAAATTTGCGCTCGCGGATGATCTGCGCGGCCCGGAAGAGAGTTTCCGCCCGCTCCGGCAGGCTGCGGCGGGACCATGATGTGAACGCCTGCTGTGCGGCTGACATGGCGAGTTCGACGTGCTCGGCGACCGCCATCTGATGCACGCCAACCACCTCGCGGGGCCGGGCTGGATTGATCGAGACGATCTTGCCCTGAGTTTTGACGCGCCGGCCGCCGATGACCAGGTCGTACTCGTGACCTAGCCGGGACCGGACCTCCCGGAGCGCGCTCTCCATCGCGTGGCGCGTCTCCAGGCTGGTGAAGTCGAGGAACGGCTCGTTCGTAAAGGTGGGGCGGGCCTGCTGCGGAACGGCCTGGGAGGTCATGGCGCCATTTTAGTCGTGGGCGCGGAGGCGGACTGCACCTCGCCGTCGAGATAGCTCCGGATGCTCGCGGCCGTCGTGGCGTTGACGACGGCCCTGAGCGCGTCCGGAGAGGCGTTCCGTAAGGCGCGGATGCTGCCGAAATGCTCGAGAAGCCGTTGCCGGGTCCGAGGGCCTACGCCAGGAATTCCATCCAACTCGGATTCACGGTCGCGCATCTCGCGGCGTTTGCGATGGTAACTCACGGCGAATCGGTGCGATTCATCCCGGATCTTCTGAATCAGGTGCAGCACGGGCGAGCGGCGTTCCAGCACGATCGGCTCCGACTCCTGTCCGTAGACGTAGACAATCTCCTCCCGTTTGGCAATGGAGGCCAGGGCCGGCGCACCGGGTACACCAGGCTGAATGCCAAGCTCTGCTAGAGCATCGGCGGCGGCATGCAATTGTCCCAGACCGCCGTCGATCAGGATGAGCGACGGAAAAGTCTTGCTTTCGGTGCTCTTTTCCAGAGACTCGGCATCCTTCAGTCGTTTATATCGCCGGTGGATGATCTCGCGCATGGAAGCGAAGTCGTCGACACCTGTGACCGACTTGACTTGAAACTTCCGGTAATCCGACTTCTTCATGGCTCCGTTTTCCCACACCACCATGGAAGCGACGGTTTCCGCGCCCTGGATATGAGAAATATCGAAGCACTCGATGCGGCGTGGCAGGTCTTCGAGCGTGAGTGCATCCTGCAGTGTCTCCTGAATCACCTTCATCCCGGGCTGCAGAACCCGAAACCGCTGGTCGTACGATTGCCGGGCATTTTGACAGACGAGGTCTACGAGCGACCGCTTCTCTCCGCGTTGGGGTGCAGCGATCTCCACCTTTCTGCCCAGACGCTCGCTGAGAACGCCCGAGAGAAGCGAACGATCGGGAAAGTCGACGGGTACGTAAACCGCACGCGGCACATACGGCTGATCGAGGTAGAGCTGCTTTAGCAGTGAGGAAAAGAATGTCGCGGGCGAAAAGTTGGAGCCCGGTGAGCTCTGGTCGTGACTCGGCGCGGGCAGAGAGAACTCCTCCGAACCCCCTTCAGGACCGGGAGAGCTCTCGAGAACATCCGATTCGGGATCCTCATTTAGGTTTGCGTCGAGCAACTCCGGCAAATCTTCCCAGAAGAAATCGCGACGATCGACGATCTTGCCGGCTCGCATATGAAACAGGTTCACGGCGAGCATGCCTTGTTCATAGTGAAAGCCGAAGACGTCTGCGTCCTGGTTTTCGGCACTGGCGATGCGCTGCTTATCTTGCATCTGGTGGACTGTGACGATCTGATCGCGGAGGCGGCCGGCGAGTTCGTAGTGCTCCGCTTGGGCCGCCTGCTGCATGCGATCCGTCAGCCGGTCCTCGAGCTCACTTGGCTTGCCGTCCAGAAACAGTTGCACATCTCGGATTGTCTGCCGGTAATTCTCAGGTGTGGTGAGGCCTTCGACGCAGGGACCTAAACATCGCTTGATGTAGTACTGGAGGCAAGGCCGTGGGTGATAGCGGGAGAGATCCACTTTGCAGCTCGGGACAAGGAAACTGCGGTGGATGAGATCGACCAGCCGGTGGGCCAGGTTGCCGGGGAAGTAGGGGCCAAAGTAAGCGGAGCCGTCTTTGCGCAGACGCCGAGTGACGAAAACCTTCGGATATCGATCGGAGAGGGTGAGCTTGATGTAAGGGTAAGTCTTGTCATCGCGCAGCAGGATATTGAAGCGCGGCTTGCGCTGCTTGATCAGATTGTTTTCCAGCGCAAGAGCTTCATGTTCATTGGCTACCGTGATGTAGTCGACGTCCACTGCCTCCCGCATCAGGGAGCCCGTCTTGGCGTTGGCCTGGGAAGCTTCCAGAAAGTACGAGCGGACTCGCGCACGCAGATTCTTCGCCTTGCCGACGTAGATCACCTCGCCCTCGGCGTTCTTGTAGAGGTAGCAGCCGGGCAGGGCGGGGATGGTGCGGATTTTCTGCAGGAGGTCCATCGAGGCGAATCTTTAGTTTAGATGGACTTGCAGGCGGGACGACTCGGGTGCTGAGCCTGCCGCGGCAGAGGCAGGTACGCAGTAAGTTTGACGCTAAACCAAGCAAAAGTTACGGGGTTACGTGTCAAAGCGTGCCGCAGCATCGATACATAAGCATAGGTAAATGAGCTATTTGCGCTCGTGGCTGGATTGGCATAGAGATTGCTACTAGGTATAGTGCCAAAGTTATGGCAGCAAACCTTGCCCAGGAGATGTCGGCCATGAATGTCGATACCACAGTACGGAGCACTAATATGGTTCCCTCTATCAAGACGTACGGCCCAGCCGTACTCGCCAGTGCGCTCGCGCTGACAATGACCATCGGCTGCTCGACCAAGAACTACGTCCGGTCGCAGACGGGTCCACTAATTCAGCAGACCAACGATCTGGACGCCAAAACAGCGCAGGATCACCGCGACATCACAGATACAGACCGCCGTGCCCAGGCCGGAATCGCGAAAGCTCAGGACGCGGCAGGTCAGGCTGATCAGCATGCCCAGGCGGCAGGCCAATCGGCGGAGCAGGCGAACGGAGCCGCGCAGGAAGCGGTCAACCGGGTGGACACACTGCAGGGTGTAATCGCCAATCTGGACCAGTACAAACCGATCTCCGATATCAGCGTCACGTTCGGGTTCGATAAGTCGGTGCTGACGAAGGCCGACAAGGAGCAGCTCGATCAGTTCGCGGCAAACCTGCAGAGTGCGCGTGGCTATATTCTCGCGGTCACCGGCGGAACGGATTCGGTAGGTGATGCTCAGTACAACTACCAACTCAGCAACCGCCGAGCGGATGCGGTCGTAAATTATCTGCAGACGAAGTACAACATCGCTCCGCATCGGTTTTACCTGATCGGAATCGGCAAGGACGATCCGGCGGCCGATAACAAGACAGCTGCGGGTCGTGCGAAGAACCGGCGAGTTGAGATCAAGCTGATGTCTAACATGGCGCAGGGTTCGGGCGCAGCTGCCAGCTCAGCCCAACCGTCAGGTCAGCAGGCTGCTTCATCGGGTGGTGAATAATCCTGGGCTAAAGGTAATCTAGCCCGATGAAGTTGAGCGCGCTCGGTCATGCCGGGCGCGTCTCTATTTAAGGCAGTTCGACCAACGAGTAGACTGAGTTCATGGATCCATCCAAGGAGCGGAAACAAAGCGTGACCGTGGGTGCACTGGCGGAATCAGTCGCAATTATGGCACGCCTGCGCGGTCCGGATGGTTGTCCTTGGGACCGCGAACAGACCTTCGACACAATCAAGAAATATACGCTCGAGGAGACCTACGAGGTCTTCGATGCGATTGAACGCCGGGCGTGGCCTGATTTGAAGGACGAATTGGGAGATCTGTTGCTGCAGGTCCTTTTCTACGCGCAGATGGCGGCAGAGGCCGGATACTTCGATATCGGGGACGTGGCGGAAAATCTGAATGCAAAGCTGATCCGGCGACATCCTCATGTTTTTCCTGTGAACGGCAAGTTGGCCGACGCCGCGGACACCCGTGCCGTGCTTCGCAATTGGGAAGAGATCAAACGCTTGGAAAGATCCGAAGTCCGGAGCGATGAAGAAGGCCGCCTGGAAAGCTCCTCTGGTCTTGATGCAGTGCCCCGGTCGATGCCGGCAATCACGGAGGCAGCCAAGCTGGGTTCGAAGGCCGCCAAAGTCGGGTTTGATTGGCCCGATGCCACGGGAATTCTAGCCAAAGTGGAAGAAGAGCTCGAAGAGCTTCGAGTGGAACTGGCCGCTCCGCACGGCGCGGGCCCAGAGAAAGTAGAAGAAGAACTGGGCGATCTGATGTTTTCCATCGTCCACTTGGCGCGCCATCTGAAGGTCGATCCCGAAGGCGCACTGCGGAACGCAAACGCGAAATTCCGGTGGCGATTCCGGCTAATGGAAATTCGCTCGGGCGGCTTCGAGGAATTAGGCAAGCTCAGCGCGGACCAACTGGAAGAATCGTGGAACGAGGCGAAAGCGGCAAACGCAACGGAGGTGCAATCGTGAGCGTCTCCGAGGCTGCACAGCCCGGAATCCGGATTGCAGCGGTTACGGATCCAAGGGATTTCCAGCAATGCGTCGCCGTACAGGTTGAAGTATGGGGCTACAGCGAGGGTGACGTAATTCCGAAGCGCGTCTTTGTGATGGCACACGCGATCGGTGGACAGGTCATTGGGGCGTTCGACAGCGAACGGATGGTGGGGTTTGCAATGTCGCTCCCGGGATATCGGGATGGCGAGCCGTATCTCCACTCTCACATGCTCGCAGTACTGCCGGATCACCGGAACTCGGGACTCGGCAGACGGCTGAAGCTTGCCCAGCGCGAGGAGGCCCTCCAGCGCGGCATCTGCCGGATGGAGTGGACCTTCGATCCACTAGAGATTAAGAACGCGTATCTCAATATTGCGCGCCTGGGTGCTGTGGCGAGGCGGTACCTTCCCGACTTTTATGGCCATTCCACTTCGCCGCTCCAGGGGGACCTACCCACCGACCGCCTGGTCGCCGAGTGGTGGCTGAAATCCCCTCGTGTCGAGCGGCTTCTCGGAGCTAATGGGAATGGAAATTTTCCTCAATATGCTGAGATTGGTGGAAAACCTGTGGAACGCATCCTAGTTTCAGGGGCTGTGTACGATTGGAAGCGCAACCCGGACCAGCGTAGTCTGGCCTTGTCGCTCCAAACGAGGAACCGATTGGCTCTGCAAGACGCCTTCAGGCGCGGATTAGCAATAACCGGCTATCAGCGCACCTCCGAGGGTGATGGCTGGTTTGTGCTGACGCCATTCTCCAGTGCAGAGTGCGGCCCAAGGAATGAATCGCTGCTGCAGGACAGGACGAACCCATGCTGACTATCGATGCAATCCACTTGCGCGAGATCAATATGCCTCTCGCGTTCCCGTTTGAGACAAGCTTTGGCCTGACGACGATGCGGCGTGTGCTGTTGGTAGAGCTTGAGGCGCAAGGGCTCACCTCATGGGGCGAGTGTGTCGCCGGCGAGCATCCCTACTACTCGGACGAGTGTATCGACACGGCCTGGTTAATCACGGAAACGGAGCTTGGGCCCCGTCTCGTTGGACAGGAGCTCCTCGGAGGTGGCAGTGTTCCCGGCCTCCTGAAACAGATTCGCGGCCACCGCATGGCCAAGGCTGCGCTGGAAAATGCAGCGTGGGAACTGGAGGCGCGGCAGAAACGGGTATCCCTCGCACAGCTGCTGGGAGGCACGCGCGATCGCATTCCATGCGGGGTTTCCATCGGAATTCAGCCGTCGCCGGCGGTCCTGATGGACAAAATCGCTGAGGCGCTGGAGTCCGGATACCAGCGCATCAAGCTGAAGTGCAAACCGGGTTGGGACACAAAAATCTTCGAAGAGGTGCGCAATCGTTGGCCGCACATCCGGCTGAGCTGCGATGCAAACTCTGCTTATCGAGTCGTTGATATCGAACGCATCACGGAGTGGGACCAATTCGATCTGATGATGATTGAGCAGCCGCTATGGTACGACGACTTCTATTTCCATTCGATGCTGCAGAAGCGGATCGACACGCCCATCTGTCTGGACGAGTCCATTCGCAACCGTCGGGATGCGCTGGCGGCCATCGATATGGAGTCCTGCCGGGTGATCAACATCAAGGTAGGCCGCGTCGGCGGATTCTCGGAAGCAATAGCTGTCCACAACGCCGCAGATGAGCGTGGAATCCCTGTCTGGTGCGGTGGAATGCTGGAGACCGGGATCGGACGGGCGCACAACATAGCACTTTCTTCGCTTTCCAACTTCTCTTTGCCAGGGGATGTCTCCGCGTCCAACCGCTACTGGGCGGAGGACATCATTGAGCCCGAGGTAACGGTTAGCTCAAAAGGCGAAATCGTGGTCCCGGCAGGCGTGGGGTCCGGCTTCGAGGTCCGGCGTGACCGAATCGAGAAGTTGACCGTGCGGCAGTCGACCGTTCGCGCGGCTGCGCAAGTCATGGCCTGAGACCATTCTTCTCACCCCGACCCCAAGTTTCATCTCCATCGAAACGTGGGGCAATATCCCTGTAATTCATATTTTCATAGAAGTGTCAACGAATAAGTACATCGTTTGCCGGGTACTCCGAAATTTATTCGGCTGATTCGGCTGCACTTGTTGTCGTTTCGCGTCCCAGCTACAACTTTGGTCTCAAAGTTGCAACCCCGACGGGAATCTTGAACGGGCCCCGAGCGCGATCCGGTGGCTTCGTTCCTCGGGGAGTAGAACAGCCATGAAGATCGGTCGAATCCTGTTCAGCCTATCAATTCTCGTTTCACTGTTATCGTTCCAGGCGTTTGGTCAGGCAACCAGCGGCGACTTGGTAGGAACGGTGAAAGATCCCAGTGGTGCCGTAGTCGCGAATGCCAGCGTAACGATTACTAACGAAGAAACAGGAGTGGCTACTAAAACGCAAACCAACGGCAGCGGCCTCTATCGCGCTTCGAATCTCCCGGCGGGAAAATATGACGTCTCTGCGAACGCTCCAGGCTTTCTTCCTTACAAGCTGCAGGGTGTCAACGTAGAGCTGAACAAGACTGTGACAAGCGATCTGAGTCTGAGCATCGGGGCGCGCACTACAGTAGAAGTTTCGGCCGAGGCAACTGCTGCCCTCGATACCACCAGTACGAACCTGACAACGACCTTCACCAATACCGAGGCCTCGGACCTTCCGACCGCGTCTATCGGAGGAGCGACTGGCACTGGTCTTCAAAGCGGCGTTTTGAATCTGTCCTTGCTCAGCCCAGGCGTTGCTTCCACCGGAGGTCTCGGGCTTGGGGTCGGTCCTTCTATTGGCGGGAATCGCCCTCGGAACAATAACTTCGAGATTGAAGGAATCGACAACAACAACAAGGCGGTCACCGGGCCTCTTGTCTACATTGGGAACGATGCTATCGGAGGCGCCACTCTCATTTCCAACCAGTTCTCACCGGATTTCGGTCACTCGTCCGGAGGCCAATTCAACTCCACCATTGTGTCGGGAACTAACACCTTCCACGGCAGGCTATTCGAGTATTTTCAGAATCGAAATTTGAACGCAGCCAGCGGAATTGCCGGCGGCAAGATCCCGAACCCCAAATATGACAACAACCGTTATGGCGGCCAGATAGGCGGCCCGATCCTCAGGGATAAGCTTTTCTTCTTTACCGAGTTTGAGCGGCAAACGCTCGGTCAGAACGTGAGCACCTATGTCTGCGTCCCAACTGCGGCCGGTATCGCAACGCTGAATAGCCTTGCATCCAGCTACGGTTTCAGCCAGACCAATCTCCAGGAGTTTACGAAGGTAACGCCACTTCCTAACTATCTTGGCGGGGCTCAGGTCAACGACGCTACGGACAATGCTTGCGGCACCGAGAAAACAGGACCGCAGTACATCACCGTAACCAATGGTGGTGCAGCAAAGACGCAGATTCCACTTGGCAATTACCTGATCAATGCCGGCGCGCCTCTACTCTTTGATTCATTCGTCAGCAGCGTCGATTACACAATTTCCAGCAAGGACTCTCTGCGCCTTCGGTACATTCATAACTGGGAGTCCCAAACGGATAGTGGAGCTAACTCGGGCGAGACTCTGCTGCCGGTCTTTTACACTCAGGAGCCCTTCAAGTGGCACCTGTTGGCTATATCTGAGTACCACCTCTTTACGGCTAACCTGACCAACGAATTCCGTATCGGTTTCAATCGGTACGAGAACACATTGACCGCCGGCGACTTCAAGTATCCCGGTCTGGACCAGTATCCGCAACTGACGTTCGACGAGCTTGGTACCTTAAACCTGGGCGCCGACCAGAATGCGCCGCAATTCACAATTCAGAATCTATATCAGGCAACGGATAACATCGCCTACATCAAGGGGAATCACACGTTCAAAATCGGCTTTGACGGGCGAAAGTACATTTCGCCGCAGGGCTTCACGCAGCGCGCTCGTGGAGATTACGAATATGCGGTAACCGATCAATTCTTCCATGACCTCGCACCGGATCAGAATGGCTTTGCCGAGCGCTCGACTGGAAGTCAAACCTACTATGGCGACCAGACTGCACTGTATGGCTACGCCAATGACACTTGGCGCGTACGCCCCACGTTCACCCTTAATGTGGGTCTTCGTTACGAGTTCACCTCAGTACCTACTGGTGAGCGTGCTCAGGCGCTAAACAGTGTGGCATCCGTCCCAGGCCTAGTAGACTTTCATGCGCCCAAGCCAACGTATACCGCGCTTGCGCCGCGTTTAGGCATCAACTGGGCTCCCAATGAGAAGACCGTAGTAAGGGCCGGTTTTGGGATCGCGTACGACGTGCTCTTCGATAACTTGGGCACGCTGTCGTTCCCGCCACAGTATTCATCCACGCAGGATGTCGGCACTGGGAGCGCTCCTGGTTATCTTTCGCCAAACTTCCTGAAGAATGGTGGTCTACCGCCCGGGACCGGGTCCGGCACCGTGGTCCTTTCTCCGACTGCCGCAAGAGCCGCTACATCGGCTTATATTCCTGACCAGGTTCTGCCCTATTCCGAAACGTACACCCTTACCATTCAGCGCACGATTGGTAGCAACTATACCGCTGAGATCGGTTACATCGGAACACGCGGTATCCATCTTCCGACGCAGGACCAGATCAATATTCAGCCGAAAGTCACTCCGACAAACCAACTCTTCACGATGGCAGGTTCCACTGTTCTCCAACCTGCCGGTAGCGGCGCCACTACATTAGCTGCTATTCAGAGTTTGTCGAATATCGTACCGGCTTGGAAGGCCGCCGGCTTTACAAGCAAGATCACTTCTTACCAGCCGTTTTCCCAATCCAACTACAACGGTCTGATCGCCAACCTCACTCGCCGTTTCCAGAAAGGGTTGCAGATGAACCTCTCTTACACCTGGTCGAAGACCATGGATGATGCTACGGCAGAGGTGTTCTCCACAGTCCTTACTCCGCGGCGTCAGCAGAACTCCCAATGCATCTCCTGTGACTACAGCCGTTCGGCACTGGATCGTACCCACCGCCTCACGCTCGAAGCTATCTACGATGTTCAGGCATACAAGCAATCCGGCAACTTCCTTATGAAGAACCTTGTTGGCAACTGGGTAATCGCGCCTATCTATACCTACGAGTCGCCTGAATATGCGACGGTACTCTCCGGCGTAAACTCTAATCTTAACGGCGACAGTGGTGCCGCAATTGATCGGGCGATCATAAATCCGAGAGGTGTAAAGGGTACAGGGAGCGGTGTCACTGCGGTTAAGAATGGATCCGGTGACATCATTGGCTACACGGCCAATAACCCGAACGCTTATTACATTCAGGCAGGCCTGGGTACCTTACCGAATGCCGCCCGGAACACGCTGCCGATTCGTCCAATCGACAATGTAGATCTGGGATTGTACAAGCGCATCACATTCCATGATCGGTATTCGATACAGGCTGGGATTCAGGCGTTCAACGTTCTCAATCACCCGCAATATCAGCCTGGTACCGTCGACAACGTCAACAACCCAAGCTTTACTTCCAGCTACAACTTCCAGACTGTGACCAACGCTTTCTTCAATCGTCCGGAAAAGGAGTTCCTCAACCAGGCTCGCACCATGCAACTCACGGGCAAAATCACCTTTTAGAACTCACGCCTAATTGAGCAGAAGGCAGCTGCGGCCGCCTTCTGCTTTTTGCTTTAAATGTCAACGTAGGCGGACCCCTTTTGCCTCGGGACCCACTGCTGTGATGATTGCGATGGCCACAGCCACCAGGACCACCGTCCCTGAAAGCGCCATGTTGAGCGCGCCTCCGTTATGTCGATCCGCGTACATTTGTTGAAAGATGCTGTTGCGGGAGGAGATCAGGTTGCCGAGTTGATACGCGAACCCGGGCAACACGGCGCGGACCGGGGCAGGGGAGAGCTCATTTAGGTGCGCGGGAATAATTCCCCAGGCGCCCTGAACCATGAACTGCATCAGAAAACCGCCGATGGCCAACATCACGGTCGTGTGCGACCAGGCCCAGAGCGGCACCATCGGAATCGCAAGCAGCGACGCGGCAACGATGGTGGTGCGTCTGCCGAACCGCTCGGATAACGCGCCGCAACAAATGCCACCTACCAGTGCTCCGAGGTTCCCAACAGCCGCAATTAGGCCGATCAGTGATGGGCTCAGCCCATGATCGTGAAGAAAGGTAGGATAGAGGTCCTGAGTGCCATGGGAGAACGCTGTAAACGCGGCCATGAGCAACACGAGAAACAGAAAGCTCGCGACGTAGCGGGGCATCTTAGCCCATTCCGCCCTCGTTCGATCCGGCTTTCCTTGGCTACGCGCTCTGATCCAGGCTGGAGATTCCTCCACACGCAACCGCAGGTAGAACGCGAGCAGTGCCGGTAGAGCTCCAATCATGAACATGACCCGCCAGTTGGTCATCATGCCCGAGCCATGCAGGTGGGGAAACAGAATTCCAAACAGCGCGGCAGCCAGCAGGTTTCCGATCACGTAACCCTCCTGCAGCAGGCCGGAGAAGAAACCTCGGTTCTCAGGCGGCAAAGTTTCCAGTGCAAGCGCGGCGCCCACGCCCCATACGCCTCCCATGGCGATCCCGAACAACGCTCGGCAGATCAGAAAGCTGTGCAGAGTTGGCGCGAACGCCGACCCCAGTTCAAAAACGGAAAATGCAATCACGTTGGTCATCAACGTGCGCCGCCGGCCGTAAATCTCCGCCATGGCGCCAAACAGAAAGGCGCCCACCGGACGCATCACAAGTGTCCAGAAGATCGCCTCTTCCACTTCCTTGCGGCTGGAATGGAAGCTCACTGTAATTGCGGTGAGACAAAATGTGAGTAGGAAGAAGTCGAACGCATCCAGCGTCCAGCTCAGAAAACACGCCGCAAAAGTTCTGCGCTGCTGCGCATTTAGCGTGCGGAAGTTGCCCATAAAACCCATGGGCCGAATCCTACCATCCGCCCACCGTACAACCTGCGGCCAAGCTACATCTTCACGCGGAGAGGGGGCTCAGTCGCTTCAGCCGGAGGCAACATCGCATCCGTCTCCTGCACATAATTCTTCAGCAGCTGATGGTGCAGGCAGTAAAGGGCGAGCTCCAGCCGGTCTGACACACCGAGCTTGTCATACACCTTGCGCAGATAATTCTTGATGACCTGTTCTGTGGTTCCTATCTGATAGGCGATCTCTTTGTTGCGCATGCCGCGCGTGATACAGCTGATGATCGCCAGCTCCTTCTTGGAGAGTTTGGGCTGCAGGCGCGGGTTGGTTAGTGTTGCGGCCTGCGAGCGATACGCCTCGATTACCCAACTGATGGACTGGTTGTCGATCCAGGTCTCCCCGGCCGCGATCTTGCGAACACACTTGATCAGCAGATCCGGCGAAATGGAACGCGGCACAACTCCACGGACTCCACGCCGGTAGAGTTCAACAATATTCGACTCGTCGGCTTCGACCACCTGCACGATGAGCTTTGCATCAGGAGACCGCCGAACCAACTCCGGAATCGCATCCGATGTTCCGGCGATCAATTGACCCTCGAGCAGGACCACGTCGGTCGGATAGCGCTGCAGGGCAGTGTGAAGATTGATCAGCGACTCAGCCTGAGCCACTACGCGAATGTCATCCTCTAGCGCGAATACCTTCTTCATGCCGACGCGGTAGATGGCCTGCGAATCGGCCAGGATAACTCGAATTTGGCCGGCTGCCGGCTGCTCGTTTGAGCCGGTTTGGGGAGTGTCCGGATTGGAGGCAGAGGTCATTGGTTCAGGCTTTCAGGTAGTAATCGTCGATTACGGCGGCTGCCATCAGTTTCTCGTTCGAACACTGGTGGCGGACGACGCGTCCGAAGCAGTGAATGGCTACGTCAGAATCCCAGCCCATCACTTCTGAGGGCATGCTCATCGTGAATTCAATCGCGCTGCCGATCCGCGGCAGAACGCTGGTTTCAAAAAGGAGCCCGTTTGAGGAGATGTCCTGCGTGGTGGCATCAACCGTCCCATTCTCCGTGGTCACACGAAGATGGAGCTTGAGAGGGAAGCGAACCGCCGTACGGACAGCCACTCTCTCAATCGGTTGTTGCCAGGCCGCCAAGATGCCTCCCCTGGAGTAGCCAACTAACTCCGGAACTGCCTGAAATGCGGTTACCAAAGTTATGCTACAGGAAGGATTCTCCCATCTGGAACCGCCGGATACGATGGCACTAAGGTTGCACAAGGGTGAACTTAGGCGGGAAAAGGTAACTCGCTTCCACGGCTGGTTCCCGGCGGTAGGTTACTCGCTAGGGATGCGCCGCCAGATAGGCGTTAATCTCGTCGAACTCTTCCTTGGAGAGGCGAAAATTCGCCGCCGGCCACACGCCCTCTACTTGTTGAGGGTTGCGGCCGCCCACAATCGCCGCCGTAATCGCCGGATTACAAAGTGTCCATGCAATCGCAATCACGCCGGCCGACACACCATGACGGGCGCCAATCTGCTTCAGAAACTCGGCAATCGCCAGATTGCGGCTAAGCTGCGGTTCCTGATAATTTTTTGCGTTGCGCCGGAAGTCATCGGCCGGTAGGTTAGCGACACGCTCTTTCGTCATCGCGCCCGTCAGCAGACCGGAATGCATAGGCGAATAGTTGATCACGCCTACCAGGTGTTCCCGGCACCAGGGCAATATCTCAGCCTCCACCGAGCGGTTGATCATCGAGTACGGAGGCTGGAGTGAAGTAATAGGTGCGATAGCCCGGCACCGCTCCATCTGCTCGACAGAGAAGTTTGAAACTCCGATGTGGCGCACCTTGCCTTCCTTCTGCAAGGCAGCCATCGTACTCCAGGCCTCTTCCACATCGCGATCCTCCACCGGCCAGTGAATCTGGTACAAGTCGATCCGCTCAACCTGCAGCCGGCGCAAACTCTCCTCGCATTCGCGGCGAATCTCGCGCAGCGTACGCTTGATCTCCTTCTTCTCGTTCCATACCATTCCGCATTTTGTGAAGACGAATGGCTTTACCGCGGATTTCTTGACCGCGCGGCCGACGATCTCTTCTGAATGTCCAAGACCGTAGATGGCGGCGGTGTCGATCCAGTTCATACCAAGTTCGATGGCTCGATGAATCGCAGCGATGGAATCCCGGTCGTCCTGCGGACCCCAGGAAAAGGCCCAATCTCCGCCACCAACAGCCCATGCGCCGAAGCCGATCGGTGTGAGCCACATATCTGAACTGCCCAGCTGGCTAATTTTCATCGAGGACACCGCTTGTTTTGCATCAAATCTCCAGGAACATCAGCATACCGTAACGGGCTCTGTGAGCGGAATTGACCATGCTTTCGTCTTGTCCGGTTGACTGTTGTGCGATATTGACATATTGACGCGCCATGAAGCGACCGGATCCATCCAAAAAGAAAGCCGCCGTATCCAGGAAAAAGGCGCGGAAACCAACAGGCAAGAAGACATCAGACAAGCCGGTCTCCGCCTCCCCTCCCATAGGCAGCGAACGTTTCTTCGAGCGCGATGAATCCTGGATGCTGTTCAACCGGCGTGTTCTGGAAGAAGCAGACGACACGACAAACCCGTTGCTCGAGCGCGTCAAATATCTCGCAATTACGGCCAGCAATCTGGACGAGTTCATCGAGATACGAGTAGCCAGTCTCCTGCAGCGCATTGAAGACGCCTACGACGATCCCAGGAAGCCGCTGCAGGATGGAATAAGCCCGCAACAGAGCCTGGACAGGCTCGCTCCGATCCTTCATAAATTCGTCGACGCGCAATACGCATGCTGGAACCAGAGGCTGACTCCCGCCCTGCGCGAAGAAGGAATACGGCTGCTTTCCTGGAAAGAACTGGACGATCGTGCTCGGGAACATGCGCTCAGATTCTACGAGAGCGAGGTCGACCCGCTGCTCACGCCGGTCACCGTCGATCCCTCACATCCATTTCCCCGCGTCCTGAATAAGGCACTTTGTATCGCTCTCCTGCTGCGCTCCAAGCGCAAAGGGAACTCGAAAGGACCACCGGCGCTCGGTGTTGTTACGGTACCCCGCACCCTGCCGCGGCTTGTGCCACTCCCAAGCCGGCAGGGAAAATCGGACTTCATCATGCTGCACAAGCTGATTGAAGCCCAGGGTCCACGCATGTTCCGGGGCTATGACGTGCTTGCTCGAGCCCCTTTCCGCGTTACCAGGAACAGCAACCTCTACCTGCAGGAGGAGGAATCCCGCAGCGTCTTCGAGAGCGTGCGCGCGGAGCTTTATAACCGCCGCAAGGGCGACGCCGTTCGCATGGAGATTGAGAAAAGTGCGTCGGAGGAGATCGTCGAACGGCTCCGCACGAACTTTGAACTTGAGCCGGTGCAGGTGTTCAAGACCAAAGGACCGGTAAATCTGCTGCGGCTGATGCACCTGTATGAAAGCGTTGCCCGTCCAGACCTCAAGTTTGTGCCCTTCCAGGGTCGCCGTTACCAGCTCTCACCGAAGACGGCGAACCTATTCGATGAAGTACGCAAAAAAGATATTCTCTTGCACCACCCATTCGATTCCTATTCCACCGTCGAAGAGTTCGTCCAGTGCGCCGTGGAAGATCCCGCTGTTGTTTCGATGGAGCAGACCCTCTACCGCACCAGCCAGGCCTCTCCCCTCTACACCGCCCTTACGGAGGCGGCGCAGACCAAAGAAGTCACCGTCGTGGTCGAGCTGCTGGCTCGCTTCGATGAGGCTTCCAATATCCGCTGGGCACGCGAGATGGAAGATGCCGGTGTGGGCGTCTATCACGGGATTCTGGGCCTGAAGACGCATTGCAAGCTGGCGCTGATGGTTCGGCGCGACTCCGATGGAGTCATCCGGCGCTACGCGCATCTCGGAACCGGCAACTACAATTCCGTCACCGCCCGCTTCTACACCGATATCAGCCTGCTCACCGCGAGGCCTGAAGTCACATCGGCAGTGCAGCGTGTCTTCCGCTATCTCACCGCGAAGGCCGAAGAAGAAGATTACACCCCGCTGCTGGTCGCGCCTTTGACGTTGGCTCCCAGGCTGCTCATGCTCATTGACCGCGAAGCCGAGCACGCGCGGCAGGGAAGACCTGCGCGCATCGTCGCTAAGATGAATGCGCTGCTCGATCGTGCCACCATCGAAGCCCTCTATGCGGCATCTAAGGCCGGCGTTCCCATCGACCTTATTGTCCGAGGTATGTGCGCGCTGCGGCCCGGAGTGCGGGGACTCAGCGACAACATACGTGTCCGATCCATAGTCGGCCGATTCCTCGAGCACAGCCGCATCTTCAGCTTCGAGAATGGCGGCCAGTACGAGGTCTACTGCGGAAGCGCCGACTGGATGCCTCGCAACCTCTTCGAGCGATGCGAGGTGGTGTTTCCGGTCGATGCGCCGGACCTGTCACTCCGCCTCCGGAAAGAGATCCTGGGCTCCTATCTGAAGGACAACATCAAGGCACGCGTGCTCCAACCCGATGGCCGATACATTCGTGCGAGGCACAAGGCCCCTCCATTCATTGCCCAGGAGTATCTGATGACACTCGCTGCAGAGGGCAACGTTGAGTCTGCGAAGCCGCGTACTGCCGCTAGCAGCCCCCCGGAGTCACCGTCACAGTGATCGGCGTAACTGTCGAGGAAGTCGTAGTGAACCCGGCGGCGGAAATTCCCGCAGCAATCGATCCGGTATACGTGCTGTCTCCCGAATACGAAGCGGTGACCACCAGCGAAGCATTCGACT
>Ga0068855_100003049_pt1 | contig 20524 bp, 29 predicted proteins | sample KBSCornC52_FD_66592 | JGI IMG/M metagenome (GOLD analysis project Ga0068855, IMG submission 66592) | Corn rhizosphere microbial communities from Kellogg Biological Station, Michigan, USA - KBS Corn C5-2 | ecosystem: Host-associated > Plants > Roots > Rhizosphere > Soil ...
GAACATTTGGCGGCGGCGGTGGTGGCGGCGGCGGAAATGGAAACGGCGGCGGTGCTGGTGGTGCCGGTGTCGAATTCAGCACGTCTCCCGCGTTCGGATCGGGCGGCGGCGGCGGTGGTGGTGCGAGCAATGGCGGGCCGGGCGGCAACGGTGGTCTTTACGGTGGCGGCGGCGCTGGCGGTCTCACGACCGCAGGTGCGGGCGCGCTGGGCCTGATCGTCATCAAGTGGACGCCGACAACCGGCACACAGGTCTACACGTTCACCGCAAGCGGTACGTTTTATGCGCCGAGCAGCTTTTCATCGTCAACCTCAGAGGCGTGGGGTGCTGGCGGAAGTGGTGCCGCTGGAACGTCATCGCTCCGTGGTGGTGGCGGCGGTGGTGGTGGAGCGTATTCATTCTCCTCTGCATCCTTAGCTGTAAATACACCCTATGTGCTTACGGTGTCTGGATCGACCACTGGTGGAGTCGCCTCAGGTAATGATGGCACAACGGGTGGTGATAGTTATTTCGGTGGTGCAAGTTGTGGAGCCGCACTCGTATGTGCCAAGGGCGGCGGAGCAGGTCTTGCATCCGGTAACGGCGGATCAGGAGGTGCGGCAACTTCTGGCATTGGTACTGTCAAGAAAAATGGGGGTGCAGGCGGTACAGGCGTCACCAATCGCGCGGGCAACGGTGGTGGTGGTGCTGGTGGCCCCAACGGAGATGGACAAACAGGCGGCAGCAATAGCGCCGCCAACGGACCCGGAGCTGGTGGCGGTGGACCGGATGGTGGTTCGGCTGGCGGCTCCCCGTCGGGCACGACGGGCGGCAATGGCGGCAACAATTTCGCAGGAACAGGCGGTGGCATAGGAACGACGACTGTTGCTGGGTCAGCGAGCGCTGGCGGCGGTGGTGCTGGAGGTGGCGCAGGATCGACCTTCAATGCCGGGGGCAATGGCGCTAACGGAACAGCAAACAATGCGGGTGGCGGCGGTGGTGGCGGCGGCAACAATAACACCACATCGGTTGCTGGCGTCGCAGGCGGAAATGGTGGCTTATACGGCGGTGGCGGTTCTGGTGGTATGGGGACCGGCGCAGTTAGTTCGTCCTCAAACGGCGGCAATGGTGCTGCTGGTGTTATTGTCGTAAGTGTAAAACCATAGATGTGATTGCAATTACGTCATAAATCATCTATCTATCATGCACGTAAACACATGAGGAGTTCCAATGCGTAAAGTTATGTGTCTGGCAGCTTTGTTGATTTTTACTTCTCCCGCCTCTTCTCAAAACGTTGAAATCAGCCCAGTTGTTCAGAAAATGATGGACTCTCTTGCTACCCAAAGAAACACTGCTTTGAACGCTCAAGCAATTGCCGAATCCAATCTGGCAATTGCAAATGAGGATCTAAAAAAGGCTCAAGATCGCATCAAAGAACTTGAGAAAAAGACTGATCCTGACAAAAAACTTCCAACAAAGTAAGGCAGCGTCATGCAAATAGTTGGAAAGAAATTTACTCACGCAGAATTCCAATCATATCTCGATAATTTGTCCGTATCTAAGTGGGCAAAGTTTGTAGTGGTGCACAATACCAGTGAACCTGATATTGCCCTCTATCATCAGTGGGAAGCGCGTCAAGGCAAATATGCCAATTGGACAGCGGAACAGTGGTTGAGGAATCTTTCAAGCTATTACTCAAGCTTGGGGTGGTCAGGTGGGCCACATTTGTTTGTCCCACCCACGCCTGACACAATTCTTATTCTTAATCCACTTACCACAAGTGGTATTCACACCCCTTCTTGGAATACCATCAGCCTTGGTGTAGAAACAGTTGGTGAGTTTGAACGCGAACCATTTGATGATCCCACTCGAGCAAATTTGGTGTTTGCACTTGCTGCTCTTCATAAGAAGTTTGGGTTGAATCCAGTCGACTTTCAACTTGGTGTTAAAGGTTTGCATTTCCACAAAGAGGATCATGCGACCACACACAAAACATGCCCCGGTAAGAACATGGTCAAAATTGACCTTGTTTCCAGAGTAGCTCTTGCCATGAACATTGTGGCTCCCAAACCACCAGTTGTTCCATCTGATCCTCATACGCATGACGTACCTCTTGCCTCACAAGAGGCAGACACCAGCAAATTGAACTCAGTAGAGCTAGTTTCTATGTATTGGCTGCAAGCTGCATTAAATCAGTGGAAGCCTGATCTTAAGTTGGCGGTGAACGGTAATCGTGATACACCGACAATCAATGCCATTGAGGCTTTTCAGACTTCTCATGGTCTGGTTGTGGACGGAGTAGGTGGCCCCGTCACTCGCATCACCATTAAACATGCAAACGCATAGGGGAATGTTGTGACCAGTCAATCTTTTCAACAATATGTGCGTATTCTTTTGTATAACTTGTTCGCCGCACTCGCATCCTATGGCATCACCACTCCTGACAATACCAAAACGCTGATCTTCAGCGTTGTTGGCCTCATGGCCAATCTTGTGTGGACGATGTACGGAACACGTCTGAACGGGCTGCTTGAACAGGTCAAAGAAAAGACTGGTGTTCAGGAAGTTGCCATTAAAGTTGATCCTGAAGTAATTACAGCAACCGATGTCAATGCGGCTACTTCGGTTGGCATTATTGCTACTCCAGCAAAAGGCACCTGACATGAAGAAGTACCTAGCAGTAGCGTTGCTTGCCATTTCATTGGGTGGCTGTGCGCAACTCCAAGCCATCCAATCGGCCATTCAGATTGGAACGGCCACCGCTGCCAACCCAGTAACACCTGATCGTCTTTTCCAAATGGAAAATGCGGCTCAGTTGATTTTTGTTGGCCTCAATACGTGGAAAACTTCGTGCAAGAACGGGATACTTCCTGTTAGTTGCAAAACTCAAATTGCAGCAGTGCAAGTCTATACACGTCAAATTCCGCCATACCTTGCACAACTTCGATCATTTGTTAAAAAAAATGATCAAATCAACGCACAGGTCGTTTTCAATCAGATTACCAGCTTGATTTCTATTGTTAAAACACAAGCTGCACAATCCAACGTGCCATTGGGGAGCTAAAAATGGATATCGCAGCAATCTTGGCATTGATTGAAAAGGGCGTAGCAGTCATCAGCACTGCTATCTCAATTGGTGCTAGCGCCGCACCCGCAATCAAAGTGATAGAAGATCTAATTGCAGGTGCCAAATCAGGTACTGTCACAGACGAGGAACTCGCTGCTGCTGAAACTGCATTGGATGCAATGATCGACGACTTCAACACCCCTCTTTAAAAGTGGGTGGACTAAAATGCCGGATTGGATTGACAAGGTCGTCACTGGTGGCCCTGCGTTTATATTTGCGGTCTTATGGTGGCTAGAGCGGCAAGAACGTCATCAAGAGCGTGACGAACACAGAACCGTATCTAAAGAAATGCTTTCAGCCATGATTAAAACTGAAAGTACTCTTGACACTCTTGGAAAAATCTTTGAAGGCGGAAGAGCACCATGATGTCGAAACTGTTGAAATGGTTGCGGCCCACAAAATCATCCTCTCCTGATGTTGAGCAGGCAAAAGAGCTTGCGCGTCGCATCCATCACAAGGCCGAGAAGCTTCAGAAGCAGTTAGATCATTACCGCAACGCAAAAGAGCCTGCTGTAGCTCTTTTTGCCGACGTCTATAATGCACGCCAAGTCAGCCGCATTCATTACGGTTTGAACGGCAAGCATCATATCTAAAACGAGTCAAGAGGTTACAACGCCTTTTGATTTTTGTAATTTGACCCCCTCGTTGAACAAAGCAGGGGATACTTCCTATGAAATTACGAAGCTTTTTCGCCGTGCTGGTATTTTTGGCGTTTGCCATTAGCCCGGCCCAAGCTCGAAAGCAGCATCAGGTCTATCAAGCTGCTGAGGGCTGCAACGTGTTGTGGCCTTGTGAGGGAGTAAACACCTCCTCGCGTGGAGTGGCCATTGTAAAGGCCATGCACGGCTTTGGGGTGGCTCGTAAGGTGTACAGGGTCAATGGAGCAGTCATTGGGGGGAGGCCCTCAGGCTGCCCCTACCAGTTCTGTGGGTGTGGAGCATCATTGTACTTGTTTGGCAAAATCATCCCACGCCTCAACCTTGCAGCCAATTGGTTCAGCTTCCCACGTTCAACACCAGCCCCCCGTATGGTAGCAGTTCGCAGTCACCACGTGATGGTGTTGGTATCTCACGTATCAGGCGACACGTGGATGGTTCATGATTCCAACAGCGGCGGCCATCAGACACGGCTTCATGAGCGTTCAATCCGTGGCTACTCAATCGTAAACCCAAGCGCATGATATTGCTTCTGCCACCACAATTGGCACATGACGCGAAGAGGCAGATAGTCATATCTGCCGCTTTGCACGGTATCAAGAACCCTGTGGTGGTGGAATTGCCTTCTGACGAAGGCATGCGACGGTTTGAGATAACTCAGGGGGAGCAGGTGCCGGAGTCTGCTCCCCCTAGTTCAGACGTTGATCAGCCCAAGATCACTCAGGGGCCGCTCACTCCACAAGGGCAGTGAAATTAAAAACCCAACGTCTAAAGTTTGTGACCCAAGGCCACGCGGCAAACTATAACAGCCGCCTTTGCAGTTGCATCGTCAGGAAAACGAGCGAGGTGTTTCTTCAGATTCACCAGCTTGTTCTGTTCACGACGATGGGAGTTTTTGTAGTGCAAGCAATAAACGGACTGACGCCCATGCTTGCGGTTTTTCTTAGACTTTTTTGCACGATGTTGTGCGGTAGCCATGACATGCCCTCAAGGGCGGAAGTGCCCTAAGTACTTGTCATGACGTGCTCCTGTTTCATGGGTCAGCTCCTTGCCAATGTGCGGCTTGATAGTTGCACAGCCTGCACAAGTAAAGGAAATTATTTGTTACGTGCCAAGTAAAGTTCACAAAAGAGCGCGTCTCTTGTTTCTTTGGGCTCAGCAGATAGCCTAGACAAGATCTCCAAGTACGGGCTGCCCCATATCTTTTGAGCAATATAATGATCAAAGATAAGGTAATCCGCACTTGGTATTTCTTGTGGAGCTTGGCTCCCATTTTGGGTGAAAATCAGATGGTGCCCAGTAACAGCCACATCTACGTTTGGAAACGCTTCACGGATGACAGCACAAAAAACTTCTGTGTTGTCAGTATTCCGTTTGTTTTCTGTTTCCCACAAACGAGCCATTATCTGTTTATGTAAGTTCGTACAGCCAGCAGCGTGTGTGCCTCGCAATATGGTTTATCAACCAAACGACGGCATCCACAAAATCGGAAATCGGATTGCTTTGGATCTCCCATCGGCCACTTGCACATGGTGGGCTGGAGTTCAGCAAACGTGACTGCCGTATCGCTCTCAATAAGTTTCAACCTTACTCGTTCCTTCTTTTTAACTAATACCAGTCTAGCTGGTCGTGGCATCAATCCTCTGGCTATCAATGCGGTATTGGCGCGAAGGTTTTTGTGAGACTTGAAAATGTTTCTGCTAATGACTTTCTCACCAGCCGGTTTTAACAACCCAGCTTTTCGTGCCCTATCTAATTTTCCTGCTATTGAGCCCCTTGAGCGGCCTACGTCTTCAGCGATTTTGCCCATTGAATGACCATCATTAAAGAGGTTGATTACGACAGTGATCTCTTCAGAAGTCCATGCTTTGCCAATTCCGCGCCAGTTCAACTTAGTTGATTCTGCTGTCGGCTTCAATTGTGATGCTGCTTCTTCCATTTTTGTCTTTCCTTGCTGTGATTATTCCTTTAAATTCACCAAAGTTGGCGATTGAAGTGTGGTCAACAATCCAAATACGTTTCCCTTCCTCAATGGCACGTTCATGCAACGTGTTTGCTAAATCCATCATCCCTTCAGTTGAAAGGTGCGTGGATGGTTCATCGTAGAACTCTATCTTGTTGTTGAGACCTGCGCCCTGCATGATTAAGTTGGCTAGACCAAGATCACCGGCCAATTGCAGGCGTTGTGTTTCACCCCCGGACCACGTTTCCCATTTGACCGGCGCAACATTGCCGGGTGACTTGACAAAAACCACAAAACCTTTGGTGACACCACCAGATTTATTTTCCCGCTCAATATCAAATGTTATTTGCCAATCTGGCATTCCAAGTTGAGCCAGCACATTATTAACTTCCAGCTCTAGTGTTCTGAAAGCCTGCTCAATGATGAACAGGCGGACACGTTTGAATCCTTTCACCCAAAAACTGATGGCTGCGTATTTTGCTTCATATCCCTCAAGGACGTTTCTGTCTTCGGTTAAACCCTCAGTCAAATCTTTAATCAAAAGTTTCTTACTATTTAGCATTTCCTTGTGAGGATTACGCTCGGCGACAATCAGGTCTATCTGAGTATTGAATGCGGCAAGCTGGTCATTTGCTCTTAATTCATTAACTTCTTGCTTGTTTAGTTCTTTTTCTAATTTAAGAATTTCATCCTGCCATTCAAAAGCTAATGTTTCTTGACGGCTGAGCCCATTCTTTGCTTTGATCATTTCCTTAGTCAGAGTTTGTAAAGTGTCATCCACAATTGCAATTTGTGCATCTAGTTCAAGTAGCATGCGTTCATTGATATGCTTGACGCTCTCAACGTGTTTGTGACTGATTTCTTGTAAACAGAGTGGGCATCCCCCCACTTTCAATTTTTCAGTACGGATGGCCTTTTTGTCAGCCAGTATCTCAGTACGTTTTTTGGATACGGATGCAATCTTGTCCAAGAATGAATTTCGTGTGCTGGTCCAGTTTTTTATCTCAAAATCACAAGCTTTCAATTCAGCTTTTGCTTTTACGATATTCCCTTTTATTTTTGAAATCTTAGGAGCGATTACGTTATCTATGTCATTTGCAATTCTTATGTACTGAGTGTTTATATTCTTGATACGTTCTTTTTTGTCAATGTCGTAATTGTCCGTTGATATTGTCAGTGTTTTAATATCTTCCTTTAACACAGTTAAACGACCTTCATCATGGTTAATGCTGGCTGTGCATTCAGTTATTTTAGAAGAAAATTTGTCAGCTTGCTTGCTCGCCGCCTTGCTCAACTCAAGCCAGTAGTCCAGATTTTGAATATCTGAGAACAGATTAAGTTTTGCCGTAGGCTGCATGGCAAAAAATGATTCTGAGAACTGCGGGTTCAGGACTGAGTATTTGAAAGACTCATAGTTGAGCCTCAGATATTTCTGAAGTTCAACCTGATCCACGGGTTTGTCATCAAGGAACAGCCCATTGGGCTTTTGAGTGCGTTTAATGAGGCTGCGGCGGTCACCCACAGTGAGTTCTAGGGTGACGGTGGCAGAGGTAGCCCCCCAAGACACCACTTCAGCGGCTTTTAGACCGCGTGTGGTGCGGCCAAACAAAACCCACGTGATGGCGTCAAGGAAGGTTGATTTACCAGCCCCATTGGCCCCAAGTGCTGGGGACATGACGTTCCTACCTGCCAGAAAATACAGGCCATGCTTGGTTGGGAAGTCAAACTCATGGGTGCCAAGGTACGACCTGAAATTAGTCAGGGCGATGCTGTGAAGGTCGAACATTATTCTGGGTCTGAGGCTGTTGTTAATTTACGTACACGATCCATCCAAATGGGAACACATAAATTACACAAATCTATTGTTTCCTTTTTTGGAAGAGGCACTGCTGCTGTTTTTTGTCTCTTTTTTGGAGAGTATTCTTCAGTTTCATCTTCATCTTCATCATAAGAACGTGATGGTGAAGGCCCAAAACTAAATCTATTTGGCTTTGGAATCTTATTCCCACAATGATCACATGTGATTGTTATTTTGGTAGCCATACGCTTTACTCCGGGTCTGAGCCTCTGGTGATTGCTTTGACTCTATTCATCCACAAATTGACGCAATGCGGGCACAAGTCCACATCTATGATTTCAATGGGGGGTTTTGGAGGTGCCGCAAGGCTTTGTGCAACACCAACCCCACCAGCCCCACCAGCCCCACCACCACCGTAGTTCACCGCATTCTGCTGCGCATGAATGTGCATTTGCACCGCTGCTTGCATCCTTTGCGTCTCATATGAGAGGTGCTGTTTCACACCACCAAACGACAGCACTGTTACGTCACGTGCTACATTTCCACAGTGGTCACAGAATGTTTTTGTTACCATTGATGATTCCCTTTCCTGCATCTCTAATATTTCGTGATAGATTTTCCGCATTGCTGAACTGATCAAAGACGGCAGCGGGATCATTTCCAGTATTGCTTGCCATACTTCGTTTTTTAACTTCATTTGTTTTCATCTCCATCTTAGCTCCATAGACGTCAAGTTTGAGTTCCTTGCAGGCGTCAAGCACACGTTGCCTGATTTGTTTCCATTCAACGGCTTCTTCACGTGTGACTTCTATTACCAATTTTACCTGATCGCCTTCCATCAAATGTTTATTGTTAAGAAGGTTGTCAGCGTCACGTATTTTGAGTGACCATTTCCGTGGCGCATCCATCCATGGGTATGCTTCAGTGCCATTTTGGCTCACATGGATGCATCTAGGCTCAAAATCATCACCGAAGCGCACCTGATACGGGCACCCTATATAAGTCACCAGACCTTGGGTCTGAGGGCGGTGCACGTCTCCGGCGTATACCCCTAGCTCTGGCTTGGCAGACTCAATCAGTGAGGCCGACAGGCCCGACAAACGTACCCCTGACTCAGCTATAGCCCCTTCAAAGGTTTGATGCACAAGAAAGCTATCAGGATCATCACCAAGACAGCGGTGAACAGCAGCGTCAAATTCATCCTGCACCCTGTAGTGCGGGATAATTGCCATCCGTTTTTCCGCCTTAATGACGGTCGGTTTCGTGACAAAGTGTAATCCTTCTATGTGACTAAGAAACTTGAAGAATGGATTTTTGTTGTCCCTGTAGTCGTGATTGCCCATGTCAATGTAGACTGGCGGTTTTAGCTGTGTGAGGCCCGTCACAATCTGGTTGACCAATGTGGCTGAATGCCTGTCCTTACTGTCAGTGACATCACCAGCCAAGAAAGTAGCGGCAACAGGATTCTTTTTCTGTTGCCGCTTAATCCAGTCGAAGATGTTGAACCTGTACGCGTCCTGACCACGATCAGTTAAGTGCAGGTCCCCTACCAATAACCACATTACTCTTTCCGTGCTTCATAGTGAGCCAGCCAAATAACCAAGAACAGCAACACTGGCACAATAAACAAGTGAACTACGAAACTGGCGAAGGACGGTTGCGCCATGAAGCCAGTGGCACCCCACACAACGAGTGCAAGGTACACCGATGGTTTAGTGTGAAAGTTCATGTGTTTTCCATTTTGACCAGAGGTAGGCGACACCAAGCACAAATCCAACGCCCTGTGCAGCCCAGATACGTGGATCAATCTCAAGTTGGGTGATAAAGCCCTCACTGGCGATCAACTCACCGGCAAGCCAGCCCAGCAGCGCTGCCCCCGCCCAAATAAGGATGGGGAATTTGTTCAGGATCATGGTTATCAAGGTAGCCCCAGTAACCACTAGCGGGATACTGACAGCCAAACCAATGGCAAGAAGGAGGACGTTGCCTTGTGCAACAGCAGCCACCGCCACCATGTTATCCACACTCATGACAATATCAGCCAACACGATGATTCTGATTGCTGCAAAGAGTTTGTCAGAAGACTTTACGTCACTCTCACCATCATCAGGCAGACACATCTTGATGGCTACAAAGAGCAATGCCAACCCGCCAGCAAGTTTGAGGTAAGGAAGTGTCATTAGGGTGGACACAACGCCTGTAGCGGCAATACGCAACAAGACAGCACTCAGGGCACCTAAGATAATACCCCAAAAGCGTTGACGCTCAGGCAGGCCACGGCATGCCATAGCTATAACCAGTGCATTGTCACCGGACAGAAGTGCATCTATCCAAATGACCTTGCCAATAGCCAGCCAAAAGGCCGGGTCGTGCAGTTCCATTTCTAACCACGGCATGTTTGATCCTCAAATACAGACAAAGCGGGGCGGCCTATTTAAGCACCGCAAGAACAGTGCCGAGCCGCCCCTACCCAGCCGGGGTTACTTAGAAGTCAAACTTGGAAGGATCAACGTTCAGGCGCTTTGCGATCTTTTCAAGTACCTTGGTCTCATCTTCACCAGCTTTGCCGTTGTGGTTTGACGAGGCCACGTCTACCGCAACAAGGTAGACGTCATCAGCCATTTGAGAGGCGTTGGGTAGACTGTTCACCGCATCAAGGTTCCGGGCAAGCTCTTGCTTGCCAGAAGCAGTGGTGGCATGGCCCAGCGCGTTGTTGAGGGTGCTTTCAATCTGTTGACGGGTGTACAGGCCCGACAACTGGGTGTGACTGGTAAGCACTTCCATGGCCTTTTTCTTTTCAGCATCCTCACAGGTGCCGTCAGCATAGGCAATGAGGGCACATGAAGCAGAGACTGCCTTCAGGAAGTCTTCAGTCTTGCCGTACTCCTTGTTCAGTTCCTTCATGCCTGAGGCAAAGACGCTCTTAAACATAGACGAGATTGACATTTACGCTTCTCCATTGCGCAGTTAAGCAAATGGGATGGTTGCGCGTTCCATCCCATCATACAAAAGGCTTAGTAATTTTGAAGAACTTAGCTGCCTCTATAATGTGCAAATTGTGGCGCACACTGATTAACAGCATATTCTTGTACATAAGCCCTAAAAGCCTCCGGCCCTCTATATCAAGGCAAACCATCGGTTGCATACGGTTTTGACGGACCACCATTAGCGGGCGCTTTTTGTACCTTCCAGCCTGTTTTTGGATCTCGTCCCAAAACGTCAAAAGCTTGCCTTTGCCTGTCAATAGACCGGGATAGTCAAGGTTGGCATAGAACTTACACTCGGGGGCAAATGCTTCTATGAACTTGCTACCAGCATGGTGGACACATGAAATGTCACCAACCTGTGACGCATGGTGCTTGCCGCGTTTGTGTCCAACGGTGGCACGGCCTCCAGACATGGCACTCCGCCAAAATACGTCCTCACGTTCATTGTTAGTTATCCATTTTGAAAGCATGACACAGACATCACGCTCGAACTGCGCTCCCTTCTGCTTTCCACCACCGGGTAGCATTTAGAACAAACTCGCAATAGATAAAATTAGCCAAACTGCCAAAATAGGAGTAAGGATAATTACAATAACAGGAATTATGACATCCTCAATCATGGCATTATCCATGCAATCTGATAACCAAAAGTAAACGGAGCAACGTCAATCTGTTTGAACCACTTGGCGACGAAGGCACCTTTGCCACCTACTTCAAAACCCGGCCCCATAGGCGAATCATCAATGAACACGATTGAGCCGGGGCGCAGACGTGGCCGTGCTGCACAGAATTCAAACAAACAGTGCATCGCAGCCGGGCCAGCATTGGCCATGTCGACGTCAAAGCTATCAAGATACAACATATCTATGACCGGGCCGGGCTTTGACAATTCAAGTACGCTATCGCTAACAACAGACCCTGAATTCTTTAATGTGGTACGAACCAATTCAATAGCATCTTGGTCAGTGTCTATCGTGGTGAATGATCCGGTATGCCACTGAATGTAACTATCCCAAATGACAGTGGATTGTCCATCACCTTCCCAATTGTCAAGTTTGCGCATGCAGCCAGTTTCTACGATGTGCCGTACTTGACGTGTGACAGCCTCACGAATCACAGCCCTGAAGGTTGGACCACGGATTCCAAGCTTGGGCATGTACGCAACATCAAACCTATCTACAAAATCAGGCATACTTACTCCGCTTGGGCAAGAAGGTAGTTTCAATTTCACCCCATACTTGTTTGACAGCCTCTGCTGCACGAAGACGCTCTTCTTTGTGCTCAGCATCAGTCATTTCATTCAAACCCTTGAGGTAATCCTTGAACTCGGTCTTCTTTAGGTCTATGGCATCAAGTCTATCCACTTCATTGAGCCAATTTACACTGGCCAGAAGGTCATTGATGCCGTAGCCGAATTCAAAGGTGAACTCTGCCTCTCTGAACGGCATGCCTACCTTGTTCTTTTTGACCTTGGCTTTGATTTCAATCCCGTATGGCCGTTCAACCTTGTTAATGGTCTTTTTTAGTATTTTGATATGGGCAAGCCAGAACACTTGAGAGGCGTAGAAGTCGAGAGCCTTCCCCCCGCTTCTCTTATGCTTCTCTCCAAACATAGCGCCAATATTGTCCCGCACTTGGGACACAATGAAAAGAAGGACGTTGGCTTGTTCCTGCTTTCGTGTAATCTTACGAAACATCTCACTCATCTTTTTGGCTTTAGCTGCTCCAAAAGATGCCTTGTCAATATCTCGATCCATTTCAGCGTCGTCGGAAAGGGCGTCAAAAGAATCAAGGACGTAGAGGCCCGGCTTCTTAGCTTTTTTCTGTTGGTCACAAAAAGCATCAAAGTCCTTGTAGAAGTCCTCAACAGTAATAATTGGATTTTCACGATCGCCAAAGTCAATGCGGTCAAGAGGCAAACCCATAGCCTCAGCGTAACTGTCATCCCATGCAGCTTCTGTTTCACGATAAGCAATGTTGCCATCTGGGCACACTATTGAGAAGTTAATCATGACTTCAGTGGCAGTTCCGGTTTTAGCCGTGCTCTTGTCACCCACAATGTTGGCGGTGCGCCCTAGAGCAAGCCCACCGCCCAAAGCGCAGTCCAACAGAGTGCAGCCAGTGCTAACAAACTGAATGTTAGTCTTTTCAGAAGTGAAATAACTGTTTCGTGGCTTCTCAACAACTGCTCGTACTCTTTTTGCCATCACTCTTCACTCTTCCATCTTTGCTGGGACAGGTTCATTTACCTGATCCTGATATTTACCATTGTAGACTTGTTCAGTTGGTTTATCCAAAAATTCAAATATAATCTGAGCAATAGGCATTCCCTTCTTCAGATTAAGCATGTGGATGCCATTAAGAGCCAATTCAAGAGTTAAGTATCCCCTCCAGCCGGGTTCAATAACTGTGTTAAATACTTGCAATCCTTGGCGTGCCCAAGTTGATTTATCATGGACACGTCCCACAACATCATCCGGCATATTGAAATGCTCAATCGTGGAAGCAAGCCTGAAACGCATGTATTCATTGGCATTGAGCATTACGTCTTGAGCAATGCGGACGTCATAACCGCAACTGGACAAGCCATAACTCATCCCAAACTCAACTGTACGTTCACAGAAGGGGGTGATGATGCCACAACACCTGATGCTTTGTGCTGAGAGGATCATCCAAACCTCGGTGCGTTCTTGAAGGCTTCATCAAAGTTGGCTTTGCAGACAGAAAGGAACTGTTGCTCAGTCATGCCTACATCTACCCCTATGATGGCTGACAGTTGAGATAGGGCCACAACACTAATGCGGGAGTAAAGCACTTGGCTCACCCCCGCATCACGCATGCCGTCCACCCAAAACTGGCGCATCTCGTTCACTATCTTAACGTGGAGGAGGTACTCAGGCGAAGGATCTTCAACCTTCGGGGTGTCAGCTTTGATTCTTGGCATCAAATCTAGCCTTTAACAGTTCGGCCCAAGTGCGGTGGCCTGAACGGACAATGACCAATTGCTCTCTGGCCCATCTCATATACGGAATTTCGTCGTTCATGATTTCTGCTGAAGAACGCCGGTCAAGAACCACAGGGTCCTTGCCGGCTCTTTTTAGAAGTTCCTCAGTCCTCTTCTGAGTTTCGAGTTCGACGCCTCGCAGCTAGCTTGGCGCGGAGGCTGCCGCCAGTGTCCTCATCCTCATCTTCAGATTCAGTCTTCCCACGGCGGCTTTTCGTAGGGAGTGCTTCATCCTCATCTTCAGGTTCAGCCCTTACCCGTTTACGGGCCGCAGGCTTTTCTTCAACATCATCATCATCGTCAGGATCGGCCTGTTTGCGTGATGACGAGCGACGTGCTGGTTTTTCATCTTCATCTTCATAATCAGGCTCAGGGTCTGGCCTTGCACGCTGTCTAGTCCGGGCCGGTTTTTCTTCAACCTCATCTTCATCCAGTTCTTGGTCCCTACGTGGGCCACGTGTTTTAAGTGGAAGCTCTTCCTGTTCAGGGTCCGAGCGCCGGGTGCGGCTACGCACCGGCTTTTCATCAACTTCATCCTCGCCCGGATCACGTGCCTTGCGACTACGGATAGTCTTTTCTTCAGATTCAGGATCATCCTCATCCCTACGGCCAGCCTGACCACCAAAGGTCGCAGCAATGTGGTCATAGTCATAGAAGTTCAACACGTCAGGCAATTGGTTCTCAGCAATGAAATCCAGCCATTCAGCTTCAAGCCCTTCATCCTCATGAATGTTTGAGGGCTTCAGCACCTTCATCTTGGAAGGGTCATATTTGGTCAACAGACCAGTACCCTCCTTGTAGAAACGCACGTCACGGCCATCAGACGGGCCATCAATGAAGATTACATCCTTGGTATCTTCATCAATGCACAAGTTGGACAGTGATTTGTCAAAGGTGAAAGGTGCGGCCCAAAGCAGTGGCCCTTCATCTTCATCCATGCGGTCAATGATCCAGTACAAAATGCGTTGTGACGGATTCAACGCCTTGGCCAGATCCTTGTCACCTTCCTTCTGAGCATCACGACGTGCTTCTGCCAACGGATCAGCACCCTTGCCGTGCTTGCTCAAGGAGAGGTACGATTGATTGTCAGCGCCAATGTTGAAATTGACAAAGATATCCAAGCCGTAGTGTTTAGCCTTTTCCCACGTAGGGGGCAGAATACGGATAACGTTTTTTCCATCCTTTGGTTTCCACTGCTTGAACTTGGGCTTGATGTAGGTGTCATAATTGCCACCTTTCATATTGGCCCGTTCCTTCAGTGTGTCCTTTGAACGCTTTTGATACTTGAACCCACGCTCTTCTTTAGGCATTTGTCACCTTTCTCATGTTAATCTCCTCCTCTGGCTGACCGTGCATTAGCTATGCGGTTGCGGTTTGCAGCATAGTGAGAAGCTTCTTGGGCTTTGGTAGGCTTAACGGATGCATCCTCATAATAGTTGGCAGAATATAATGAGACTAAATCTCTAAGCATGTAACTACGTTGTTGAAAGGCTTCTTTTAGAGCAAGTAATTTGTCTGATTTTGTTTTGGCATCTAAATATTCATCAAAGGCTTTTTCATGGTCAATGTGCGTCTGCACGTAATTTTTGACCATGGTCTCGGTGACCTTATCAAACTTCTTAGCCAGTGCCCGCCTGCCTTCATTATCCAAATCAGCATCAACCACCGCTAGATTTTCCTTAGCACCATCCTTGTCAGCCAAGGCGTCAGTCAGCATTTCACTGATAGTGTAGAATAGGACAGGTTGCCTGATAACCTCGTCATCAAGCACAGACTTATCGATAGCTAATTGCGCTTGAAGATCACTTATTGTTAGTGGCATCGGGCAACATGATCTCGATTTCAACATAGTGAGCCCGCTCAGTGGCGGGATCAAATGACCAAATAGGCTGCATGGCTTTAAACATCTCAAGTGATGTTTCGGAATCTGATCCGTGGATCAGATAGCCACCTTTGTCGTCGACAAGGACGACTGCTTTTACAGTCAGTGCTGGCATTTAAACATCCAATTTCAAAGCTAGGCCGATTGAATACATCAAGGGAGCTTGTTTGTCTGAAGTCAGGTATGGTTTATTGAAAGCCTCAATAAGTGAGAGTAGTTGGATGGCTGTTTTGTCCGATTTAGTGCCCTTCAATACGGCTGCAAAATAATTCATCAGAACTATTCGAACACTTTCAGCCTCCTGACCCTCCAACCCCTTTAGATACTTCGTAGCTTCAGCCCAATTGTGTCCCTTACCTGATACGAGCCAACGCGCGAGGTCCACTATTTCTTTGGATTGGCCAGCATTGCGCATGATCTCACGCGCTTCATTTAGTGTTTTGCAGGAGAGACACTCCTCAAGATACACTAGGGCTTGACGTGGCGAGCCCCCACAATTTTCTGCTATGGCCTCAATAATTTCGTCTGAAACGTCAAACTTTTCATCATCTGCCACATGCACTAACAGGTCAAGTATCAGCTCTTCCTTGACCGGCTTGAGGTCGTACCTGAGGCATCGGGTGATGATTGCCTTTGGCATCTTTGCCACTTCGGTAGTGCAAAATGCCCAGTAGACGTGTGCTGGTGGCTCCTCAATAGGCTTGAGCATGACATCCCACGCTGCCGCTGACAGCCTGTGAGCCTCATCCATGATGATGAATTTAGTAGGGCTCCCACCAATGGCCCTGTACAGGGTACGGCTTACCAGTTCTTGGACGTCTTCCTTGCCTGACTTGGAAGCACCATTCACTTCTTCCAAGTTAATAACACTGCGCCCACTACCCCCAAACTCACCAGCAAGAATACGAGCAAGAGTTGTTTTTCCTGTACCGCTAGGCCCGGTGAAGATAAAAGCATGAGCACGTGCATCTTTGACTACCCTTTTCAAACTACGGACCACAGGGTCTTGGCCTAAGACGTCTTCAAACTTCTCAGGACGGTATTTAGTGTGAAGGGAACTCATAGGTCTTTGTCTCGTTCACCATCACGAAGTCTGTGAACTATTTCTTTAGGTGTCTCAGGATGTACATGCAATGCACGCATCCCTCGTAAATAGAAATTCCAACAACGTTTTCTGATTGTTTCATCAGGAAAATGAATGCCTGCAATAGCAAAGGCATGCCACAGATGTTGGAGGAAATGAACGTTATATTGATCAATTGATCCGTAGAAAGTATTAGTCGCTCCCTTCCATGGATCTTCAAAATCAGCACCAATTAGGACGGTTTGCATGAATGGATCATCACGCCATACAACACCTTTATCCATTGGCTTGCCTTCACGTCCTGAGACCATCACCAAAGCACGTAAAGCGCGGACAATTGGTTTTGCCACATCCTCTTTGGCAACTCCATCAGGCCCGCGAAGTGCGAGTATCAACACTCCTTGCTGCCTCAATGAGATATTCATTACCCAATCTTGGAGTACGCTAGGCATTAGAGATCCTTATGTGACCAGAACTTGCCAATTCCCTTTTCACTCATCTCAAGCCAGTTATAGCCTTTTGAACCGGTGACGGATAGAGGCACGTTGATGAACGGGTAAACAGGAGCCAACATGGTTTTGTAGATTCTTTCAACAGCCTCTTCTATGATCTTAGGATCATCAGGTATACTGAATGTGAGATCGTCGTGAATGTTCATTATTGGATGGAAATACCATTTGCCTGTAGACGAAGCGTAGCTAGACAGATCAACCATAGCCCTGCACACAATGTCGCAAGCAACACTCTGTATTGGATAATTAATCGCCTGCGGACGGGAGAGAGGATAATGACGCCTGCGCCCCGTCGGGCTTTCCACAAAACCTGTCTCATAGTAGTTGCTCACTAGACGTTTTTGCCATTGGTACACCCCGCTAAAGTCTTTCCAGAAATCATTAAACAGCTTCTCAATGACGTGCTTGGGTGCTTCCACTCCAGTAGCCGCACTGAGATATCCAGCAATGGATTCCTTAGCTGCACCAAAGAAGGCTGGAAACACCAATTTGTTTTTGATCAAGCCACGGAAGGTTTTCATCGTGGTCTTGTCATCGTACATATGGGAGCCACCTATGTAGGCAGGCCAGAGTTTGGCGGCACGTTGCGCCCACTCCATGTGCATATCATAATCTTCCCATAAAGCTTTGACAAAGGTTTTGTCTTTGGAGCACATAGCCCCCGTGCAACCTTCAAGCTGGCCGTAGTCAAATGCCAAAAGAACATGGCCTTTTTCAGCCACTACTTGTTCGCGAACCCATTTATCATTGCGTGACGGCCAGTTTTGTTGGTTCGGTTGATCGCTGGAAGTGCGTCCTGTTTCAGCAAACGTTGTGTTGAAGGATGGATGTATCTTGCCATCAGGCCAAATAACCGTGCCAGTCCCTAGTGTAAATTCATCCACATAAGTTGATTTCAATTTGCTGCGATTTCTGAAGGGCTCAAGGTCTTTGGCAAGTGGGTGGTTTATCTTGCTGAGAGTAGCCTTGTCACTTGATTCCTTACCTTCAGCATTAATCAGTAGCTTCCCAAACTTGGTGTGTTCTTTGAACAGCTTGATGACGTGAGGGCCGGAAGCTGGATTGAATTTCTCATAGTTCTTGATCTCAAAAGCTTTGACTTCAGGGAGCGATCGTATTCGTTCCTCAATGGGAGTGATTTCATCAGCAAGTTTTTTCGCAAACTTTTTGTTCGTGTCTTGATCAATGTTGATTCCCATATGTTGCATCAATGCCACAGTAGGTTGTCGTGGCTGTGCTTCACGGTAGGCTGCAAGGAGCCCTTCAATTTCCAACATAATCATCTGAAGCTTGAACAGACGCAGCGTGTATTTGGTGTCTGCACCGTTATAGATCAGGGTCTCGTCAAGGTCAGCTTTGTGCATATTCTTTTTGTCAAGCTTGAAGAGACTTTTGTAGCCGATGCCAAAGTTTTGTTTTACGAGGAAATCTAAAGCCTGATATGGGTTTGGTTGGAATTGCTCGTCATTGCCACCACGCTTTCCCCTACGTTCATCCAAAAAGTGAGACTGCATCATTGTGCATTCCCAAACATCGTGGAAGATTGAATTCCTCCCCAAAAGTGAAATCAGCCACTCAACTTCGAAAGGGGTGTTATGGGCTATCACTGTGGTTTGATCGGATAGGAGATCTTTCAGAGCTGCTTTTAGTTTTGTTTTCGCAATATCATCCCAGCCTGCTTTGTCATGATCCATGGCAAATGAGAAGTTGGTTTTGCCAAAGCTAATTGCGACTGTGAGAACCTTGGCACCCACCGCGTAAGGGCGCAGAGGCCACGTTTCCAAATCAATGGCCTTTTCAGGTGCCTTGCGGGCCTCACTGATAAGCGCCAAGACCTGCCCTAGTTGGGTACTGCTCTGCCCATTAAACGCTTGTATGCCTGCCCTAACGCTTTGGGGGGTATCAATTTCAGGGGGGTCTAATTCATCAGCTAGTTTGCTAGCGCGAGCTAGGTCAAACTTGAGGCAATGCCCTAGTTTTGATCTGAGGGGCTCACTTCCTTCATAAGCGTGTTCGATAATGAAAGATGGGTGGTAAGTTGGCATGAACCAGCAGGCATGTCCCCCCACTTTGACGGCGAAGAGTCGTCCACGCAAACCAACCATGTCACTTGACCCCAACATCCATTGAAGAGGTAACACCCCCAAACCGATGATAAGTCTCGGCTTTGATCTTTCAATAGATGTGGTGACAAGAGTTCGGCAGCATTCCATTGCGACCCACTGAGGCTGGTCTTTGTAGTGGTCGTAATCACGAATAACATTATCATAACTAAACCTATCAGCGCCCCGCAACAAGCTGCCAAGAAGTTTACCAGCCGGTCCTCCGAACGGTTGACCTTTTTCGTCACCGATTTCAGTAGGGGCGTCTCCAAGGATGTAGATTCCATTCTGTTCACCCAAGTCAGGCAGCATTTTTGGAGTGCAATTGTTGACCTTATCCAAAGGGCACGCACGGCAACCTAATCGGTTGAACGTTTCCTTGGATGATTTTCCAGCCTTGGCTGGAGCTGACCCACGTTTAATTGGAGCAGCTTTTTTCTGAGTAAAAAAGAAAGACATTTATTGCTGTTGCCTGTTGTGATGCTGTTCACAGATACGTTTTGCCCGTGCAAAAGTTTTCACAGGTTTTTCGTACTGAATTAGGTAGTGCGTCTTTCCGTCAAGGTCTTTGAATGAGGCCGTAAACTGTTCATCTTCAAGAATTACATAGGTGCCAATCGCTGTTCTAGCACCCCACAATTTTTGATCAGACAAAGTCAGTGGTGGCAGCAGCTCTTCAAAGACCATAACTACCCCATATTGCTTACGAGCAACAAAGCCCCAATATCGTCATTCTCAAGCATGATACAATTGTCATGGATAGCTATTTTCCCACAGTACCCCAAAGCCCGTTGGAGGTGGCCAGCGTTGATGCTGGCTTCCACGTCGGGATGACCCTTCAACAACATACTATCCTTGATTTCCCCCATGTGAGTTTCCGTGTGCAATGACAGCTTACCCTTGACTACAGAGGCCGTTGTCTTTTGACTTTCAGGGTCGGATAATACCCTTGCACGTGAAAGTGCCTCAACTAAGGCATCAGGCACATCTTGGACAGCAATTTTTGCCTTCACTGTCCTCTTTATCAGGTCATCAAAATCAATTGGTTCTTTTACTTCAAGAATGGTGCTGTAAACTGCCCACTCACCCATGCTGGCAAATATCCATTTATCATTGAATTGGATGCTGCCTTTGGTCATGCTCAGCACAGACCACAGTTTCAAAACGGCAGAGCAGAAGGGAGTCGGCATCAGAACACGGCTTTTGATGCCAGCCTTTAGTTGGACCCTTGTGATGGTGTCACCATTGCATGAGAACAGTTTGTCGCCGTTGAGGGTCACCCCTTGCAACGCAACCTGTGTCTCATCGCTGGATACTGTCTCAAGGCACATCGATAGGGCATTAGCAAAGCTCTCAGTAAAAGGCACTTTGAAATGCCAATCATCTTCAGGCACTTCAAAGATAAAGTCTTCCTCAGATTGAAACGGCAA
>Ga0068855_100003050_pt1 | contig 20519 bp, 23 predicted proteins | sample KBSCornC52_FD_66592 | JGI IMG/M metagenome (GOLD analysis project Ga0068855, IMG submission 66592) | Corn rhizosphere microbial communities from Kellogg Biological Station, Michigan, USA - KBS Corn C5-2 | ecosystem: Host-associated > Plants > Roots > Rhizosphere > Soil ...
AACGCCGCACTCCAAGAACGCAAGCGTCCCTGGCCCGCGCTTCCGAATTCGCAAAGCCCGCTAATCCGGCAACTGATCGAAGCGGAAGCTGCAGCAGCCGAAGTCGAGCACGTGATTCTCTTTCTTCAGACGCTCGCGGAATTCCTTCACGATGAAATACTCGCGCCGAGTACCTTCGGGGTGCATGTCCACGATGCCCGCTTGCTTGAGTACGCGCAGGTGTTTCGAGACGTTGTATTGCGAGAGACTGAGTTCGTCAGCAAGGTCATTGACTCCGTGCTCCTTGGGGAGCAGAGCTTTCACGATCCGCATGCGGGAACGATCAGAAAGGGCTTTGAGAATATCGACGCAGTCCGTCTTCGGCGGATCCGTTTTCGGCATGCGCGAAATGTGCATGAGGTCGCAAGTTTCCTCGACGAAAAAATGTCACCTATTTTTTGCAAACTGAATACTTATTCAGTCTAACTCTTTCGCAGGCGTTATCTCAGCGGCTAACTGAATTTTTGTTCAGTCCAGCCCTCGCCGGGAAACTCAGTTTTCCACTATCGCGGCCTAACTGAATTCTCATTCAGTTTCACCGATACCGTCGGCACCAAGACAGGTTGCGCCCCAAAAAAACATTCTCGAAAAGCATTTAATCAAATGATTCGAGAAGAAGAGGATTCAATAACTATGCGTATTTGTGCATATATGCATCTAGTCAACGACTCGACCGTTTCCGTCTGCGTCCCCCCTAAACCCCAAACCCTGCTCACCCACCCTCCCTTCCCGACCCAAAATCTATGAGCTCCGAATCCCCATCGCAGCCGTTCTCACGGCGCAGTTTTCTTCGCGGCGGCGCACTCAGCGCCGCTGCGGCCTCGGCCCTCGGTCTTCGCACCCCGGAAGCATTCGCCGGGCACGAGGGCGAGTATTCGAAGACGGCGGCGCCGCCGGCGGGATTCGATTTCACCAAGGGTTCCGGCCAGCTCCAGCCGGACAAGATCGTCGATAGCGCCTGCCAGTTCTGCAATTGCAACTGCCGGCTGAAGGTGCACGTCAAGGACGGGCGGATCATTGACGTACTCGGCGAGGAAGCTGACCCGGTGCAAGCCGGTGGCCTGTGCGTGAAGGCGGAAATGATGCCCCAGCTCGTCTACAACCGCTTCCGGCTGACGAAGCCGCTGAAGCGCGTGGGCGGCGAGAAGGGCTCGATGGATTCCAAATTCGAGCCGTGCTCGTGGGATGAAGCGCTCGAGATCATCGCGAAGAAATTCCTCGCCCTGCGCGGTGCGGGCGATGCGAAGGCGATCGCCAACAAGACCTCGGGCCGTCTGCAGCGCGGCACGGGCTCGATCATCAGCCGCTTCTTCACCCTGCTCGGCTCGCCGAACGACACCGAGGTGGGCCCCGTCTGCAACGATGCCGGCGGCGACGCGCTGGGCACGACCTTCGGTCTGGGCAATTTCACCAACGGCTACGGCAAGGACGAGAACACCGGGAAGGAAGACCTCGGCAGCGCCAAATTCTTCCTCTTCCTCGGCACGAACCAGGCGGAGACCCAGCCGGTGACGTTCGCCTACCTGCTACGGGAGCGGCTGAAGACGAAAGCGAAGCTCGTGGTCATCGATCCGCGCCTCACGCCGACTGGCGCGCAGGCGGACGAATGGATCGCGCCGAAGCCGCACACCGACCTCGCGCTGGTGCTGGCCTTTCTCCAGCACATCATCGCGCAGAAGCTCTACGATGCAAAGTTCGTCGCCCGGTGGGTGCTTGGCTTCGACCAACTGAAGAAACATCTGGCCGATCACGGCTACACGCCGGAATGGGCGGAGAAAATCACCGGCGTTCCGGCGGCCAGGATCAAGGCGATCGCGGAGGGTTATGCGAAGGCCAAACCCGCGGCGATCTTCTGCAACGCCGGCATCTCGCATCAGCTCGGTGCGTTCGATACCTATCGCGCGCTGACGTTTCTCGCGGCGATCACCGGTAACATCGGCATCCACGGCGGCGGCTGCAATTTCATGCATAACACGTGGCCAGGCGGGCTGAACCTGCCGCCCGTGACCGGCGAGACGCCGAAGAAGGAGGGCGAATTGCCGGTCGGCCCGGATTGGTTTGCGGAGTCGATCCTCCATTCGCGCCCGTATCAGCTCAAGGCGATCGTCACCGAGGGCAACCCGCTCATCGGCAGCGCAAATTCGAAGAAGGTGCAGGAAGCCTTCAAGAAGCTGGAGTTCTACGTCTTCACCGGGCTCTTCATGGAAGAGGCGGCGTATTACGCGGATGTGATTTTGCCGGTGGCCAGTGGCTTCGAGATGGATGGCGTCTACATGCGGCGCGATGATCGCGCGATCCGCTGGCAGCACGCCGCAGTGGCGCGCGTAGGCGAATCGAAGACGGATATCGAAATCTGGATCGATCTCGCCGCGGCCATGGCGAAGCTCGATACGAAGAATCAGCCGGAGTATTGGACCGGGAATCTGCGCGCCGACTGGAAGGACTTCGGGAAGCTCTGGGCGGAATTCGTGGCTCGCACGCCGGGCGTCGGCGGCATGACCCAGGCCCGCATGGACCAGCGCGCCGAACCGTTGCGCTGGCCCTGCCCCGACGAGAAGACGCCGGGCATCTCCACACTCTATCTCGATCATGCAGCTTGGTACCAGGCCGCCGAGGCGCTCGACCCGAAGAACAAGGGCAAGCGCTTCCTTACCGGCAGCGGCAAGGTGGAGATCTTCACCACAGAGCTCGACCAGAAGCTCGCCGGCGCGGGACATTCGGCATTACCGATCTTTTACACGCATCCCGAAGTCACGGGACAGAATCCGAGCATCGTCTACGAGGAGCAACTCGTCCCCAACCCCATCAATCCCGGCAGCGTCACGCCGAACGTAAAGCTCGGCGGCTTGAGCGACGGCAAAGTGCAGGAGCAATTCCCGCTCATGGGGATGTGCGGCCGGGCGAGCGTGGTGCACTTCGCCGGGGTCACGCAGTGGACCTACTTCGGCAAACAGATGAACGGCGTGCGTCTGGTGCAGATCCATCCGCGGACCGCGGAGAAATCCGGCGTCGCGCAGGGCGACAAGATCGTCATCGAGAGCCCGCGCGGCGCCATCACCGGCACAGCCACCCTCTGGGAAGGCATCCGCGAAGATACCATCTTCATCCCGAACAGCTTTGGCCCGGCCCAAGCCATGGGCGATGAATTCAGCCTCCCGCGCTACGAGACCGCCAACACACTCGTCGACGACCGCTATTTCGACAACCTCTCGGGCCAGCAAGCGTACAAGTGCTTCGCCGTGCGGGTCCGGAAGGCGTAATTCGACGCTCAGTGCGAATTGGTCACGTCCTCTTCATGCTCGACGACCAGTTCGAACGGATGATCGGCCACGAGGCGCCTGCTCATCGTGATCACCGGATCGCAGACGAAACCGAGCCGCTGATAGAAGGCGATGACGGACTGGTTGGAAGTCCGCACGCAGAGGTTGATCTTGGGGCAACCGCAATCGTGCAGGATGGCTTCGACATACTCAACGAGCGCCCGTCCGTAGCCATTGTGCTGATATTCCGGGGCCACCGCCAGATAGTTGATCGTCCCGCGATGCCCATCGTAACCCGCCATGACCGAGGCGACGATTTCCTCGCCCACGGTGCCAACCAGGAACAATTCAGGCGAAACCCACAATTTGCGTTCGATGTCGGCCCGGGGGTTGTTTTGCGGCACGATCAGCCCGCAACGCATCCAAAGCTGGATGACCGGCAGTTCATCGGCCGGATGAAACTGTCGGATCACCATGACTGCACTTCTATTAAAACTGGATTAAACATTGCGTTGCGAAAAGGCGCAGGCCGGGGTGGCTGGCCACTTCCGGTCCGGGCGAAGCGTGCATTACATGAACACGCGGCTTTCCGCAAAGCAGAACCCGCGCCGCGGCCAACCCTTTGACCTGTCGTCGTTTCTCTCTGGCGGTACCGCTTGGACAGCTCAGACGAGCTTGCACGTCAGCGAGGCATTTCTACAGTCGCCCGATGTTTCCGCGCTTCCTCGCTTGCCTTCTCATTACCGGTGTCGCGGCATCCTCCTGCGCGGCCGAGCCCGGGCAACCCATGGAGACGCAGGTCCTGCACAATGTCTTCAAGCTCGATGCGGAGCTCTACTCGGGAAATGCCCCGGAGGATGACGCGGGGTTTCGCGAACTGGCGAAGTTGGGGATCAAGACGATCGTCACCGTGGACGGCACGAAGCCGAACGTGGCGCTCGCGCATCGCTACGGCATGCGCTACGTGCATCTGCCTTTCGGTTACGATGGCCTGCCGCAGAAGCGCGGCGTGGAACTCGCCAAAGCGGTCCAAGTCGCGGAGGCGGAAGGGCCGGTCTACTTGCATTGCCACCATGGAAAGCACCGCGCCCCGACCGCCGCAGCGGTGGTCTGCGAGGCTCTGGATGGCTGGAGCAAGGAGAAGGCGATCGACTTTCTCCATCAAGCGGGAACGGCGCCGGATTACGCGGGATTGTACCGCGACGTGCAGGCGTTTCGGCCCCCGCCGGCGGCCGAACTGGCGGGGATGCGCGCCGATTTTCCGGAGGTCGCGAAGACGCCGCCAATGGTGGATACGATGGTGGCGATCGACCAGCATTGCGATGCGCTCAAGGCCGCGCAAAAGACGGGCTGGAGCCAGGTGCCGGGACATCCTGGCGAAGCCCCCGGGCAGACAGCGGTGCTGATGTGGGAGCTCTTCCGCGAACTGGCACGCGATCCGGAGACCAAGCAGCGCGGCGACGATTACCTGACGAAACTGGCTGCGGGCGAAAAGGCCGCCGATGTCTTACGTACTGTACTGGCGGATGCCAGCCAGGATGGCCCCGCACGCGACGCCGCCTTTCAACACATGACGGAGGCGTGCACCGTCTGCCATAAGGCGCACCGGAATGGAGCAGTAATCAGTAAGCATTGATCAGGATTCAGTCACGCCATCGAACAGCGGCACTGATCACTGATCACTTTTGACTGATTACTTTCCTCGCCCCTACGCCCGCTCGATCTCCACCACGGCCAGCGTGATATTATCCACGCCCCCAGCGTTCATCGCCCGTTGGAAGAGAGCATTCGCGGCGCGTTCGGCGCGGGATTCCTCGGAGAGGATCTCCATGATCTCCGGGCTGTGGAGCATGTCCGTCAGGCCATCGCTGCAAATGAGGAAGCGCGCCTTGTCTTCGACGTGAAGCTGATGAATATGCGTGTGAATCTCCATCACTTCCTCGCGGCCCCCGATGGCTTGGGTGAGGGCGTGCAGGAAACCGGGGCGCGGGCCGTCGTAGGGCTGGAGCAGTCCGACATCGATGAGATCCTCGGCCTCGGAATCGTCGCGGGTGATTTGCACCAGCCTGCTGCCTTCCTGCCGGTAAACGCGCGAATCGCCCACGTTGAAAGCGAAAAGCCCACGACCTCCGCAGCCGATGCCGGCCACCGTAGCGCCCATGGCGGCGAGTTCGCTCACCGTCTGGCCTCGTTCACAAAATTCCCGGTTCAGCTTGCGCAAGGTATCGGTCACGGAAACGGGCGTGACACGTGAGCATTGCGAGAGAGCTTCCACGACTTCCTTGCTCGCTTCGGCCCCACCGCGATGTCCGCCAATCCCATCGGACACGGCGACGATCCACGGCCCGGTGGAGATGTCGATTTTGGCGGGCGCCTCGGTGCTGCCGCCAAAAAATTTGCTTCCCGCCAGCAGCGAATCTTCATTTACCCGGCGCACGCGACCGGTGTGACAGATCCAGGCTCCCCGCGCCGTATACCGGCACGCAGCGTGTTCCTCGACCGGTGACTTCTTCGCACCGGAGAAACGCGTAGGGACAGGGGGGGCAGTAAGCTTCATGTGTTCTTTAGGGGGGTGGGCGGAGGCTTTCGACTTCGACACGCCGGTATAGTGGCCCGGTTCTGTCTCAACTTTCAAGTCTTCGTCTGCAAACGCACGAAAGAGAAAGGTCAGTGCCATAGGAGGGAGTGGCTTTTTGCCCACTTCGCAAGCGAAGGAAGAAGTGGTCGCACGGGAAATACGAAGGCGTTCAAATGGACACTCTCCTGGACTCGTGCATTGCGCCTTTATTCAAACAGCGATAGTTCAGAAAGCGATGGATCACGACCTGGCCAGCATTACCGAAAAAATCCTCGCCTCCTACCAGGCGGGCGCGGGCATGAACAATATCGACGGCTCGAACCTGCCCTCGAAGCGCGCCCTGGCCACGATCTGCGAAGACCTGCTCCAGCTCCTCTTTCCCGGGTTTCACGACCAGGAACCGATCCATTCCCGCGATCTGCGCCGGGTGACCAGCCACCGCATTTACTCCATCGCCGAGCGCTTGGGCGAGGAAGTGTGCAAGAGCCTGCGGTTGAGCGAACCGGAATGCCCGAAAGCGCGCGCCGAAGCGATGGTCGCCGATTTCCTGAACACGCTTCCCTTCGCGCGGCAGCAGTTGCAGACGGATATCGAGGCGGCCTATTCCGGCGATCCCGCGGCCTTGAGCTACGACGAGATCATCCTCTCCTACCCGTACCTGGAGGCCATCGCCATCCAGCGCTGCGCGCACTTGCTTTATTGCCATCAGCTTCCGCTCATTCCGCGCATGATGACGGAGTGGGCGCACTCGCGCACCGGCATCGACATTCATCCCGGCGCGCACATCAAGTCGCACTTCTTCATCGACCACGGCACCGGCGTGGTCATCGGCGAGACCTCGGTCATCGGCCATCATGTGAAGATGTATCAAGGCGTCTCGCTCGTCGCGCGCTCACTCTCCGGCGGCCAGGCGCTGAAAGGCAAGAAGCGGCATCCAACGGTGGAGGACCACGTCACCATCTACGCCGGCACCACGATCATCGGCGGCGACACGGTGATTGGCGAAGGCTCGACGATCGGCGCGAATGTCTTCCTCACCCACAGCGTCCCACCGCGCTCGCTGGTCTTTTACGAAGAGAACCAGCTCCGCATCTTCGACAAGGACAAGAAAGCGGCGGAGTTTGTTGGGGATTGGGTGATCTGATTCTCACTCCATTTTCATGGACGCGCTGGGCTTAATTTCGGCCGCCGCCATTGGCATCGTGTGCCTCGCCAGTCTCGGATACAGCCTGGGAGTCTGGTTGGGAATTCCGTTCTTGAAGCGATTTTCCGATCGGGCGGAAACGAGAAAGAGGAATGCCAAAAAGCGACATTCGATCCGCTTCGATGATGAGCGGGTCGATGTGGTGAACCTCCACATCGTGAACGCCCAACCGATCCACATCCAATGGTCGGCAATGGAACGCCTCACCGTTTTCAAACGCGATCTGTTCACTGTCGATTTGATCTGCCTGGTTATCGAGCTCAAGGACGGTCGTTGTTTCGAACTGGACGAGGACATGGATGGATGGAATCCGTTCATCGACGCAATCCCAGCGCACTTGCCCGGATGCAAAAAATTCCACGAATGGTTTCTTGAAGTGGCGGTGCCGGCCTTTGCGACCAACTCCACGGAGATTTTTCGGCGTGCGGCGATGGTGGAGTAGTGCAACTGCCCGCGTAAAACGGAGGAAACGCAAGCGTCGATGCGGTGACGTTCCAAATTTCCAATCAGCGTTTTCATTCGCGTTCATTGGCGTCCATTCGCGGTTTAAAAAATTCCTCGCGCCTGTGCTCATCGCGCATCGCACCGGAGTTGGAAAATTCCAAAGCGCAAGTCGTGTCAGAAAATTTTCCGTGAATTGTTCGGTTGCTTGCATCCGCGCTTGGTACGAATAAAGAAACCCGCCGCAAATTCTTGCATGATCTATCTCGATTACAACGCAACGACTCCGCTCGCACCCGAAGTGCTCGCGGAGATGCGTCCGTATCTCGAGCGGCATTTCGGCAATCCATCGAGCATTCATGCGGCGGGACGCGAAGCGCGTGCGGCGATCGATGATGCCCGCGATCGTCTGGCGCGTCTGCTCGGCGCGAAGCCGCACGAAATCATTTTCACCGGTGGCGGCACCGAGGCGGACAATCTCGCGGTGATCGGCCTGGCGCGAGCGCAAGCCTCGCGTGGCCGGCATGTGATCTCCTGCGCGACCGAGCATCACGCCGTGCTGCACGCCTGCGAGCATTTGCAAAAGAAGGAGGGCTTTCGCGTGACGTGGCTGCCGGTCGAGGACGGCGGCCGTGTGCGTCCGCAGGACGTGGCGGATGCGATCACGCCGGAGACGACGCTCGTGTCCATCATGACGGCGAACAACGAAACCGGCACCACGCAACCGACCCGCGAGATCAGCGCGATCTGCCGCGAGCGCGGAGTTATTTTTCACAGCGACGCGATTCAATCCTTCGGCAAGGAACCGCTCGACACCCGCGAGTTCGATGCGCTCTCGCTGGCCGCGCACAAATTTTATGGCCCGAAGGGCGCGGGCGCATTGTATTTGCGCGCGGGCTTGTCCATCGAACGACTGCAACACGGCGGTTCGCACGAGAACGAGCGACGGCCCGGCACGGAGAATACGGCGGCGATCGTCGGCATGGCGCGCGCGGCGGAACTCGCGATCTCGACGGTGGAGAGCGAACGGCCGCGGCAGGCGGCATTGCGCGATCAGCTTTGGAACGGCATTCGCGAGGCTTTCCCCGCAGCGGTGCGTAACGGTGATCCCGCGCACAGCCTCCCCAATACTTTGAATGTGAGCTTTCCCGGTCTCGATGGCGAAGGGCTGCTCATCAATCTCGATCTCGCGGGCATCTGCGCCTCGAGCGGCTCGGCATGCATGGTCGGCTCGATCCGGCTTTCGCATGTGCTGCTCTCCATGGGCGTGGAACCGGAACTCGCCCGCTCGACCGTTCGCTTTTCCATGGGCAAGGAAACCACCACAACTGAAATCACTACTACGATCGCCCGCCTGCCAGCGATCTTCTCCCGCCTGCAAACCGCAACAGCATGAGTCTTGGACGACAATTCGACTATCTCACCCGTTTAATATCGACCCGGCACAAGAAGCCTCTCCCCCTAGAAAAACAACCTGAGCTACCAGCGACACCGAACCGTGATGCCGCGATGGAAGCCAAAGCCCGTGAATTATTACGGGAAGTAAATTGCCCGGCGCTCTCGCAGCGGGTGATCGTGCGCTGGAATCCGCGCATGCGCAGCACCGCGGGCACCGCACTGGTGTCGAAGTCTTTGATCACGCTCAATCCGCGCCTCCGGGAATTTGGTGAAGTCGAAGTGGACCGCACGCTGCGGCACGAACTCGCCCATCTGCTCGCGCATCACCGCGCGGGACGCCGGCACATCGATCCGCACGGTCCCGAGTGGCAGCAGGCCTGCCGCGATCTCGGCCTGCACGATGAGAAGCGCTGCCATACGCTCGCCCTGCCCCGCCGGGAATTGGCCGCCCGGCATTTCTATCGCTGCCCGGCATGCACCCAGGAGGTCAAGCGCGTGCGGCCTTTCGGTCGCAAGACAGCGTGCCTCGATTGCTGCCGCCGGCACAATCGCGGGCAATACGACGAGCGGTTCCGCTTTTCGAAAATTCCCGGGCCGGGGAAATAGTTTGGAGGGCACCGCGCCGTCGGTGCCGGGAATACCCTCATCAAAGCAAAACCGGGCGGCGTGTCCTGCGACACACCGCCCGGTTGCCAAATCCGATGCGTAAACTGGTGAGGTCGTTGCTTACTTCGAACCACCCGTTCCGTTGCCATTGCCGGCGCCACGGCCAGCGCGACGCTTCTCCATCATCTCCTGGAACTTCGCTTTCTGGTCGGGGGTCAGCACGGCGACGATCTCTTCCATCTGGTTTTTGATCAGTTCGCGAAATTTGGTTTTGTCGTCGTCCGTCAGGTTCTCGCGGCCTTTGGCCATCAGTTCCTTCATCTGCGGGGCGTCCTTTTCATAGATCGCCTTGATCTTGTCCTGCTGCTCCTGCGAGAGGCCCAGCTCTTCGGTCAGGCGCTTCAGGCGCTCCTCGGGAGTCATGCGGGCGCCACCTCGGCCGGGAGTGGCATTGGGCGCCTTGGAGGCATCGGCGGGCGCTTTGTCGCCGCCCGGAGGCTTGGGTGGAACGGCGGCATCATCCGCCCGGAGGAGGGACGGCCCCGCGCAGAGGCCGGCCACGGCAAGAGAGAGAACAGCGAGTTGCTTTTTCATTGTGGCACAGGAACCCCTGCCCCCACGCGGAGTTGCGCGTTGTTTAAAGAAACCCACCGGGCAAATCCGCGATTTCACGAGGTCTCCCGCCCAAAAAGAAAAAGGACACGGCTTGCGACCGTGTCCTTTTCTTCAAGAATTTGACTATTGCGATGATTACTTCGCGGTTTTCTCCTCGATGTATTTCACCACGTCACCGACCGTCTGGAGCTTTTCTGCGTCCTCGTCCGGCACTTCCACGGAGAATTCCTCCTCGAACGCCATGACCAGCTCGACAGTGTCCAGGGAATCGGCGCCGAGATCTTCGATGAAAGACGCGCTCGGGGTGACTTGTTCAGGATTCACGCCGAGTTGTTCGACAATGATGTCCTTCACTTTTTCTTCGATCGTTTTGTCTGCCATAAAAGGGGTAGTGCTTGCGGTTGGTTGGGTTGTATTCGGGGCATGCTTTAAGGACGGCTCAGAGGATTGGCAACAACTAATTCCGACTTTTTTCCGACGTAATTCAATCGTCAAAAATCAACGCTGGCGTCTATACGCTGGCACCGTTAAGTAACGACCACATGAGCGATTCGCCACTGGAACTCGATTTAAAATTTTTACCGGACTGGGTCAAAGAAACCCCAGCGACCAATCGCTATGCCGATTATCAAGGCGAAGCGGAAGGCCGCGGACCACGCTCGCGCGACGACCGCGGCCCTCGCGGACCACGCCCGGGAGGGCGTGGCCCCGGTGGTCCGCGACGGGACGACGACCGCCGAGGCCCGCGTGGCGACCGCCCCGGCGGTGGCCGCGGACCGCGTCCCGGTGGCCCCGGTGGAGATCGGCCGCGCGGTGACCGTTCCGATCGGCGCCCCGGTGGCAAACCCCAAGGCTACGGATCGCGCGACGACGCCCGCCCGCCCCGCGAAGCTCCGCGGCCGGCCCCGGCCCAGTTGAAGATCGAATTCATTCCGGAGCCCAATGCCGGCGTCGGCATCGCCAAGCAGATCAAGGCCAGCGGCCGAGCCTACGCCGTCTTCAGCACCAGCAAGCTCTTCCTCGAACGCCCCGAGCGCCATCGCGTGCGAGTGACCTCCTCCGACCCGGCGGTTTCGCTTTTCCAGGTCGGCGACGGGCCCATCTCCTTCGACCGCGCCTCGGTGGAGCGCAATGCCTTCTTCGGCGCCAAAGCCGAGTATTACACCGAAGAAACGGTGCAGGGCGAACCCATCAAGGGCAATTTCTCCAATGTCGCCCGCGTCCGCACGACCGGCGCTTTGCTCGGGCCGACGAACTACCACGGTTATCAACCCGCGCTGCGCAAGCTCTATGAAGAGCGCTTCAGCCGGCGCATGTCGTTCCCCGAATTCCAGCAGTACGAGATCGAGATCGTGAGCGATGAACAGGCGGTCGCCGATTGGAAGGAACAGGCGCGCACCAGCACCACCTACACGACGACCAAGGAAGCGGAGCCGGTCGTTTTCAAGACGGCCTTCGATGCGGAGCAGCATTTCCGCAAGCAGTACCTCCCGCAGATCGTGAAGGGCGGGCAGACGCTGGAGTGCAACGGACAGGCCAGCCGCTCACCCGCGGACCGCTTTGTCGCCGGCGCCGTGCGCGCTGCGTGGGAAAAGGAAAGCCACTTCCCGCAGCAGATCGTCAATGGATTGCGCCCCTACTTCATGGAAGCCGGGCTGCACTTCTTCAAGCACCGCAAGCGCGTGCTCTACGTCTCTTCCACGAAGCCGGTGCGACACCCGATCGGGCAGGTTTTCTCCGATGGCATCTCTTCGATTTTGAAGACCGTCGAAACCACGCCGCGTCTCAAGCGGCCCGATCTGGCGGTGAAGATTCTCGGCGATCAGCACGAAGCCCCGGAAGCAGCGGCGCGGAAGGAACAACTGGCCAGCGATCTGCACTACTTGATTCATTCCGGCCACGTCATCGAATTCTCGAATGGCATGCTGGAACTACCGCTGGCGCCGCAAGATAAAAACGCGCATGCCCCGGCGGGGACAGCCAAACCGGCCGCCAGCGAAAGCGCTGCGAGCGGTGAGGATGAGTCTTCCGTCACCGAAGCCGGTGAACCGGAGCTCGATGTGGCCGCTGAAGCGGAACCGGAACCCTCGTCCGAGGCCCATTCCGATGCTTCCTCCGAAGTCCACGCGGCTGTCCCGGCGGAATCCGTTCCGTCGGAGTCCGCCTCTCCCGAGACGATCGAAGCGCCATCCGCACCAATCGAGACCAGCGAACCGCCGCCGGAATCCATGTCGACGGTGCAGAATCCGGCGCCCGCGCCGGAGCACGTCGCGGAGTCCAGCGCCACGCTGTAGGCCTTCGCCAGGAAATCACGGTGATGGGCAGGTAAACCTCGCCCATCACCGGCTGTTACCGGTCCATTTACAACTTCTTGTGCTTGTGGGCGGGTGTCGCCGCCGGCATGATGCCGGTTTTAGGATCCGGCGTCGCGGCGGGAGCCGTATTGCCGGCCGTGATCGTCACCGATTTCCGCAACTGCTCGAAATTCGGGAAGAACGCCTCGATCGTGTAGGTCTGGCCCACCACCATGTCACGAGTCTGGATCGTGGCCTTGTATTCCAGCCGTTCCTGGGGATTGATCGTCACCACGGTCGGCTCATTGTTGAAAGCCTGGTCTTCCGACCACTGCTCGATCGTCTTGCCGTCCTTCGATTTCACCAGCACTTCGATCCGCTGCGAGGTGGGGAATTCGAGCTGCCGGATTTTTCTCCCTTCATTTGCCAATGTCACGGTCACTTTGACCTGCTTGGTCTCGGGCAGGATGACATTGGCCGGGTCAGCCACCACGCCCATATCCAGTCCCATGAACCCCGTTGCGCTCGTATTCGGCAACTGATCCTGCGCCATGCCAAAGGTTTTCATCCAGCGTTTCAGGATGCTCGGCTTCGGGGTCGGCGTGGGCGTGACAGCCGGGCGATTATCCGCAGCCAGGAGGGCCAAAGGCAAAGCCGAGGATAGAAGAAAGATCGAGACGCGGAATTTCATCGCCCTCCTTTAGCTGGACGCTGCATGGTTGGCAAATGGCTTCCCTTGCCCCCACACTTTCCTCATCGATGAAAATGAAGAGCTCTCTCCTCTGCGTCTTGCTCGGTCTCTTCGCCTTGGGCATGGGCAGCAAGCCTCCCGTGGCCATTCGCTTTTACGTCGAGGGCAATCGTCAGGACACCGAGACTTTTTCCAGTCCGGTTCATCTGGAGAATCCGCCACGCGACGCCTTCATCGAAAAGATTCCAGTCATCAACGAGCGCATGATTCGCGCGATCTATCCCTTCCAGGCCCCCAACGGCACCTGGGGCTGCTCGTTCAAGCTCCATGAAGACGGCAGGATCAGTCTCGACGCGTTCAGCGGCTCCCGCCGAGGCAGCTCCGTGGTCGCGATGCTCAGCACGAAGAAGCATACGCGCAAGGTCATCGACATGGTCATCGACAAGCAAATCAGCGATGGCGTCATCACCATTCCCTACGGGCTGACCGAACTCGAGGTCGCTGTCCTCACCAAAGAGTTTCCCGTGCTCGGCCAGAGCAAGAACAAGAAGAAGAAAAAGGAAAAGGAGACGCCTTCCGAAGAACATCCGGCTTCTCCCGAATCTTAAGCTCAAACGCCTTCTCCTGAGCGAGCAGAGGCGATCCGCCGGGGTTGATCGCGATCGCCGCATTCCGCAGTATCCAGCACTCGATTCGTGTCCGAATATCTTCCTCTCCTTGGCGCCGTCGCCCCGGTCTTCATCATCATTGCGGCGGGCTGGATCATTCGGCGCATCGGGTGGCTGAACGAACGCGCAGATGCGACGCTGCTGCGGGTCATCGTCAACCTCCTCTACCCCTGCCTCATCATCGACACGGTCCTGGGCAATCCCGCGCTGGAGAAAGCCGGCAACGTGCTCCTCGCGCCCGTCGTCGGTTTTGGCACCGTGGTTCTCGGTTACGCCATTTGCTGGTTTGCCGCGCCGCTCTTCGAGGCCCGTGAGCCCCGCGCACGCCGGACCTTTGCATTCACCACGGGGATCTACAACTACGGCTATCTCGCGCTGCCCATCGCCCAGACACGTTTCGGCAAGGACACCAGCGCGGTGCTCTTCATCCACAATGTCGGCGTGGAGATCGCCCTCTGGACCATCGGGATCATGGTCATCTCCGGCGTGGTCCATCGCGGCGGCTGGCGCCACGTCATCAACGGGCCCTTCATCGCCATCCTCGGCGCGGGCGCCCTCCATTTTGCCGGCGCGCGCTGGTGGATGCCGTCGGTGGTGATGGACGCCGTTCACCGGCTCGGCGCGACTGCGATTCCGCTGGGAGTGCTCCTCACCGGGGCGACGTTTGCCGACCACATGCGCAATCTCTCCGCCGGCGGTCGCGTCATGACCAGTGTCGGCGCCTGTGCGCTACGCCTGGGTCTTCTGCCGGTGCTCATGCTCGCGCTCGCCATCTGGCTGCCTTGCCCCATCGAGTTGCGCCGCGTCATCGTCATTCAAGCCGCCATGCCTTGCGCGATGATTCCCGTCATTCTCGCCAAGCACTACAACGGCGATCCATCGCTGGCCATGCGCTCGGTGCTCTTCACGTCCGTCCTTGGTCTGCTCACCATTCCCTTCTGGCTGCAACTCGGTCTGCGCTGGATCGGGTCAATTTGAGATTTCGCGCGTTAGCACTTGAAGCGGGAGCGTGGGGCAGAGAATCTGTTTTGGTCCGCAGGACGGCAACGATTGCCCGACGCAAAGCGTGACAGTTTTCCAACCAATTAAATCGTACCATCATTATGGCAGTCATTTCACGAGGGCTTGAAGGGATCGTCGCTGCGGAAACTCGCATCGGAGACGTGCGCGGGGACGTTGGCCAACTCATTTACTGCGGCTACGACATCAATGAGCTTGCCGGCAAGGTCAGTTACGAAGAAATCGTTCACCTCCTCTGGCACAATCGGCTGCCGAATCAAAAGGAACTCGACGCCCTGACCACCGCCCTGCGCGCCGAACGCGAATTGCCCAAGGGCGTGATCGACTGGATCACCAGCACCCCGAAGACCGCCGCGCCCATCGACATCATGCGCACCGCGGTGAGCATGCTCGGGTGCTACCCCACGGTCCGCCACGATCTCGACATGCCGGAGAGCCATGCCATCGCCATCAAGCTCGTGGCGCAGATCGGCATCATCGCCGCCTATTTCCATCGTTACCGGACCGGCCAGGATCTTCCGCCGATTCGCAAGGACCTCGGCGAAGCCGCGCACTTCCTCTGGCTCATGACCGGCAAGGAACCGGGCGCCGAAGCGATCCAAACGCTCGACGTTGCTTATGTGCTGCACGCCGAGCACGGTTTCAACGCCAGCACTTTCACCGGTCGCGTCGTCGCCTCGACGCTCAGCGACATGTATTCCGCGATCAGCGCCGCGATCGGCGCGCTCAAGGGCCCGCTGCACGGCGGCGCCAATGAAGGCGTCATCCACATGCTCCAGGAAATCGGTTCGCTCGACAAGGTCGACGCGTGGATCGAGGAAGCGCTGGCGCAGAAGAAGAAGATCATGGGCATCGGCCACCGCGTCTACAAGGTGCTCGACCCACGCGCCCCGCACCTCAAGGCCATGGCCATCAAGCTCAGCGAAGAGCTGGGCGATGCGAAATGGATCCAGATGAGCGAGCGCATCGCGACGATCATGAAGGAACGCAAGGGCCTCAATGCCAATGTCGATTTCTATTCGGCCACGGTCTATTACTCGTTGGGCGTTCCGACCGATCTCTTCACCCCGATCTTCGCCATCTCCCGCATGAGCGGCTGGACGGCACACGTCCTCGAGCAGTACGGCGACAACCGCCTCTTCCGCCCGCTGAGCGAATACAACGGCGCTCCGGTCGGCAAGAAGGTCGTCCCGATTGCCGAACGCTAAGACGCCTGTTTCGGTTTGGCCCGCATGACACAGATTGACGCGAATGCCGTGGCCGTGATTCGTGTCATCTGCGTGATTCGCGGGCCCTTTTTTCCAGGCTTCCAGACGGTAACTCCAGAATGAATCTCCCCCCGATCGGCTTTGCCGTCATCGGCACCGGCATGATTGCCGAGGTGCATGCGCAGGCCATCAAGGAAACGCCGGAAGCGCGGCTCGTCGCCGTGTGGACCCGTTCGGTCGAAAACCGAAATGCGTTCGCCGCGAAGTTTGGTTGCCGCCCGGCGGAGAGCCTCGAGGCGTTGATTGCCGATCCGGAAATCCGCGCCGTGACGATTGCCACGCCGAGTGGCGCGCATGCCGACGTCGCCGTGCCCTTCCTCGAAGCGGGCAAAGCGGTGCTCTGCGAAAAGCCGCTGGAGGTTTCGCTCGAGGCTGTGGATCGCATCGTCGCTGCCGCCGGGCGCGGGGGCGGGACGCTCGCCGGGGTCTTCCAGATGCGTCTGCAGCGCGCTGCGCAAACGGTGAAGCAGGCCGTGGAAACGGGACGCTTTGGTCAGCTCGTTTCGTGCAGTGCTTACATCAAATGGTGGCGCTCGGACGAATATTACTCGTCCTCCTCCTGGAAGGGCTCCTATCAGCTCGATGGCGGCGGCGCGCTCATCAACCAAGGCATTCACGCGGTGGATTTGTTGCAGTGGATTGCCGGGTTACCGGAGGAAGTCAGCGCCTTCGCCGCCAAGCTCTCCCACAAGATGATCGAAGCCGAGGACACCGTCGCAGCCACGCTGCGCTACGCTCACGGCGGACTCGGCGTAATCGAAGCGGCAACCTCAGCCTGGCCGGGCGATGACGTCCGGATCGAGATCGTTGGCGACCGTGGCGCGGCGACACTGATCAATGATCGTCTCGTCCGCTGGGTCTTCGCCGATCCTCAACCCGAGGACGAAGCCATCCGCACCGAGCTTTCCCAAGGCACGCTCAAGGTCGGCAGCGGCGATCCGCGCGGGATGAGTTGGGATGGCCACCGTGTCCTCGTCGGCGACCTGAGCCGCGCCCTTCTCGAAGGCCGGCCGCCGATGATTCCAGGCGTCGAAGCGAGACGAGCCGTCCAGCTGGTATTGGCGATTTACGAGTCGGCAAGGACGGGTCGGACCGTGCGGCTGTAAGCTTGCGCAGTCTTAAGCTCGCTTGCTGTCCGAACACGCGTTGCAGTGGCCGCGCCGAAGGCGCCCCAAAAGACATTCGTCATTCTGAGGAACGAAGAACCTCTGATCTCTTCCGCCTCACCCGCGTTGAAAGCAGAGTAGATCTAAAAATACTCCCAGGCTTCGCTGAGATCATCCCAGCGCGGGTTCTGCTGGCAAATCATCGCGTCCTTCTTCGCACGCGTCAGTCCCTTGATGTGCTTCTCACAAGCAATCGCTTCCAAGGCCGTTGGGAAACGCTCGTACCACACCAATCGGTACACGCTGTAGCGCGCGGTAAATGACTTCGGGCTCGTCCGGTTCTTATGCTCCCACATGCGGCGCTGCAGATCATTGGTCACGCCGCAGTCCAGCACCGTGCCAGTTTTGTTCGTAGCCATGTAAACCCAAAAATCCTCGCGCATGAAGAAGAGATCAGAGGTTCTTCGTTCCTCAGAATGACGAGTGTTTTTGGGGCGCCTTCGGCGCATTCTACTGAGATGCGGATACTGAAATCAGCGTTCCGCATTACAGCAGAGATTAAACCTGGCCCTTACAAAGCCGCCGAGATCTTTACGATCTCCGCAAAGTCGCGGGCGACCAGACTGGCGCCACCGACGAGCGCGCCGTCGATGTCCGGCTGGCCCATGAGTGCGCCGGTATTGCCGGGCTTCACGCTGCCGCCGTACTGGATGCGCACTTTCTCCGCCGTCGCCGGATCGGAAATCTCCGCCAGCACCTTGCGAATATAGGCATGCGCTTCCTGCGCCTGCTCGGGAGTCGCGGTGCGGCCAGTGCCGATGGCCCAGACGGGCTCATAGGCGAGGACGACATCGGCGAGATCCTTCGCCGGAATACCGGCGAGGCTGCCCGTCAACTGCGTGTGAAGGACCTGCTCGACCTGGCCGGCGTCGCGTTCCGCGAGCGTCTCGCCGATGCAAACGATCGGCGTCAGCGTCGCCGCGATCGCGGCCTTGGTCTTCTTGTTCACGATCTCGTCGGTTTCCCCGAAGAGCGTGCGGCGCTCGCTATGGCCGAGCACGACATAGCGCGCGAACAACTCGCGAATCATCCCCGCACTGATCTCGCCGGTGAAGGCGCCGTTCTTTTCCCAATGCATGTTCTGCGCACCGGACTTCACGTGCTGGACCTTGCTCAGTCTCTCGGAGACATAAGCGAGCGCGGTGAAAGGTGGGACGATGACGATGTCGATCCGCTTTTCGTCGGCGACGTCGAGGAGGAAGCTGTCCAGATAAGACGCCGCGTCGGCGATCGTCTGGTTCATCTTCCAGTTGGCAGCAATGATTTTCTTACGCATGGCAATAGAGCGTTATTTGTCGTTCAGCGCAGCCACGCCGGGCAGGGCTTTGCCTTCGAGCAACTCGAGCGAGGCGCCGCCACCGGTCGAAGCGTGGGTGACTTTGTCGATGATCCCGCACTTCTTCGCCGCGGTCGCAGTGTCGCCACCGCCGACCACGGTGATCGCGCCATTCGCCGTCGCCGCCGCGATGGCCTCGGCCATGGCCTTGGTGCCACCCATGAACGGCTCAAATTCAAATACCCCGGGAGGCCCGTTCCAGATGATCGTCTTCGCCCGCGCGATCACCTCGGAGAACGCCTGACGGGTCGCTGGACCGGCATCCATGCCTTCCCAGCCCGCGGGAATGCTTTCCTTGTCCGTCACCGTCTTCGTGTTGGCATCGGGACCGAACTTGTCTCCGCAAATGAAATCCGTGGGCAGATGAATCTTCACTCCCTTGGCCGCGGCCTTGTCGAAAAGTTCCTTGGCGATCTCCGCGCCCTTCGAGTCGAAGAGGCTGTTCCCGATCTCCATGCCTTCGAGCACTTTCTTGAAAGTATAGGCCATGCCACCGCCGATGATGATCTCGTTGGCCCGGTCGAGGAGGTTGTTGATCAGCGGGATCTTGTCCGCGATCTTCGCGCCGCCGAGGATGGCGAGCAGCGGGCGCTGCGGGTTATCGAGCACCGCGGCGAAAGCCTCGAGCTCCTTCTGCATGAGGAAGCCGGCCGCCTTGATCGGCAGATCGACGCCCACTACCGAGGAGTGCGCGCGGTGCGCCGTGCCGAAAGCGTCATTCACATAGATATCGCCGAGCTTCGAGAGGCTGGCGCGGAAGGCCGCGACCTTCGCCGGATCGGCCGTCTCCTTCGTCCCGTCCTCACGCTTTACCTTGCCTTCTTCCTCGATGTGGAAGCGCAGGTTTTCGAGCAGGATCACTTCACCCGGCTGGAGCGCCGCGGCGGCCGCTTCCACCTCCGCACCGACACAGTCGGGCAGGAATTTCACCGGCTTGCCGAGCAGTTCAGCGAGCTTTTCCGCCACCGGCTTGAGCGAAAGCTTTTCCACGCGCTGGCCATCCGGGCGGCCGAGGTGACTGGCGAGGACAACGGAACCACCCTTATCGAGAATGTACTGAATGGTCGGCAGCGCCGCGGCGATGCGGGCCGTGTTGGTGATTTCGCCCGTCTTTTTGTCCTGCGGGACATTGAAATCGACGCGCACGAAGACGCGTTTGCCAGCTAGATCGAGATCGCGAACGGAGAGTTTGGCCATAAAAAGTGAGGGGCGAAATGAAGCGCCCTACGGTCCGAAAAGACAAGCACTTTACGGGTCAAGACTGCGGCAACTCTCCTTCTTTCCAAGGCGCCTTCAAAACGTCCTCAATCAAGTGCTGATAATATCCCAGCGGCAGGACCACGTGATGAATAACCCCATCCCCATCATGCTCTTTCCAAAGGAAAAGGTCCGAATCATCCTTTTCGACAAGGAAACAAACCACACCGTCGAAGCTGTCTGAATCCAGCACGCTAAATCGATGAGGCGCCGGAATTTGGCCATACCGTTCCGGGAAATCCTCCCAATTCTCTGGAACTCCCCAAACATTTGCATTTAGGACACTCCAAAGGCGCTCCATGTCATTTGTGTTCACCGGAATTGCCCGATGGCCAACGTAATTCAACGATCTGTTCAAACGGCTCTCCGCTATATCCAGCACCACAATCTCGTCCGCGTAGCCAATTCGCTGACCAGCCGCATAGGCGAAACAGCGCCCGTAGAAATACTTTCCGTTTTGGAAGGTCGGCTCAATCTCGATCGCAAGGATCTTTTGGTCTCCAAAAATCATAGTGACATTCCCCGTCGTGAGTGGGTTCGCTGGCCGGTCGAAGCGCTTCGAAACTCCCTAGCAGACGGCTGGCCAAAAGAAAACGCCCGTCACCGGACAGGCCGATGACGGGCGCGTGGAAAGCTGCTCCTGGCGAGCAAGCCGGGTTACTTGCCGGCGATGTACTT
>Ga0068855_100003054_pt1 | contig 20504 bp, 25 predicted proteins | sample KBSCornC52_FD_66592 | JGI IMG/M metagenome (GOLD analysis project Ga0068855, IMG submission 66592) | Corn rhizosphere microbial communities from Kellogg Biological Station, Michigan, USA - KBS Corn C5-2 | ecosystem: Host-associated > Plants > Roots > Rhizosphere > Soil ...
CTGATCCAGGGCTATGGCATCGCCAAAACGGGCGAGCTGACCGACCAGGAACTGGCGCACACCATCTTCCCGCATCCGACATTGTCGGAAATGATGCACGAAGCGGTGCTGGCGGCGGACGGAGCGGCACTGCACATCTGATTTTTGATGGTCGCGCGGCCGAACGCAAAACCGCTGCGCGCTTTCAGCGCTCCGCACTTTTGCTGGCCGGCGCTCCATATCTGATTTTTGAAGTGCGATCCTTGACGCGTCTTCCGTTGGTCTTTATATAGCCAATAGGTAATATAGCCGATACGGAATACATGAAGCCCAGTCTTGACCGCGTGTTTTCCGCGCTGGCCGATCCCACGCGGCGCAGGATTGTCGCGAGACTGGCGCGGGGAGAAGCCACGGTCATGGAGCTGGCGGCGCCCTTCAAAATGACCCAGCCTTCCGTGTCCAAGCACATCAAGGTCCTGGAACGGGCAGGGCTGGTGTCGCGAAGCCGCCAGGCGCAGACCCGCCCTTGCCGCTTGGAGCCCGCTGCTCTGCGCGCGGCGATGGAATGGACGGGCAGCTACCGGACGCTGTGGGAAGACAGCTTCGACCGGCTGGGCGATTTTCTGGACGCTAATTCGCAAACGAAAAAGAAGGACGGTGGAAATGACCGGTAGCAAAGATTTCCGGGTATTCGAGGTCACGCGCCAATTGCGGCATCCGCGCGGTACGGTGTGGAAGGCCTGGAGCCAGCGCGATCAGATCGAAAAATGGTGGGGCCCGAAGGGATGCGCGGTCCGGGCCTTGCGCTTCGAATTCCGGCCGGGTGGCTTTTTTCATTATTCCATGGATGCGGCCGTCGCGCCCACCATGTGGGGCCGGTTCAATTTTCTGGAAATCTCCGCACCAGATCGCATCGTCTGGCTCAATTCCTTCGCCAACCGGGATTGCGGCATGGCGCGGGCCCCGTTCAGCGACAAGTGCCCGCTGGAAATTCTCAACATCGTCACCTTTTCCGAAACAGCGGAAGGCACAACTCAAGCCTTGCGCGCCGAACCTTTCGGCGCCACCGAAGAGGAAATGCAATTCTTTGAAGATCTCTGCTCGTCCGGCAGCCTGGCGCAGGGCTTTGGCGGCACCTTCGACCAGCTGTCCGCGCATTTGAACGGGGCCTGACGCTCAGTTCAGCAGGCGCCGCACATCGTCCGCCATCGCCGCAGGATCGGTGGTGTCGGTGGTGACCAGCCGGATGCGGCCGGAAGTATCGAAGAAGAACACCGCGTTGGAATGCATCACGGTGTAGGGCTCTTTGGCATCGACCGAATAGGCAACGCGATAGCGCCGCGCCAGATCGGCCAGCTGATTGTCCGTGCCGCGCAGGCCTTCGATCTGGGGTGAGAAAGCCTTGGCATATTGGTCGAGCAGCTCGGCGCTGTCGCGATGGGGATCGACCGTGACGAACAGCACCTGCACATTCTTGCTGTCCAGCCGTTCCAGCATGGCGGTGAGATTGGCCAGGGTGGCGGGACAGACGTCCGGGCAGTTGGTATAGCCGAAATAAAGCGCCACCGCCTTGCCGCGATAGGTCTCGCCGCTGACCGCAGCGCCGTCGCTGGCGCGGGTCATGTGCAGGTCCAGTCGCGGCATGGCGCCGGAAATATCGGTCATGTGAAAGCCCGAACGGCCGCATGCCGCGAGCATCAGGGCCAGGAAAAGGGCGGCAAATCGCATGGCCGCGTCCTTATCACGCTTTGGCGGGGGCACGAACCGCGCGTAAGGTCGCTGCCTCTTTGTTTTGTCGCGGTTCCGGACGGAGTTGCCTAGCGTCCGCGCCGCGGCAACCGCTGCCCACTTTTCCTGGAACCGCTCCATGACGCGGACGTCATCCTGGGCCTGGTATGGCCTTCTGTTGCTGGCCGGGGCGGCACTGTCCGTCACCGGGCAATTGTTTCCCGCGCATCTACCGGTTTTCCTGCCCTGGGAATTCCATTGGGTGGAATTCCTGGCGACGTTTTTGACACTGGCTTGGTATGGCCATGGGATTCAGCTCCTGCCCAAGGCCGAGCGGCCGGCCCCCTGGCGCATCGCCTGTTTTGTCCTGGGTGTTCTGTCTTTCTACATCGTGCTTCAGACCCGCATCGACTATTACGCCCAGCATCTGTTCTTTGCCCATCGCTGGGCGCATTTCGTGCTCCATCATGCCGGGGCATTCCTGATCGCGATGGGAATGGGCGGGCCGGCGCTTTATGCCGGGATGCCGGGATTCCTCCGCCCGCTGGTAACCGCGCGCGCCCTCAAGGCCGTGGTGGATGTGCTTCAGCATCCTGCCATCGCGCCGGTGCTCTTTGTCGGTCTGCTCTATTTCTGGCTGATCCCTGCAATTCACACTCGGGTGATGCTGGACGAAAATCTCTACATGCTGATGAACTGGACCATGGCGATCAACGGCGTGATGTTCTGGTCGCTGGTGCTGGATTCCCGGCCCAAACCGCCCGCGCGCCTCTCCCATCTGATGCGAGCGCTGATGATCATTCTGATCGAACTGCCGCAGATGGTGCTGGGCGCGATCCTGTCGCTGTCGATGACGGACTTCTATCCCGTCTACAATATCTGCGGCCGCGTGGTGGACATGACCCCGCTCAATGACCAGCATTATGGCGGACTGATCATCTGGCTGCCCGGCACCTTGACCAGCTTCGCGGCCATGATCGTGGTCCTGGTGACCATGCGCTTGAACGAGGAGAAGGCTGAGCGCGCGACCGCCTGACCCGGATCAGGAGTTTTGCACCTCGGCGAAACTCACATGGCAGCTGCCGCCATGTTTCTTCAGATAGCGCTGATGATAGTCCTCGGCGCGCCAGAAAGCGGGTGCGGGCTCGATCTGGGTGACGATCGGGCTCTTGTAGCGGCCAGACGCCTTGGCCGCCTCCAGCCGGTCGGCGGCGATGCGGGCTTGTTCGGGGCCATGAGTGAAGATCACCGACCGATACTGGGTGCCGAAATCCGGTCCCTGGCGATTGAGCTGGGTGGGGTTGTGCATCTTGAAGAACAGATCGACCAGCGCGGCGTAGGAGACCTTTTCGGGGTCGAACGTCACTTCCACCACTTCGGCGTGATAGGTGCCGCCGGCACAGACCTGCTTGTAGGTGGGATTCTGGGTGGTGCCGCCGGCATAGCCGCTCACCGCTTCGATCACGCCGGGGACCTGGAGGAAGAAATCTTCCACGCCCCAGAAGCAGCCCGCGCCGAACAATGCCTTTTCCATCTGTCTCTCCTGCCGGATTTTCCACCCGCCTGAAATGCGGGCGGGGACTGCAGTGAGATAGGTATAAGACCGGCGCTTTTCGAGTTATAGCCGGGGGCATGAAGATCGTCGTGATTGGGGCCGGCGTGGCCGGTCTGGCCATCGGCTGGCGGCTGGCGGAAGCTGGACAAGAGGTGACCATTCTTGAGCGGGGCCAGCCGGGACGGGGTGCCACCTGGGCATCCGCCGGCATGCTGGCCGTGACAGCGGAATTGCAGGATTCGCCGCCCGATGAAATAGAATTTGCACGTTATTCCAATGGTCTATGGCCGGACTTTGCGAAACAAATTGAAGTCGTAAGTGGGCAGAAAATCGGCTATACGCCGCATGGGGCGTTGATCCTGGCAAGGGACGCAGCCGCATTGGCGGGCCTGGAACGCCAGGCGACCGAGCCCGGATCGGCTGTGGTCGGCCCCGACAAGATCCGTCAGATCGCCCCCCTGGTGACCGGCGATCTGGTCGGCGGATTGTGGTCGCCCCACGAAGCCTGGGTGGACAACCGGCGGCTGGCGCTTGCCCTGACAACGGTCTTCCAGAAAGCCGGCGGACGGATCCTCGCCAATGAGGCGGTGGTGCGGATCGAGCGCGAGGCCGGGCGGGCCGCCGCCGCCCGGACCCCATTCGGACTTTACCCGGCTGACGCCTTCATTCTGGCGGCGGGCGCCTGGAGCAGCCTGGTCGAGCCGGCGCTGGCGCCCGTCGTTCCCGTCAAAGGGCAGATGATCCTGCTGACGCCGCCGCCGGACCAATCGCCGCCCGCTGCCGTGATCTGGGGCAATGGCATTTATGCCGTGCCGCGGGGCAACGCACTGGCCATCGGCGCCACGGTGGAAGAGGCCGGTTTCGATACCAGCCTTTCAGGCGATGCGCGCGACGGGTTGCGGCGCGCAGCCGAAGGCGTGATGCCGGCACTTCGCGACTGGACCCTGACGGACCATTGGGCGGGCTTGCGTCCCCGCTCGCCGGACGGGTTGCCTTTGCTGGGCCCGACGGCAGTGGATGGGCTGTGGCTGGCCAGCGGCCAATATCGCAATGGTATTCTCTTTGCGCCGGCGGTGGCACAAACCATGCGCGACCAGGTGCTGGAACGCGCGCCCGTCATTCCCGCTTTCGATCCCCGCAGGTTCGCCGCATGACTTTTACGCTCCATCCCCGCCTGGAAGCCGACACTTTTTTCGTCGCGGACTGGCCGCTCTGCCGGGTGCTGTTGATGAACGATGCGCGCTATCCTTGGCTGATCCTGGTGCCCCGCCGCGACAGAATGGTCGAGCTGATGGATCTTCCCGCCCAGGACCGCCTCCTTTTGACGGAAGAGATGGCGAGGGCAGGCGAGATCCTGCGCGGCCGTCCCGGCGTCACGAAGGTCAATGTCGGCGCCCTGGGCAATCTGGTGCCCCAGCTGCATGTCCATATCCTGGGCCGGCATCCCGGCGACCCCGCTTGGCCGGGACCGGCCTGGGGGCACAGCCCCGCTGTTTCCTATGAAACAGCGGCCCGGGATGCCCTGATCGCGGCGGTAAGGTCTCCTTAACCATAACGGGCGATCTTGCCGCCATGCAGGTCGGGGGCCCCATCGACACCAATGCGATCGTCGCCGCGTTGAAAAACGCGGCCGCCGCAACCGGTTCGGATTTCCACTATCTGCTGGGTACCGCGATGCGGGAATCCAGCCTCAAGGCCAACGCCCAATCCAGCACGTCTTCCGCGGCCGGGCTGTTTCAGTTCATCGACCAGACCTGGCTGGGGCTGGTGAAGACGCATGGGGCCAAATATGGCCTGGGCTCGCTGGCCGGGGCGATCAACACCTCGCCGGACGGGCGCTACCACGCCGCCAGCGATGCCGACCGCCAGACGATCCTGGCGTTGAAAAAAGATCCGCAAGTCTCCGCCTTGATGGCGGGCGAATATGCCCGCTCGACCCAGGGCGCGATGGAAGCCAATCTCGGCCGGCAGGTGTGCGGCGGCGAGCTTTATGCCGCGCATTTCCTGGGCGCCGATGCGGCCTGCAAACTGATCCGCACCAGCCAGAGCACGCCCTCCGCCAGTGCGGCTGAGATCTTTCCCCAGGCCGCGGGCGCCAACCGCAATGTCTTCTTCCATGCCGATGGCACGGCGAAAAGCGTGCGCGAAGTCTATGACTGGGCGATGCAGCAGCCGGGCAGCACCGCCCCGCTCGCCAGCGCCCCATCCACCGATCCAGTGGCGAACCCGGTGCCGGCAAATCCCGCCTCAGCCCGCAGGATCGCGGCCCATGCGGTGGACGCGAATATCGAGACATTGCTCGCGGGCGTAATGAATTGGCAGCCCAGGGGCTTCTTCGGCGCAGGCTCTGCCACGCCTTTGTCGTTCGGATCCGGCTTGCTCGATCTCTTCTCGTCGGCGCGCGGCGAAGGCTAGCTGCCCAGCGCGTCGGCGACGCGGGCTTCCAGCTCTTTGGTCAGCGCCAGCGCCATTTTATTCGACATGTCCATCACCTTGTCGCGATAGATCACATGAATGGCGTTGACATGCGCATCCACCAATCCCAGCGAAAGCTCTGCCGTATCCGCCAGCCCGTGAATGAGATGGGAGAGCGATCCGGCCACGCGCGCGATGAGGGGATAGTTGAAGGTGCTGGCCTGGCCTTTCATGTCATGCGCGGCGCGCAAGAGACCAGCGCGGGTCGCGCTTCCGGGCCTGGCGGCGAAGGCGTCGCGCGCCGCCACCAGCCGGCGAACATCGTCCTGTGCCCAGTCGGCGAACTCGCTTTTCAAGTCTTTCATTGCTGCTTCGGCACGGTTGATGGCGGCCATGTCCAGACCAACATAGCTGCCACCCACTTTTGCCTTCAGGATATTGGGCGGCATGAAAAGCTCGATCGGCTGCTGGCGGGACATTAAGGGCTCCTATTCCGCAGCCAGGGCGGTTTTTTCGGTGCGGCGTTCGGGACCGCGATATTCCGGATTGCCGCGCCGGCGGCGGCAGGGCCCGAAATAACTCTTTGTACGGACAAACGGCCGGGGATTTTCGATCACCGAGGTCAGCCGGCTCATCATGGTTTTGACCGAAACCGGCTTGGCGATAAATTCATTGATGCCCGCGTCGCGCGCCTGGCGCACCCGGTCGATATGGGTGTGGCCAGTCAGCATGATCACCGGCACGAAGGGATTTGGTGTCTGAGGATCGGTGCGGATCATCTGGACCAGGTCCAGTCCCGACAGGCCTTCCATCATCCAGTCCAGCACCACCACATCGGGGTTGGACTCGCGCAGCATTTCCCATGCACGCTCACCGCTTTCGGCTTCGAAAAGCTGGATGACGCCGAAGGCTTGCAGGATGGTGATGACGAGCTTGCGCATATGGACATTGTCGTCCACCACAAGAATTTTCAGCTTGTCGAACCGGTACCCGCTCATTCCAGAACCCAGCTTGCCGCAGCCCTTGAAACGGGCGCGCTCCGGGAAAAGATAACTTAATCCCCGTTAACGGCCGGTGAAGCCGCCGGGCCGGCGATCAATCGGAAAATTGCTCGGCCAGGATGCGTTCATCCAGATTATGACCGGCGTCATACAGCATGGTCATGGCGACCGACCGGTCTTCGGCCACATCCACGGCGCTGACATCGCGGACTTCGAAATCGTCCGCCACGGCGCTGACCGGGCGCTTGGCGCTTTCCAGAATTTCGAACCGCACCCGGGCGCGGTGGGGCAGAAGCGCGCCGCGCCAGCGGCGGGGACGGAAGGCGCTGATCGGCGTCAAGGCCAGGAGCGCCGCGTCGATCGGCAGGATCGGTCCGTGTGCGGAGAGATTATAGGCCGTCGAGCCGGCGGGCGTGGAAACCAGGACGCCGTCGCAGATCAATTCGGCGATGCGGATGCGTTCGTCCACCAGGATACTGACCTTGGCGGCCTGGCGGGTTTCGCGCAGGAGCGAGACTTCGTTGAAGGCTAGGGCTTCGGTGACGCCTTTGGCGCTGTGCGCCTTCATCCGCAAGGGATGAACGACGGCTCTTTCCGCGGCGGCGAGGCGTTCGATCAGATGTTCGGCCCGGTATTCGTTCATCAGAAAACCCACCGACCCCAGATTCATCCCGTAGATCGGCTTTCCGGTGCGCAGAAAGGCGTGCAGAGTTTGCAGCATGAAACCGTCGCCGCCCAGCGCGATCACGATATCGGCATCGGAAGGGCCGGCATCGGGGTGACGCCGGCGCATGTCGGCCAGCGCCTCGGCGGCATCCGGCGCCGCGGTGAAATGAAGGGCTGGCATGGCGCGCCTCAGCCCCCGGTCATCGACATGGGACGCGCCAGGGAAGGCGCGGAGGTGCGCCGGTCGATCACAAAATCATGGCCATGTGGCTTGTGCCGCATTGCCGTCTCGATCGCGGCATGAAGCGGCGCATCGGACGCCGAGGCACGCAACGGGGTCCGCAGATCCGCGCTGTCGTCCTGGCCCAGGCACATATAGAGCGTGCCGGTGCAGGTGAGCCGCACCCGGTTGCAGCTTTCGCAGAAATTGTGGGTGAGGGGCGTGATCAGGCCCAGCCGCCCGCCGGTTTCGGCAACGTCGAAATATCGCGCAGGGCCGCCGGTGCGATGGGTGCTGGGCGTCAAGGTGATCTCGCGCTCCAGCCTGGCCCGCACCAGCGACAAGGGCAGATAGCGGTCGACGCGATCTTCGTCGACATCGCCCAGCGGCATGGTTTCGATCAAGGTGAAATCGAAGCCCTGGGCATGCGACCAGCGCACCAAGTCCAAAATCTCGTCCTCGTTATGGCCCTTGAGTGCCACCGTGTTGATTTTGATCTCGAGCCCCGCCTTTACGGCCGCTTCGATGCCAGCCATGACTTTCGGCAATTCGCCCCAGCGGGTGATGCGATGAAAGAGCTCAGGATCGAGCGTGTCCAGCGAGACATTCACCCGCCGGACGCCGGCATCGGCAAGCCCTTGCGCATAACGGGCAAGCTGGCTTCCATTGGTGGTGAGCGTGACTTCCTTCAACCCGTCGCCGATCCGCCGCCCCAGTCGCTCGAAAAGGGTCATCACATTCTTGCGCACCAAAGGCTCGCCGCCGGTGATGCGCAGCCGCTCCACGCCCTTGTCCACGAAGACAAGGCAAAGCCGTTCCAGTTCCTCAAGCGTGAGCACCTCCGCCCTGGGCAGGAAGCTCATATGCTCGCTCATGCAATAGACGCAGCGGAAATCGCAGCGATCCGTCACGGAGACGCGCAGATAGGTGATGGAACGGCCGAAACTGTCCTGCATGGGCGGCAGAATAGCATGTTTTGGCAGCGAAAAAGGTCTTAATGGACCCTGGCGCTCTGCATCTCTTCCAGCGCCGCCGCCCGGGTGAAGCGGCCAAAGACCAGATCCGCTTCCTCCATATCGGCGCGCCCCAGGGTGGGGACTTCGGCGCGGGCCTGGCGCGACAAATTGAACACCGTGGCGAATACGGATTTGTCGATCCCGGCGGCCCGGCAGGCCAGTGCCACCTGCGTCACGCCCTGCGCATAGAAGGCCTGGCGGAAACGCGTCACATCGATGTGCAGCAGGCGGGAAAAGGCCAGGTCGAACAGATCGACCTGCCCCTGACTCAATACCCGCATCAAGAATCCGGCTTTGAGCTGGCCGGATGCCGCCAGCTTGTCGATCAACTTCTGAGCGCTGTCGGCGGGCGGATCCTGCGGACCGGGCGCGGGATGGCCCAGGGTATCCACGGCTTCGGCCAATGCGGTGTCCACGCGCCCGATCGTGATCTTGTAATTGTTGGCGATGTGGATCTTCAGCGCGTCCGAGACCCAGGCGCACATGCTGTTGGCCAGTTCGACCGGCAGGTCGGCGCGGCTGATCAAGGGCTCCTGCAGCCCGGTGAGGGCGCGCGAGCGTTCCACCAGGGTCTGATAGGCCGTTTCCGAAATGCGCGCGGTGGCGTTGCGCACCAGGGCGACCAGAACCGATTCAGATCCGCACCGGGCCAGCGCGTCGGTGACTGGAATGCCGATATGGGCGCGCCCCGCCACGGCTTCCTGATGATCGGTGCTGGCTTCGGCGATCAGCCGCAGCGCGTCTTTTTCCGTGAGCAGCGGGCTGCGCAGGATAAGCGGACGTGCCACTTCGATCGTGTCATCGACCAGAAGCAGGATCAAATCGTGCGGCGCGCTGGTATCATCGGCCAGGCGCTCGGCCAGCGCGATGCGGATCGCCATCTCCACGTCGCGGGTGAGGCGGCGCAGGATTTCGCGCATCAATTCGCGCTCGCGATTGTTCAGGCCCGTGCCCTGGACACGGTAGAGCGAAGCGATCGCGAGATAGATTTCCTCGCGGCTGGCATCCGCTCTGGGATTCATCGCGAGATGGGCCAATCGGCCCATGTCGCTCATGTCTTTTGCCGTCAGCCCCACTTTATCCTCGATGCTTTCTGCATGCGCGGGCCCCCGCCCACTGCCGCCATCTTGCAAGGAGGGGCTTAATGGCGCGTTAAGTACCGACCCGCGGAGACAAAATAACGTTGTAATTCCTGGTTTTTCCGAAGGCCGGAGGGCAAAGCTCCGTCTACGGTCTATTTGCCCATCCGGATAAGTACGGTGGCTGTCGCGTAGAATTTTCGGGGTTTTATTGCGCTGCAATCATTGCGCTGCCGCATGGGGCGCTGCTCTGCGACCAAAGGCGGCACCAGCGCCGTTCGAGTTGACAATGGCTCGCACATACCGAAAGTCGCTGGTCATGGACAGCGCCACTGTAAACACCGTCGAAACGAAAGACCGCAGGGTGCGGCGCAAGCCAGAGAGTCTTTCCAAGATCAAAAGCGCCGCGCGCAAGCTCTTTGTGGAACGCGGCTATGACGCGACCCGTCCGCAGGATATCGCGCGCGAAGCGGGGCTCGGCCATGGAACCTTCTATCTTCATTACCCCGACAAGCGGGCCTGCTTTCTGGCTTTCGTCGAGGAAGCGCGCCAGGAAATGGATGTCCATCTGCGCGATGCGCGCCGCCCGGGCCAGGGCCTGGATCAGGTGATCACCGCCACCTTGAATGCGATCTACGATTATTGCGACAGCCATCCGGGCGTGCTGCGCGCCGCCATGACCGATGCCGCGGTGATTGATGCGGGCGGTGGTCCCGATACGCCCTTGATGGCGCGTTGGGGCCAGGAGTGGAGTGAGATCATCCGCGAAGCCGCCGCCGGCGGCACGGCCTGCAGTTCTTACGATGCCGCCATCATCGGCCAGGCGATCGCGGGCGCGTTGCACCAGGCGGCGAAGGAAGGGGCCCGGGGGCAGCAATGCCGCCGCGCGCTGGCCGACAATCTCACGCGCTTCCTGGTACGGGCCCTGCGTCCGGATTGAGTTTTTCGGGCGGATTTCTTGGCGACTTTCCCCGCGATTTCCTGAAAATCCCGGCTTTTCCAGCGTTTTAAATTTCGCCAATGTCTGGTTCCGGCCCTGTACTTGAGAATGAGTTGCATCTATAAAAGCGGATGAAACTCATTTGCCGGACGGCATGCGCAATCCCTTTCTGATCGGCGCCTTCCTCCTCGCCCCGTTCGCCTGCCTGGCTGTTCCCGCCTGGGCGGTGCAGGAATTCTATGTGGGCGAACCGGTGGTGAAGGAGGGCATGCAGATCGTGCCCAATTATCTCACCGGCGTGGAGATGGACCGGATGCCCGCCGGCATGGGCATGACCAAGGACAGCGTTCATCTGGAAGCCGATGTCCATGCCACGGGCGATGAAGCGCATGGCTTCGCAGAAGATGCCTGGATCCCGTACCTCAACATCAGCTTCGAGCTGACCAAGGACGGCAACAAAGCTTACAAAAAGACCGGCCTGCTTTTCCCCATGACCGCCAAGGACGGCCCCCATTACGCCAATGGCGTCGATATGGCGGGACCGGGCACCTACCATTTGACCTACATCATTTCGCCGCCCACCAGCCATGGTTTCATCCGCCATGTCGACAAGGCATCCGGCGTGCCGGACTGGTGGAAGCCGATCAATGTCAGTTGGACGTTTTCTTTTCCGAGCAAAAACAAATGAAAAAAACGACTCTCTCGCTTTTTCTGCTGATGGCCGTGACCGCCTCCGCGCCGGTGCTTGCCGCAGATCCCATCAAGGTGACGTTGCAGAACCATAAATTCACGCCGTCGGAAATCCGTGTGAAGGCCAACACGCCGTTCCTGATCGCGCTCACCAACAAGGACGCGACGGCGGAAGAATTCGACTCCACCGCGCTGAAAGTGGAAAAAGTCGTGGCGGGCAATTCCAGCGGCAATATCCGCATCCGCGCCCTGGCGCCGGGCCGTTATCCTTTTGAGGGCGAGTATCATGCCGGTACCGCCCAAGGCGTGGTGGTGGCCGAATAATGCTGTCCGCGCTGCTCATCGTCTTCCGTGAAGTGATCGAAGCCGGTCTGATCGTCGGCATCGTTCTGGCTGCCACCCAAGGCGTGCCCCGTCGCGGACAGGCGGTATCGGGCGGTGTGCTGGCCGGTGTTTTGGGCGCCTGCGTGGTGGCCGCTTTCGCGGGTGAACTGGCGGCGCTGTTTCAAGGCAACGGCCAGGAATTGTTCAACGCCTCGATCCTGCTATTGGCCGTGACGATGCTGACCTGGCACAATGTCTGGATGGCCAGCCATGGCCGGGAGATGGCGCGCGAACTCAAGGCCGCGGGCCATGACGTGGTGACCGGCAAACGCACCTTGGCCGCGCTGGGCGTGGTGGTGGGCGTGGCGGTCCTGCGCGAAGGCTCCGAAGTGGTCCTGTTCCTTTATGGCATTGCAGCCCAGGGTGGCACCACCAATGCGGGCCTTCTGGCAGGCGGGGCGCTGGGCCTTGCCGCCGGGGCGGCCATTTCCGCGTTGATGTATTTCGGACTGCTCACCATCCCGGCCGGGCGGCTGTTCCAGGTGACCTCCGGTCTGATCACCCTGCTGGCAGCCGGCATGGCGGCCCAGGCGGTGCTCTTCCTGCAGAATGGCGGCTATATCAACGTCCTGAATGGCACGGTCTGGGACACGTCCTGGCTCTTGCGGGAAGACAGTATTCCCGGGCGCCTGTTGCATACATTGATCGGCTATGTTGAAGCGCCGGATGGCGCCCAGCTTCTGGCGTACATTGTCACGATCGCGGTGATCCTGGTCCTGATGCGCCTGATCGGAAAGCCCGTGCCCCGGCCCCGCCCCCAGCCGGCGGAATGAGCGGCCGCAATTCATTTCGAATTGAAGAGAATTTTCCAGACCGTTGGTAATCTTCCTCCTCTAGCGTCGCCAAGGGCTAGTGGAACTGCGGTGTGGCTGGGAACGAACATGATGCGGAGATCCGCGCGGCGTTGATCGCAGCGGCGCGCGCGCAGGTGGGCCGCGAAGATAACTCGCATTTCAACATCCGGAGCCTGTGCGAAGAAGCGGGCGTCGCCAAATCCGAATTCCGCCGCTTCTTTCCGGACCGGGAAGCCCTGATCGCGGCGGTCCTGGAGGATGATGTCGCACAGTTGCACCAGATCGCGGATGCGGCGGCCGAGCCGCGGGCGAGCCTGGCGGTGGCAAACGGGCCGCCGGTTTCGGCGCCGTCTGCCGATGCCTGGCTGGAACGGCGCCTGAGGGTGTTCGAACGCGCCTTGGCCGGTCTGGAAACGCGGCAGGAGAAAACGGAGCAATTGCTCAACCGGAGCGTGGCGCTGCTGGAAGAAAAGATCGCCCAGCCGGTCCCTCATCCCGTCTTTCATGCAGGCGCACTGTCGAGCCCGCCGCCATCCGCCGCCGCGCCGGTCGCTGCGCCCGTGCCGCAACCTCTTCACGTGCCGCAACCTCTTCAAGAGACTCCCATTGTCGAGCCGCGGCCGGTGGCGAAGCTCACGCCGATACCGCCCCTGGAGCCGGAGGCCCCGCCCGTTTCGCCCAAGGAGATGGAAGACTTGTTGGCCAATGCCCGCCGGTTGGCGCGCGAAACCGTCGTCGAGCCGCCACAGCCCAAAACCAAACGCCTGCCGGGCTGGATGTCCAACTGGATGACTTGGGTGGCCGTGGGATGCCTTGCCATGATGGCGTTGACCGCCTTGATCTTGGGAACCATCGCCGGCGCTTCGGCCGGGGGTGACGGGATCAGCCATCGTCAGCTTGCTCATCCCACCTTGGCGCAGCTCACCGCCCTGGCGGGCAAAGGCGATGCCCGAAGCCAAACCGCCCTGGCATTCTCCTATATCGAGGGTAAGCGCGACGCCGCATCGGCCCTGCGCTGGGGACTGGCGGCGGCAAAGCAGGGCGTGCCGATGGCGCAGTATCTGGTCGCGACGCTTTATCAGGAGGGCCCCCAGGCCGATCCGCACCAGGCTTTTGCGTGGTTCGAGGCGGCGGCGATGCGCGGCAACGTCAAGGCGATGCACGATCTGGCCATCGCCTATGCCGAAGGGCAGGGGACCCAGCGCGATCCTGCCCGCGCGGCGGCCTGGTTCAACCGCGCGGCCAAACAGGGCTACATGGATTCCCAGTTCGATCTGGCGGTTCTTTATGAGCGCGGCGATGGCGTGCGCCAGAACCCCGAGGCTGCATTGAAATGGTACCTGGTCGCTGCCGGGGCCGGCGATGTGCAGGCCAAGGGCCGCGCAAGCCAACTCGCGAGCGAAATGCCGTCTGCCGCCGTGGCGCGGGCCAAGGACGCGGCCGAGAATTTCATTCCGGTTGAGCGCGACCAGGCGGCCAATACGCTCTAGGCGTCTTTCTGGCTTCCATAGTGCTGCGCCCAGATCTTCGTGAATTCGGCGCCGAGAAGGAATATCTGGGCCGAATAATAGACCCAGACCAGAAGCACGATCACCCCGCCCGCCGCGCCGTAAATATTGGCCACCAGGAAGCGCGACAGATAGAACGAAATCAACGCCTGTCCCGCAACGAACAGGATCGCGGTTCCCACAGCGCCCACGATCACATCGCGCCAATAGAGCGCCTTGTTGGGGACCAGCTTGTAGATGATGGCGAACAGAAAAACGATCCAACCGAAAGACGATCCCAGGTTGATTGCGGCGACGACGGGTTGGCTGAGCGATGTATATTGGGCCAGAAAGCGTCCCAGCATGCCAATCCCTGTCGCGATCACCAGCGACGCCATGAACAAAAAGCCCATTGCCACCACCAGGGCCAGGCTGAGGATGCGCCCCCGTATCACTTGATGCAGATAGGATTCGGTGCGGGGCGCTTTCCAGATCACGTTGAGCGCGTCTTCCATCTCGGTGAAGACGCCGGACGCCGTGATGATGAGGGCGATCAGCCCGATCACACTGCCCTGGACGCTGTGGTGAATGCCGCGCACATGCACGATGGCGTCCTGCAGCAGGTTGGCGCTTTCCGGACTCATCAATTGGATCAGCTGATAATGCACCGCGTAAGAGGCTGCGGCGGGCCCCAGGAACATGCCGGCGATGGCGGTGGCGATGAACAAGACCGGGGCAATGGCGGTCACGGCGTAAAAGGCGATCGCCGCGCCCCGCGTCAGCGCATTGTCTTCCAGGAAGGCGTTGAACCCCTCCTTGAGCAATTGCCATGGATGCAATCGCAGGTATCGCACCGACTTGCCTTTCCTGGTGGTTAAAAGTTCAACGCATGGGAACTTTACGCGTTTCCGGACATCCTTGAAGCCCAATCGAGGCTCAGGCGTTTGGCTTGTATGTCCTTGGTTCCACATGTCGAAAGCTCGCAGCTGCGCGCGTTCTGGCACGACCGGATCGCCTCCGATTTCCGGGATTTCCGCTTCACCTGGGGTGGGCTGGCGCGCTGGACGGGAATCATCATCGCCGCGTTTCTGATCGCGGCGATCATCACCCTGTATTTTCTGGATTGGAACCAGATGCGAGGTCCGGTCTCCCGCTACGCCTCTCATCGTCTCGGTCGCCCCGTCCGCATCGAAGGCACGTTGGGTGTCGATCTTTTCCGCCGCCAGCCACATGTGTCGGTGGGCAACCTCTTTATCGGCAATCCGTCATGGGCCGCTCAGCCTCAGGCGATGCGGATCGAGCGCGCCGATGTAGAATTTCGCCTCTGGCCCGCCTTGTTCGGCCATCTGGTTCTGCCACTGGTGGCGTTGGAACGGCCGGATATTCGTGTGCAGCGCGCCGAAGACGGGCGAAGCAACTGGGATGGCGGCGGCGGTGGCGGCTGGAAAATTCCTCCCATCCAGCGCTTCTTGGTCCGCGAGGGACATCTGGAAATTGACGACGCGGTCCGGCGGTTGAAATTCACCGGCACGATTTCATCCAGCGAGGAAGCGGGCCGTGGAAATTCCGCCTTTCAATTGGACGGCGATGGAACCCTCAATGCCAATACGTTCAGCGCGCAAGTTCACGGCGGGCCGCTGATCAATGTGGATCAGAGTGTGCCCTATGCCTTCCAGGCTGATGTCCATAGCGGACCCACGCATGTCGTGATCGATGGCCAGATCGCCCATCCGTTCCATCTCGATCGATTCGGTGCCCGCGTGCTGGCAAGCGGCCAGACCCTGTCCGAACTCTATTACCTGACGGGCGTAACGCTTCCGGGCACGGCGCCTTATCGGCTCAATGGCACGCTCAAGCGGGACGGGACGCTCTACAGCGTCACGGACTTGACCGGCATGGTGGGAAATTCGGACCTGCACGGTTATCTGACGGTCGATGTCGGCCAGGCTGTCCCCAATCTGGGCGGGCATCTGTCGTCTCGGGTTTTGAATTTCGATGATCTGGGTCCCTTGCTGCGGGGCGGCAAGACGGTTGCGCAAGCCGGCGCCTATCTGCTGCCGGACGTCACGCTGCACACCGAAAGGCTGCGCCAGATCAATGGCGAGGTAGACTATGATGCCGACGCCATTCGCAGCCGCGATTTTCCTTTGCGCGGGCTCAGCACCCATATCAGCGTGCAGAATGGGGTGATGCGGCTGAAACCGCTCGCATTCAGTTTCTCCGCCGGAAAATTGTCCGGCATGCTTTCCATCGACGCCCACAAGGATGTGCCGGTGACATCGGTCGATGCCAGGATCACGGACGTCCATATCGAGCATTTCATCAAGGGCAACGAAAAACCTTTATCGGGAATAGTGGAGGCGCGGGCCCAGATGCAAGGCTCGGGCAATTCGGTCCATAAGGCGGCCTCCAGCGCCAATGGCGTGTTCACCGCGGTGGTGCCGCAAGGCGCTATGAAGAAATCCCTGGCCGAATGGGCGGGCGTCAATGTGCTGAGTGCTTTGGGCCTGACCCTGGCGGGCGATCAATCCGGCACCGCCTTGCATTGCGCCGTGATGCATTTCGGTGTTCGCGATGGCCTGCTCGCATCACAGCAGATCGTGCTCGATACCGATCCCACCCGCATCGATGGTCATGGAACCGTCAACCTCAAAGACGAGACCATGAATGTCACCTTGCAGGGCAAGCCCAAGCATTTCCAATTCCTGCATCTGAACGCGCCGATCACCATGTCCGGCAAGCTGGATGCGCCCAAGCTGGGCGTGGACAGCAAGCCCGCTATCACGCAGGGCGCGATAGGTGCCGGTCTGGGATTGTTATCGCCCTTTGCCGCCATCCTGGCCTTCATCGATCCCGGCCTGGCCAAGGATGCCAATTGCGCTGGTCTGCTGGCGGACGCAAAGAGCCAGGGCGCGCCCGTCAAGGACTCGGCGGTGAACAAGGCGCGGGCGGCGCAGCCCGCCCGGTAAGGGCAAAAGCAAGGGCAAAATTTTTGCACCTGCGTCTTGCGGTTCCCCGCGGGTTCCCCATCTTTGCAGCGTGGATTTAGGAGGGCCTTGGCCCCATGAGGATTTCCGGGACTATCCCCAAACTTCTCGTCGCGATGGGCCTTGTGCTCGGTCTGGCGGGATGCGGCGTCAATTCCATTCCGGCCAAGGATGAAACGGTGAAGGCGCGCCTGGGCGATGTGCAAGCCGCCTATCAGCGCCGCAGCGATCTCATTCCCAATCTCGTCGCTACCGTGCAGGGCTATGCCGCACAGGAAAAGACGGTGCTGACGCAGGTGACCGAAGCGCGCGCCCAGGCCACCCATGTCTCGATCGATGCCTCCACCGTCACGGACCCGGCGGCGTTCCAGAAATTCCAGCAGGCCCAGGATCAATTGTCCGGCGTGTTGGGACGGTTATTGTCGATCACGGAAAACTATCCCGACCTGAAATCGAACCAGAACTTTCTGGCGCTGCAGTCGCAGCTGGAAGGGACGGAGAACCGGATCGAAATCGCGCGTCGCGACTACAACGCCGCGGTTCAGGATTATAACACTGAACTGCGCACCTTCCCGGGCGTGATCTGGGCGACCACGATCTATAAGAGCCAGAAGCCGGCCGTGCAGTTTGCCGCCAGTGCCGCCGCGCAAAGTGCGCCGGTGGTGAATTTCAATCCTCCGGCCGCACCCGCGACACAGCCGCCGCCCGCGCGGCCGTAAATGCGATTCGTCGCGCTTCTGATCGCGTTTCTGTTCTCGGCGCTGCCCGCCATGGCGGCGCCGAGCTTTCCGACTTTGACTGGGCGGGTGGTAGATGACGCCCATATCCTGTCGGAACAGACCAAAGGCGATCTCGACCAGAAGCTGGCGGGCCTGGAGGCCAGCAATTCCCGCCAGCTGGTGGTGGTGACGCTGCCGTCGCTGCAGGGTTATGAAATTTCCGATTATGGCTATCAGCTGGGCCGGGCCTGGGGTATCGGCCAGGCCAAGCTGAACAATGGCGTGCTGTTCATCATCGCACCCAATGAACGCAAGGTGCGCATCGAAGTGGGATATGGGCTGGAGCCCATCCTCACCGATGCTTTGTCGGAATTGATCATCCAGCAGGCGGTGCTTCCAAGGTTCCGTACCGGCGATTTCAATGCCGGAACCGAAGCCGGCGTGGCCGCATTGATCCAGCAATTGTCGCTCGATCCCTCGACCGCCGAAAAAAGGGCCGCGGCTGCCGCGCAGCAAATGAAGAACCGTGGCGGCAGCGGTGCCAATCCGCTGTCCATCCTGCTGATCATCCTGTTCGTCTTCATCGCCCTCAGCCGGGTATTTCGAGGTTTCGGCTTTTGGCCTTTGCTGTTCCTGGGCGGGATGGGCGGTGGAGGCCGTGGCTATGGCGGATATGACGGCGGCGGCGGTGGAGGCGGTGGCTGGAGCGGCGGCGGTGGCGGCAGCTTTGGCGGCGGCGGGGCATCGGGAAGCTGGTGATGCTGACAAAATCCGATCACGAGCGCATCACGGCGGCGATCGCGGAGGTCGAGCGTAAAACCTCCGGCGAGATTTTCTGTGTTCTGGCCCACGAAGTATCGCGCTATCGCGAAGTGCCGCTGGCTTGGGCGGCCATCGCGGCTTTGGCTGTTCCACCGGCCTTGGTGCTTTCCGGACTGCATCGTCTGGCGATGGTGGATATTTTTTCCAGCTGGACTGATGACAGCGTGCGGGGCGTCGAAGGGCTTATCCTGCGAACCTTGTCCACCTACACCTTGCTGCAGGCGGCGATCTTTCTTTGCGTCGCGCTTGTGGTGGCGCTTCCGCGCGTCCGCCGTTTCATGACGCCGCAATTTCTCAAGCGGCATCGCGTGCGCCAGGTGGCGCGGCATCATTTCGCGGCCGCGGGCGCACGGCTTTCCAAGGCCGAACCGCATATCCTGATTTACGCCTCCCTGCATGACCGGCAGGTGGAGCTGGTGGCGCACCGCGCCATTCATGAAGCGGTGGGCGAGGGGCCTTGGAACGCGGCGGTGGCGGCGGTGATCGAAGGAATGAAAGCGGGCAAAGCGGCGGACGGCTTCATCCATGCGATCGAAATCTGCGGCGGGGCGCTCGCCATGCATTTTCCGCCGAACGGATCTCCCAAGAATGCCTTTCCCAACAGCGTTCTGGAAACCTGACCGGCGCGCTATCCTCTTCTTCCGTTGAAGGGGGAAATCTATGTCGTTCACCCATTGGCTGGCGTTTCTGGTCGCGTCCAATCTCTTGCTCGCCATACCGGGCCCCACGGTGCTGGTGGTGGTGTCCTACGCACTGGGGCATGGACGCCGGCCTGCGGCGGCCGTGGTGGCGGGCGTCACCTTGGGCGATTTCACCGCCATGACATGCTCGATGCTGGGGCTGGGTGCGATCCTGGCGGCATCGGCCTTTGTCTTCACCGGACTGCGCTGGCTGGGCGGCCTCTATCTGATCTATCTGGGATTCAAACTCTGGCGCGCACCGGTCGTGACACCGGATGCGTCGGCGCCCGTATTGTCGTTGAAACGCATCTTCGCCCATGCCTATGCAGTGACCGCGCTCAATCCCAAGAGCATCATTTTCTTCATCGCCTTCGTGCCCCAGTTCATCGATACCGCGCGCCCCTTCGCGCCGCAGGTCGCGATCCTGGAAGCGACATTCGTGATCATGGCCGGGCTCAACGCGGCGCTATACGGCTGGCTGGCGTCCAAAGCGCGCGAGAAGCTGAAGAACCCGCGCGTTCAGCGCGCCGTCAATCGCACCGGCGGCAGCGCATTGATGGGCGCGGGTGTTTTGGCCTTGGGATGGCGAAACAGCTGATTCGCCGGCGGTTTCATAGCGGAACTTCGTTGCGATTGTAACAATCCGCAACCATTGCCGCCGCCCGCCGTTACCTTTCGCAGATGACGATGGAGCGGCCCATGACCAGGCAATCCATATTGTTCAGCGTCCTGGCGATCTGCCTGGCAGTAATGTCAATGTCGATGGCGCCGAAGCCCTTGCCTCCCGCCCCTGCTGAGCCCGCTACATCGTCCATGATGCCGATCCACGCCCTGACAGGCGTGGCGTTTCACGCGGTGTCGGGCGCCTATTAAGTTTTCTCGCCGCCTTCTCGCGCCGAACTCCTCTTTTTGATTGTTGACCTAGCTTTTCAGACCGCGTCAAAGCCTTGCTAAGGCTTGAGGCTGCCGATAGTTGTTAACTACCGGATACTGCAACCGCTTGTCGCTTCCCTGATCGCTCCGATAATTTCTGCTCGTGGCCTGGGCGTACAAAAATGTGGAACAACCTGGTCGAAAAAGCCATGAGCCTTTCTTGGTTGACGCCAGTTCGCGTTCAACGCATTGCCGTCTGTTGCGCGCTCTTAAGTGCGCTATTTCTTGTCATGGATGTCTTAAATCACGACAAGTGTGGCGGCCTTCTGGATCGGCACGGAGAGGTGCTGGGTCGCGATTTCGCGAACTATTGGTCTGGAGCCCAGCTGGCCGCAGCGAAGAAGACAGAAATTGTATATGACATACGAGCATTTCATGCATTCCAAGAGGCGCATGTTGCACCAGAAAA
>Ga0068855_100003055_pt1 | contig 20503 bp, 15 predicted proteins | sample KBSCornC52_FD_66592 | JGI IMG/M metagenome (GOLD analysis project Ga0068855, IMG submission 66592) | Corn rhizosphere microbial communities from Kellogg Biological Station, Michigan, USA - KBS Corn C5-2 | ecosystem: Host-associated > Plants > Roots > Rhizosphere > Soil ...
ACCTTTGGTGTCCGTCCTCCATTAAGGTTTTTACAGTTACCAGGTTTTTAATAAAAATTGGATCTTACTTTTTAAGTTTAAGGATATAATATGCTTATTGGTTTTTACACCAAAAACTAAACAGTCATTGATTATTAGTTACAAATCAGAGCAGCAACCAGTGAGGTTATTTGCTTATACCCAAACTGAACTTTTCAGTAGTAGGCATAAGGCAGCGTTCGTTAGTACAGGCCATATACTCAATCGTTCCATTTAAATTGGTTTTTACATTGGCCTTTAGTTTTACCTTTTGCACAAATTCTACCTTCTCATTAAAATATTTAAGCGTAACATCTAACACGTCTTCATGCTTAGTGATGAGCTTTCCCTTTTCTTCTGGCTTGCCCACGATCTCTACGAGCGGATTCTTTGAAAAACTGATATGCGTTGGCAAAGAAGGTCCGTCTGTTGGCGTATACTGCGAATAAATATGCCATGGATCTTCTATCTGGGCAATGATCTTTACTTCATACATATTGCCACCAACGTTTTTTACTTCGTATTTAAAACTTACCGGATTCTCAGACTTTTGTTCCTTACTTGTAAATGCAACCATCAAAAAGCCGGCAACAAAAACACCAAATATCATCATGATCCTTTTCATACTAATCATCACTTTTATCAGGGTGAAACAATAATCTTTCTTCCTTCAATTCTAAAATGTACCTTTTGTTTTTCGAGCAGTTTCAGTACGTCCGACAAATTCAGACTTCTTGGTATGGCGCCGATAAACTCACGTTTGGGAATGTTGCCTTCATAAACAATCTCCACATCATACCATCTTTCGAGCTGACGCATGACCATTTTTAAATCGGCATTTTCAAACTGGAACAATCCCAATCGCCAGGCTACTTCTGCATCAACATCTACATCTGTACCAGTCAGTTTTTTCAGATTATTCGATCTGTCGATCTGCACCTGTTCGTTCGGCTTTAACATCATTGTGGAAGTATTGCCGGCAGAATGCACCTTTACACTTCCTTCTAACAAAGTGGTCTTTATCGCATCTTCATCGGCATAACTATTAATATTGAAATGGGTTCCTAATACTTCTACCTGACCACCACTGCCTCCATGTCGCGGAGCAATGTCTACAAGAAACGGACGCTTCTTTCCTTCCTTATTTCTGGATGGAGTTACTTCAAAATATGCCTCTCCAGTTATTTGAACTTCGCGTTCATCGCCATCAAAAGCTACGGGGTAACGAACGCTCGACTGTGAGTTCAACCAAACCTTACTACCATCTGATAAAACGGTAGCATAGGTTTCGCCTTTTGCGGTGCTTAATGTGTTGTAAAGGATCTCCCCCCTACCTCCCGTAGCAGCGCTTTTGGCGTAAACTAATTGGCCATTGTTATTTTTCACGGCTATACTCCCCTGCTGGCCGATGATCTGATTTGTTCCACTGTCCAGGGTAACAACGGAACCATCTCCCAATTGTAACTTTGCTTTGTATTTTCCAGGCGCTACATCATGAGCGACCGTAATTTCATTTTTTGTGGTTTCAGTCGAAGGATGCCTTCTTTCCTTCAATATAAACCAGGCCGCGATCGAAGCCACAATGATAAACGATGCGGCAATAGCCAACCTTCTTATAATTACACGTCCGTTATTTTTGCGAGGCGCTAGATCCCTGCCGGGAAAGGCATTTTCAAAAACCTGACCTTTTAATTCTTCTGCTGCAGCCTTCGATTCATAAAAGAGCTTCATTTTATTCTTTAAAGAAGCATCGCTTGTTAAGGCATCAAAAAGCTGTTTGTTCTTTTCTGATCTTGACAGCCATTCATTCAGCATTCGCTCTTCATCAACATTCATGTCTTTTTGAAGATATTTCAGCATCAGATGTGACACATCCAATAACCCATCTGGCAGTTCGTACTTTTCTTCGTTCATTCGCTCTTTTTGTAAATTGAATGCAATTGATCCTGGTCAATCACTTAACTAAAATATCATCGTTATATAACCTTAACATAATATAAACGATGGCGGCAGCCGGACTGTCCACAGGTTTTACAAAAAAATTCCAAATAATTTGGATAACGGGCTAAGAGTGGCGTATTTGGGTGGTTTATTATACTTTGTTGGATATTGGTTGCCCCTTTGTTGGGTATTTATTGGGTCTTCCTTAAGGAAAGACCCTACAAATACCCAATAGATACCCAACAAATACCTAAGAAGATCCAACTGTCTTTTGCATTCAAAGAGACAGGTACCGGGGGCAATACAATATTTACATAATAGGGTAAAATGTCATTAAGAGGTCGCCCGGCAGGTATCTGGTGGATACTTTTGCCGCACTTTATTCGGGACTTGCTTATACCATCTTCGGGTAGTACCCGAAGAAGTCCCGAAGCAATTACGGCTAAAGTACGGCACATATACGGCTGATATACGGCTAAATGATACCTCAGTTTTAGGTGTTTGGGTTATGTATGCTTAATACCTTGTTTATACTTCGTTTACCAAACGGGGCAACCGTTATAGGGAAAGTATAAGCTAAGTATAAAAAAAGCATAAAGAAAATAACGCATCCTTTGACTTTGCTCAGGACAAGCCGGGTCAGCACTATATAGATTTCGATCCTTCAACCGCTGTGAGAACGCTGACGGCCACAATCATTAAAAGCTGATTGTCATCCCGTAAAACATCGCGTAGAAATTTGATGGCTCTGGACCGCTGGGTAGTAACGGTACTTACAGAGATTCCGAGCTTGTTAGCGATCTCTCCGGAAGTGAGCTCATTGAAATAGGTAAGAATAAAGATCTCTTTACATTGAGGGGGTAACTGCTGAATTTCATTATATACCCTGTTCAAAAAATCACTCTCGATGATCAGTCGTTCTACATCTTCCTGCTGATCAGTTGAAATGAGGTGCGACGTGATTTCCTTACGGCCCTCTGCCTGGCGCTGACGGTATCGCAAAAAATCAAAACACCGGTTGCGGGCCGTGATATATAAGAAGGCTTTAATATTAGCGAGAGAATTAAAATCATTCCGGAGGTTCCAGAAGGTATTAAATGTAGTGCTTACGATATCCTTCGACTCTTCAGCGTCCTGGGTTAGACTGGTGCAGAAATAATACAGAGGGGCAGCAAATTGCTCGTATAAATCGTTGAGTACCCGGTCATCACCATTCTTTAGTCCAGCAATAATTTCTTCCTCTGTATACTTATTTGGCATTTTGTTACTCCTTGTGTCAGTTAGGATTCGGCAATTATATTAATATGTCTTACTGTAATATTAGTATAAGGAGTTCCCAATACACATTTTATGCAGGACAAGGAAATCCCACAATCAGGACTCGTTAGACAGATAAGGTAAAATGAGAAAAATGGCAGCGAGAGGTTATAAATTAAAGGTTCTACTGACTGAAAAGAACAGGTTTTATGGCAGATTGGTACCCTCTACAATAATACACAAAAAAGCGAAAATATTCAAAAAAGATTGATTTTGTTGATGTTACAATGAATACCCGGTAAGCTCTCCTTTAGCCGGCTTCGGGCGCCGGTTTAGGGAGCATTTTAAGAAATACTGAAAATGACTTATTTAGATTCACATCACTAACACGAGGCGTGACTATCTGATTTTTCAAAAACTAAACATTATGGTTAGACGGATGTATATGTTTTCTTGTAGAAAAATATGCACATTGGCGACAAAATTTTTTAAATTTGTCTATCGCCAACCCGTATCCTACACGAAGAAACGATTGTTCAGGTATTAGGTAAGGTGTAGTGTACCGCTCGTAACAGGCGGTAATGATATTATTTTACACATAAAACCTTATCTATGCCTATTGAACTTTCACCTGCTGCTGAGGCAGCTTTAGTCATCAAAGATGCTATAGACGCTAACCCGTTCGACAAGCAATCCCCATTTAACCTCGCTGCCAGATCCAAAATCCACCGCAATAAATTATTGCCGGCATTCAGGGAGCTGACGGGCAAAACCATCAGAACTTACCAATTTGAAACGTTAATGCAAGTAGCGAGTGAAATGCTGCTTGCCGGACTCACTATTAAAGAGGTGGCCATTAAATGCGGATTTGAGGATCACCCCAACAATTTTTCAAGGGGATTTAAAAATGTATTTAATATGGGCCCGGTCGACTGGCAACGGACGAACTGGGGTAAAAAGGTTATCAGCAAGCCTGCGAAACGAAAAAAAGTGCAGAAAGGATAGCAATATATCACGAAAGATATTGAGGCAGTCGTTAACTTGCATACATAAGAAAAGAAAGGCGCATTAAGGTGAAGAGTATAATAATCCCCCTTCTATAATACTTCGTCTTAACAATTTTCATTAAGAAACTAACCGCTACGAACTGCTAATTGATCCGTACACATAGCGATTATTAGCAAATCCTGAACTAAATGAATGAATGATTTCTAAGCAGCAATTACATAATGGTATATGTATTTGAAAATATTTAAAAGATATTATCATTAGCCTTTTCCTTTAAAATGACAACCAGGAAAAATTGAAATTTGGGTCAATAATGCGTTCCCTGGTAAGGGAAGCTTTACAGTTGCTTACTGTTGCCTTTTTTGTCTAATTAAGGCAAATCAGTAGGCGGAGTGGTTTGAGGTTTGAAGTTTGTAGTTTGTGGTTATGCTGACTGTGCAACTTGTTTGCAATCTTTTATGATCTGGATTTTTAAACCATAATTTCTACATATAAGGCTTCATCTCAACAACTTCAAACAACGAACCACAAACAACAAACGATTCAACAAGTAAACCTTATTACGATGAAGAAACGAACAGCTTCAGCCAACACATTATCATCTTCATTATCGGCATTCCAGTATTATATTTCTAATCCTCCATCACATTATTGTTGTTGCTGTTGTTGCAGCGAACGATAATGATTTAAACTCCCTGTCGGGACCACTTACATATATATCTACTTAACAAGTCGGATTTCATTCGTATGCAAATACGAGCCGGATACATATCAATACAATAAACCTTAAAAGCACAGCTATGAACTTATTAGCTCATGCCATCCTTGATTTTCTGGAAGATCACGACGGTTATTATCTGAACTCGCACAGCATTGAATTTGGATTTCTTAATAATTCCATAACGGCTGATTATGCTGAGATCTTTAAACCTCAGAACAAGCACATAGAGTTGTGTTTGCACTACAGCAGCAGGAACATCCAAAAGTTTATGCGTGATTTCGCAGTTGCATCATCTAAAGACCTGGACAACATTACGAATCATGATCTGTGGCGATTGTTCAGAAGTGGCGCCGGTGAAATCAGTTGTTATATAGAAGAGGATTATGATTCGCCGTTTTTAACCTTCACTTATGAAAACAGTCATCTGATCGCCCGAAGTGATGATGGCGAAGAGTATATAGTTATGGAGTCGCTTGCCACCGCAAACGATTTTGCCGACTATACGCTCTTGTATTTTGAAAAATTACCTGAATAAACTTTATTGAAAATGATCTTATTAAACCAGTCCAGTATGAAGCCCAAACAATTTCAACAACGTGTATTAAGTGTAGTACCTGTAGTTAAGCAGGTGCTTGATGAAACGAACAGCGCTGACAATGTTAAGGACCTGGCAAGTAGTTTCCTGATCAGCCGTAACAGCCTACAAGGCGCCTTCAAAGAGCAATTAGGCATGGGTATACGTAAGTACAAATTGAAACAAAGAATGGAACAGGCAAAGCAAATGCTTGAAGATGGAAAGGATATTAAGGAGATTGCGTTTACGCTCAACTATTCGCAGTCGCGCAATTTTAGTAATGCTTTTAAAAAGTTTTATGGTGTTATTCCAACGGAGTGGGCACTTGTGCAAAGTACGACTAGTTTGTGCAAAGTACGACCAAGTGGATTTGGAAAGGGGTAGTGGGAGGGTGTAACTTAGAGGAAGAAATACGAACAAGCTCACTTAATTAGTATCATACAAAATTTATTCTAAGAACTTCTTTGCGCAATACTCTGCTAATGGCCACAGCAGAAGCGAATCCTATGCGCTAGAAAGTTAGGACAGGGAATGCTGAAAACCTGAACAAAGAGTAAGCACATTAACCATTCAAAATATTATCATTATGAAACGTTTTATGAAACTTGGTATTGCAACTTTAGTATTGGCTGCAGGCGTAGTTGCTTTTTCTGCATTTAAAAAATTGGCAATATTAGATTACCAGTGGACAAATTCAACTAACTTCCAAATAGGAACTAGTCCTTCTACTCCAATTAGCACAATCACCAACTATGCTTCCGGAACAACTACAACAGGTGGAAGCACTTATCTTAGCCAAGTAGAAGCATCTTATAGCGGCTCTACTGCACCGACTGAACAAAGCATTTTGGATGCTGTAAAAACTGAGTATGACAGATTAAAAAATATCAGCCAATCCACTTTGTTAAGCACTTTCGTTGATGGTTACCAATTTACAGCTAGCCCTAGCGGTGTATCTACTCAAATTACAGTATTCCTGAAAGATTAATTTTTGAATATTTCAAAATAAAAAAGCTCCTCAAATTGAGGAGCTTTTTTAGTAACGACCCGGCCAACCACAGGTATCGTAATCACCGATATTACTGACATTTTTTTAATATGGATGTGGGCGGCATTACGCTTTAGACCAATTTTGCACAATCCAACCCGCAATCTGTTTGTGAGTTTTGATATTTGAAGGCACTTCATATCTGATCATGCGTTCGATCTTTTGATAAGTACCTACCGTTGGTTGTGAAGACCAATGCTCCTTCCCAATGTGGTTAATAAAATAAAGCACCTCATATCCTTCAGTTCTATTTAACTCTGAATAATCAGCACCTTTAGTATAGTATGGATTATCGTGGTCAGCCTTCGCATTCCATTTATAATGCTTTCCATCATCATAGAGCATTTGAGAACGTAAATAACTCATAAAACCATAGAATTTATTTGTTATAAAGTATTACTTGACCAATTATGGTATTAAGGTAATTACCTGCTAAGTACAGGTATAAGCCCTACACCAGAGGTAATCACCCGGCCAACTACAGGTATTAAGCCTATACCAGCCGGTTTTATTTGGTTAAAAATGTTTTTTAATCCAGATAATTGAGAGCTGCAGAGTAAATCGGGCAATGCCCAACGAGTGAAGTCTCTTGTGTTGAACTAAAATAGTAGATCATTATCCTTTAAAAATGCTTCGAATTTTTTTCCGAAGGAGTCATTCTCCATCCAACAATCGAGGGAATTAGGCTCCGTTTTTTTAAGTTCACTTCCCGTCGGTGAAACATTTTCCACTGTCTGCTGTTGGTTCGTGCCAGCATTAGAAAAGGAATTAAACTCTAATGCTTGCTTAAGCCTGTTATTAATAGCAATTAAATGTAGCTTTGAATCGTTGTCTGAATAATTGGGTATCTGTCTGTTTATTTCTTTATATAAAGTTTTCATATGAGCTTGACAAATTGAAATAAAGTCCATCGAAAACTTTAGCTTTCCGTATCGATCCTCTTTTGACAAACCGCACTCTATCAATTTTTCAATATACATTTTTTGAAGGCTCCTTCTATACGGATTTACTATAGATTGAGTCTGTAGCTCTTTCCAAATACTCTTTTCCAAATCAGCTAATAGATCATTAAACGTATAAGCGCCACTTGGATCTTCGGTTTCGAAAAGATACATTCTTGTGTATTTTGAAAAATTGATAAGAGAGTTAATTACATCAATTTGAATAACTGTCGGAATGAAAGATCCAGGACCCCCAATTAATGAAAAAACTTCGTTATTATTTAGCCACAAAGGCGGTTCGAATAATTCCGAATTCAAAAACTCGACCGCCCTTTTCTGTTTCTCCTTACTAACAAATCCTATCACAGAACCTTGCTGTCCTTCCTTTTTTGCCGTTCTAGTGGGTATTGCGATATTGTTTACTACGTGTGAAATGTACCTAACGTACTGAGTAAGCACTTCGTTTTGGACTCTTTTCAAGGACGTAAAATCTTCATTAGGTTCTTTTGTCCATTCTCTCAAATTCTTCATCACTCTTTTTAGGTTCTGAATACCATAATAGCCAGCCTTCATAGCATCATCACCTAAATCCTCGTTTTGACACCGTGGATCAGTAATTGCCAAATTTTGAGGTCCAAACCATAACTGCGGATCCTTTTTGAGACTGCCAATAATCCAATTATTCATATACATATTTTCCTCATCACGGTTTTTCAATTGCGGAAGCCATCTATACCCCCACTCAATTGCCCACTTATCATATGCCCCTATCCTTGGAAACAATTCTTTCTCTGTCATACCATCTTCCGGCTGTGCGACATAATTGAATCTTGCATAATCCATTATAGAAGGACAAAACCCATTTTTATCAAGATATGTTTTGCTACGTAAACTATCGACAGGAACGGTTGATGAAGCACCAAAATTATGTAATAATCCAAGCGTGTGCCCTACTTCGTGACAAGCAACAAAACGGATTAATTTTCCCATAAGAGTGTCATCAAAGATCATTTTCCTTGCATTAGAATCATTAACACCAACCTGTACCATATACCAATCATGAAGCAGCTGCATTACGTTGTGATACCAATTGACGTGGGATTCCAGAATTTCGCCTGTGCGTGGGTCATTTACATTCGGTCCACTTGCGTTTGGCACCGGAGAAGCTTTATAAACAATAACATTGTGGCGAGCGTCCAGTAAACTGAATGTTGAGTCATTTGTAGGAGCTTCCAAAGCATAAATTGCGTTTTTAAATCCCGCTTTTTCAAATGCCTGCTGCCAATCATTTACACCTTGAATTAAATAAGGCACCCACTTTTTGGGAGTTTCAGGATCAATATAAAAAATAATTGGCTTTTTAGGCTCAACTAGTTCGGCCTTTTGATATTTTGATTGGTCTTCCTCTTTTGGTTCAAGTCTCCATTTATTTATAATAAACGAGTACTGAACATTTTGAGGAAGGTCATAATCTACATAAACCCTATTAAAATAACCAACTCTTTCATCAAAATACCTGGGCTTCATTGGATCAGTAGGCAATAAAACAAACGAAGTATTCAACTCGTAGGTCACATTTACATCATTGAGTGTATATGTATTTACAGCCTGCAATTCTACATTGATCGGAAACGATTGAATTTTGTCAACATAAGACTTATCCTTCTGTAACCCACCTAGTGCGTACCATTTCTTGTATTGTGATTCAAAATATAAAACAGTATTGTCAGAGTTAATAAAATCCGTGACATCGATTACAGCTGCTGATAAGTCCTTCGAATATGCCTTAATATCGAATGCCCCGACAATTGGTTGAAAATTAGAATTGTGAACCGTACGATACATTCCATTTTCGGAGCTATCAGAAGATCGCTCAGTATACGAGATGGCCTTTAAAAAAATCTTATTGCTACTTCCTTTTGAAAATCGAACTACCCTTTCTCCAATTTCATCACCAGCGTATCCCCATACTCCATAGGGACGCGTATCAGCGGCACCTTTGGCAATCCTACTTACCACAAGAATATCTTTGTTTAACAGCGCATTCGGTATCTCAAAAAAGTAACGATTATCCACTTTATGAACTATAATTAGGCCACTATCGGTAATGGCCTTTGAAGTTATTACTTCATTGTACAATTTCGGAGAGTTACTCTTAGTGGTGTCAGAAGGTGCTTTTTTAAAATTTTTATCCGCACTACTAATAGTACTGTCGCCATTAACAACATTAGAGTTCTTATTGTTTAAGACGCTACAACCGAAAAATATTATAGACGAAAAAATACTTAAAGCTACATTTCTAACTCGCATATTATTTAATTACAGATTATCAAAGTTATTTATCGAGGGTTTTGAGAAATACGAGAATTATATTGAATTTCGCCGGAAGGAATTAACATAACTGAACGTAAATCATTTGGCGGCAACGTGTACACATTGCCAGCAACAACTCTTGTAAGCGTTATATTAGCACCTTCGACATTCAATCTTCTTATATCTGACCACCGAAGCCCCCTAAATACTAATTCCTTTCTCCTTTCGGACAAGATCATTGTTAACGCTGTCGTTGCATCACTAGCTGAAAAAGGGATCCAGTTTCCATTTTTCCATCTTTTTTGCATCAAAGTGTTGAGATCTGTTAATGCCGCATCTTTGTTTCCCGCACGTGCGAAGCATTCTGCTCGAATTAGGAACAACTCATCAGTGGCCAAACCGTCAAAAACACTATTAACCTGAAGAGTGCCATTGTAGCTTCCACGAAATGTATAGGTACCTGCATTGGTACCAGTGCCCAGTTTAAAGAAAATTGTTTTTCTTAAATCATTAGCGTTATAAGATCGATACAGATTTGAATCGATTTTGTGATTGGTGGTGGAAAAAATCACCGGTGTAGGTGAGTAGTTATGAAAAATCACCTCTGTATTTAGTGACGGTATTGGTGGATTGCCCACAGGTACCAAATTATTGTAATCAACTAAAGTATTCTTTTGTTGAAGAGCCAAATCAGCATAGTGCCCTGCATTTGAATAATCCCCCATTGATAAATACGTTCTTGCCAAGGCGGCATAGGCTGCGGCCTTACAAGGCCTGGTGGCAAAAGGAACGGAAGTCGGTAGCAAATCTGCCGCTGTTTTCAAATCAGAAATAATTTTGTCATAGGTCTGTTGGATGGTAGCTCGTGGCGCCTTTTCACTGACGTTCGATGTTAATCGCAGAACAATTCCCCAATCATCGGAATTTGCTGAAGAATAAGGCTTAGAAAAAAGTTGCGCAATTTGCCAAAAAGCAAATGCTCGATAAAATAGCGCAGATCCTTTAATCGAATTATACAGATCTACTTCATCCGAATTTACTTTTATGTCAGGTAAACCATCAAGGACAATATTTGAATAATAAATTGGCCCTAAATAAGGATAGGACCAATATACATCGTGCGGTATATTTCCCCATATATAGTTTTCTGCATGTACCCGATTTAAGTCAGAAGCTTCCATGCTTTGCCAAGAGCTTGTAGTAACATAGTAGTTGTCTGCCACCAATTCTGAATAAGCCGCCGCACTTCTTGAATTCATAGCACCACGAGAATTATCTAACAGCGTTTGCAAGTCATCCAATTTGGTAGGAACTATATCTGACTTATTAGGCTTTTCATCCAAAAATTTTTTGCAACCAAATAAAACCAGAACCGGTAACAATAAGAGTAGTAACTGCGCACCCGATTTTGATTTCTTAATAATATACAACGGTTCCATAAAATTTATTTTTATCAATGATGTATTAAAAATCCAGGGATAATTGTTAAAAGTTAACCGTAACTCCGCCTGTCCAGGTTTTGGGTAAAGGCGCCGCAGTCACATCTGTTGCACCACCAGAAAAGTCTGGATCATAATCTGACTTTGATGCGCGCCAAATAATGAGATTCAGATTATTAGGATAAAAGAAAAATTTTACGCTTTGAACAGGGATTCTTTTGTTCCTCTTATTCGTCCACTGATATGAAAGGCTAACATCCTGTAGTCTTATATTATCTGCTCTCTTAACGTGTATCTCTGCATACTGATAAAATTGATTACGACCGTCAAAGCCATTTGGCACAGGATAAACCATTGAAGGAACGCTAGTTTTTGCTTCATCGCCTGCTTTTTGCCATCTTTGGTAATAATCAGCTCCATAGCTTGTTCCTGTCATTGCGCCTGTATAATCGATGTTTAATGCCGGTTCTCTGAAATAATAGTTGAATCTACCCGTAATGTTAAATGAAAGCGTTATTCCTTTCCAACTAAAATTATTGCGGATAAAGGCAGAAGTTAATGGCAAGGCAGAACCGTAAAATTTTTGGTTTTGAATAGAATCATTGATTATAGCCAAATAATCTTTGCTCACCTGTTTTTGATAGTAACCTTGAGGATCACCGGTTGTAGGATCCAAACCCGCCCAACGATAGGCTGCTATTCCATACGCAACTTTCCCTGGAACAGCTACTAACTTGTAGTCCAGGAAATCAGAAGCTTTACCACCTGCTGAAGTAAATACATCGGTAATTACAGTTTTGGCCCGGCTTAAGCCGAAATTTGAAGTCCATTCAATTGGCGATATAAGATTTCTGGAATTGATTGAAATCTCATACCCATTTGTTTTCAAACTTGCAAAATTGAGAGTATAAACACCTACTCCTGATGATGGCGGCATGGGGGCGTCGGCAATTACATCTGTAGATTTCTTGCGAAAAACTTCGAAGCTTCCGAATACGCGATTAGACAGTAGCTGAAAATCAATCCCCCAATTTATTATCTGTACCTGTTCCCACCTAAGATCGGGATTGGGAGCACGTCCTGGAGTACTATAGGGCAAACTTGTAACAGGATCTCTATTAGCTGAATAATTAAGAATCAATTTACCCGACAAGGTATTGTTTGAATTACCAGTATATCCATATGAACTCCGTAACTTCAAGTAAGGCAGCCATGATAAACTATAGAAATGTTCTTTTGAAATTTCCCACCCTGCGCCCATTGACCAAAGCGGTTTCCATTTGTTATTTGTATTCACGCCGAAAACATTAGCCCCGTCTCTTCTTCCGCTTGCATAAAAATTATATCTACCATTATAAGTATAAGAAAGATTAGCTAACACCGATACAAAGCGATTCGTCGCTGACTCATTGTAGCTATTCATATCTGGAATATAATCAACACTCCCCAAAGAAGCGGCATAGGTACGGGGATAATAATTGAAGTAGTCTATATTAGGCCGAAATCCACCCGTAAGATTATCATATCCATAAAATCTTTGATTGTTTAAATAACCACCTTTTGAATCTGATATTTCCGCAGCGATAAGGCCAACTAATTGGTGTAGAACACCAAAACTTTTATTTACATTAAAGCCTCCTCTCGCATTATAATTTTTTAATACTGAATTCGAAACATCCAGAATGCCTCCTTTGGGAACAGGATATTCAAGGTTGGGATCCGTTTGAAAAGGATTTGTAAATCTGTTAATCAAATCTCTTGTTACCCACGCTTGGGTACTTTTAAAGTTTCGCGTGGTTGAATTACTTGTTTGGTATTGATAATTAAAATTTGCGCTAAGCCAGTCCGTTATTTTATAATTTATCGCAAAGTTTACTCTAGCATACTTAGCAATTGAATTAACGTCTGCATTTTTGATTTCATCGATAGGTCGATAGTGCCAATCCAACAATTTACCCCCCCCCGCTGTGTCAATATATCCCATTCGGTAGAAATAGGGAATTGCTAAAGCATTACCGTCGTTATCAACAAGTCTTGAATATGGGGAAATTGGATTCGGAAGCTGAAAATTTAAACTTTGATTGTTATTTAATGCTAAATCTATACCAGTTTGGATTTCTAAATTCTTAATAGGCTTAAAAAAAGTGTTTGTATTAATTGTATATCTATCGTCAGGTTTACTCCCGACTATATTATTTAAATTATGATTGTATCCAATTGAAAATTGGTATGCTAATATATTTGTCCCCCCATTAAAACCAATATAATATTGCTGCCTTACAGCCCGCCGGTAAACGTATTTATTCAAATCATTTCGTACATCGTTATCACGCAAATTATTTATTTGGCTGCTGGCATCTGCGTCAGAAATCAACCCCATTCTTTTTCTGTCCAATATCTCTACAACTGGCGATACGACCGGATATGTATTGTTATTATTTAAGTCAGCATCATAATAATTATTATCGAATAAAAATTTTTCTACGTCGATAAAATCAGAAGGGCTTATCCGTTTATAATAAAATAGATTCGGTTTATCTTCCACAGTCGTATTGGAAGAAATATCTAAATGAAATCGTTGGTTGTATTTCCCCTTTTTAGTTGTAATTACAATTACTCCATTCCCAGCCCGTGATCCCCATATTGATGCAGCGGCTGCATCTTTTAACACAGTTACACTTTCAACATCATTAGTGTTAATGTTGTTAATGTCAAACGACAATGGCATTGGGAAATTGTCAACAACAATTAAGGGGTCAGTTGAAGTCAAATTAGTTCCTAGAGTGCTTACACCCCTAATCTGAATTGGAGAAAAAGAGGAATTTCCTTTTTTATCAAAGAGTAAACCGGGAACCGTTCCATCTAAACGCTCAATTATACCCATGCCAACACGCCTATGAAAATCTTGGCTATCAAGTTGTGAATACGAGCCCACAAACCGTTCTTTATTAACTTGTTGATATCCCGTATTCACAGTAACAATAACATCGCCCAATGCGCTAATTTTTGTTCTTAACGTAATTGCCAAGTCGGTTTTACCGCTAACTTTTACTTCAAAAGCTTCCATGCTCACATGCGTAAACACCAACACCGCATCCTGATCAACAGTCGCCAACGAAAATTCCCCGTCTTTATCGGTTGTCGTACTCTTAGTCGACCCCTTCACACTAACCGTAACCCCTTCCACAGGATCACCCTTCTCATTAACAACCCTCCCATGCACATCAATCAACGGAGGCGCATTTCCACTAACCACCACCTTCGCCACCGACTTATTCCCATCCTTCTTCACCGGATGGATCGATATATTAGTCCCGAAAACATCGTACGTCAATTGTAAATTCTTCAAACACAGATCCAATGCAGTTTTTAAATTAGCATTGGTCACGTTGATAGTGACCTTCTTATCCTTCACATAATCCGTCCGGTAAATAAACTGAACATTCGCCTGCGATTGAATGTTCTTCAATACGGTCTCCAGCGGCGCATTATCAAATGCCAGCGTTATCTTCTCCTGGCCCCAGCTTTTTGCTGAAACCTGAAGAACAGCGGCCAGTAATAAAACAGCGGTTATCTTCATAACCAATACAATTTTTCTGGTTTCTCTTTTTAGCAGAATTAGCTTTGGTTCAGTACCGCCAAAAAACGGCACTTTGCAAGCAACAAAATCTTGCATAACTTTAATTTGTTGGTTAATTAATAAGTACCAGACAGTATGATTTGGTTAACCTCCCGACCGGCGGTGTTCCAGCACTGCCGGTTTTTGTTTGTCGCAGGGGCAACAATGGCTAACTTTTTTATAGGTAAGTATGGTTAATGATCCATAGTGGCTTCGCAAAAGCGTAAGGCGGTAAGATTGAAAGGAAATAAACCGCAAGTGAATAGAGGAGAATGTGCGACCACTATATTTTTTTTGTGCCACAACCATTCATTCATACAGAATGCTTTACACTATATCATACACCATGTAAAACACCGTAATGTTGACCTATTATCAGCTTAACAGTTTTTCCACCAATCCTGCCCTGGGATAAGGCATAAATTGACAGTTTTGATGCACTGGTCTTTCTATAGAATAATCGTATATAAAAACATCAAAGCAATATCTCAACTTTACTTTTTACCCTTTCCTTTGTCGTGTTTCTCAAAAACAATGTCTTTGAAAAGGATTTGGAAACACGACCGGAAAGGCGGCGGCTTCATTTTATTGAAATGAAAAATAAAGAATGAAAAATTAAGAATGAGAAAGTCAAGGCAGTTTTAATCACTTTCTTATTTCTCATTTCACATTTTTAATTCCTAATTCCTGCCGCTATTATATCACCACATGAGAAAAAACTGTAACTTCCTACGCTGCCGGCATTAACTCGTCTCCCGATCCCGTCCGCACATATGGTTTGTTTACATAGGCCTCTAATTTCTTCACAGCATACATCAAACTATTTCTGGCCGTACTATACGCAATCTTTAACTCTTTCGAAATCTCCCGGGTATCAAACCCATAATAATTCAACACAAATACTTCACGCTGCCTGGCGGGCAAAGCCTTAATGGCCTTCTGCAGCATCACATCATATTCCTTTTGCATCCAGTCGTTAAACACAACCCCGCTCCTGTGATAAGAATAACCTGCACTCCGTTTTACCTCAACCGCTTTTCTCTTTTTTATATTCAATGCCATATTCCTTGTCATTACAGCAAGGTAATTCTCCCACACACCTTCAATCTTCTCACGCAATGGATCAATGGTGATCCATGCCTTTAAAAATACCTCCTGTACAATGTCTTCGGCAAGCTGCTCATCCTTCACATAATAAAAAGCATGTACACACAGCTTGTGATAGCATGAACGATAAACTATCTGAAAGAACTGATGATTGTCCAACTTCGATAAATCAGCACCCTTCAATGAAATGCTGTCGCCTTTAACCAACATACAATAGGAGTTTATATGTTTTGAACTACTACTTTTTCCTGGCTTTTCATTGGGCTTTCAATATCAGCTTCCGGCCTTCAATACGCGAATCTATATTAAGCGTTGACAGGATCTTTAAAACTTCACTCAAATTCCAGTTCCTGAAAATATTGCCGGTGATCTCAACATCTTTTGTACCGCTGCCTTCATATACCACATCTATATTATACCACCTGGCAAGATCCTTCATTACATCCTGCAGCTTATCTCCCTTAAAAGCAAACAATCCCTGCTTCCAGGCGGTGATCTTGTCCAGATCAACATGGTCAAGCACCGTAATATCATTGGAAATAACCTGCGCCTGCTGGCCCGGCTTAATTTGTTTTTTCTGACCACCCTTCGATACCCGCACCGAACCTTCAATCAATGTTGTTCGTATGGCCTCTTCATCATTGTAGGCATTTATATTGAACTTGGTTCCCAGCACCTGAATGTCTACCCCATTAACAGATGCAATAAACGGCTTGCTGGCATCATGCGCTACTTCAAAATAAACCTCGCCTGTTATTTGTACTTTTCTTTCACCCGGTGCAAAAGCAACAGGAAAACGAATAGAAGATTCTGAGTTCAACCACACCCTCGAGTTATCACTCAATAACACCGGGTAAGTCTGTCCTTTAGCGGTAGATACCGTATTATACAGCATCTCTCCTGTGCCCCCGGCAGGGGAGCTTTTGGCATCGTACACTAGTTGTCCATTGCTGTTTTTTATGGCTGTACTTCCTTGTTGTCCGATTATTTTATTAGTGGCACTGTCCAGAGAAACAACTGAGCCATCGGCCAATGTAACGGTCGCTTTATACGTTCCAGGCGCAATGTCGGGCTTTGCTTTTTTAACTTCAGCCACAACAGGAGCCTCTTTATGATTCTTCCTAATAATATATACAGCACTTACCGCAAGCAGGATCAAAATAGCTGCGGCTACTGAAAGCCTGGGCCAGATGCTTCTGAATGTTATTTTATCAGTCTGCTGTACATAACCCGTTGCCTGCTCGCTCTGATCAATCAATGCATTTATCTTTTGCAGTGCTACTTCATCTGAATCAATTTTATAGGCGTCGCTAACAGCTGCTAATAAATAATCTTCACCGGTCAGCTTTTCGAAGATTCGATTGTTGACGTCAGATTGTTCTCTCCACGTCTGCAACTCCAGTTTTTCTCCTTCATCCAGTTCATCTTTAAGGAACTTATGTATCAGCAACACGATGTTAGTCATAGTTCATTATATATATTGTAAAGTATCACGCGCCCTCCTTCAAAAAGCCCTGTTTATAATACGACAATCGGAGGGTACCGTTTGTACCGAAGAAATCAAAAAAAAATAATAATTATTTAAAATGGGGAGTTAACGTGCGGATTTACAGATTGCGAAGCTGCCAATTTAAATATGCGAAATCGGCATACGAAACGATCAGCAGTTTTTTCGCGACGAGTCCTGCCAGAAGCGTTTACAATAAATCTATGACGGTTATTAAAAGTAACCTTTAAAACCAGGTCATCGCATTATCAGACAGCAACTGCGTCGGTGAAGATGTTCACATTAAGCTAACGGCTTCATCATGTGCACCAATAATATAACGGCACTCAACTGCAAACCCTTGCTGGCAATATTTTTCTTGATAGTCTTTAAGGCGATCGACTTTAAATTTCTTACCGTTTGATCACTGATATTAAGCTTTTGCGCAATTTCAGTATTGTCGAAGCCATCGAAGAACGACATGGTGAATACGGTCTTGCAGGTTTGAGACAACCCATCTATTTCCCGTTTAATGAGCGAGATTAATTCGGATTCTATTTCAGACTGAAGTATTAATTCCTGCTCCTGCTCCAATAAAAAGGCAAGCTCCTTTTGCTTATCTGATCTTGTTTTCTGCTGCTTCAGAAAATTGAAACAGGCATTGCGGGCAGTTACGTATAAAAAAGCTTTTATGTTTCTGATGGAATCCCACTGGGCCCTCAACTTCCACAAAGTAACAAACACATCCGCAGTAATGTCCTCGGCATCTTCAACCGGCACCATGCACTTGCAAAACGTAATAATAGGTTTGCGAAGATGCCAGTAAATGACATTAAACGCTTCTCTGCTACCTTGCTGAAAAGAAATAACTATATCGTCCCGAAGGTCATCCATTCAAGTTTGTGCTATTGGGTTGCTTTTTACGGCAAGCAAACTGTTAGTGAAAATAAAAATGAAGGATATGGCCGGATAAGACTTAGTACAATAGATTAAGGAGAAATGGTCGGAGTTAATATTGAATATCCAATGTTCAATGTTGAAGTGAATTTACTTCAATATTCATAATTCAATATTCAACATTTAATATTGTCTGTGCTGAAATTACGCAAATTTTGATGAAAATCAATATCGTAAATATCCTAATTTTCATCGCTGTCTGGTGATATTCCGCAGTTAAAATAGTTGGTTTTGCAACAAAAAACAAAAATGGGCATAAATTATCACGATAAAGCCAAACCGAGCAGTTTCTTAGCGACCTTTGCGTCTTCTTTGCGACCTTTGCGTTCCAAAAAGTGGCGAAGTAAAGGCTTGCCATGTAAATAGTAACGCAAAGAACGCAGAGGAGACGCAAAGGGCGCAAAGAAGGCATCGGGAACATAGTTTGGCCCTAAATCCTAAACAACTATTTTTCAACGCCTTAAACAATTTTTCTGTCATTTAACTCGTTTATCCACCCCGCAAATCATTGATTTTGCGGCATTTTAGAGAAAACTTTCATAAAAAATTCACCATACCTTAATTTTACAGCTCATTTTAGCATCACCTATGCCGCAAGATAAAAATCGTCAGTTCCTGGATTTCGAAAAACCAATCAAAGATTTATTTGATGATATTGATGGTTTGAAGCAAAAGGCCGAAAAAAGTAAGCTCGATTTGAGCGACCCTATAAAAAAACTCGAAGAGCGCGTACTCGAAACCCGTAAGGCTATTACACAAAACCTTACGCCCTGGCAAAAAGTACAGCTGAGCCGCCACCCCGATCGTCCGTACACCATGAAATATATCTCCAAATTGTCCAACGAGTTCGTGGAGCTTTTTGGCGATAGAAACGTGAAAGATGATAAAGCCATGGTGGGCGGGTTCGCTTCGCTCGACGGACAAACCGTAATGATCATCGGCCAGCAAAAAGGTATCAATACCAAAGCACGCCAGCTGCGCAACTTTGGTATGGCCAATCCCGAAGGCTATCGCAAAGCCCTTCGCTTAATGAAACTGGCCGAAAAATTCGATAAACCTATTATTACCCTTATCGACACCCCCGGAGCCTATCCTGGCCTGGAGGCTGAAGAAAGAGGACAAGGCGAAGCCATCGCCCGTAATATTTATGAAATGATGCGTTTAAAAGTACCGGTAATATGTGTGATCATCGGAGAAGGCGCTTCCGGCGGCGCCCTCGGTATTGGCGTGGGCGACCGCATATTCATGCTGGAGAATACCTGGTACACCGTTATTTCACCCGAAAGCTGCAGCTCCATTTTATGGCGTAGCTGGGACCAAAAAGAAAAAGCAGCCGAACAGTTAAAACTTACCGCCGATTATATGTACCAATTTGGATTAATTGATGGCATCATTCCCGAACCGGTTGGCGGCGCACACTGGGATTATGACCAGGCCGCAGCCTTACTAAAGTCACAACTTATCAGTACCATCAATGAGCTGAAGCAGATGGATCCCGAAGAACGCGTTCGAAAGCGGGTCGAAAAGTTCTGTAAGATGGGCTTCTGGGAAGAATCAGGATCTTAAGTCCTGAGCGTAGTCGAAGGGCTCGTAATAGACATTGAGCGTAGCCGAAATGTCGGTCACTATTATAAGCCCGACTTCATATCTCAACCCATCGTCCCTTGCGTCGCACTCTTGTACATCCTTATCTCTATTCAGCTTTTACACCAAATTAGTAACTGCCGCCGCTTATACCGGTGGCTCAACCAAAAATTATTATGTCTCTTCGTCAATCATTATATGGCACCGGTGTGGCCCTCGTCACGCCTTTCAGATCAAATTTTGAAGTAGATCTCGAAGCATTAAGCAAAATCATCGATTACGTCATCAACGGAGGCGTTGAATATATAGTTACCCTCGGCACTACCGGCGAAACACCCACTCTCAGCAGAGAAGAAAAAATCGCTATCATCCGCTTTACCTACGAAAAAGTAAACGGCCGCGTTCCGGTAGTAGTAGGTATCGGCGGAAACAATACTCAGGAAATAATCAAAGAACTGGAAACTTTTCCTTTAGATAAAGCGACCGCTAT
>Ga0068855_100003061_pt1 | contig 20464 bp, 19 predicted proteins | sample KBSCornC52_FD_66592 | JGI IMG/M metagenome (GOLD analysis project Ga0068855, IMG submission 66592) | Corn rhizosphere microbial communities from Kellogg Biological Station, Michigan, USA - KBS Corn C5-2 | ecosystem: Host-associated > Plants > Roots > Rhizosphere > Soil ...
CCGCGGCCCAGCATGAACAGGCAGAACGGCAACATGATCGTGGAACGGGCGGCGGCGACATCGGCCGTTTGCGGGGTTGCGGACATCCAGCCGAGGGTAGCAGAACCGCTGTGCGAGCCCGCCGTCCCGAAGCGCGCGGGTCGGCGCCGATGAATGGCTTTTCGCGGTCTTTGGCGCTAGAGTCGGGCGATGCCTGTTCCCTTGGAAAATCGCGACGACGGCCTGCTGCGCCTCGAACATGCCGTGGCCCGGCAGCTCGCCGAAGCCGACGACGCCGAAGTGGCCCTGAAGTCAGTGCTGCGCGCGCTGTGCGAAGCGGAGGCCTGGGAATACGGACGGTACTGGCGCGTGGACGAGGCGGCCGGCGTGCTGCGATTCGCGGCGTCGTGGTCGGAGCCGGGCAGCGCCATCGCCGCCTACATGACGGTCAGCGAGGACACCGTCTTCAGGCCGGGCGCCGGCATGGTGGGACGGGTATGGGAATCGGGGCGCCCGATGTGGGTGAGCGATCTGTCGGTGAAGCGGCGCACCATGACGGCGGGGCTGCCCCCGGGGGTGACGCTGCACGGCGCGTGCATGTTTCCCGTCGCGTGGCGCGGCCGCACCATGGGCGTGATGTCGTTCGTGAGCCGCGACGTGCGCGAGCCCGACCTGCGCCTGCTCGAAGCGTTCCGCGTGGTGGGCAGCCAGGTCGCGCAGTTCCTGCAGCGCCAGCAGCACGGGGAAGAAATCGCCGGCCTGAACGCGGAGCTGGAAGAGCGCGTTCGCCAGCGCACCGCGCAGCTCGAAGCGGCCAATGCGGAGCTCGAAGCTTTCTCCTATTCGATCGCGCACGACCTGCGCTCGCCGCTCACGTCCATCGACGGCTTCACGCACCTGCTGGAGAACTGCAGCAAGGGGCAGGAAGATCCGCAGGCCAGACACTACCTGCATCGCATTCGCGCCGGGGTGCGCCAGATGAGCGACCTGACCGAAGCCATGCTGTCGCTGGCGCGCCTGTCGCGGGTCGAGCTCGAAAACGAAGAGGTCGATCTGGCCGCGCTCGCCCGGCAGGTGCTGGACCAATTGCAAGAGTGTGAGCCCGGGCGCGCGCTGCACGCGCGAATCCCGAAGCACCTGTGGGTGCATGGGGACCCGCGGCTGCTGACGCAGCTGATCACCAACCTGCTTGGCAACGCGTGGAAGTTCTCCGGCCGAAAACCGAACGTGTGGATCGAGCTGGGCAGCGACAAGCGGCCGGGCGGCGAGACGGCGTACTTCGTCGCGGACCACGGCGCAGGCTTCGACATGGCGCACGCGTCGCGCCTGTTCGGCGCATTCCAGCGCCTGCACACGCCCAGCGAATTCGAAGGCACCGGCATCGGCCTGGCGCTGGTGCAGAAGATCGTGTCGGGCCACGGCGGGCGCATCTGGGCCGAAGCCAAGCCGGGCGAGGGCGCGACCTTTTATTTCACCTTGTCTTGATCGCGGTCATCGAAACTTGATCGGGGCAATCCGGGCCATGTCACAGACCAGTCACGACGCAGCGTTGGCGCAGGGGGCCACATTCGCCACCATGCGCCTGCCATCGCAGCCCACCGTGGTGGCGCCCGACGGCTCCGACGTGCGCGTGCTCCTGGGGCTGCCTGGCGGGAGCATGGCGCACTTCGAGCTCGCCGCGGGCAAGGTGTCAGTCGCGGTCGCGCACCGCAGCGTGGACGAGGTCTGGTATGTGCTGGCCGGCGCCGGCCAGATGTGGCGCAAGCAGGGCGAGCGCGAAGAAGTCGTGGCACTCGAGCCCGGTGTGTGCGTGACCATTCCCGTGGGAACGCAGTTCCAGTTCCGGGCGTCTGCATCCCAGTCCGTTGCCGCGGTCGCGATCACGATGCCGCCGTGGCCCGGCGAATCGGAGGCGATCGTCGTGCAAGGGCACTGGAAGCCGTCGGTTCGCTGAGCCGTTCGGGGCGGCCGCTGTGAATGAGTTCGACCAGCAGCAGCGCGAGGACAAGAAAGCCGCGATCATGTTCGGATAAGCTCGGCCCCATCCATGAGACGACACCGCGAACGACACCGCACCCAACGCACCGGCTGGCTACGCGCCGCCGTGCTCGGCGCCAACGACGGCATCGTTTCCACCGCGAGCCTGGTGCTGGGTGTCGCGGCCGCCGGCGCGAGCACGCAGGCGATCCTGGTTGCCGGCGTGGCCGGGCTGATGGCCGGCGCCATGTCGATGGCGGCCGGCGAGTATGTGTCGGTCAGCTCGCAGTCGGACACCGAACGCGCCGATCTCGATCGCGAAAGCAAGGAGCTCACCTCCAACCCCGAAGCGGAACACGCGGAGCTGACGGCCATCTACGTACAGCGCGGCCTCGACGACGCTCTTGCGTCCAAGGTGGCGACGCAGCTGACCAAGCACGATGCGCTGGGCGCCCACAGCCGCGACGAACTCGGCATTTCCGAAGCCTTGACGGCGCGGCCCGTGCAGGCCGCGATGGCATCGGCCGCGACCTTCGCCGCCGGCGCGGCCATGCCGCTTGCGATGGTGCTCGTGTTTCCGTCCGCCACGGTGATGTGGGGCGTCGGCATCGGCTCATTGCTGTTCCTCGCAATCCTGGGATTCCTGGCCGCACGCGCGGGAGGTTCACCCATCTTTGTCTCGGTCGCCCGCGTCACCTTCTGGGGCGCCTTGGCGATGGCCATCACGGCGGGTGTCGGTGCGCTGTTCGGCGTCTCCGCCTGAGCTTGCGTCCGGCGTGAAAGCGCAAACCCGCAAACGCTGATATAAAACGCGCACTGACGCCGCAGATCCGCCGAACTGGAGAAGCCTCATGACACGCAGTTTGCTTGCACGCTTGTCCGCTGTGTGTGTGATGCTGGTCGTCGCCGGCGCGGCCTGCGCCGCCGATGTCCACGTGATGATCTCGGCCGGTTTCCATGGTGTCTATTCCCAGCTGGCGCCGGCCTTCGAACGCGCCAGCGGTCATCACCTGGTCACCACCCGCGGACCCTCGATGGGCGACTCGCCCGAAGCGATTCCCACGCGGCTTGCGCGAGGCGAGGCCGCCGACGTGGTGATCCTCGATGGGGCGGCGGCCGACGAACTCGGCAAGCGCGGCATGGTGCGGCCCGACAGCAAGACAGAGCTGGCACGCTCGCTGGTGGGCATGGTGGTGCGCGAGGGTGCGGCCAGGCCCGACATCGGCAGCGTCGACGCGTTTCGCAGCACCTTGCTTGCGGCGAAGTCCATCGCGTACTCCGACAGCGGCAGCGGTACGTACTTGTCCAGGACGATGTTTCCCAAGCTCGGCGTGGCCGATCAAGTGGCCGGCAAGAGCCGCAAGGTGCGCGGGCCGCCATCGGGTGAGCCGGTCGCCGCCGTGGTGGCGCGTGGCGAAGCGGAACTCGGCTTCCAGCAGGTGAGCGAACTGATCCACGTGGCCGGCGTGAGTTACGTCGGCCCGATTCCCGCCGAGTTGCAGCCCGGGTTCACCTTCGCGGGCGCGCTCACCAGCAACGGGCGCGAGCCGGATGCGGCCAAGGCGCTGCTGCGCTTCCTGGCCTCGCCGGATGCGGCGCCTGTGATCGTCAAGGCCGGGCTGGCGCCACCTCCAGCACGTTAGCAAACGAGGATTGGAATTTTCGAAAGATGACCACGCTTCGACAACTGCTGGGCATCGAACTTCCTGTCATCCAGGCCCCGATGGCGGGCGTTCAAGGCAGCGCGCTCGCCATCGCGGTTTGCAACGCGGGCGGATTGGGCTCGCTGCCTTGTGCGATGCTCGGACCCGACGCGATGCGCAATGAGTTGACTGCGATTCGCGCGCACACCACCAAGCCATTCAACGTCAACTTCTTCTGCCACACGCCGCCGCAGCCCGACGCCGCGCGCGAGGCCGCCTGGCGCACGGCGCTCGCAGGCTACTACGCGGAATTTCGAATCGAGCCGCCGCCGCTCACCGGCGGGGCCGCGCGCTTGCCGTTTGATGCCGAAACCGCCGACGTGCTCTCGCAATTCAAGCCGCCGGTGGTCAGCTTCCACTTCGGCCTGCCGTCCGCGGAACTGCTCGCGCGGGTGCGCAGCTGGGGCGCGAAGATACTCGCATCCGCGACCACGGTTGAAGAGGCGCTTTGGCTGGAACGGAACGGCGTCGATGCGGTTATCGCGCAGGGCCTGGAGGCCGGCGGCCATCGCGGCATGTTCCTTGGCGAGGACGTCAGCACGCAGGTCGGCACCTTTGCGCTGCTGCCTATGGTTGCCGCGGCTGTGAACGTGCCGGTGATCGCGGCGGGCGGAATCGCAGACGCGGCGGGCGTTGCCGCCGCGATGCGACTGGGCGCCGCCGGCGTGCAGGTCGGCACGGCCTATCTGCTTTGCCCCGAAGCGAGCACCAGCCCGGTCCATCGGGCTGCGCTGGCGAGCGAGGCGTCGCGCGTCACGGCAGTGACCAACGTGTTCACCGGGCGTCCCGCGCGCGCGATCGTGAATCGGATGGTGCGCGAGCAGGGGCCGATCAGTGCCGCAGCGCCCCGCTTCCCGATGGCGGTCGCCGCACTGGCGCCGCTGCGCGCCAAGGCCGAAAGCCAGGGCAGCGGCGACTTCTCGCCTTTGTGGGCCGGGCAGAACACCAGCGGCTGCCGCGAAGTGCCGGCCTCGGTGATCACGCGCGAGTTGGCCAGCGCGATCGTCAATTCACGCTGAATGCATTGTCCACTCGCACGGCCATGATCCCGATCCAGGACATCGACCACATCGTGCTGCGGGTGGTCGATCTCGATCGCATGCTGCGCTTTTATTGCGAGGCGCTTGGATGCCCGCTGGAGAAGCGGCAGGACGACATCGGCTTGATCCAGCTGCGCGCCGGGCGATCGCTGATCGACCTGGTGCCGCTTGCAGGCAAGCTGGGAAAAGCGGGAGGCGCGGCGCCCGGCAAGGAGGGCCGCAACCTCGATCACTTCTGTCTGCGCGTCGATCCGTTCGACGAAGCCGCGATCCGCGCGCAGCTGGCCGCCCACGGCATCGAAGGCGGCGCGGTGGAGTCGCGCTATGGCGCGCAGGGCACCGGCCCGTCGATCTATGTCGCCGATCCCGAAGGCAATGTGGTGGAGCTCAAAGGCCCGCCAGCCAGCCGCGGCTGACCCGTGTGTTTCCACACCACGAACGCGAAGCAGACGATCGCGATGGCCACGAGAACCGAAGCAACCGCCAGCGCCGGTTCGACCGCGGTATTGCCGCGGTAAAAGGCCGCGAGCAGCACCATCTGCACGAAGTGCGCCGGCACGTACACCCAGAAGTGCACCTTGGCCAGCCTGGATTGCGCCGCCTGCGGCCAGGCGCGGTAGAAGAGGCCGAATAACGCAAGCGACACCCAACCCAGCAGGTTGACGTGCGCATGCACCGGGAACATTGAATGATCGTTGCTGGCCGCCATGAAGATACCCAGGCAAACGCCTGCGATCAGGTACAGGACTGCCAGCCGCAGGAACCATGTGCTCAAGCTCATGCCGAATCCTTTCAAGCATCGGAGTTTCGAAAGGCGGATGTTAGCTTCTTGCAGGCGGCTTGACCAGATGCAATGCGTGCGCCTGGCGCATTTGTGCAAATGCACCTGCGGCTCATCGGTAGTGCAGGTTGAACATTTCGGCCAAAGCCTCGCGATATTTCGAAAAGCCCACCGACATCGTGCTGAAGTGCGAGCCACCCTCCACCAGCAGGAAGCGCTTGCGGCCCTTGGCTGCCTCATAGAGCTTGCGGCCCAACTCGCTGTCGATCAGGTGATCGCTGTCGCCGTGCACCACCAGCAAGGGTGAGCCGATCCTGGCCACCTTGCGCACCGACTCGAAGCGCTGCGTGATCAGCGGCCCGATGGGCAGCCAGCCCCACTTCATGCTGCTGGCCACGTCGGGAATGGAGGTGAAGGTGCCTTCGACGATGGTGCCGCGCTCGTCATCGACCTTGGCCGCGAGATCGATGGCGATCGCGCCGCCGAGCGAATGCCCGAAGATGTAGCGCGGGCGCTTCGCATAGTTCGAGGCCAGCCAGTCCCAGGCCGCGCGCGCGTCCTCGTAAGCCATGTCTTCCGATGGCAGCGCCGGCGTGCTCTTGCCGAATCCGCGATAGTCGATCGCCAGCACGGAGAAGCCCAGCTCCTGCATGCGGCGGATCCGTGGCGAAGAGCCTTCAACGTTCCAGCGCGCGCCGTGCAGGTAAAGCAGCACCGGCCCATCGTCTGCGTGACGCGCCGACGCGAGCCACAAGCCATGCAGCCGGGCCGGCGCGCCGGCCACCTTGGAGTCGAAATCGATCCAGACATCTTCCATGTCCTGCGCCAGCTCGGCCGAGCTGCCCCAGCTCTGGTCGCTGGGCTGGAAAATCCAGGCACGCTCTTTTTCATCCAGCGTGCCGCAGCCCACCGTCAGAACCACGGCGAGGACGCCTGCAAGGCCAAAAATGATCCAGCGCTTCATGCCAGCATCGGAGTTGCCGCAGGCGCGAAAGTTCTATCGCCCGCGCATGAATAGCGAATCGAGCTCGCGCACGGTCAGTTGCCGCCACGTGGGGCGCCCGTGATTGCATTGGTCGGAGCGCTCGGTCTGTTCCATCTGGCGCAGCAGCGCATTCATTTCGTCGAGCGTCAGCTTGCGATTGGCACGCACCGCGCCGTGGCACGCCATCGTGCCCAGCAATTCATTTTCGGCGCGCTGGATGACGGTGCTGGCATCGTGCTGCGCCAGTTCCGCCAGCACGCTGCGCGCCAGTTCCACCGCGTCGCCTTGCGCGAGCGAAGTGGGCACCGCCCGAACAGCCAGCGTCTTGGGCGAGAAGGCGGTGATGTCGAGTCCGAGTGCTTCGAGCGCCGTCGCACAGGTTTCGGCCGTCGAGATTTCCTGCGGTGTGGCTGCGAAGGTCGCTGGAATCAACAAGGGTTGGCTCGCAAGACGTGGAGTGCCGCCCTGATGCCGGCTGGCGTCCAGCTGCGCCTTCAGCCGCTCGTACACGATCCGTTCGTGCGCGGCATGCATGTCCACGATCACGAGGCCGCTGCGGTTCTCCGCCAGGATGTAGATGCCCTGCAATTGCGCGATGGCGCGGCCCAATGGCCATTCGCCATCCGGCAACTCGGCGGCTTGCGTCAGCGCAGGCTGAATCGAGGACGCTGCGCCACCCGTTAGCGCAGCTGAGGGTTGCCACAAGGCAGCCAGGTCCGACACGCGGTGGCCACCGGCAGGGCTGAAGCCGATCGTTGGCTGCGCCCAGCCAGCCGATGAAGGGCGAGCTTCGCCGGTTGGCAGCGCCGGATGGAGATCAGGCGAGGCAAGTGCGTTGCCCGCGCGCGGCGCGGCCAGCGCGTACTCGACCGCGTGTCGCACCGCCTGGTGCACTTCGCGGCTGTCGCGAAACCGCACCTCGATCTTCGTGGGGTGCACGTTGACATCCACCCGTGCCGGATCGATCTCCAGGTACAGCGCGTACACCGGTTGGCGCTGGCCGTGCAGCACATCCTCGTAGGCGCTGCGCGCAGCGTGGGTCACGATCTTGTCGCGCACGTACCGTCCGTTCACATACGCGAACTGCTGGTCCGCGCGCGATCGCGCGGCATCCGGGATACCGGCGCGGCCCGTGATGCGAATGGACCCCGCGCCGTGCGTGACGGCGACGCTCTGCTCGATCATCTCATCGCCCAACACGTCGGCCAGGCGCTGCTCGCGCGTGGCGGCACGCCATTGCTCCACCAGTTTGCCGTCGTGCCAGATCGCGAATCCGACATCGGCGCGGCCCAAAGCATGGCGTCGCACCGCCTCGACGCAATGCGACAGTTCGGTGGCATCGGTCTTGAGAAACTTGCGCCGCGCCGGCGTGCTGAAGAACAGCTCTTTCACTTCCACGGTGGTGCCAACGGCGCGCGCCGCTGGGCGCAGCTCGCCGGTGCGCGCGTCGATCTGGAACGCGCTTGCCTGGCCGGCCGTGCGCGACAGCAGCGTCATCTCGGCGACCGACCCGATGGCGGCCAATGCCTCGCCGCGAAATCCCATGGTGCCCACCGATTCCAGATCGGCAAGCGATGCGATCTTGCTGGTCGCGTGCCGCCGCAGCGCCAGCGGAAGTTCTTCGCGCGCGATGCCGCTGCCATCGTCTTCCACGGCAATGAAGCGAACGCCACCCGACAAAAGCCGCACCGTGATTTGCGTGGCGCCCGCATCGAGCGCGTTGTCCACCAGCTCGCGCACGACGGACGCGGGCCGCTCCACCACTTCGCCCGCGGCGATCTGGCTGATCAACTCGTCCGGTAATTCGCGGATCGGCCGATGCGGGGCAGGGGAGAGCACTGCGTTCACGAAGCCGATTGTAGGTAGGTCGGCACTGCGCGGCCATCCACACGCCGCCGGGCGCGGATAATCGGCCGCCATGGAATGGATTGGCCTGATTCTCGATTTCGTCCTGCACGTCGACAAGCACCTGGAGAGCTTTGTCTCCAACTATGGCGCCTGGGTCTACGCGCTCTTGTTCCTGATCATCTTCGTGGAAACCGGCGTCGTGGTCATGCCGTTCCTGCCGGGTGACTCGCTCCTGTTCGTGGTGGGCGCGATGTGCGGCGTGGGCCTCATGAGCTATCCCGCGTCGCTGGGCCTGCTGCTGGCCGCCGCGGTGCTGGGCAACCAGAGCAACTACACGATCGGCCGCTATTTCGGGCCGAAGGTATTCCAATGGGAAGACTCGCGCTACTTCAACAAGAACGCGTTCAACCAGGCGCACGCGTTCTATGAGAAGTACGGCGGCATCACGATCATCGCCGCGCGCTTCATGCCGTTCCTGCGAACCTTCGCGCCCTTCGTCGCCGGTGTTGCGCGGATGACCCGGCACAAGTTCAGTCTCTACGACGTCACCGGCGGGGCGCTCTGGGTCGGCAGCATCGTGACGGCGGGCTATTTCTTCGGCAGCGTCCCGTGGGTGAAGGCCAACCTGGAGAAGATCATCTGGGCGATGATCATCATTCCGGGGCTGGTGATCTTGTTCGGTGCGTGGCGGTCGCGACGCAAGGCCGCGGCGAGCGCTTGACTGGAATGAGGCTCACGATCCGGCCGGCACTGGCAAGCGTATTATTTTGCCCATGAACGCTCCGCAGACCCTGTCCCGCTGGACGCACCCCGGCTCCAGCCGCGTGCCTTTCTGGGCTTACACCGACGCCCAGCTGTACCAGCGTGAACTGGACCAAATCTTCTATGGCGATCACTGGTGCTATGTCGGGCTCGAAGTGGAAATCCCCAACATCGGCGATTACCGGCTCACCTGGATCGGCGAGCGGCAGGTGATCATGGTGCGCGATCGCGTTGCGCCGAAGGATCGCGGCATCGACAAGGGCATCCGCGTGGTGGAGAACCGCTGCGCGCATCGCGGCGTGCGCTTCTGCCAACAGCCGCAAGGCAATGCGCGCAGCTTCGTGTGCCCGTATCACCAGTGGACGTACAAGCTCAATGGCGAGCTCGCGGGTCTGCCGTTCAAGGATGGCGTCGCGGCCAGCGACGAAAACGGCGAGCCGTGCGTGAACGGCGGCATGCCCGACGGGTTCGATGTGAAGCAGCATGGATTGACCCAGCTGCGCGTCGCGGTGCTGCATGGCCTCGTGTTCGCGACGTTCAGCGACAAGACGCCGCCGCTCGAGGCCTATCTCGGGCCCAAGGTCGTGCCTTGGCTCGATCGCATCTTCAAGGGCCACCAGCTCACGCTGCTGGGCTATAACCGCCAGCGCATTCCGGGCAACTGGAAGCTGATGATGGAGAACATCAAGGACCCGTATCACCCTGGCCTGCTGCACACCTGGTTCGTCACCTTCGGCTTGTGGCGCGCAGACCAGAAAAGCCGCATGGTGATGGACGATGAGGGCCGGCATGCGGTGATGATTTCGCGCCGCAATGAAGGCGGGCAGAACGCCGCGGTGACGCAAGGCGTGACATCGTTCAAGGAAAACATGGCGCTGAACGACACGCGCTTGCTGGACGTCGTGACCGAGCCATGGTGGACCATTGCCGATCCGTCCGATCCAGGCGCGCAAATCACGCCCACCGTCACGATGATCACGCTGTTTCCCAGCCTGATCATCCAGCAGCAGGTGAATTCATTGTCGACCCGCCACATCGTCCCGCGCGGCGAGGGTGAGTTCGATTTCATCTGGACCCATTTCGGTTTCGCCGACGACACGCCGGAGATGACGCGGCGGCGCTTGCGCCAGTCCAACCTGTTCGGCCCGGCGGGTTTCGTGAGTGCCGACGATGGCGAGGTGATCGAATTGAGCCAGGGCGGCTTCCGGCAGTGGGGCGAAGGCGGTGAAACGCTGTGCGAACTGGGCGGCACCGGCACCGAGGCCACCGAGCACATGGTCACCGAAACCTTGATCCGCAGCATGTACGCCTACTGGCGCAAGGTCATGGCCGTATGAGCCGCCGGGCAGCTCCCAAGGCTCATGGCACCCCGGCCCGCGGCGCGGAGGTCTTCGAATGAGCGCCGATGGCGCGCGCTTGCTGCTGCAACTGGAGATCGACCAGCTCAATGCTGCCTATGCGGCGGCGCTGGACGAGAAGCGCTTCGACGCGTGGCCCGAATTCTTCATGGAAGATGGCAGCTACAAGGTGCAGGCCCGCGAGAACTTCGATCGCGCGTTGCCGCTGGCGCTGATCGCGCTGGAGAGCCGCGGGATGATGAAGGACCGCGTGTACGGCGTGACACAGACGATCTATCACGCGCCGTACTACACGCGCCACGTGATGAGCCCGGCGCAGGTGCTGGGCGAAGAGGCGGGCCGCATCACGGCCCAATCCCACTACGCCGTTTTCCGCACGAAGCCGGGCGATGCCAGCGAGGTGTACAACGTCGGTCGTTATGTGGACCAGATCGTGCGCACGCCGGCCGGCCTGAAATTCGCCAGCCGGCTGTGCGTTTACGACAGCGAGATGGTGCTCAATTCGCTGATCTACCCGATCTGAGGCCAGCGGCTCGTTAACGCCTGGTGGCTTCGTTGCCCAGGTAGGCGCCGGCGGCTGCGCCGCCCACGGTTCCGACCGGTCCGCCAATCAGCTCGTTACCCACCACGCCTCCGACCACGGCGCCGCCCACGGTTCCCGCGGTTTGGCGGTCCATTCCGGCGCAGCCGCCCAGGGCCAACAGCGAAGCGGCAAGCGCGGCCGCGGCAAATATCGTCTTCATGTGTACACCTCTTGTGTTGAACAGCCAGGCGCAGGTGCCTCGCGCACGTGCCTTGTGAAACCTGTTCAGCCAATGTAGGCAGGGCGCCCTTGCCCGAGTGTAGGAAGAGAGCCGCGCGCATCGTCGGCCCCCCGCGCGATTGCCGCGCCAGTTCGGCTGACACCTGTCGTGCGCGAACTCAGCGCGAAAGAATCGAACTCAGCGCACGTGCTGCCGCGCCAGCGCGAGCCGGTTGGCGTGCCGCAATCGGGCCGCCATCGTCAGCGTGAGATTCGACAGCAGACGCTGCACCAGATGCGGATGGGTCTGCGCGAGGACGTCGTAAACATCGCGATGCAGTATCGCGACGGTGGTGTCCTCATCGGCCACGACGGTTGCGGATCGCGGCGCCTGGTCGAGGAACGCGATGTCGCCCACAGTCGCGCCGCGCCGAACGCCCGCTATGCGCACGTCGTCGCTGTCGGATCCTCGAACCACGATGCTCGCGCTGCCGTGCAGCAACAGCATCAGCTCGTCGCCGGGCTCGCCGGCTTTCATGATTTCCTCGCCCGCGCGGTAGAGGCGATTGACCATCAAACTTTCCAGGCGCGTGCGCTCGGCTTCATCGAGCCCGGCAAACAGCGCCGAAGCTTCGAGCAGGGAGGTGGCTTCCTGCGAGGCCGCAGCCCGGTTCGCCTCGATCAAATCGTTCTCGGCCGCCTCCAGCGCGCGATCGAGGTCGGGTGCGAACCGGCCGTCCGGCAACTGCTGCTTCAAAACCGAGCCGACATCGCGACGCGGCGCCGCGCCGCCATGAATCGGAACCAGTCCCTGTTGGCGGGCCTTGCGATCGAAATGCGCGACGGCGAGGCAAACGCTGGTGTCCACGTGCCGCACGCGCGACCAGTCGAGGACGATGCTGGACGCGCCCTCGCTATGGTGCATCAGCGTGCGCTCGAGGCTGTCGGCAGCGCCGAAGAACAGATCGCCTTCCAGTTCGAACACGCGCACCGAGCCGCCGTGCTCCGCGAGCAATTGCAGGTCGGCGCGCGAACGGGCGCAGTTGGAGGACAGTTCGCGTCCGCTCCATACATAACGCACCGGCCTGCGCGCGCTGCGGGCCGCGAACAGCACCAGGCCGAGCACCAGGCCCACGAACACGGCGGCGACCATGTTCACCAGCACGGCAGCGCCGGTCACCGCGCCGATCAAGGCCAGGTCTTCCCTGGCGTTGGGCGCCATCGGCTTGCGGCTCAGCAAGTCGGCGAGCATCTTCACGGAGGGCCGGTTGTACATCAGCCAGGCTTCGGCCAACAGCGTGCCGCACACGGCAGCCAAAGGAATCCAGGCGAGTACGCCGCTCAAATAGACCACTGCGGAGACCAGCGCAAACATGGCGAGCAGCGTGGCGTTGAGCGGCGTGCGCCGGCTGGCGGCCGCCGAGGAGTGCTCGGAGCCCGACAGCGGCGGCGCTCCCGCAGCGCCCGCCAGGATGATTCCCGCCACCGCGGCCAGCGAATCGCGGGGCGACCGGTTCACGCGCGAGTCGCTTCGTGTCATCACCTGGCTGGCCATGGACGTGTTCAGGAAAATCATGATGCCGAGAATCGCGGCGTCGCTCGCCACCGAGAGCGCGACCGCCCAGGTGCGCACGCCGTTGGCCCACAAGCCAGCGAAATCGGCATCGAGCACGGGCAGCCTCATGGAGCCGCCTTCACTGCCGATCATGGGCGTGCCGTGGCCGAACAGATGCCACGCCGCGCCCATTACCAGGCCGGCAGCAAGCGCCAGCGCCGCGGATGGCCAGCGTGGCTGCAAACGCCGCACCACGATCCCGGTGGCCAGTGACAATGTGGCGATCGATGCAACCATCACGGCCGAATCGGGCATGGACACGAGCTTCCACAGGCTGCGTGATTGCGAGATGAACAATGCGAGCGCGATGCTGTTGGAAAAGCCCGCGAACACCGGAGCGGGAATCAGCCGGATGAACCGGTCGGCCCGCGCCAGGTACAGCAAGCCGACGCACACGCCGCCGCACGCGGCAACGAGGCACAGAAATGCCAGCCGCAGGCCGGCGCTGTCGTCCAGCCCCCAGGCCGGGAACTGCGCCACTGCCTGGTCCATCATCGCCGCCAGCGTGGTGGCCTCGAAAATCCGCGCGGAATAGATCACCGGCCTGCGGCTGGACGTCGTGGTGATATGGATCCACACGAGCGCCAGCAACGTCGCGAATACGCCCGCGGTGAGCAATCCGGCTCCGATGTGGCCGTACAGGAGGGTTGCGCATCCCAGGCTCAGGGGAATGCTGAATGCGGTGCCGTCCAGTGCGCCGATGGCCGAAGCTCGCCAGCCCGCGGCATGGGGCGGCTCACCGGTCTCAAGAGAATTGAATGCGCTGGTTCCCTTCACCTCGCCCCCGCAATTTTCTCAAAGGGGGGACGTTAACAGATGTTTCGAAGCCGGGCGATCGGCTAGACGGTACGGCTGCGCGCCAGCGGCGGGTTGTTCGCGAAGTAACGCTGGATGCCGCGCATGATCGCGTCGGCAAGCTGTTCCTGGTAGGGCTCGCTGCGCAGGCGCGACTCTTCCTCGGGATTGCTGATGAACGCGGTTTCGACCAGTACGCTGGGGATGTCGGGCGCCTTGAGCACGGCGAATCCGGCCTGCTCGACCTTGCCCTTGTGCAGCTGTCCGAGATGCCCCATTTCGCCCAGCAGTGCGCTGCCGAGCTTGAGGCTGTCGTTGATCTGCGCGGTGGTGCTCATGTCGAGCAGCGCGCGCGCGACGTGGCTGTCCTGCTGCTTCACGTTCACGCCGCCGATCAGGTCCGCCTGGTTTTCCTTCGCGGCCATCCATCGCGCGGCGGTGCTCGAGGCGCCGCCTTCACTCAGCGCGAAGACACTGGCCCCACGCGCGGTGGGTATGAGAAACGCGTCGGCGTGGATGCTCACGAACAGGTCGGCCTGCACGCGGCGCGCCTTTTGCACGCGAATGTGCAGCGGCACGAAGAAATCGGCGTCGCGGGTGAGGTACGCGCGCATCGGGTTGCCGTTGACCGCGCCGGCGTTGATGCGCTCGCGCAATCGATGCGCCACCTGCAGCACGACGTCCTTCTCGCGTGTGCCGCCCGGCCCCACCGCGCCGGGATCTTCGCCGCCGTGCCCCGGATCGATCGCGATGATGATCAGGCGATCGGTCTTTTGGGGCGCCGCCTGGCGCAGGGAGGCCTCGGCGTTGCCGACGACGCCCGAGCGCGGCCTCTGCAGGCGTTGCGTGATCAGTTCGCCCAGAGGATCGGCGGGCGGTGAAGCCGGCGACGGCGAAGCGGGGGCCGCAAAAGGCCGCTCCTGCATCCGCTCGGCGATCAGCGCTTCCAGCGGATCCGCTTCCTTCACGGGATAGAAATCCACCACCAGCCGGTTCTTGTACGCGGCAACCGGCATCAGCGTGAAGACCTGCGGCACGGCTTGCTGCTTCAGGTCGATCAGCATTCGCACCACGCCTGGCGACTGCTGGCTGGCGCGGATGCCCGCGATGAATGGATCGTCCGCCTTGACCTTGGCCACCAGGTCGCGCAGTTCGGCACTGAGATCCAGGCCTTCGATGTCTACCGCCAGGCGCGGCGGATCGGTCATGACGATCTGCTTTGACGCGAGCCGGCCATCCGATTCGATGGTCACGCGTGAATACTCCGGCGCGGGCCAGATGCGCACGGCCACGACGGTGGCGCCGCGCGCGATCTGCTGGGTGCCCAGCAGCAGCACGAGGCTGCTACGGCGCAGCACCTCCCTGCGATTCACGTGCAGCTTCATGAGAGCAGCTGCGCGCCGACCGGGGTCTGCGCTTTCAGGGTGACTTGGCGCGACTCATCGGCGTGGGCTTCGATGCGCACGACCAGGTCCGCCGCCGGCAGCAGCGCCTGCGCGTTCTCGGGCCACTCGGCCAGCTTCAGGCCAGGCCCGGCGAAGATGTCGCGAAAGCCCGCGTCTTCCCACTCGCGCGGATCGTTGAAGCGGTAGAAGTCGAAATGCCAGATGGCCAGGCCGCCCACCTCATAGGGTTCGAGCACCGCATACGTTGGGCTCTTGATCAGCCCCTGCACGCCCAGCGCACGCAGCAGATGCCGCACCAGCGTGGTCTTGCCCGCGCCGAGTTCACCATGCAGTTCGATGAATGCATTGCCGATGGCCGGATGCGCGGCGAGTTGCGCCGCGAACGCACGCGTGTCGTCCTCGCTGGCCCACGCCAGGGCTCGCACGCTGCTTTCTACAATGGGCGGGTGACGTTCAACGGCAGTCAGATCGACGGTCCTCAACTGGTGACACAAATCCAGGGCTGGGCCCATGAGCTTGGATTTTCCCAAATCGGCGTGGCCGGTGTGGACTTATCTTCGGCCGAACCGGGCTTGCTGTCTTGGCTATCCAACGGCTTTCACGGCGAAATGGCCTACATGCAATCCCACGGCCTCAAAAGGGCCAGGCCGGCGGAGCTGGTGCCGGGCACCGCCAGCGTGATCACGGCGCGCATGGACTACCTGCCGGGCACCACGGTCGAAGGCTGGCAGCCCATCGAATTCGAGCGCTTGCAGCGGCCCACGGAAGGCATCGTATCGCTCTATGCACGCGGGCGTGACTACCACAAGGTGCTGCGGTCGCGGCTGCAAAAATTGAGTGATCGCATCGCGGAATGCGTCGGCCCGGTCGGTCATCGCGTATTCACCGATTCCGCGCCGGTGCTGGAAGCCGAACTCGCGGTGCGCAGCGGTCAAGGCTGGCGCGGGAAGCACACGCTGGTGCTCAGCCGCGAGGCGGGATCGATGTTCTTCCTGGGCGAAATCTACATCGACCTCGCCTTGCCACCGAGTGCGGCTCTTACCGGGCACTGTGGCACTTGCAGCGCGTGCATCGATGTATGCCCGACCCGCGCGATCACCGCGCCCTACCGGCTGGATGCGCGGCGCTGCATCTCGTATCTCACGATCGAGCATGCCGGACCCATTCCCGAGGCGCTGCGGCCGCTGATGGGCAATCGGATCTACGGCTGCGACGATTGCCAATTGATCTGCCCCTGGAACAAGTTCGCGCAGCGCAGTGGCTTGCCCGATTTCGACGAACGCGCCGGTTTGACCGGTCAGCAGTTGGTTCAGCTGTTCGGCTGGACCGAAGACGAGTTCCTTCGCATCACCGAGGGCAGCGCGATCCGCCGAATCGGCCACGAACGCTGGCTGCGCAACATCGCGGTGGCGATTGGCAACGCGCTTCGATTATCCGACGATGCGGCATTGCGAATCGCGTTGCAGGCACGCGCCGATCATCCGAGCGCGATCGTGCGGGAGCATGTGGCATGGGCGCTTGCGCAATGAAGCGGCATGGACCCGAGGGGACGCGCGCGGAACTGCCCGGCTCATCTGCTAGCCTCGCGTGATGGGCGATGCTTCCATCGACAGTTTCATCGACGCCTTGTGGCTGGAAGAAGGACTGTCCAAGAACACATTGGCGGCGTACCGGCGCGACCTGGCGCTTTACGCGGCGTGGCTTGGGGAGCGGGGGCAGATATTGGCAGCGAGCAGCGAGGCCGATCTCAACGCCTATTTCGCCGCCCGGCATTCACAGAGCAGGGCAACAACCGCGAATCGCCGGCTGACTGTTTTCAAGCGCTACTTTCGCTGGGCCTTGCGGGAGCGCCTGATCTCCGCCGACCCAACACTGCGCCTGCAGTCGGCGCGGCAGCCGCTGCGCGTGCCCAAGACCTTGACCGAAGCGCAAGTGGAGTCGCTGCTGGCCGCGCCGGACACCGGCACGCCCTTGGGCCTGCGCGACCGCACCATGCTCGAACTGATCTATGCCAGCGGGTTGCGAGTCAGCGAGCTCGTCACGCTCAAGACCTTCAATGTGGGAATGAACGAAGGTGTGCTGCGCGTGCTGGGCAAGGGCGGCAAGGAGCGCCTGGTGCCGTTCGGCGAAATGGCGCGCGACTGGATCACGCGTTACCTGGCCGACGCACGGCCGGCGATCCTGAAAGGCCAGCAAACGCAGGACCTGTTCGTCACCGCGCGCGGCCAAGGCATGACTCGCGCGATGTTCTGGGTGATCGTGAAAAAGCATGCGCGCATCGCGGGAATCACCGCGCCGCTTTCGCCCCACACCTTGCGCCACGCGTTCGCGACGCACTTGCTCAATCACGGCGCCGATCTGCGGGCAGTGCAGATGCTGCTTGGGCATGCCGACATTTCCACCACGACCATCTACACGCACGTGGCGCGCGAGCGCCTCAAGCAGATTCATGCGCGGCACCATCCGCGCGGTTAACGCTAGGGCCGGTCACTCACCAGGATGGCGAGTTCGTCCTCTTCGAATCCGGCCGCCCTGCGGGCCTCCAGGTTGAAGGGCCCGCGCGGCCGCGGCGCGCCGTACCGTTCGGCGAGGTCGCGGTAAGCGGCGATCGGATCGAGTCCGCGCTGCTCGCACAGCACGCGATACCAGTGATTGCCAATCGCGACGTGCCCGATTTCGTCACGCAGGATCACGTCGAGGATCTCGCCCGCCTTGATATCGCCGGCCGCCACCAGCTTGGCCTTGATCGGCGGCGAAGCGTCGAGGCCGCGCGCTTCCAGCGTGCGTGGCACCAAGGCGATGCGGGCGAGCAGATCGCCGCGGGTCTTCTCGGCCATCTCCCACAGCGCGTTATGCGCCGGGAAGCTGCCGTAGTCGAAGCCCATGGAGCGAAGGTGATCGCGCAGCAGTTGGAAATGCAAAGCCTCTTCCCGCGCCACGACCGTCCATTGGCGATAGAACAGCTCCGGCATCCCGGCGAATCGCCACACCGCGTCCACAGCCAGGTCGATCGCGTTCAACTCGATGTGCGCCAGCGCATGCAGCAGCGCGGCGCGGCCTTGCGTGCTCATGATCGAGCGCGGCTTGAGCCGCGTGTGCGCGACGAGTTCGGGTTTGGCCGGCCGGCCGGGGATGCCGGACGGCTGGGCGATCTCCTCCAGCGACCCGGGTGTCAGGTCCGGATCGAGCGCCCGCGCCAGGCGCGACTTCTCATCCGGATCGGCCTCGACCAGGACTCGCAGCGCTTCGCGTCTGAGGCTCATGAGGCAAATGTAGCGTGAGGAGATCCGGCAAACGCATGCACGGAGCTTGGCACCTATGCGACACCTTAGTGGAAAACGCTAGCAAAGCATCTGAATTCGAATGACAGACTGAGCTCGACAGCAGCGCTGCCCAGCGGCACAAAGGAGACGCACGTGAAGTCATCTCTCATTCCTGGCCGCTTCGGCCTGGCACTCTGGACCGTGGCCCTCGCCACGGCCGCCACACTGATCAGCTGCGGTGGAGACTCGAATCCCCCCGCCGCCGAGCTCCGCACCCTGTCCAACCGCGCCGATCTCATCAGCGGGGGCGATGCGCTGATGCAGGTGGTGCTGCCCGACGGAGGCGTCGCATCGTCCTTGAAAGTGGATGTCGACGGACGCGACGTCAGCAGCGCGTTCGCGCTGCGGGCGGACGGCAGGATCACCGGCGTCGTGACCGGGCTCGTCAATGGCGCGAATGTGATTTCAGCCTCCGCTTCCGGCGCCAGCGCCGCCAAACTGACGGTCACCAATCATCCACGCGGCGGGCCCGTGATCTCGGGCCCGCAGATCGTGCCGTTCTTCTGTGCCACGCCGACACCGCAAAGCGCCACCGCCACCTCGCCGGTCACCAACGCCAGCGGCTTGAGCACGAATGCGACCGACGCGCAGTGCAACATCGCCACCGAATTCAAGCTGTACTACAAGACCACGGCGGCCGGCTGCAGCACTGGGCTGCCGGACCCCAGCGCCTCGACTTCCGCTTTCACCAGCACCACGCTGGTGGTGACGACCGCCACGCCCGCCGCGAACCTTTGCTTCAAGCCGTTTGATCCTGCCGCCGCCGCGCCCAGCGACCTCGCAAACACGGTGACCGATGCCGGCAAGACGGTTTCATTCATCGTGCGGGTGGAACGGGGCACGATGAACCGCGGCATCTATGACCTGGTGACGCTGTTCGATCCCACGAAGCCGTGGACGGCGACCGCACCGCAAGCCCAGTGGAACGGCAAGCTGGTGTATCACTTCAGCCCGAGCACCGGGCAACCGCGCCGCCAGGCACGCCCACAAACCAACTGGACGACCAACAACCTGGGCACCGGCAACGTCGACCCGCAGACGGCCATCGGCAAGGGCTACATCTGGGTCGATAACAGCATGACCGACTCGTCGATCAACTCCAACCGCGTGTCGATGGCCGAGACGGTGATGATGATGAAGGAGCACATCACCGACAACTACGGGCCGATCAAGTACACGCATGGCACGGGCTGCTCGGGCGGCTCCATCAACTCGAATACCAATACCTCGATCGCCCCCGGACAACTCGACGGAATCACCATCTCCTGCGCTTTCCCCGATTCCGAAACCACCGCGATCGAAGTGGCTGATTGCGGCGTGCTGGTCGAGGCGTATCAAAAGCCGCAGTGGCTTGCGCTGGTGAGCACCCTCACTGCGGACCAGATCATCGCCAAGAAGGCTGCCATCAATGGGCACGTGGACCAGACCGGTTGCCACGGCTGGTTCAACGCGTTCGGCAGCAACGGCAAGGCTGGAAATTACAACCAGCGATTCGTCGGCAGCCCAACCGGCGCCATCTCGGTCAATCCGGTCGCCACCAACAATTGCCAGCTGCTGCCATCGCAGGTCTACGATCCGGTCACCAACCCGACGGGCGCTCGTTGCGACGCGTGGGACTGGGCCGCTTCGATCTGGGGCAAGACGGCGGACGGGCTGCGGGCGCTCACGACAACGGACAACGAAGGCGTCCAGTACGGGCTGAAGGCTTTGCTCGGCGGGTCCATCTCCTCCGAGGAGTTCGTCACGCTCAACGAGATCGCGGGCGGCTCCGACAAGGATTCGATCGCCGGCAGTTCACGTTCGGTTGCCGACGCGGCGGCGCTGCCCGTCGCTTACCGCTCCGGCATCGTGATGAGCGGCAAGAACAACGCCAAGACGGCGGTGATCGATATGCGCAGTTGGGACGACTCGTCGACAGCTGCGATTCCGACCAACGTCCACTTCGTGTGGCGCAGCTTCTCCATCCGTGACCGGCTTGACCGCGAGTACGGAGACCACGGCAATCATGTGATGTGGCGCTACGGGCGCAACGGGCTGATCGCACCGCCTTCCTTCGCGCTGGACAGCCTGACAGTGATGGACCAGTGGCTGACCAACCTCAAGGCCGACACCACCGGCGCGGCGCTGGACCTGAAAGTGCGAAGCAGCAA
>Ga0068855_100003062_pt1 | contig 20461 bp, 16 predicted proteins | sample KBSCornC52_FD_66592 | JGI IMG/M metagenome (GOLD analysis project Ga0068855, IMG submission 66592) | Corn rhizosphere microbial communities from Kellogg Biological Station, Michigan, USA - KBS Corn C5-2 | ecosystem: Host-associated > Plants > Roots > Rhizosphere > Soil ...
AGCAGATTCTCCATGCTCCGGCCGACGTCGGGTACCCACAGCTCCGCTCGCGCGAGCCAGGTGTGCGCGCTGGCCGACGCGCTCATCGGGACGCTCGCTGGGGCGCGGCCGGCGTCTGCGGCCGAGGCCGCGAGCCTGATGGTGCGTTCGGATTGACGAGTGCGACTTCGCTGAACGAATCGAGCGCCGCGCCGGGTTTGGTATCGGCGGCTTCGACGATGGCCACGGTGTCGGTCCACGCACGGACGCGCACCTCGCGCGCGGCGAAACCGTCGCTGACGCGGACGTAAACGGTCGGCTTCCCCGCGATGTCGAAAACAGCGGTGCGCGGAATGTACAGCACGTTGTCGAACGTCGGGCCGGCGATGGCGATCGCCGCAGAGACGCCGGGGCGCACCGGCACATGACCGCCGACATCGAGCGCGATGTCGAACTGCCGCGTGCCGGCGTCGAAGATGCCGCGCGAGGCGACGCCGCTGACGGTGCGCACCGTGCCGTGCAAAGCCGCGTCGGGCAGCGCATCCACCGCCACGTCGACGGCCTGCCCTGCCGCGACGTTCGCGCGATCCTGCTCGGAGAGCTTCGCCGTCACCTCGACGCGCGACGTGTCGCTGATGTCGGCGATCGATTGCCCGGCGAAGGTGGAATCGCCGACGCGGAAATCGGGCATGGCGGCGCCTGAGAAGATGATGCCGCCAAACGCCTGGAAATTCGTCCGCACCGTCACGAAGCCGTCGAACGGCGCGCGAATCGTCAGGCTCTCGATGTTGCGCTCGGCGATCTGCACCGCCAGCTGCGCCTTGTTGCGCTTTTCCCGCAGACCGTCGGCGGACGCCTGGTTGGTGGTCCGATGCGTCTTCACGTCGGCCTCGAGCTGCGCCAGCCGCTGACGCGCTTCGTCGAGCAGCAGCACATTCTGCTTCGCCTTGATCTCGCTGACGAGCTCGTTGCTCTGCGTGTCGAGCTCGGCTCGCCGCACGTCGTAGCGCGCGTGCAGCAGCGCGACCTCGTCTTCGGCGGTCAGCACGGCGGCTCCGGCCGCCGCTTTCAGCACGTCCTGTTCGGCCAGGCGCAGATCGAACTTCGCCTGCTCGAGATTGAACTCCTGCTCCGACGGATCGAACTGCACGACGACGTCGCCGCTCTTCACCGCGTCGCCTGACGCGGCCAGCTTCACGATCTGCAGTTGGCCGCCCATCGGCGGCACCGCGAGCTGCGCCGAGCGTGCGGCGCGCAGGTCGCCATTGGTGTAGACGGTGACCTGCACGTGACCGCGCTGCACGCGCGTTGTCGGGATCGTCCGCGCGGCCGCAGGCGCGACGCCGCGCGCGAGGAACACGGCGCCGGCCGCGGCCAGAACGATCGCCGAGGACACGGCGTATTGCCCGCGTCTCGTCATCGTGCCGCTCCCTCGACGTCCGGCTCTCGAAGCGAGACGCGCTCGCCTTCGCGCACACCGGAAGCGATGGCCACCTGGTCGCGTCCGCGCCGCAAGACCATGACCGGCCGGCTTTCGATCGCGCCGTCCTTCAGCACGTACGCGACCGTCGCGAAGCCGCGTTGAAAGATCGCGCCGGCTGGCAGGAGGAGGACGTCGGGCAGGCGATCGATTTCGATCCGTGCGGCCCCGCTCATTCCGGAGCGCAGGCGTGTGTCGCTGTCGGTCAGCGCGATGACCAGATCGAAATTGCGCACCGGCGGCCACGCCGAGAAATCAGGCTTGGCGACGACCGAGATCTGCTGCAGCGTGCCCGACAGCTCGCGATCGGGCACGGCGTCCACGCGCACGTGCACGGCGCTGCGCGCCTGCAGCCGGCCGCGATCGAACTCGTCGACCCGTCCGGTCATCTGCACAGCCGACAGATCGGGCAGCTCCGCGATCGGCGCGCCGAACCAGGCGCGATCGCCGCGCTTGAATTCGGGAGCGGCTCGCGAGAACGGGCTGCCGGCGCGGTAGTTCGGCAGCAGCGAGATCGTGCCGGCGGCCGGCGCCCGGATCGCAAGCGATCCGAGGATCCGATCCGTCTCCCGCACGTCGTACTCGGCCTTGTCGCGCTTCTGCCGCGCGATCGCGACGTCGGCGGCGGCGGCGATCCGCTCGCCTTCGACCTTCTGCTCGAGCTCGCGCACGTGCGACTCCGCGTTCGACAGCGTGAGCACCAGGTTTTCGGCCTCGATTCGCGGACGCAGCTCGTTGCCCTGCACGTCGAGCCGCGCGCGCTGCACGGCCTGACGCGCCTCCTCGAGCTCGCTCTGCGCCGAGGCCACGCGCCGCGCCAGTTCCGCTTCCGCCTTCGCGATCTCCGACTCCGCCTGTTTCAGCTCCGACGCCTTCGTCTCGCGCGTGCGCTGCAGCACCGTCGGGTCGAATGCCGCGACGACATCGCCGGCCGCGACAGTCGCGCCGTTCTTGACGATGTCGACAATCTGCAGATCGGCGCCGCTCGACGGCGCCGTCAACACCACCGATCGTACGGGCCGAATCTCTCCGCGCAGCTGCAGGAAGTCGACGAACGTGCCCTTGGAGACGATGGCCGTCAACACATCCGCGTGCGCGCCGGATCCGATCGCTCGCCGCGCGGCGAGACCCCCGCCGACGAGCGCGGCGACCGATACGACGACGATGGCCGGACGGAGGCGTGTGATCGTCATCGATCGTCCAGGTCGATAGCGGCGCCGAGGTCGGGCATCAGATGCGGATCGTTCCCCTCGATCGAGAACAGCGCAAGAAAGGTGCGCACGCGATTCGAAAGCGAGCTCGTCGCCCCGATGCGCGACAACTGATCCAGACGGCCGTTGAACGTGCGCGAGGGATACGAATCCAGCGTGATGCGCACGGGCTCTCCGAGCCGCAGCCGATCGACGTCGGCTTGATTCACGCGCGCGCGCACCCGCATGGCAGACGAGTCGATGACCTCGAGCACGGGCAGGCCCGCCCGTACCTCCTCGCCTTCCTGCACCTCGCCCATCGTGCCGTTCTTCCACGTCGTCTTCAGGACGACCAGGCCGTCGATCGGCGAAACGACCTTCATCTTGGCGGCGTTGTCGTCGGCGTGCGCCCACGCATTCTTCGCCCGGTCGCGCTGAATCGCGAGGCTCTCCAGGTCGGCCGACTCGGAACGCCTCTTGAGATCGAACGTGCGCCGCAACTGCTGCAGTTTGGCGCGCGCCTCCTCGAGCGACAACCGGTTCTGCTCCGCCGTGATCGGCGGCGACATCTCGTTCTTGAGCATCTCGAGCTCGGCGCTCTTCACGGCGTTTTCGGCCGTCGTGAGATCCGCTTCATCGTGCGCGCGCGCGGTCAACTGCTCGCCGCGCTTTTTCTCCATCTGCGCCAGAAAATCCCGGTATTCGGCTTCGCGATCGTGCGCGTTCTTGACCTGCGCCTGCCGATCGAATTCGATGAGCAGATCGCCGCGCTTGACGACCGATCCCGGCTTGATCAGGTGAACGATCACGAGCGTGCCGGCGGCCGAGCCGGTGAGCCGGGGGACGACGACAGGGTGGCTGCGCAGCGGTTCGACCGTGCCGTACAGGCGCAGGGCCGGCGGTGGCGCGCTCGTGGCGGCCGTGTGGGCGCCCAGCGATGCCGCGAGGAGAACGGCGGGGACCGTCCTGATCATGTGTGGAATGATAGACGCCGTCCGCGGCGAAATGGACGGTGTTTAGCGCGAAAAAAACGCGTCGACGCGCGCGAGATCGTGCACCACGGGCGCCGGAGGCAGCGAGGCGACGAATCGGCGGCCATAGCCCTTGGTGCGCAGCCGCGGATCGAGCACCGCGAGGACGCCACGGTCGTGCCGGTGCCGGATGAGCCGGCCCAGACCCTGCTGCAGCGCGAGAATCGCGAGCGGCACCTGATACTCGGCGAACGGATCGCCGCCGCGCGCGCGAATCGACTCGATGCGGGCCTGCGTGATCGGATCGCCGGGCGACGCGAACGGCAGCTTGTCCACGATGACGCAGCTCAGCGCGTCGCCAATCACGTCGACTCCCTGCCAGAAGCTCGACGTGGCGAACAGCACGGCATGCGGGGTGTCGCGGAACTGCGCGATCAGCTGCGACCGTGGGGCGCTGCCCTGGCTCAGGATCGGGTAATCGAGCGCCATCTCCGCGATCGCCTGCACGGCGCGCAGCGACGCATAGCTGGTGAACAGCACGAACGCGCGGCCTTGCGTGCGCTTGAGAATCGCGATCACCTCGCGTCCGGCGGCCAGCGGAAAATCGGCGGAGCGCGGGTCCGGCATCCGCTGCGGCAGATACAGGATCGCCTGCTCGCGGAAATTGAACTCCGACGTCAGCCGCACGTGCTCGGCGCGGCCGATGCCGAGGCGATCGCGGACGTAGTCGAATGCGCCGTCGACGGTCAGCGTCGCGGATGTCAGGACCGTCGTGCGCATCTTGTCGAGCAGCACATCGCGGATGATGGCGGAGACGTCGATGGGCGACGCACGCAGGAAGACACCGCGCCCGCGAAACTCGACGAAGTAGACGTACTCGTCGTCGCCCGCGCGCAGGAGGAACCGCAGTTCCGTTCGGAGCTCCCCCGCGCGCCGCACGAGCGCCGCGAGCGCCTCGCTGCGCGCGTCGTCGTCTTCATCGGTGCCGGCGGCGTCGGTCTTGGCCGGCCGTTTCTCAACAGAGCGAAGGTGGATTCAATCAGATCGAGCGCGCCGGTGAGATGCGCCGCGGCATCGGCGACGGGCGCGAGACTCGCCGCGGTCGCCCGCACGCGCTCCTCGCCGCGGATACGGTCCGTCGAGCGGTGAGCGGAGGAGAGCTCGGTGAAGAACGCGTGCGCCCGCTCGCGCAAACGGTCGATCGCTTTGGCGATCGCCTCGCGCTCCTTGCGGCTGTCCACGCCGGCGGACGCGGCTGCCGCCTCGGCGTCGCGCGCCAGCTCCTCGAGCCGGTACGTGCTCACGCTGAATCCGAAGTACTGCGTCGCGACGTCCTCGAGCTGATGCGCCTCGTCGAGAATCGCGTGCGGGCACGCCGGAATCACTTCGCCGTACGCGTTCTGGCGGACCGCGGCGTCGGCGCACAACAGATGGTGATTGACGATGACGATGTCGGACGAAGCGGCGCGCTGACGCATCTGTGTCACGAAACATTCGTCGTAGCGCGTGCAGTCGCTCCCGAGGCACGTTTCGGCGGTCGCGGACACTTCGTTCCAGAACGCGAGATCTTCTGGCAGGTCCTCGAGCTCCGCGCGATCGCCCGTCTCGGTGCGCGCCGCCCACTCGCGCACCATCGGCAGGAACACGTCGTGCGCCGGCGGGCCCGCGCCCTCGTTGATCTGATCGAGCCGGTGGAGGCACAGGTAATTCGAGCGCCCCTTCATGTAGGTGGCGGTGAACGGCACGTCGAGCGCGGCGCGCAGCGCCGGGATGTCCTTGAAGTAAATCTGTTCCTGAAGATTCTTGGTGCCGGTGGAGATCAGGACGCGCTCGCGGCTGAGAATCGCCGGCACGAGGTACGCGAGCGTCTTGCCGGTGCCGGTGCCCGCTTCGGCGAGCAGGACGCCGCCAGTCTCGAAGGTCCGCGCGACTGCCGTCGCCATTTCGATCTGGCCCGCGCGCGCCTCGAAGTCGGGAACGGTGCGCGCCAGCGGTCCATCGGGCGCGAACACCGCGGCGGTGCGGCGGCTGAGCGTGTCTGAGGCCGAGGCTGCTGTAATTGCGGCGGCTGTAGCCACGGCGTCTGTAGGCGCGCCGGCCGTAGGGCGGGGCTTCGGTCCCGCCTCCTTCGCCTCCCTCACGCTTCCGGATACAGCGGGAACTTCCGGCATAACGCCTCGACTTCCGCGCGGATCATGCGGAGCGCGCGATCGTCCTCGGGCTGTGTGAGCGCGCGCGTGATCAGCTCGCCGATTGTTTCCATCTCCGGCTCGCGCATGCCGCGCGTCGTCACTGCCGGCGTGCCGACGCGGATGCCGCTCGCCACCATTGGTGGATTCTGATCGAACGGAATCGCGTTCTTGTTCACTGTGATGCCCGCTTTCCCGAGCGCCGCCTCGGCGACCTTGCCGGTGAGGCCCTTGGAGAACACGTCCACGAGCATCAAGTGATTGTCGGTGCCGCCGCTGACCAGACGGAATCCGGACGCCGACAGCGCCGTCGCCAGCGCCGCGGCGTTCGCGACCGTCTGCCGTTGATACGCGGCGAATGCGGGCTCCGCCGCCTCGTTCAGGCAGACCGCTTTCGCGGCGATGACGTGCATCAGCGGCCCGCCCTGCACGCCTGGAAACACCGTGCGGTCGAGATCTTTCGCGAACGATTCCCGGCAGAGCACGAGTCCGCCGCGCGGGCCCCGCAGCGTCTTGTGCGTCGTCGTCGTCACGAAATCTGAGTGTGGAATCGGGCTCGGATGAACGCCGGCCGCGACGAGCCCGGCGATGTGTGCCATGTCGGTGACGACCGACGCGCCGACGCGCTGGCCGGCGGCGCGGATGCGGGCGAAGTCGATGACGCGCGAGTAGGCGCTCGCGCCGACCATGATCATCTTCGGCTTGTGCTCGTCGGCGAGGCGATCGAGCTCGTCGTAGTCGATGCGTTCATCGTCTTTCCGCACGCCGTAGGGCACGATTGTGTAGAGCTTTCCGGAGAAATTCAGCGGGTGTCCGTGCGTCAGATGTCCGCCGTGCGCGAGGTTCATGCCGAGCACGGTGTCGCCCGGCTTGAGCAGCGTCAGATACACCGCCATGTTCGCCTGCGCGCCGGAGTGCGGCTGCACGTTGGCGTGCTCGGCGCCGAACAGCGTCTTGGCGCGGCCGATCGCCGCGCGTTCGACGATGTCGACGAATTCGCAGCCGCCGTAGTAGCGCTTGCCCGGGTACCCTTCGGCGTACTTGTTCGTCAGCACGGAGCCGGCGGCTTCGAGCACGGCGCGGCTGACGAAGTTCTCCGACGCGATCAGCTCGAGGCCGGTGTTCTGCCGGTGCCGCTCCTGCCGAACGGCTTCGGCCACCTCGGGATCGGTCTCCGCGAGCGTGCGCATCATCGGGGTGTGGCTGGTGTCGGTCGCCATGCATCTGCTCCGCGCGATGTGGCGGATCCCATGGGATCCGGATCGTTATGTGCGCTGCCGCTCGGCGGCCGCGATTTGATCGAGGCGCCGCTGATGACGTCCGCCCGCAAAGGCGGTCGCGAGCCACAGCGTGAGAATTTCGTCGGCCAGTCCGAACGCGACGATCCGCCCGCCGATCGCGAGGACGTTCGCGTCGTTGTGCTCGCGCGAGAGTCGCGCCGTGTACAGATCGTTGCAGAGCGCCGCGCGTACGCCGATCACCTTGTTCGCCGCGATCTGCTCGCCCTGCCCGCTCCCGCCGAGCACGATGCCGCGATCGGCGCGTCCCTCGGCGACCGCGCGGCCGACCGCGAGACAGATCGGCGGATAGTCGACCGGCGCTTCGCTGTCCGTGCCGCAATCGTCCACGGTGTGGCCGAGACGCGCGAGCGTTTCCCGCAGATGTTCCTTCAGCAGAAAGCCCGCATGATCGGCGCCGACGGCGACTCGCACAGCGTGTGATTGTACTATGTCCCTGTGATTCCAACCGTCGTCGTCTCGGCGCGCGGCGAGGAGCGGCTGCGCGGCGGGCACCCGTGGGTTTACCGGGCGGATGTCGGCGACGTCCGCGCGGGGGCCGGCGACCGCGTCGTCGTGCGCAGCGCGCGTGGCCGGGTGCTCGGACGCGCGATGTTCAGCGACCGCTCGCAGATCGCCATTCGCATGCTCGCCTGGGGAGCGCTCGACGGCGATCCGGCCGATGATGCGTTGATCCGCCGACGGATCGAGGCGGCGATCGCGTTTCGAGAGTCGCTGGCGATCGACGCGACGGCGTACCGGCTGATCCACGGTGAAGCCGATCTGCTGCCGTCGCTCATCGTCGATCGGTACGGAGACCACCTCGTCGTGCAGGCGTTGTCGCAAGGCATGGACCGTCTGCTGCCGGTCGTCGTCTCGGTGCTCGAGGAGGTCGTGCATCCGGCAGGCATCCTGGCGAGAAACGATCCGCGTGCGCGTCTGCTGGAAGGCCTCGAGCAGCGCGTGGAGGTGATCGCGGGCGAGGTGCCCGAGAGCGTCACCGTTTCGGAGACCGGCGTCACGTACGACGTCGATCTGCGGCGCGGACAGAAGACCGGGCTATTCCTGGATCAACGCGAGAACCGCGCGGCGTCGGCCCAGTACGCGCGCGGACGGCTGCTGGACTGCTTCAGCTACAACGGGGGATTCGCGATCGTGCTCGGGCGGCGCTGCACCGAAACGATCGCGTTCGACATCTCCGAGGACGCCGTGTCGCGCGTGCGGCAGAACGCGGCGCGCAGCGGCGTCGCCGTGGACGCGCGCGTCGGCAACGTCTTCGACGAGCTGCGCGGCCTCGAGCGTTTGCGCGAGCGCTTCGACACGATCGTCCTGGATCCGCCGGCGTTCGCGAAGAACAAGGCGGCGGTCGAGAAGGCGCGGGCCGGCTACAAGGAGATCAATCTGCGCGCGCTGAAACTGTTGAATCCGGGCGGCACGCTGGTGACCTGCAGCTGCTCGTACAACGTGAGCGAGAGCCTGTTCGCCGAGATCGTCCGCGACGCGGCCGCCGACGCGCAGGCGCACGTGACCGTCGTCGAGAAGCGCATGCAGGGGCGCGATCACCCGGTGCTGTTGGCGGTGCCGGAGACGTACTATCTGAAGTGTTTCATCCTTCGCAAGCTCGCGTAGCGCGTCATTGCAAGTTCAGCCCGGCGCTGATGTTCCTCGTGTGGATGCGCGCCCCATCGAGGTAGCGCGCGCGATCGTCCAGCGCGTACACGCGGGTCGTCGACGCGCCGTCGTACCGCATGACGGGCGGCCAATCGAGGCGCCCGAATTCGCTCGTGCGCGCAAATCGTTCCCGAAACTGCGCTTCCTCCCATTCTTCCAGCAGCAGGTACGGCACGTAGCCGTGTGCGCGCACCGTCGCGATCACGGCGCTGAAGTCAGCCGGCTCGATCAGGTCCCAGCGCAGCGTCGGGCGATTGCCGTACAGCCGCACGCTTCCGCTCTCGAGCAGCGTGAACACAATCGCCTGCGGCTCGAGCGATTCCCCGACGGCCTGGCCGACGGCATCGTAGCGGTGCTCCGCCCGTTGGATCGCAAACGCGCCAAGCGAGTGCGCCTGGATGAGGTACCAGCACGGAAGCAGCAGACAGATGAGAAACACGAGCGCTCCACGGTACGCGACAGGCGCACGGCCGATCAGCCAAAGCGCCACGCTGCTGCCGAGAATGAACAACAGCGGCAGCGCCGGCAATAGAAACCGCGTGAACGGCCAGGAATCGAAGACGAAGTAGAAGAGATATGCACACAGCAGCGCGATGGTGAACGCAATCATCAGCGCCGCGCCTTTCACGCGAACGACGAACGGCGCCGCGAGCCCAATCAGGATCGCAGGTGTGTGTAATTGCACGAGCCACTTCGTATAGCGGACCAGGTTTGGCCAGAAGCGGTCCCACGCGTAGAGCGCTTCGAGCGGTCCGTAGCCCGATCGCAGCGGCGATCCGTGCAGGCGGTTGTTCAGCCAGGCGACGAGGAGGCACCCGGGCAGCATGGCTGCCGCAAACAGGACGACGCGTCGGAGGCGCTGGCCGGAGTCCCCGTACAGTGCGACGGCCGCGGCCACGACAATCGAGAGCGGTACAAGATTCGGCCGCGTCAGCACCGCCGCGGACACCGCGAGACCGGCCCCGAGCGGCGCCAACGCGCCGGCCGATGCGGCGAACACCCACGCCGCGATCCAGCAGGCGGTCACGGGCACGTCGCTCATCGGCTCGAGCGACTGGAACAGAAACATCGGGCTGAACGCGAGAAGCGCCGACGCCATCATCGCCGTGCGATTGTCCGCGGTGCGCCGCGCCAGCGCATAGGTCAACCACACGGTCACCCCGGCGAGCAGCGGCACCACCAGGTAGATGCCGGATGGTCCGATCACGCGAAGCGCCAGCGCCATCAGCATCGGCAGGCCGGGCGAGTAGATCGGCGCGAGCCATCCCGGTTCGCGCGCGCGTTCGTAGCCCAGAGGCACGACTGCGTCTTTGAGGACGGGTGTCAGCGGCGCGAGAGGATCGCGAACGATCAACTGACCGGACGCCCACAGGTGCGCCTGACTCACGTAGCCGTACGCATCGGCGCCGCCCGCCGAGAGGATTCTGAAGTGAACCGCCACGACGATGCAGGCGACAGTCACACCGGCGGCCATCCATGGCGCGAGACGCGTCAATCGATTCCAACTCGCCTGGCGCGGCTCCGCTTCGCGGTCGTGAAGCCACAGCGCGACGACCGTCGCCAGTATCGCGATGCGAAAAGGTTTGGACGCGTCCCACGACGACACCCGGATTCCGAGCACGCGAAAGTAAAAACCGCCGGTGAACAGATCCCAAACGGCCACGCCGCCCGCGACGCACGCGCCAACGACGAGCGCGATTCGGAGCGAGCGTCGATGCGATGGCGTCAGATGGGGGAAGGAGGTCAACAACGGTCTCCGGGCATGTATCGTGTCGCGTGCTATAGTCGAATTTCAGCCGACAAGGGTATCCCAGGCTCGAGATTAGCGGAACCTGAAGCGGCGAGATCGGTGAACGTCACGCGGCTCTGCCGCTTTCCTGCCGCCACCAGACGGAGCTTCCCATGTCCGACTTCACAACCGCGTTTCCGAACTCGCGCAAGATTCTCGTCGATGGTCCGCAGGGCGTCCGCGTGCCCATGCGGGAGATTGCGCTCTCCGGCGGCGAGCCGGCCGTGCACGTGTACGACACGAGCGGGCCGCAGGACTGCGACGTGACGCACGGATTGCCGAAGCTGCGCGAATCGTGGGTCCGCGCGAGGGTCGACGGTGCGCGCCCATCGAACGGCGATGCCCGGCCGCCGGCTTCCCGCGGGGGACGATGCGTGACGCAATTGCATTACGCGCGCAAAGGCGAGATCACGCCGGAGATGGAATTCATCGCCGTGCGCGAGGGGCTGCCGGCGACGTTCGTGCGGGACGAAGTGGCGCGCGGCCGCGCGATCATTCCCGCCAACGTCAACCATCTCGAGCTCGAGCCGATGATCATCGGCCGCAATTTCCTCGTGAAGATCAACGCGAACATCGGCAACTCGGCCGTGTCCTCGTCGATCGAGGAGGAGGTCGCGAAGCTGCGGTGGGCGACGCTCTGGGGCGCGGACACGGTGATGGATCTCTCCACCGGCAAGAACATCCACGAGACACGCGAGTGGATCATCCGCAACTCGGCGGTGCCGATTGGCACGGTGCCGATCTATCAGGCGCTCGAGAAAGTCGGCGGACGTCCGGAAGATCTCACGTGGCCGATCTATCGCGATACGCTCATCGAGCAGTGCGAGCAGGGCGTCGACTACTTCACCGTGCACGCCGGCGTGCTCCTTCGCTACGTGCCGATGACCGCTCGTCGTCTGACCGGCATCGTCTCGCGCGGCGGATCGATTCTGGCGAAATGGTGCCTCGCGCATCATCAGGAGAACTTCACGTACACGCACTTCCGCGAGATCTGCGAAATCATGCAGGCGTACGACGTGTCGTTCTCGCTCGGCGACGGCTTGCGTCCCGGGTCGATCGCCGACGCGAACGACGAAGCACAGTTCGCCGAGCTCAAGACGCAGGGCGAGTTGACGAAGATCGCCTGGGAGTACGACGTCCAGGTGATGAACGAAGGGCCCGGCCACATTCCCATGCATCTCATCAAGGAGAACATGGAGAAGCAGCTCGAATGGTGCGAGGAAGCGCCGTTCTACACGCTCGGGCCGCTCACGACTGACGTGGCGCCCGGCTACGATCACATCACCTCGGCGATCGGCGCCGCGATGATCGGCTGGTACGGCACCGCCATGCTGTGCTACGTCACGCCGAAAGAACATCTCGGCCTGCCGAATCGCGACGATGTGAAGGCGGGCGTGATCGCGTACAAAATCGCGGCGCACGCGGCCGACCTTGCCAAGGGTCATCCACGCGCGCGCGTGTGGGACGATGCGCTGTCCAAGGCGCGGTTCGATTTCCGCTGGGAGGATCAGTTCAACCTGGCGCTCGATCCCGTTACCGCCCGCGCGTTCCACGACGAGACGCTGCCAGCCGAGGGCGCCAAGGTGGCGCACTTCTGTTCGATGTGCGGCCCGAAGTTCTGCTCGATGGAACTGACGCAGCAGGTGCGCGACTACGCGAACGCCGGGATGCAGGAAATGTCGGCGGAGTTCATGAAGAAGAAGGAACTCTACGTCAAAATTTGAGATTACGGTGTGACCGGGACGATTTGAATGATCGTCGGGAACCTTGGCGGCTGGCCGTTCGGTTTCGGATTCGGGTAGCCCTGCGACACGTCCGTTTGATAGTCCTTGATCGTCACCCCCGGCGGAAACGCCATCACGTCTTCCCGGAATTTGCCGACGTCGAACTCGTGCGTCGCGGGCACATCGAAGACCAGCTCGCCCCTCTGCTTCAGCACCGTGCGATAGAAGGTGACGAGGTCGACAAACGGCGCCGGCGATCCGAAGATGTAGTAGCGCTGACCGCGTCCCGCGTCGTAGGACGCGATGAACTGCGCGCCGGGATAGATCGGGACGCCGAGCATCGCTTCGGTTGGCGCAGCTTCTGGCTGCACGGCCGCGGGTGCTGCCCCTGACGGAGCGGAAGTCGGCGTCTGCGCCGGGGAGGACGGGCGCGCCGGTGGCGTCGACGGCTGGCTGCCGGGGCGGGGAAACGGCTGAGGGACCGGCGGCTGCTGCGCCGAGGCCACCGGGACACAGAGAATACCTAGCCACAGAGCCACAGAGCCACAGAGTGTTTTTGCCACGGAGCCATAGAGTCTTTTTGCCACGGAGCCGCAGAGTGTTTTTGTGAATGGAGATCTCCGATCTCCGTGACCCTGTGCCTCTGTGGCTAAAATGCTTCGTGCCTCCGTGGCCGATGAACTCCGTGCCTCTGTGGCGATGCACATGTCCCGATTATACGACCTCCAGAAATTCTGTCGCGACCAGCGTGACTGGCTGATTGCAGTCACCGAATCGCTCGTGCGCCTCGAGTCGCCGACGACCGACAAAGCGGCCGTCGACCGATGCGGCCGCGAGCTGGCGTCGCAGATGACGGCGATTGGCGGACGTGTGACGCGCCTGACGAGCGCCGACCGCGGCGATCACCTGCGCGCCGAATTCGGCGTCGCGTCAACGGGAGACGCATCGCCCCGCAGGCCGACGCTGCTCCTCGGCCACTTCGATACCGTCTGGCCGGTCGGTCAGCTCGCGCAGATGCCGCTCCTCCGAACCGGCGGCCGCCTCCACGGCCCCGGCGTCTTCGACATGAAAGCGGGAATCGCCATCGGCCTGCTCGCGACGCGCGCGCTGATCGAGACTGCTCGATGTCCGTCCGGCGGCGTCGTGATGTTATGGACCACGGATGAAGAGATGGGCAGCGCGACCTCCCGGAGCGCGATCGAAGACGAGGCGAGAAGGAGCGACGCCGTCCTCGTGCTCGAGCCGTCGCTGCCGGGCGGCGCGTTGAAGACGTCGCGCAAGGGCTGCGGCGGGTACGAGATCGTCGCGCACGGCGTGGCGGCGCACGCCGGCATCGAGCCGCAGAAAGGCGCGAGCGCCGTGCAGGAGCTCGCCCGCCAGATTCTCAGCATCAACGCACTGCAGGATCTGGATCGCGGGGTGCTCGTCAACGTCGTCCAGGTGTCGGGCGGCCGGCGATCGAACGTGATTCCGGACGAAGCGCGTGCGATCGTCGACGTCCGCGTGCCGACGATGGCGGACGCGGCGCAGATCGACGAGGCGATTCGCCGCCTTCGTGCCGTGGACGGACGCGTGAGCCTCGCCGTCACGGGCGGAGTCGAACGGCCGCCGCTGGAACGCAGCCCGCATGTCGCGCGTCTGTACAAACAGGCACAGGCGGTTGCGCGCGAGCTGGGCGACGATCTGGCCGAAGGGAGCACCGGCGGCGGATCCGACGGGAATTTCACGGCCGCTCTCGGCGTGCCGACGCTGGATGGGCTGGGAGCGATTGGGGACGGCGCTCACGCGCTGCACGAACACGTCGTGATCGATCGACTCGCGGATCGCGCGGCGCTCGTCGCCGGGCTGATCGCCAGCCTGGGCGGCGCTGCTGAACCGGACGCGGGAACGGCACCGGCTTCGACCCAAGCCGCCGGATGAAGCGTCTTAAGATAGAGCTATGTCCAACGTGGTCAAGACGGCGTTTCTGCTGGGCATCCTCAGCGCGCTGCTGCTGATCATCGGCGAAGCGCTCGGCGGCGCCCAGGGGCTGATGATCGGCTTCCTTTTCGCGTTGGGCACCAATTTCTTCTCCTATTGGTTCTCCGACAAGATGGTGCTGCGCATGTACAACGCGCAGGAGGTCGGCCCCGATCATCGTCTGCATCGGATTGTGGCGCGGTTGGCGGCCCGCGCCGGATTGCCGCAGCCGCGCTGCTACGTGATTCCGGAGGCGTCGCCGAACGCGTTCGCCACGGGACGCAATCCGCAGCACGCGGCGGTCGCGGCGACCGAGGGCATTCTGCAGATCCTGACCGACGATGAGCTCGACGGCGTGCTCGGCCACGAGCTCGCGCACGTCAAGCATCGCGACATCTTGATCAGCTCGGTGGCCGCGACGCTCGCGGCGGCGATCATGATGACGGCGCGCTTCGCGATGTTCTGGGGCGGCGGCCGCAGCGACGATCGCGAGGGATCGAATCCGGTGGCGCTGCTGGCGACGATTATTCTGGCGCCGCTCGCGGCGATGTTGATTCAGGCGGCGATCTCGCGCTCGCGTGAGTTCGACGCCGATGCCGGAGGAGCACGCATCGCCGGCAGCCCGCTGGGGCTCGTCAGCGCGCTCAGAAAAATCGACGCGGCGTCACGCGTCGTGCCGCTGGACGCGAATCCGGCCACGGCGCACATGTTCATCATCAAGCCGTTCTCGGTGTCCGGCCTGATGGGCTTGTTCAGCACGCATCCGCCGACCGCAGAGCGCATTCAGGCGCTGATGCAGCTGGCCCGTCCGTAGCGAAAGACCCACCCGTCTTCCACTCAATGACGCGGGCGGCGTGGGGTCCGGCCGCCACGGCGCCGCGCCGCATCGTCTGAGCCAGCGGACAAGCCAAGCATTCAGAACCGGTTGCGTCGTCCGATTCTCCCGCCGTACGCCGGCGGTATCGTGGCGTACGTCTTGCTGTTTCAAATGGCGACGGAGGCACACGTGCACGTAGAGGACCTCGACATCTCACCGAGCAAGATCGGCGAAACCGCGCAACGGATTATCGACCGCGCCATCGAGGAGGCCCGACGGCGTGAGCACGCGCTGCTCACCAATGAGCACATCTTCCTGGCGTTCGCGCAGACCGAGTGGGACATGTTCGCGGAAGTAATGCGCGACATCGATTTGAATCCGCACACCATTCTCCAGGCGATCGAAGAGCACCTGCACATGATGCCGTCCTTCGCGGGACGCGATCTGCGCGTGTCGCCGGCGACGAAGCTCGTCTTCAAGCTGGCGCTGCACCACGCCAGCCGCGCGGGACGACAGAGCGTGGAGGCAGCCGATCTGTTTTCGGCGGTGTTCGAGGAGACGCAGGGTGTGCCCGTCTCGATCCTGCGGCGTCACGGCGTCGAGCCCGAGGTGCTCGTCACCCGTTTGAACGCGCGGATGCGAGATATGGAGCTGCGCGAAGAGCGGCTGAAGAAGCGATTCGAGCTGCCGCCCTTCCTGAAGCACTTCGCCACGAACCTGAATCTGCTGGCGCGGCAGGACAAGCTGCCGCCCGTCTTCGGCCGCGACAAGGAGATCCAGCAGGTGCTGGAAATCCTCTGCCACCGCGAGCGCGCGAACTCCGTGATGTTGATCGGCGAGCCGGGCGTCGGCAAGACGGCGATCGCGGAAGGACTCGCGCGCCGCATCGAATTCGAGCCCGACACCGTGCCGGTACGGCTGCGCGACTGCCAGGTGGTCAACCTGCAGATGAACACGATGGTGGCCGGCACCATGCTGCGCGGCATGTTCGAGGATCGGATTCAGAACGTCATCCGCGAGCTGAAGGAGCGTCCGAGCCTCATCCTGTTCGTCGATGAGGCCCACACGATGGTCGGCGCCGGTTCGGCGCTCGGGGCGCCCTCCGACGCCGCGAACATCTTCAAGTCGGTGCTGGCGCGCGGCGAGATCCGCATGGTCGCGGCGACCACGCTCAGCGAGTACAAGGAGTACATCCAGGAAGACGAAGCGCTGGCGCGCCGCTTCCGCTGCGTGAACGTGTGCGAGCCGTCGATTGAAGAGACGCGGCAGATTCTCTACAGCCTGCGGCCGCGCCTCGAGCGCAACTACTCGGTCCACCTGCTCGACGAAGCGATCGAGGCGGCGTTGGAGCTCTCCCCGCGCTACATGCGCCACCTGCACCTGCCGGACAAGGTGATCGGCTGGCTCGACACGGCGGCCGTGCGCGCGGAAATCGATCGCCGGTGGGACGTGAAGAAGGAAGACATCGTCGCGGTCATCTCGCACGTCGCGCAGATCCCCGAGGACATGGTGTTTCGCGACGTGACCGATCGCTTCAAGGACATCGAGGAGCGCCTGCAGACGCGCGTGGTCGGCCAGTCGAACGCGATTGCGGCGGTGGCGCGGCGGCTCGTGTTGAACAAGGGACCGCTGAAGGACGGATTCGATCGTCCGGACGGCGTGCTGCTGTTCCTCGGTCCGACCGGCGTGGGCAAGACGGAGCTGGCGAAGTCGGTCGCCGATTTCCTGTTCGGCGACGAGAAAAAGATGATCCGCGTCGACATGTCCGAGTATCAGGACGGGTCGGTGTCCGTGGACAAGCTGATTGGCATGCCGCGCGGCATCGTCGGCAGCGAGCGGGGCGGCGTGCTGACCAATCAGCTGAAAGACAACCCGTACTGCGTGATCCTGCTCGACGAAGTGGAGAAGGCGAGCGCGAGCACGCTGAACTTGTTCCTGCAAGCCTTCGACGAAGGCTGGATGACCGATGGCCGCGGCAAGCGCGTGTACCTCAGCGATGCCGTCGTCATCATGACGTCGAATCTGGGCGCCGAGAATTTCCGGAAGCTCACGAGCCCGCTGGGCTTCCTCAACCGGACGGTTGGCATCGAACAGGTGCAGGGCGAAGTGATGCGCGAGCTGGAACGGCGCTTTCCGCCGGAGTTCCGCAACCGGATCGACGAGATCGTGCTGTTCGCCCCGCTCACGCACGACGAAGTGCGCGAGATCGCGAAGCACTATCTCTCCCAGGTGACGATCACGCTGGCGCGGGCGGGCAAAACCATCCACGTCACACCGGAGGCGCTGGAGATGGTCGTGGCGAAGGGCTACAGCGTCGCGTTCGGCGCCCGGTTCCTGAAGCGCTTCATCGACGAGCACATCAAGCTGCCGATCAGCGCGCGATGGAAGGAAGGCTCACATTTCGAAGTTGCGGTGAAAGATGGCGTGCTCGTCGCGGAGCCCGCGCCGGCGAAGCTGGGCGCTCCCGACGATGCGCTGGAAGTGGCGTAGAGCACGATCGCTGTCGATCGTGTGATCACCAGGCGAAGCCGACCTGCTCGGTTTCGGGCGAGGCGGCCGCGGACATATGTTCCGCGTCCGCCTCTTTTCTTTTTCCGAGGCCGTATCGATCCCGCAGCGCGCGCACGATCCCTTGCACCTGCTCCCTGTACTCGCGGGGCGCGTACTTCTTCTGATAGAGCGCTTCGTATCGCGGCACCCTGGCGGGGAACTCGCGCTCGAGGAACGTCATGAAGTGCCGGCGCGTGCCGTCTTCGAGGAACATGACGTTGCAGCCGAGGAACCGCGCGCCATGGTCGGCGATCGCCTTCACCGTCCGCTCGAGTTTCGCGCGAGACGACGAGAAGCCGGGGACGATGGGGTTCATGAGCACGCCGATGTTGACGCCGGCGTCGACCAGTTCCCGGACGGCGCGCAGCCGCTGAAGCGGATGCGCCGTGCCAGGCTCCAGCCGCTCCCAGGCCTCTTCGTCGACGGTGGGCACGCTCATGTAGACGCTGCACGAGGCGACGCGCGAGATCTCGACGAGCAGATCGCGATCGCGGACGACCATCGGCCCCTTGGTGATGATGCCGATCGGATTCCGCGCGCGCAGGAATGCCCCAAGCGAGCGGCGCGTCAGCTTGTACTGTCCTTCGATCGGCTGATAGCAGTCGGTGGCCGTGCCGATGGCGACGTAGTCGCCTTTCCACGAGGGCCTGGCGAGCTCACGCGTGAGCACCTCGACCAGGTTCTGCTTCACCAGAATCACCGACGCGAACTCATCGTCGGCGTTCATCTCGAACTGCGTGTGGTAGCGCCGCGCGTAGCAGTAATGGCAGCCGTGCGTGCAGCCGCGGTACGGATTGAGCGTCCAGTCGAACGGCATGCCTTTGACGCTGTTCAGCGCCGAACGGCAGGTGATCTCCTGGTAGCGCGCGTGGTCGGCCCGGCGCTCGGCTTCAGTGAGCGCGGCGGTGCCGCCTTGACGGACGGCGGCGGCTATCTCGCGGGTCGTGGGCTGACGGGCGCCGAGATCGAAGAGGAGAGGATGCGTATCCATGGCACCGGGTCTGAAAAGGCGGTTCGCTTTTTGTTCGCCCCATCATTCTCCCCGGCGCCGGTGGTGTCAAGCGCGGCTACCGCGGCTTCGTCGTCGGGCGGTGGTGCACCGTCTTCGACGAGACGGTTTTATGCGTCACGCGCTTTCGATGCGTCGTCTTGCGCATGGGCGCTGATGCGCCTGCCGACACGCGCGCGGAATGACGCGCCCGGTGATGCAAAACTTTTTTCGGCGCGGCCTCGGCGAACGTTCCAAGCGTGAACACCGCAAGGCTGGCGAGAGCGAACACCCTGAGCGTCTGGCGAATCATGAGCGTAAAGATATCCCATCCCTTCGGGTTTAGCGATACCCTTCGAGGAAAATGACCGAACAGGGCCGTGACCCGCTCGCTGCCGAATTGAGCCGCCACATCGACGGCGATCGCGACGCGATGATTGCGCTGCTCGCGGCGCTCGTCGCCATTCCGAGCGAGAATCCGCCGGCGCGCGTGTGTCTGCCGTGCGTCGATTTGCTGGCGGGCGCGATCGCCAGCCTCGGTCTCGAGTGTCGCCGCATAGACATTCCGTCGCCGGCGGATGCTCCGCGGGCCGCGATTCAGGCGTCGAGCGGACCGCCGGGAGCGACGCTGTACTTTCACGGACATTACGACGTCGTTCCCGCCAGCGTGCCCGGTCAATTCGATCCAAGAGTGGAGGGCGACGCGTTGTTCGGCCGCGGCAGCTCCGACATGAAGAGCGGTCTCGTCGCCATGATTTACGCCGCGAAGGCCGTGGCGGCGGCTGGCGTCACACGCCGCGCGCGCATCGGTCTCACGATCGTGCCTGATGAAGAGACCGGTGGTGCGTTCGGTTCGGCGGCGCTGGATGCGATGGGCGAGCTCGCCGCCGATGCCGTGGGGATGCTGCTGCCGGAGCCGACGAGCGGCGTCGTATGGAATGCCAATCGAGGCGCGATTTCGCTCGAGGTGACGGTGAAGGGACGCGCGGCGCACGTGGGTCTCGCGCACCTGGGCGTGAACGCGTTCGAAGGCGCCGTCGCGATCGTCAATCGCCTGCTGGCGTTGAAGGCGCGCGTCCACCCGTCGATTCTCCTCGTCGGCGGCCGCGTGGAGGCGGGGTCGAATTTCAACGTCGTTCCCGACACGTGCCGGTTCACGATCGATCGACGCATCGATCCGGGCGAAGATCTTTCGGTGGAGAAACGGCGGCTGATGGATCTGCTGGACGAGGCGCGCGCCGATGGCATCGATCTCGACACGCGCGTGCTCCAGGAAGGGCGGGCGAGCGCGTCGCCTCTCCACTCGCCGCTCGGCGAGGCGCTTGCGCAGAGCATTGCGGAGGTGACGGGCCGGCCTGCCGTGTTCGAGATGTGCCCGGGGCTCCTCGAGACGCGCTTCTACGCGGAGCGCGGCGTGCCGGCGTTCGCGTACGGTCCAGGAATTCTTGCCGTCTCGCACGGACCGAAGGAGTACGTGAGGATCAGCCGCATGATCGAGACCGCGAAAGTCTATGCGCGGACCGCGGCGCGCGTGCTGGCCAGCTCGTGAACGTTCGCCAGGCGATCTACGCGCACATCGTCGCGACCGGGACGGCACCGTCCGCCTCCGAAGCCGCCGCGCTTGCCGGCGTGGAGGTGGACGCGGCTGCGCAGGCCTATCGAGATCTGGCGGCCGCGCACGTCATCGTTCTCGCCGGGGATTCGACGACGATTCTCTTTGCGGCACCGTTTTCCGCCGTGGCGACCGCCTTTCGTGTGCACACGCCCGCGCGCGCCTACTTCGGCGTCTGCGCATGGGACGCCTTCGGCGTCGCGGCGGCGTTGGGCAGGGACGCCGACATCGACACGCGATGCGCGTGGTCCGGCGATCCGCTCAT
>Ga0068855_100003064_pt1 | contig 20447 bp, 14 predicted proteins | sample KBSCornC52_FD_66592 | JGI IMG/M metagenome (GOLD analysis project Ga0068855, IMG submission 66592) | Corn rhizosphere microbial communities from Kellogg Biological Station, Michigan, USA - KBS Corn C5-2 | ecosystem: Host-associated > Plants > Roots > Rhizosphere > Soil ...
CATCAGCGCCGCCAGCTTGATCGCAAAGTCTGGATGCAGCGCATTCAGATCATAGCGCCACGTCCAGTTCCCTGCGCCTGCGGCTGGCGTATTCATCCGGCACTCGCTGCCCAGGTGCAGAACATCCTGCATCGGAAAGATGCACAGGTTCGCGACCGACCTCGCGGCGGCACGGATCATCGCCCACACGATATCTCCCTCGTGCTCGATCGTTTGCAGATATGTCTGGACGTGGGCTCGCTCCATCTCTCCGGCATCGTCGCGCCACCAGCCTAGCGTTGTGTTGTTGTCATGCGTTCCGGTATAGACCACGGTATTCGGCACAAACCGGTGCGGAAGATAGAGATGACTTCCTCTGTCCGAAAATCCGAACTGTAGAATCCGCATCCCTGGCATACCAAAATGCTCGCGTAGCTCATCCACCTCGGGAGTAATCAGTCCAAGGTCCTCCGCGATAAACGGCAGTTCCCCAAACACCTCTCTCAAGCGGTCGAAAAGTTCATGTCCGGGGGCCTTTACCCACAACCCATGGATCGCCGTCAGCTCATCCGCTGGAATCGACCAGAACGCCTCAAACCCGCGAAAGTGATCCAGCCGTATCGAGTCATACAGCGTCAACGCCCGTCTAATCCGCGCCACCCACCAGTCGAACCCGCGCTCCTTCATCAGGCCCCATTTGTAGAGCGGGTTCCCCCAACGCTGCCCTGTGCTCGAAAAATAATCCGGCGGCACACCCGACACCCGCGTCGGCTTCAGATCGTCATCCAACTCGAATATCTCGGGGTGCGTCCACACGTCGGCGCTGTCATAGTTCACAAAGATGGCGACATCGCCAAGAATCCTGATCTTGCGCTCCATGCAATACGTTCGCAAGGCACACCACTGCTCATTGAACAGAAATTGAACCGCCTGCTCTACCGCCAGTTCGCGGCCATGCGAGTTCAACACCGCCGTCAACGCATCGTTCTTCCGTCGCGCATAGTCCTCCGGCCAATCAATCCAACTGACATATCCATGCATTCTCCGCAACACGTTGAACATTGCATAGTCAGGGAGCCACGAAATGTTGTCCTGGCAAAACTTTTGAAAGCGGGCTTGCACCTCACTCGGCGCGCGATCGAGAAAGTTCGCAGCCGCCTCCTCGACCAGAGGCAGCTTTACCCGCATCGCCTCCACGAAATCCGCCGGCCCATCATGTCCGGGGAGTCCCGCGATCCGTTCCGCGCCAATCCAGCCCTCCTGGACCAGCCGCTCCAGACTGATAAACAATGGATTGCCCGCGAACGCTGACAAAGCCGAGTACGGCGACCCTCCATATCCCGTAGGACTGAGCGGCAACACCTGCCACAGCTGCTGCTTTGCCGCCGCAAGAAAATCGACGAACGCATATGCCGCCGGGCCAAAATCTCCCACCCCGCCGTAGGACGGCAACGACGTCACATGCAGCAGCACCCCCGACAACCGGTCCACATTCATCGCTTCCCCACTCATCCTTCCTCCCGTATCACGTGTAGCCTTTGATGCGAAATCATCCCTCGGCGAAAGTCAGCGTCTGGCAACGGAAAGCTTACGCCATGGAAACGCTACTTCGGACCCCATATACGGAAGTTCCCACTGCAATGAAGCATGCTCATCATATAAAGCATACCGTCGTAGTAGCGCTGCTCTCCCGATGGAACAGGCGAATTCCACAGTGCATCGACGAAGGCTTTCGAGATCGGCCCTTTCGTAGCGGCAAGGCCCGCAGTCGCTGTTGTGGCCACCATCCCGGTAGAGTGGCGTTGAGAGAGCGGTTTGCCATCCAGCGTGTACTGGTCGCTGAAGGTATTAATACCCTGGCCAAAGAGGAAGTTCTGAATGCGGTCGCTCAGGACAGTCTCCTCCGCATCCTTGTGCCACCACGAATAGTCTACCGACCAGTTACTGGCCGTGCGCCATGAGTCATAGGAGAAGTTAGCCGACATCGGATTAAAACGCGTAGCGTGCGGCTTGCCATCGAAGTCGGCATAATCCGACGAGAGACCAGTAGCAGGATTGGTGGCCTTCTGAAAAAAATCACGGCTGGCAGTTGCGGCCTCGGCCCAGAAGGCGCGATCTTCGACCGGTCCCCAACGCGACCACAGTTCATAGAAAGCAGGTAAATGATACGACGGATCGGTGAAACTATTTCGTTCCTGACCAGGAACAAAGAGAATCATCTTGTGCTGCTCATTAACCATGGGGCCGACCGTCTGCGGATGGTTGTGCGGAGTGAAGCCGGGACGAGTAGGCGGAACGTAAGGCGGTTCGCCGAGTTTCACGCGAAACGGCGGCGTACCGGTCTTGACCGGATGATGCCGCATAAGGCTCAAGATGCGGTCGGCCTGCGCCTTGTAGTTATAGATGCCGGTGCCGTTTCCCCAACGGTTTGCCGCAAAATAGAGGCTCATAACGAAATACTCTTCACCGTCAGGAGCAGGCGAGTCGGAGCGCGGCATCCCGTCCGTGTGCATCGACCAGGAAAAATAGCCGACCGATGGATTGGCCGGATCGGTGATCAGCATATAAGTATTGGCCCAGTTCCAGATGGCATCAAACTCATGCTTCTTGTTCATCTGAACGGCAATCATCATGCCGTAGGACATACCCTCGGTACGGGCGTCGCGATTAGCAATGTCGGTAATGTAAGCAAGCGGCCCATTCGCGTTGCGGCCCACCTCGTAGTAGACAGCCTGCGTTTTGTTATCACCATGAAAGAGCTGCTCGAAAGCAGCATCGATCTTGGCGCGGCTCTGTCTCGCACTATGGCCCTGTTCGCTGAAGAGATCGCGATAGTGTCCGGTGCGGTAGGCCCCGGAGCCATCGCTGCCAGTCGTACCTTGCGCGCGCATAACTCCAGGCAACGTGAAGACAACGACAATAGCTAAGCAGGAAGACGCTATACGGACAAATCGCGGCATGAATCAGTCTCCATTGGCGAAAGCCCTTCGATCAGCTAACTCGCCGTCTTGAACAATGCAATCAGTAGTAACAACTACCAGTCCGTAAGTGTGCCATCGAGCTTGCGTGCAATAGGCAGATAGGCCCGCTGATATGGATACTTCGCGGCGAGCACCTCATCGATATCGACGCCCAGCCCCGGCGCATCCCCCGGATACATATAACCGGCGTCAAACGTGTAGTGATGAGGAAACACCTCATTGGTAAGCGCGCTGTGATGCATGTGCTCCTGAATTCCGAAGTTATGGACAGCAAGCCCAAGATGTAGAGCAGCGGCCATCGTCACAGGAGAGAGATCCGTCGCTCCATGGAAGCCGGTACGTACCTGGTAGAGCGCTGCAAAATCCGCGGTCTTCTTGACGTGAGTAATTCCACCGCCATGAACAATGGCCATGCGAATGTAGTCGATCCACTGCCGTCGGATAAGGTCATGCGCATCCCACACCGAATTGAAGACCTCGCCGGTAGCGATCGGCGTGGTCGTGTGCTTGCGTATCAGTTCAAAACCTTCCTGCAATTCAGCAGGACACGGATCTTCCATCCAGAAGAGATGGTAAGACTCCAGCGTCTTCCCCAGACGCGCCGCCTCAATCGGAGTAAGCCGGTGATGTACGTCATGAAGCAGATGAACATCAGAACCAAGTTCGACGCGGAGTTTTTCAAAAAGCGAGGGCGCAAAGTTGAGGTATTTCTCCGTCGACCACAGACTCTCCGAAGGCAGTCCACGTTCCGCAGGCTCGTATGATTTGCCGCCTTTGGGCACACCGTAGCTGCCCGCAACCCCCGGCACCCCAGACTGGGCACGCACCGCAAGATAGCCTTCGTCTATATGCTTACGAACGGAATCGAGCGTCTCCGAAATATCACTGCCATTTGCGTGCGTGTAAACCAGCACGCCATTTCGGCTCTTGCCACCGAGCAGGTTATAGACAGGCGTATTGAGCGCCTTGCCTTTGATGTCCCAAAGAGCAACGTCCACTGCGGCGATCGAAGCCATCGTGACCGGCCCGCGGCGCCAGTACGCCCCGCGATACAGATACTGCCAGATGTCCTCGATCTGGAACGGATCGCGGCCAATCAAACATGGAAGAATATGCTCCGATAAATAACTCGCAACCGCAAGTTCACGGCCATTCAGCGTCGCGTCGCCGAGACCGTAGATTCCCTCATCGGTTTCAATTTTGAGCGTGACGAAGTTGCGGTCAGGCGAGCAGACGATCAGGCGGGCGGCAGTGATCTTCATTGTTTTGTGATCTCGATGTAGTCGACAGGTGCGGGCTCGGCGCCGTCAGAAACGCCGCGCAACATCAGTGTATCTCCCGGCATAAGGTGGACCGTCGGGATGGTGAAACGCGTACTAGTGTGGCCGTCGAGCTTCTTATCTGCGACAGCCGGAGGCAGCGTATCGTCCGCAGTCCAATGAGCAATGCTTTTGCCGTTCAGTAGAACTTCAAATCGGGCATTCCCCGGATGAATATCGAAGTACTGGACAGCAATGTTGTAGGTACCCGCAGGCTTATCGAGCTTCGTCGTGAGCGTGCAGGCAGCGGCACGACCGCACGCCACAGCCTTCCCGCCGGAAGCCGTCTCCCACGGCATCACTTCGACTGGTGTATAGCCGTCACTCTGCATGGCTTCAGCTTCGATCCTGTCGGGATAGTGGCCCACCCGGCCCTTCGCATCTAGGATGCCTGACATGCGCAGAAACCATTCGCTTACGGCATCGCGCCAGACGACAGCATGGCCAGCCTGGTATTCGAAGAGCGCAAGTGTCCGTTGATAGCGAGCCTCATCGATAAGCCCATGCAGCGTCTTCCAGCGCGGCGCGTAGCTCGCAGCAGCCGCAGCGCCATCATAGTGCGAGTCATAGACATACTGAATCACAGTCTTACCGCTATGCAGGACATGGTCATAGGAAACATGGTGCATAAATAACAGCAACTCATCCGGGCATGTGGCCGGCGACTCATAGACCTTCGCAAGCTCCGGAGGATACTGCCCGATATATCCAGTCCCTGTCGCAACGGTACGGTCCATCCCAATGCCTCGATGGTCGGCACGAATCCACTGCCCCCATCCATTCCGTTCTGCCGATTCGATTCCCGGCCCATAGTGAACGCCAATGATATCGGTCAGCGTCCCCAGACCAAGCGGTCCGGTGTACTCCTCATAGACGTGCCATGAATTGCGTTGCAGACCGTCGATCGTTGAGACTACCTTCGGATCATTGCCAAAGGTAAGCCGAGTCCAGCCATCGATGATCTGGTCCGTTGTCAGGTTGGGGTTCCACGCCAGCTTTCCATAGCCATAAAGATTGGCCATGGCCATCGGATGATGCAGCCAGTTTTCATCCAGCCCAACATTGACGACAGCGACAAAGCCGCCGAGCGGTTGATGAAAGCTCTTCCCCTCGACGATCTCTTTGACCGGCGTGCTCCGATTCTGCGCGCGCAGGTCGGTATCGAGCGCGGTCTTCCACATCGGCACCAGAAAGACCATATGCCGCTGCTGACCGGTATACTCCTGCGTCACCTGCAACTCGATGGCCTGATTGGTATGCTGCAGCGCCGCAAAGAGTGGAGAGACCGGCTCGCGTACCTGAAAATCAATCGGACCATTTTTAATCTGGATCACGACGTTCGGCTCAAACTTGCCATCGAGCGCACGAAAGTTGTCATAGCCCGCACGCGCGCGATCAGCCTTCAAATCATGCCAATCGAGATGCTGGTTGTAGACAAAGCCGCGATAAAGCACGACCCCATGATGCGGCCGCAATGCGCGAGCAAGAACGTTGGCAGCCTGAGCAGGATTGCGTCCATAATGCGAGGGCCCCAACCGCCCTTCGGAGTCCGCCTTGACGACAAATCCGCCGAAGTCCGGAATCAGCTTGTAGATCTCATCCGTCTTCTGCTGCCACCACGCAATGACCTGCGGATCGAGCGGATCAAAAGTCGCAAGATGTCCCACCACCTGCGGGCTCGACAGATCTACCGAAAGCGACATGCGAACGCCCCACGGACGCAGAGCATCGGCGATTCGAGCCAGCTCCCGCAACATCTCCGGCTGCAACGTCCGCAGGTCGGAGTTCACATTGTTGACCGTGCAGCCATTCAATCCAACCGATGCCAGCAGCCGTCCATACTCCGAAACGCGCGTGAGGTCGCCGCGCACATGACCGCCATCAAAGAAGATGCTGCGCCCCGCGTAGCCGCGTTCAATCGAGCCATTGAAGTTGTCCCACTGGTTCACCCAGCGAATCGGCGCAGAGGGCGATTCCGTGTCCGGCGCGATCTCATGCAACTCCGCGATCTGCTCCAGCAGATGAAAGACCCCATAGAGTTCGCCTCTGGGGCTGCCGCCAGCGACAATCCAGAGAACGTGTCCATCTTCATTGAACTTTGAAACCGCAAAGCCTTCCTCAGCAAGATCGACCGGCTGTCTCCATTGCGGCAGCAAGCGACGCAGCTCTTTCGGAGTTCCCAGCACAAAAGCATCGGCAACAGGCAAAGTGGAGCCCACTTTAACTTCGTCGCCAAGCATACTGCGCAACCCTCGCGCCAGTTCATCCGATGCACTCCGTCCCACAGGGGACGTATCCGCCCGCACAATCTGGCGCGGCAGCAGCCGATCCTGTTGAAGAGCGGACGGATTCGTAATCCGGCTATAACGCAACCAGCCCGCGGAGCCAGTCTCCGCCTGCGCAGCCCACACGGTCGAACTGAAAAGGGCAGCAAGTGTAAGACAGCGTAGAAGCCAGCGAAGCACGCACCCATCAGCTTTTCGAGCCAGGTTTTGAATCATCGATATGGCCATCGCGTTATTGATTCACTCCACTCGCAAGATAGCCGCCATCGACCGTAACGATCTGTCCGGTCACATAAGAGCACTCATCCGATGCAAGAAAGATCGCGGCCCCCGCAAGTTCATCGACCACGCCAAAGCGAGCCATCGGTGTTCGCAGCAGAAGCTCCTGCCCGCGCGGCGAATCCAGCAACGCGCGGTTCAGATCGGTAGGAAAGATGCCCGGCGCAATCGCATTCACACACACCCCATGCCCAGCCCATTCAATGGCAAGCGATCGTGTCAGCGCTCCAACTGCGGTTTTGCTGGCTCCATAAGCAGCCACGTCGCGAAACGCCACGAACGTCGAGAGCGACGCAATATTAATGATCCGTCCCCACCCCTGTTCCAGCATCGACGCTCCAAAGATCTGGCACGCCCGCAAGGTGCCATTCAGATTGACGTTCATAATGCTTTGCCACAGCGACTCCGAACAATCGAGCGTGGGTACACGTTTCGTGATGCCCGCCGAATTCACCAGAATATCGATCCGGCCAAAGCTCGCCCTCACGCCATCGTGCAGTTCCTGCAACGATCGTCGATCCGTAACATCCGACACCATCCGAAGCGTCCTGCGTCCCAATCTTTCCAGTTCATCCGCCATGGCATCAACCGACTCCGCAGACCGAGAAGACGCCACAACATCCGCTCCGGATGATGCCAATCCCAGCGCGATGGCCCTCCCGATCCCCGAAGTCCCTCCAACGACCACCGCGCATCGTCCGGTGAGATCGAACGTCATTCCCGTGCTCCCCTCAAAATCACAAACACCGCATCCAGCAAATCCGATTGGTTTGCGTACAAAGATCATACGGAACAATTAGCTCGAAATGTCCTTTAGTTACACGTTAAAGCTGTCCACACCGCCGCCGCCGTCCCATTTGCATTGTTCACCCGAAGGTCCACAAAATTTCCCGCTGCGATTGCAACGCTTCCCGTGACCGAGCAGCTTCCACCTGAAGCCGCCGCTGTGCAAACCAGCGCCGTATCCGCCATGCTCGAGGGAATCCCCTGCCGCAGCGTCACAGTAATCGCCTGCGCCTGCTGCGAATACACGCTCAACGTCGTCGCCGTGCAACCCGACGGTATCCAGGTCAGCACCGAAACACTTTCGCCCCCGGCAGCGTTGGTGTTGCTCACCGAATAGTAGAGGTTATTGAACGAGACCGCGTGATACATCGATCCAGACAACGCTCCAGGCGCGCTGCTCGTGCCTCCACCCGTCCCATTTGCACCCGCCGCGCCCTGCGGAATCGTAAAATTCAACACTGCCGCCGATGCCGTTCCACTGTTGGTCACCGTCGCCGCCGAGCCCGCCGCCCCCGTCGTCACCGTTCCCACACTCACCGTTGCCGCCGCGCCCGCAGGCCCCGTCGGCCCCGCACTGCCCTTCTGTGCCAGGATCGCCCAGGCCAGGGGATACAGATCCGGCTGCATCCCAAAACTGCTCGCCTGTGCCAGATAGGTGCTTCCTCCAAACGATGCCGCATCGTTGGACTGATAGCTCGCCTGAGAATTCCACGCTCCCCGATAGTTGATCCCGATAGCACCGGCCGCTCCGGCAGCGCCTGGCGGTCCTTGCGGCCCGGAAGCACCCTGTGGTCCAGTCGCGCCGGTAGCTCCCACCGGCCCTTGCGCTCCCGCCGCTCCTGCCATCGCAAGAACGTTCCATAAAGCCGGACTCAACCCCGGCGTATTTCCCTGGTTGCTCGCAGCCACTGAAATATAAGTGGCGCCCTGGTAACTCACGGCATCATTCAATGCGTAGTTCACCGTAGAGGAATAATTCCCCCGAAAGACGACCCCGGCAGGTCCCGCAGCACCCGCAGGCCCGGTAGCACCCGCAGCTCCAGCAACGCCCTGCAAGCCTCGAAGTCCCTGAATCCCTGCAGGCCCCTGAGTCCCGGCAGGACCGGCCGCTCCGGTAGCCCCCGTATCTCCCTTGGGCCCCGCCACCCCCGCAGGTCCCGCGACCCCCGGCAAACCGGGTGCGCCCGCAGGGCCAACCGCTCCTATAGTTCCCGTCAACCCCATCGGGCCGGCAGGCCCGGCAGGCCCAATCGGCCCCACAGTTGCCAGAGTCACCTCCAACACCGCCGCATGGCCGGTCAGATCATTTTCCTTGCTGTCGAACTGAACTCCTGCCGTATCCGCGGTCAACGCCAGCCCATCGTTTGTCGCCGGAGCCGCAAGCCAACCCCGCACCTCCGCCGTCACATCCACGGCAACATAAGCCCCAGCTTCATCCACCTGAACAACCTGCGCCGCGCTCCCCAGAGCGGGCAGCGTCGCATGCGTCACACTGTACTCACCCCACGCGCCATCCACCGGACGCACGCTCACCAACCCCGCTGCATCCACCCGGTTGCAATACAACCGCAGCACCGCCCGCGTCACCTGACCCGCCGTGGTCCCCGCAGGCAGCACTCCAAGGTCAAACTGGAGCAGCGCCGTATATCCCGCGCCCACGTTCAGATTCGAGATGGCTCCGCTATTCACGCCCGGCAGCGCGCTGTTTACATGTGCATCCGCCACCAGGGTTGCCTCTACCGCCCACACCGGCAGAGCGGCGAAGAGCCACGTCGCCAGACCCACCCACAACAGGACTTTCCGCACTCCACCCATCAAAAACCTCAGCAGGGACTGGCCCTCCTTCTTGTAACGAAGGGCCACCCCGCCGACTTCCAACGATCGAAGCTCAACAATGCACGTTGTGCCGGGCATGGACTGCCCATGCAATTAAGTTGTGTTCTAACCAGAAAACCAGGGAGCATTTCCCGTTTTAGGCCAACCGCATCTGAAACACAAGCATCCTTCATACGACTTCCGTGTCATTGCCCCTGCCCGAGCAATTTCCCTCCCACACTCGCATCTCATATAGTGCAAGTGTCGGCACCATAATTCCGAGGACACCAAAAGCATGAGCACAACCCCAGCCAATCAGCCCGGTCAGCTTCCCCTCCCTGCATCGCTGGTCAATATCCCCCATCTCATCACCGCCTATTACTCCCTCCACCCCGACCCCGCCATCCCCGCGCAGCGCGTGGCCTTTGGAACATCGGGGCATCGCGGCAGCTCCTTCAGCTCCTCCTTCAACGACGACCATATCGCCGCCATCACCCAGGCCATCGTCGAATACCGCGCCTCCCAACACACCCTCGGCCCCCTCTTCCTCGCCAAAGATACCCACGCCCTCTCCGAACCCGCCTTCACCACCGCGCTCGAAGTCCTCGCCGCCAACGGCATCGAGGTCATGATCGACGAGCAACTCGGCTACACCCCCACTCCCGTCCTCTCCCATGCCATTCTGACTCACAACCAAAATCCCAAGCTCCACCGAGCCGACGGCATCGTCATCACCCCCTCGCACAATCCGCCCGAAGACGGCGGCTTCAAATACAACCCACCCAGCGGCGGCCCCGCCGACACCTCCGCCACCAAGTGGATCGAAAACCGCGCCAACGAACTCATCGCCGACGGCCTCAAAGCTGTAAAACGCATCTCCTACTTCCGCGCGCTCTCGGCAGACAAGACCTATCGCCACGACTACATCACCGCCTACGTCAACGATCTCGGCAGCGTCATCGACTTCGAGACCCTCCGCGGCACCACCCTCAAGCTCGCCGTCGACCCGCTCGGCGGAGCCGGAGTCCACTACTGGCCCCGCATCGCCGAGCAATATAAACTTCCCATCGAAATTCTCAACCCCAACGTCGATCCCACCTTCCGCTTCATGACGTGCGACTGGGACGGACGCATCCGCATGGACTGCTCCAGCCCCTATGCAATGGCCAGCATGATCGCCAATAAATCAAAGTACGACGTAGCCTTCGCCGCCGACACCGACCACGATCGCCACGGCATCGTCACCCGGACCACCGGCCTGCTCAATCCCAACCACTACCTGGCCGTCTGCATTCAGTACCTCTTCACTCACCGCCCCGACTGGTCGGAAAAAGTCGGCATCGGCAAAACCCTCGTCTCGTCCTCCATCATCGACCGCGTAGCCAAAGGCCTCAACCGCCCCATGCTCGAAGTCCCCGTAGGCTTCAAGTGGTTCGTAGACGGCCTCATCGACGGAACCCTCGGCTTTGTCGGAGAAGAGTCCGCAGGAGCTACCTTCCTGCGCCGCAACGCCCAGGTATGGACCACCGACAAAGACGGCCTCATCCCCGGCCTGCTCAGTGCGGAGATGACCGCACGCACCGGACGCGACCCCGGCGAACTCTACCGCGACCTCACGCAAAGATACGGCGACCCAACCTACCAGCGCATCGATGCCGCAGCAACCAAAGGGCAGAAGGCCAAACTAGGTAAACTCTCCCCCTCGCAGGTCACTGCCAAAGAACTGGCCGGAGAGCCCATCACCGCCATCCTCACCGAAGCCCCCGGCAACCACGCCCCCATCGGCGGCCTCAAAGTCGCAACCGAGAACGGCTGGTTCGCCGCCCGGCCCTCTGGCACCGAAGACGTCTACAAGATCTACGCCGAATCCTTCAAAGGCGAAACCCACCTCAAACAAATCCAGACCGAAGCTCAACATCTCGTCAACACCGCCATCGCCTGAACAAATCTGTAAAGCTTTCCACAAAGTCGCACCATCTCGATTGATTTACCGGGCGGGTTTGCTTAAGGGCACGGCTTTAGCCGTGCCATAACTGCGCGATATAAAGTGGGGCTTTAGCCCCTGAGGTACGTTTTGCCACCTGCCCACCTCGCCATCTGGATCATCTCGGCTATCAGTATCGCGCTGATGCTTCTTCACCCACGCGACCTCCCCGAAGCATGGTGGATCGGCATCGGCGCAGCGGCTCTCGTAGTCTTCCGCCTGATCCCCCTTCCCCTCGCCGCCCACGCCATCGCCGAAGGCACGGACGTCTACCTCTTTCTCGCTGGCATGATGCTGCTGGCCCAACTCGCCCACATGCACGGCGTCTTCGACTGGCTCGCCACTATCGCCATCCAGCACGCCCGAGGCTCACGTACCCGCCTCTTCGCCCTCATCTACATCGTCGGAACCTTCGTCACCATCTTCCTCTCCAACGACGCCACCGCCGTCGTCCTCACTCCTGCCGTCCTCGCCGCCACCCGCAAATCAAAGGTGGAGCCGCTCCCCTACCTCTTCATCTGCGCCTTCATCGCCAACGCCGCCAGCTTCGTCCTCCCCATCTCGAACCCCGCCAACCTCGTCGTCTTCCACACCGGAATGCCGCCGCTCGGCGAATGGCTCCGCATCTTCCTCCTCGCCTCCATCCTCTCCATCGTGGCCACTTACTTCACCCTCCGTTGGTACTGCCGCAAAGATCTCCAAGGCCCCATAGCAAGCACAGAAGAAACACCGCACCTCTCCGAAGCAGGAAGACTCACCCTCGCTGGCATCGCCATCGTCGCCGCCGTACTCCTCACCGCCTCGGCAATGGGCAAAGACCTCGGCCTCCCCACCTGCATCTCGGCAATCCTCATCGCTGTCGCTATCTCCCTCCGCGAGCGAACGCGGCCATCAGCCATCCTCTCCGAGATCTCATGGAGCGTACTCCCCTTAGTCGCTGGCCTCTTCATCATGGTCGAAGCCATCAACACCGCCGGAGCGCTATCCCTCTCTCAGACAGCGCTTCAGACCCTGCAACAGCTACCACCCATCGCCGGAACCATGGCAGCAGCCTTCGGTACCGGCATCGGCACCAACCTCATCAATAATCTGCCGCTGGGCCTCATCGCCGCCGCCAGCATTCAAGCCGCGCACATCACCGGAGCACTCCGTAACGTTATCCTCGTAGGCATCGACCTCGGCCCCAACCTCTCCGTCGCCGGCTCCCTCGCCACTATCCTCTGGCTGATCGCCATCCGCAAAGAAGGCCTGAACGTAAGCGCCTGGAAGTTTCTGAAAGCTGGCTGCATCATCATGCCCTCAGCACTGGCCCTCGCCACTATCGCCGCTGCGCTCGTCACCCGTTGAAGAAAAAGGGAATCTTCCGAAAGAACCGAACATCTCACCCTGATCCCTGATAATAGAACTCATGTTAGAACCCGAGATCACAGCCGAAACCTTCGTCCAACAGCGCCAGCAGCCCAACCCGCCCATCCTGCTCGATGTCCGCGAACCCTGGGAGTTCCAAACTGCCAGCCTCCCCGACTCGCTCCTCATGCCCATGGGCGAAGTCACCTCTCGCGCCAATCAGGAACTCGATCCCGACGCCCACATCGTCGTCCTCTGCCATCACGGAGTGCGCTCCCTCTCTGTAACCATGTGGCTCCGCAATCAGGGCTTCGATAACGCTCAGTCGCTCGCCGGAGGCATCGACCACTGGTCCCGCGTCATCGATCCCACTGTCCCTCTCTATTAGCCCGGATGCACTCCCGCTCTTTTGTTATAATTTAGAGACCGTTCGGTTTTATCATGCGGAGCGAACATGAGTAAAGGTGAAGCAACCCGGCAGCGCATCATCGCCCAGGCCGCCCCTCTCTTCAATCAACGCGGTTACAAGGGGTGCTCCCTCAGCGACATCATGGAGGTTACCGGCCTCGAAAAAGGCGGCATCTACCGCCACTTCGAAAGCAAGGAAGAGTTGGCAGCGGAGGCCTTCGACTTCGCATGGACTACCACCTTCGCTCTCCGCACTCACGGCCTCGATTCCATTGCCGACCCCATCGATCGCCTGAAACAGTACATCGCCCGCTTCGGCACCCGCTCCAGCATCCCGGGAGGCTGTCCCCTGCTCAACACCGCCATCGACTCCGACGACGGCAACCCAGTCCTGCGCGAGCGTGTTCGCAAGGCCCTTCGCACCTGGCAGGCTACACTCCGCAAAATCCTTGAAGAAGGCATCGCTCAGGGCACCATCCATCCCAATCTGGATACGGAAGACGTCACCAATCACATCATCGCCAGCCTCGAAGGGGGCATGGTCATCAGCCGCCTTGAGCGCAACGACATAGCCCTGCGCAGCGCGCGCCGTCATCTCGACGATTACCTCGAAACCCAGCTCCGCAAGTCTCCTGCCTCGAAGGAACTCACTTTCCGCAAATCAACCTCTGCCCTAAATAGAAAAAAATAAGAGACCTTTTGGTTCTTTTTCTATAACCATCGCATCGAAATAAATGAAACCGAACGGTCTCATTTATTTATGTCGACATTAACCGCCATCCCCGAACCGGTCGCGCTCAAACCATCCGTCCGCCGTTCCAGAAAACCCATCAACCCCTGGTTCATCGCCCTTACGGTCACGCTGGCCACCTTCATGGAGCTGCTCGACACCTCCATCGCCAACGTCTCACTCCCCTACATCGCCGGCGGGCTCGGCCGCAGCTTCGACGAAGTCACCTGGATACTCACCACTTATCTTGTCGCCAACGCGGTCGTTCTTCCCATGTCCGCATGGCTCAGCCGCGTCTTCGGCCGCAAGAACTATTACATGGCCTGCGTCGCGCTCTTCACGATCACTTCTTTCTTCTGCGGAATCGCCCCCAGCCTCGGCATCATTCTCATCGCGCGCGTCCTGCAAGGCATCGGCGGCGGCGGTCTCGCTCCTGTCGAGCAGGCAATTCTCGTCGACACCTTTCCTCCTGCTCAACGCGCCTCGGCCTTCGCGCTCTACACCGTTGCCATCGTCACTGCGCCCGCCATCGGTCCCGTCCTTGGCGGCTGGATCACTGACAACTACAACTGGCGCTGGATCTTCTTCATCAACATCCCGATCGGCCTGCTCTCACTCTTTCTCACCAACCGCTTCGTACACGATCCCCCGGAGTTTCAAGCCGAACGCGCCACCGTGCGCCGCGGCGGCAAACTCCGCATCGATGCCGTCGGAATCCTTCTCATCGGCATCGGCTCCATGGCCCTTGAGATCATGCTCGATCGCGGTCAGATCGATGACTGGTTCGGAAGCTCCTTCATCCGCTGGATGTTCGCCATCGGCATCGCCACCTGGTCGTTCGCCATCTATTGGGAGCTCAAACACGACGACCCTATCATCGACCTCCACCTGCTCGCCAATCGCAACTTCAGCATCGCCTCGGTCTTCTATTTCATCTTCGGCTTTGGCCTCTTTGCCACCACCACCATGATTCCGCAGGTCCTGCAATCGCTCTATGGATACCGGGCCATCGATGCCGGGCTCGTCCTTGGGCCAGGTGCATTCGTCATCACGCTGCTGGCTCCGGTCGGCGCTCAACTCGTCCAGCGCGGCATCGTGCATCCGCGCATCCTGCTCGGCATCAGCGTCGTTACCGTAGCCGCATCCATGTTCTTCTACAGCGGCTTCAACCTTCAGACCGATTACACCCACTATGCGTTGGCACGCGGCTTTCAAGGACTCGGTTACGCCTTCTTCTTCGTCCCGCTCAGCGTCATCGCCTATTCCCAGCTGAAGCCCGGCCAGAACAACCGCGCCTCCAGCCTCACCAACTTCTTTCGCAACTGGGGCGGCAGTTTTGGCATCGCGTATGTCACAGCAATGAGCGAACGGCGACAAAACTTTCACCAAAGCGTCGTAGGTGCCAACCTGCCCGCATCATCTTTCCCATTGCAGCAGGCCATCCACACCATGACGGAGTATCTCCGCCAACATGGCTTCTCTTCATTCGACGCCACCCGGGCCGCCACTCTCTACTACTACACGCAGCTCGAAAATCAGACCAAGCTCCTCGCCTTCATGGACTGCTTTCACATCGTCGGCTGGATCACGCTCGCCGCCGCGCCCCTTGTCTTCCTCATCCACCACGTCCGCGCTCCAAGCAAACCCTCCGCCAACCACTAGGTCAACGAACTTAGTTAATGATGCAGCCAAGAAAGTGGGTGCCCCATGTCCCGCTTCTGGGACGTGGGTTTCAACGACCCCAGACACCTACACCACAGGCAACCGGCGCAAGCCCTACTTTGCACGAGGATGTGTCTCGTCATAAACCCGCTGCACCTGTCCCACCGTCAACTGCGTATACCGCTGCGTCGTCGACAGCCGCTCATGCCCCAGCATCTCCTGAATCGCCCTCAGGTCCGCGCCCTCTTCCAACATGTGCGTCCCAAACGCATGGCGCAGCGTATGCGGATGCACATCCGCCGCCAGTCCCCGGCTCAAAGCAATCGCCTTCACAATCCGTCCCACACTCCGCGTCGTCAACCGGCAATCCCCCCGCGTCCGCAGATTCGTCAGCAGAGGCCCCTCATGCACCAGCCCACTCTTCCCTGCCGCATTCAGCTTCGCCTCGCGCAGCGGAAGATAAATCCTCAGCGCCGCCGCCGCCTCATCTCCCAGCGGAACCAGCCGCTCCTTCTTCCCTTTGCCTCGAACCAGCACAGCATCGTCGCGCCACTTCACGCTGCCCATATTCAAACCCACCAGCTCCGAGTTGCGAATCCCGCACCCATACAGCAACTCAAAGATCACCCGGTCACGCTCCGGCCACGCCGCCGCCTCAGCCGCCTCCTGCTTGCCTGGTCCCTCCAGCGAATCCAGCACCCGGTTCACCTCTTCCATGCTCGGCACCCGGGGCAGATGCAGCGGTCGCTTCGGCGTACTCACCAGCAGCGCCGGATTCTGCGCCACCTTCCCCTCCTTTGCCAGCCATTTGAACCAGCTCCGAATCGCCGCCAGCGCCCGCGCCGCACTCGACTTGGTCAATCCACGCTCATACAGCACGCCAAGGTAAGCGCGAATATGCAGATGCTCCACCGCCGCAATACACGCATCCTTCCCCAACGTCTCATTCAGATAAGCCGCAAACCCGCGAACCTCCCGCGCATAAGCCCGCACCGTATGTTCCGATGCGCCACGCTCATTCGCGAGCATCGCCAGAAATCCCTCAGCCAGTCCCGCAATCTCGCTCATAGCTCCCAACTCCAAAGCACTCCGACCACCACAAAACCTGCACTATCTCTCATTTCGAGAGATCGCCACAAATCCGGATGCCCCATATCTCGATTTTGAGATGTGGATATCGCGCGAAGCGCGATCGCTCCCGCCTATCATCCCGCAGCAAACCGCCGCTTCCCCCGCGGATGATGCTCCCGATGCACCGCCTTCAGATGCCTCAGCGCCACATGCGTATAAACCTGGGTCGTCGCAATATCGGCATGGCCCAGCAGTGTCTGCACGCTCCTCAAATCCGCTCCATGCTCCACCATATGCGTCGCGCAGCTATGCCGCAGCATATGCGGACTCGCCTTCGCCCCCGTCGATGAAGCACTCCGCACCATCTCCCAAACCCACTGCCGCGTCAGCGCCTTCCCCCGCACGCTCAAAAATAATGCTCGCGATAAAGCCCCACGCCGCACCAGCCCCGGCCTCCCCAGCACCAGATACCGCTCCAACGCCTCCACCGCGCTTCGCCCCAGCGGAACAATCCTCTCCTTATCTCCCTTGCCCCGCACCTGCGCCCGCGCCTGATCGAGATGCACATCCTCAACATGCAGCGAGCAAATCTCCCCCACCCGCAATCCCCCGGCGTAAAGCAGTTCCAGAATCGCGTGGTCGCGCAGCGCCAGCCCATCCGCATCTGCCGCCCGCGCAGCCACGCCTGTCCTTTCCAGCATCTCCCCCACTTCCCCCTCGGCCAGAGACTTCGGCAGCACCTTCCAACTCGAAGGAGTCTCAATATTGACCGTCGGATCGTGATCAATCCGCTTATCCATCAATAGCCAGCGATAAAACCCGCGCAACGCGCTCAACTTCCGCGCAATCGACCGCGACTCCACTCCATGTCCGCGCAGCCCTTCCATAAACCCGCTTACATCGGCCTGCACCGCCGATACCAGCACCCCATTCCGCCCTTCAACATGCTCAGCAAACTGCTCCAGATCGACCTGGTACGCCTCACAACTCGCCGGTCGCAGACCTTTCTCCACACGCAGATACGCAACAAACTCCCGCACCGTCTGCGCGTTCCCCGCAACTTGCTCCACTACTTGCATAGGACTTGATTATCCCGCGCCACGCGCCTCTCTACATCCTCTACTCTTCGCATGTACCCATCTGGCTACGCACCAAGTCCGCTACTTGCCAATTCGCAACCGTGCAAAACAATGCCGGCTCAGGTGCACCCGAGCCGGCATCTCGATCAAAAAACATCCAATCTACCAGCGCGGAATATTCTCCAACCGGTCAGTATTCTGGAACGGAACCATCCATCCCGGGTACTCCGGCGGCAACGCGCTCACCTCGTCCAGCTTCTTCATCTCTTCGGCGCTCAGCTTCAAGTCCACCGCAGCCAGATTGTCCTTCAACTGCTCCATCCGCTTCGCGCCAATAATCACCGACGTCACAAACGGCTTTGCCAGCACATAGGCCAGCGCAACCGTAGCAACCGAGGCTCCATGCGCTTGCGCAACCGGCCTCATCACATCAAGAATCCTCCACGCACGTTCTTTATCCACCACAGGGAAATCGAACTCCGACCGCCTCGACCCCTCCGGCTTCTGGTTCTCGCGACTGAACTTTCCCGAAAGCAACCCACCCGCCAGCGGACTCCACACCAGCAGCCCCATCTTCTGGTCCTCCAGAAGCGGCACAATCTCGCGCTCCAGATCGCGTCCCGCAATCGAGTAATAAGCCTGCAGCGTATCGAACTTCGCCAGGTTCTTCTGCTCCGCAATCCCCAGCGCCTTCATAATCCGCCACGCGTGCCAATTCGACAGACCGATATACCGCACCTTCCCCTCCTCCACCAGCGTATTCAAAGCGCGCAGCGTCTCTTCCACCGGCGTCACCAAATCCGTCCCATGAATCTGGTAGAGGTCGATGTACTCCGTCTGCAGCCGCTTCAAACTCGCGTCCACCGCATCCATAATGTGCCCCCGCGAAGCCCCCACATCATTCCTCCCCGGTCCCGTCCGCCCAAATGCCTTGGTCGCAACCACAAGGTCCTTCCGTGCAATCCCCAGATTCTTCAGTGACCGCCCCACCGTCTCCTCCGAGTGCCCCGCCGAATACACATCCGCCGTATCGATGAAGTTCACGCCCGCATCCACCGAGGCCTTGATTAGCTCATCGGCCTCCGCCTGTCCCGAGCCGCCAATCTTTCCCCATATTCCTTCTCCCGGCCCAAACGTCATCGTTCCCAGGCAGATCGTCGAAACCTGCAACCCTGTATTGCCCAATAGCTTGTATTGCATTCCAAACACCTCAAGTAAGAATTGCCTACTCCCATTGGATGTCCGCCCCCTCGAAAGATTCACCCGCCATCACCAAACCCCTAAAAAATCACCTACATTTAATCCGGCCTACACCTCCAGACCGCCTATGCCTGCCACTGATAAACTCAAAGCAGTCATGTTTGAAAACCTAAGCGACAAACTCCAGCGATCCTTTAAGAACCTCCGCGGCCAGGGAACCATCACCGAAGAGAACATCTCCGACGCCCTGCGCGAGATCCGCCTCGCCCTGCTCGAGTCCGACGTAAACCTCAACGTCGTCACAGACCTCATCGAGCACATCCGCACCCGCGCCCTCGGCGAGCAGGTCGCCACCGCGCTCTCGCCCTCCGAACAGATCGTCAAGATCGTCCACGACGAGCTCGTCAACGTCCTCGGCAAGGACACCGCGCGCTTCCAGAAATCCTCGCAGCCGCCCTCGGTCATCCTCATGGCCGGCCTGCAAGGCTCGGGTAAAACCACCACCAGCGGCAAGCTCGCCCAGTGGCTCAAAAAAGCCGGCCACCGGCCCATGCTCGTCTCGGTCGACGTCTACCGCCCCGCCGCCCGCGAGCAGCTCGCCATCGTCGCCCGCTCCACCTCCTCGCAGATCTACGAGGGCAAAGTCACCGAGGCCAACCCCGGCACCGACGACGTCCTCCGCCTCGCCAAAGAGGCCAAGCGCGAAGCCGCCAACTACGGCTGCGACATCCTCATCGTCGACACCGCCGGCCGCAACCACATCGACGACGCCCTCATGGCCGAGATGGCCGCGCTCAAAAAGCTGCTCAACCCCAGCGAGATCCTCTTCGTCGCCGACGCCATGACCGGCCAGGACGCCGTCAACTCCGCCAAGGCCTTCAACGACCACCTCACCATCACCGGAGCCGTTCTCACCAAGATGGACGGCGACGCCCGCGGCGGCGCTGCCCTCTCCATCCGCCACGTCACCGGCGCGCCCATCAAGTTCCTCGGCACCGGCGAAAAGCCCGACGCCTTCGAGCCCTTCCACCCCGACCGCATCGTCTCCCGCATCATGGGCATGGGCGACATCGCCACCCTGCTCGAGCGCGCCGAAGAAAAGCTCGACCGCGGCAAAGCCGAGCAGTTCGCCAAAAAGGCCCTCTCCGGCGACGGCTTCTCGCTCGACGACTTCCGCGAGCAACTCCGTCAGATCAAAAAGATGGGCAGCATGAAGTCCATCCTCAAGATGCTCCCCTCGGTCGGCCCCTTCGCGGGCATGCAGCAGGCCGTCGAAAACGTGGACGAAGGCCAGTTCACGCGCGTCGAGTCCATCATCAACTCGATGACGAACAAGGAGCGCCAGAACCACGAGCTCATCAACGGCAGCCGCCGCAAGCGCATCGCCGCCGGCTCCGGCACCACCGTGCAGGACGTCAACAACCTCCTCCGCCAATACGGCCAGATGCGAAAGATGTTCAAAACCATGGGCTCAGGCGGCGGCATCAAAGCCCAGCAACGCATGATGAGCCAAATGCAAGGC
>Ga0068855_100003065_pt1 | contig 20440 bp, 18 predicted proteins | sample KBSCornC52_FD_66592 | JGI IMG/M metagenome (GOLD analysis project Ga0068855, IMG submission 66592) | Corn rhizosphere microbial communities from Kellogg Biological Station, Michigan, USA - KBS Corn C5-2 | ecosystem: Host-associated > Plants > Roots > Rhizosphere > Soil ...
CGGCCAATGCGCGCGATTCTGCGGGCGGGCGCCTACGAGCTGATCGCGCGGCCGGACGTTCCCGTCGCCTCGGTGATTTCGGAATATCTCGACGTCGCCCACGCCTTCTACGACAAGCGCGAGAGCGGCTTTGTGAACGGCCTTCTCGACTCGATCGCGAAGGATGTGCGTTCCTGATCGTCATTCCCGCGAAAGCGGGACTCTCTTCTCGCAAGGACTCCCGCTTTCGCGAAAGTGACGTGTAGGGTGGACGGATGAACGAAGCCGAAGTGATCGAGCGGCTGCGGCGGCTTGCAACCCATCCCGGTGCGCGAGACCTGCGCGATGACGTGGCGGTGCTCGACGGACTGGTGATCACGCATGACAGCATCGCGGAAGGCGTGCACTTCCTGCCGTTCGATCCGCCCGCCAGCGTCGGCTGGAAACTGGTCGCGTCGAACCTCTCCGATCTCGCTGCGAAGGGAGCCGAGCCGGTGGGGGCGCTGTTGTCGCTCGTACTTTCCGATACCGACTGGGACCGCGCCTTTCTGGACGGCATCGAGGCGGCCTGCGAGAGCTACGGCCTGCCACTGATCGGCGGCGACACGATCACGCTGCCGGAGGGCGCACCGCGCGTCTATGGTCTCACCGCGATCGGCCGCGCAGGCTCCGCGACCCCGGATCGGTCAGGAGGAGGCGAAGGCGACCGGCTGTGGCTAGCAGGGTCCGTTGGCGACGCGGCGCTCGGCCTGGAGCTGCTGCAGGACAACGCTGCCGCAAGCGGGCAGCTGGTCGAAACCTACCGTCGCCCCATACCGTTGCTGCAAATGGGTCAAGCGCTCGCTCCGCTCGCAACGGCAATGATGGATGTGTCAGACGGACTGCTGCTGGATCTCGAGCGGCTCTGCGCTGCGAGCGGATGCGGAGCGGAAATTGACCTCGATTCGCTGCCGCTGTCGCGCGCTTTCATTGCGGAGGGCGGCCACGATCGGGCCGCACGGCTGTTCGCCGCCACCGGCGGGGATGATTACGCGCTGCTCGCGGCGCTTCCGCCTGATGTCGACCCGTTAAGCCTTTCTTTACCTCAAAAGCCGACTTTGACCGCGATCGGCCGTCTGGTGTCCGGAAGCGAAATATCGCTCCTGGACCGCGATGGGCCGGTGCCGCTTCCGGAGTCGCTTGGCTATGAACACGGTTATCAATCTCCGCCAATGGGCGATCGGCATTAGCGGCCTCGTCTGCGGAATGGCCGCGGCCCTGCTTCTTCATTAGTCCCCGGTTGCCAGCAGCTTAATCGGACCATAAAGGGCGGCAATCCAGCCAGCTGCATCGCACGCCGGCCGCTAAGATTTGCCCAACGGGGAAGCTCATGAATCTCATCCTGGTCGCGGTCGCCTGTGGCGTGATCGCACTCATCTACGGCATCTTTACAACCACCCAAGTGCTTGGAGCGCCGGCCGGCAACGAACGGATGCGCGAAGTGTCCGCCGCCATCCAGGAGGGCGCCCGGGCCTATCTCGGCCGTCAGTATACGACGATCGGGATCGTCGGCGTTGTTGTTGCGGTCCTGGTCTTTTTCCTGATCGGCCACATCCAGGCAGCTGGTTTTGTGCTCGGCTCCGTTCTATCGGGCGCTGCAGGGTATATCGGCATGAACATCTCGGTTCGCGCCAATGTCCGCACTGCGGAAGCGGCCCGCACGAGCCTTCAGGCCGGCCTCACCGTTGCCTTCCGTTCGGGCGCGGTGACGGGAATGCTGGTTGCCGGGCTCGCGCTGCTCGCAATCTCGGTGTTTTTCTATATTCTGACCGGGCCGGTAGGGCTCGCGCCAAATGATCGCGAAGTTATCGACGCTCTGGTCGCGCTCGCCTTCGGAGCATCGCTTATTTCGATTTTTGCGCGTCTGGGTGGTGGCATCTTCACCAAGGCTGCCGACGTCGGCGCCGACCTCGTCGGAAAGATCGAGGCGGGAATCCCCGAGGACGATCCACGCAACCCGGCAGTGATCGCGGATAACGTGGGTGACAATGTCGGCGATTGCGCTGGAATGGCCGCCGATCTCTTCGAGACTTATGTCGTCACCGTCGGGGCCACGATGGTTCTTCTGGCGCTGCTGGTCGCTGCCGGAACCAACCTGATGGCGCTGATGACTCTGCCGCTGCTCGTCGGCGGCGCCTGCATCATCACTTCGATCATCGGTACCTATTTCGTGCGGCTCGGCGGCGGCTCGATCATGGGCGCTCTCTACAAGGGATTCCTGGTGACCGCGGTGTTGTCGATCCCCGCCCTTTACGGCGTTTCGACCTGGGTCCTTGGCGACATGAATGCGGTGGCGGGGACTACGACCGCCATCTCCGGCACCACCGTGAGCTTCACGGGTTGGGATCTCTATTACGCGATGCTGGTCGGCCTCGTGGTCACGGGCCTCATTGTCTGGATCACCGAATATTACACCGGCACTAATCACCGCCCGGTGCAGGCGGTCGCCCGCTCGTCACAGACGGGCCATGCCACCAACATCATCCAAGGCCTCGCGGTCAGCATGGAGGCGACTGCGCTTCCGGCTATCGTCATCTGCATCGGAATCATCGTCGCCTACAGCCTTGCCGGGCTGATCGGCATAGGTTTTGCAGCGACGGCGCTGCTGTCGCTCGCGGGAATGATCGTCGCACTCGACGCTTACGGCCCGGTCACCGATAACGCCGGCGGCATCGCTGAAATGTCGGGTCTCGAAGAGGACGTCCGGACCCGCACCGACGCGCTCGACGCGGTCGGCAACACCACCAAGGCGGTAACCAAGGGCTACGCGATCGCATCCGCGGGCCTTGGGGCTCTGGTGCTCTTCTCGGCCTACACGACCGATCTCAGCCGCTTTGCAGGCGACCTTGGCGTCTCTTACGCCAACATCAATTTCAGCCTTGCCAACCCTTATGTGATCGTCGGCCTGCTGATCGGAGCGCTCCTCCCCTACCTGTTCGGCGCTCTTGGAATGATGGCGGTCGGGCGCGCGGGCGGCGCGGTCGTCGAGGAGGTGCGCGGCCAGTTCCGCGATAATCCGGGGATCATGGACGGCTCGTCGCGTCCGGATTACGCTCGCACTGTCGATCTCGTGACCCGCGCCGCGATTCGCGAGATGATCATCCCGTCGCTTCTGCCGGTGTTCGCTCCGATCGTGATCTTCTTCATCGTCCGCGCGGTCGCCGGACCGGAGCAGGGCTTTGCCTCCTTGGGCGCGCTCCTGATCGGCGTGATCGTCTCCGGCCTGTTCGTCGCAATCTCGATGACCAGCGGCGGCGGCGCTTGGGACAATGCAAAGAAGTATATCGAAGACGGCAATTACGGCGGCAAGGGTTCGGAAGCCCACAAGGCTGCCGTGACCGGCGACACCGTCGGCGATCCGTACAAGGACACTGCCGGCCCCGCCGTGAACCCGATGATCAAGATCACCAATATCGTCGCACTGCTCCTGCTGGCAGCGCTCGCGGGTCACGCCGGCTAAGGCGCTTCATCGTTGGGAAAGGGGAGCCCCCTCGCGTTATGGTGGCGGGGCTTTTCCTTTGCCGCTTCCGCGCGTTGAAGCGGGGCCATGACATACGCAATCCGAATCCATGAGTCCGGCGGCCCCGAAGTCCTGAAGTGGGAGGAGGTCCACGTCGGCGAGCCCGGACCGGGACAGGCGAAAATCGGCCAGGCTGCAGTGGGGCTCAATTTCATCGACGTCTATCACCGCACCGGCCTGTATAAGCAGCAACTCCCGTTCACGCCGGGAGTTGAAGGCGCTGGGAGGGTGACGGCCGTGGGCCCCGGCGTCGAGCAGGTGAAGCCAGGTGACCGCGTCGCTTATGCCGGCCCCATCGGCGGTTATGCGGAGGAGCGGCTCGTCCCGGCGGACCGCCTCGTGAAGCTTCCCGACGGCATCTCCTTCGATCAGGCGGCGGCAATCATGCTACAGGGAATGACCGCACGAATGCTGCTTCGCGCCGTTTACGACGTGAAGAGCGGCGATACGGTTTTGATCCATGCCGCTGCTGGCGGAGTCGGCCTCGTGATGTGCCAGTGGGCCAGCGCCTTGGGTGCCACCGTAATCGGCACGGTTTCCACCGAGGAGAAGGCCGAACTGGCCCGGGCGCATGGCTGCGATCACCCGATCCTCTACACTCAGCAGGATTTCGTCGAGGAGGTGAAGAAGCTCACTGGCGGCGAGATGCTGCCCGTGGTCTACGATTCAGTCGGGCGGACCACGTTCGTCCATTCGCTCGATTGCCTGAAGAAGCGCGGCCTGATGGTGCTGTTCGGCAATGCATCTGGCCGGGTCGAGCCGTTCGACGCGTCCCTTCTGGCGCAGAAGGGTTCGCTATTCCTCACACGGCCGACCCTCTTCGACTATATCGGGACGCGGCAGGAGCTAGAACAGTCCGCGAGCGACCTCTTCGACATCGTCGGCTCGGGCAAGGTGAAGGTCGAGGTGAAGCAGCGCTTTCCGCTCAAGAATGCCGCCGAGGCGCATCGCGCTCTCGAAGCGCGCCAGACCACGGGATCCACCATCCTGACCGTCTGAGGCTCTGCGCCTTCACATTTTACCGATGCGCCGCTAAGGCACCGCCACTTTTGCAAGAACAGATGAGGTTTCGTTTGGCCAAGGAAGAACTTCTCGAGATGCGCGGCAAGGTGGTCGAGCTGTTGCCCAATGCCATGTTCCGCGTCCGCCTCGAGAACGGCCACGAAATCCTCGGCCACACCGCCGGCAAGATGCGCAAGAACCGAATCCGGGTTCTGACGGGTGATGACGTGCTGGTCGAGCTGACGCCCTACGACCTCACCAAGGGGCGCATCACCTATCGCTTCATGCCCGGCCGCGGAGGCCCGCCCGGCTACACGGGCTGACCCCTCTAGTGCGGCTGATCCTCGCCTCGGCGAGCCCACGCCGTCTCGACCTGCTAGCCCGAATCGGCGTCGTCCCGGACGCGGTTCTGCCCGCCGATATCGACGAGAGTGTGCCAAAAGGCGAGCTTCCGCGCGATCACGCGCTCAGACTCGCGATCGAGAAAGCTCAAGAGGTCGCAGCGAAGGAGCCCGGTGCGCTCGTCCTCGCTGCCGATACCGTCGTTGCGGTCGGTCGCCGAATCCTGCCGAAGGTGGAGGACGAGCCTACGCTCCGGGCCTGCATGAAGTTGTTGTCCGGGCGGCGCCACCGCGTGCTTACAGCGGTCGCACTCTCCGCCCTTGGCCAACCGCTTCGCACCCGGCTTGTCGAGACGATGATTGCGATGAAGCGGTTGTCGGAAGCGGAAATCGATTTCTACGCCGGCCATGGCGAATGGCGCGGCAAGGCGGGCGGTTACGCGCTTCAAGGCTATGGCGAAGTCTATGTCCGCCATATCGCCGGAAGCTATTCCAACGTTGTCGGCCTGCCGCTCGCTGAAACGCGCAACCTTCTGAAAGCCGCTGGGTATCCCATTGCCTGAATGGGTGATCGAGCAGGGGATCGGGGAGAAGCGCGCTGCGCTAATCAAAGACGACGACATTGTAGAGGCGCGCATATCGCTAGAAGGTTCGGTTCGCGCTGGAACGCGCCTCCTCGCTCGGCTGAAAGCTGTCGACCGTGGGGCAGCGGCCGAAGCCGAAGGGCAGGAATATCTGTTGCCGAAAGGCGCTCCCGGCGTGACCCAAGGCGCGACGCTCATTATCGAGGTGACGCGTGAGGCAATCCCTGGAGCGGAGCCTTGGAAGCGCCCGCTGGCCGTGGTGACCGACGACGCTCCGAGTGCTGCGTCGCCCTTCGACGCAAGACATATCGCTTTTCCTGGACCCCGCGACGAACTCGGCAACGTCGGATGGTGGGATGTGCTGGAGGAAGCGCGCAGCGGAGTCGTCCGATTTCCCGGCGGAGAGCTTCGCATCTCGCCAACACCCGCGATGACTTTGATCGATGTCGATGGCCATCTGCCGCCGTTGGAGCTCGCGATCGCCGGAGCAACGGCCGCGGCGCGCTCGATCCTCCGGCTCGATATCGGCGGCTCGATTGGGATCGACCTGCCGACCGTCGGCGGAAAGGCGGAGCGGCAGGAGATCGGGTTGGCAATCGACAGCATCCTGCCGCCACCATTCGAACGAACCGCCGTCAACGGCTTCGGTTTCGTCCAGATCGTGCGGCGCCGCCAGCGCGCGTCGCTGGTCGAACTGGCGCAGGACCGCGCCACCTTCGAAGCGCGCGTCCTGCTCCGGCGGGTCGTGTTGGAGTCGCCCGGAGCGAAGCGGTTGGCGGCGCACCCGGCGGTAATTGCTGTGCTCGAGAGCAGGCCGGAATGGACTGAAGCGCTCGCGCGTCAGATCGGCGGCGCCGTCGGCTTGCGCGCGGATGCCGCGCTGCCCATCTCAGGCGGGTATGCCGAGACGCTCTGATCCCAAGACCTGCCCGATCTGCGGCAAGGCGCTGTCAAACGAGCACGCCCCCTTCTGCTCGCGCGGATGCAAGGATCGCGACCTCCTGCAGTGGCTCGGTGAGGGCTACCGGATTCCGGGCCCGCCAGCCGACCCCGAGTCACTGGACAGCGCCGATCACCAGGGTTAGAGCCCGCAGCCGCTCCAGACGGCCATCCGGCCATTGCGAGATGCCCAGGTAGCTCAGTTGGTAGAGCACGTGACTGAAAATCACGGTGTCGGTGGTTCGATCCCGCCCCTGGGCACCAGCATTCAAATCGAGCCAATCCAGTGAATTCGCAATTTGAATGCTCAGGGCAGGATGCGCTGCGGCCTTCCGAGCCAAACGACCCCCCCTGGAGACAGTCAGGCGGACGGCGAAGCACCAACCTGTCACCGCTCGAGTCACCTCTCACTGGACCTCCACCGCGACCGCGCATAGAACGCTTTTGTGTGAGTAATCGGGAGGAAGAGGGATGCGTCTATTTGGTGTGATGACGGTTGTAGTTGCGATGGCGACTTCGACTTCGGCCCTGGCAGCGACTGCGACCAGAAGCGACTTCGGAAGGCTGCAAAACGGGGAAAGGGTGGAGGCAATCACGCTCGCCAACTCGCACGGCGTGAAGGCGAAGATTCTGGCGTTCGGCGCAACGCTCCAGTCTCTGATCGTGCCGGATCGCAACGGGCATGCCGCTGATGTCGTCCTCGGCTTCGATGATCTCGATCGGTACGTTCACCAGACCGCTCACTTCGGCGCCAGCGTCGGCCGATACGCGAACCGAATTGCAAACGGGCAGTTCACGCTCGACGGCAAGACCTACCAGCTGGCCAAGAACGATGGCCCAAATGCCCTCCACGGCGGCGTCATGGGCTTCGAAAAGCATCTGTGGACGATCAACAGCGTCAAGAGCGGGCCCGTCGCCAGCGTTTCGATGACCTATGTCAGTCCCGATGGCGACGAGGGTTACCCGGGTACGCTTACGACGACAGCAACCTACAGCCTCAACGAGAAGAACGAGCTGATCCTCGAATATCGGGCGACCACCGACAAGCCGACGATCGTCAATCTCACCAACCACAGTTACTTCAACCTGGCGGGCGAGGGCTCCAATCATCCGATTACCGAGGAATGGCTGACGATCCCGGCGGATTCGATCACTCCAGTCAATGCGACTCTCATCCCCACCGGCGAATTCCGCCCCGTCGCAGGTACGCCGTTCGATTTCCGGACTGCGCACATTATCGGTGAACGCATTCGTGACGGACACGACGATCAGCTGGCCAAGGGCCACGGTTACGATCACAATTTCGTGGTCACCCGCGCCCCGATCCCCGGGCTTCACCTGATGGCGCGCGTCGAAGACCCGTTCAGCGGCCGAGTGATGGAGTTGCTGAGTAACCAGCCGGGCGTGCAATTCTACAGCGGCAATTTTCTAAATGCCGCCATCGCCGGGAAGAATGGGCATCTCTACCGGCAGGGCGACGCACTGGCGCTTGAGCCGCAGGTATTCCCGGACACCCCGAACCAGCCGAAGCTTGGATCGGCCCGCCTGAATCCTGGTCAGGTCTACATGGACCGGATCGTCTACCGATTTTCGACGACGCGGCGGCGCTAGGTGCTGCGCCCGAAATCGGGCGCAGCCACATCCTGGCCTTCGTAGACGATCGCCCGGCGGATATCCCGAGTCCGGCTGAACCAGTGGAACAGGGAGGCGCCGTCGCCCGAGCGGATGGCCTCCACTAGGCCGTCGAGGTCGGCCTGGAAATGCTGCAGGACCTCCAGGACAGCCTCGCTGTTGGCGAGGAACACGTCGCGCCACATGGTCGGGTCTGACGCCGCGATACGGGTGAAGTCGCGAAAGCCACCTGCGGAATATTTGATGACCTCGCCTTCTGTCACCTCCTCAAGGTGGGAGGCGGTCCCGACGATTGTAAACGCGATCAGGTGGGGAAGGTGACTTGTTACCGCCAGCACGAGATCGTGACGCTCCGGACCCATGATCTGGACCTTCGCCCCAAGTGCTTGCCAGAAGCCGGCGAGCCGCTCGACCGCTCCGATGTCCGTTCCCTCTTCCGGCGTGAGGATGCACCAGCGGCGGTGGAACAGAGCGGCGAAACCCGCGTCGGGACCGCTCTTCTCGGTACCGGCGATCGGGTGGCCGGGTATGATGGTCGCATCGGGCAGGACACTGCGCAGAGCGCGCAGGACCGGTGCCTTGCATGAGCCGACATCGCTGACGATTGCGTTCGGCTTCAGCCCCGGCCCGATTTCCCGACCTGCCGCTTCCATCGCGCCGACCGGTACGCACAGTATTACGAGGTCTGCACCGGCAACCGCTTCGGAGACTTCGTCGGGGATGTGACCTGCCAACGATAATTCACGAGCACGGGCACGCACCGCGGGATCCCGGTCGTAGCCGCTAAGCTTTACGTGCGGCAGCACCTCGCTCACCCCGCGGGCAATCGACGAACCGATCAGCCCGAGGCCGATCAGCGCCACCGTTTCAATCGATTTCGCCATTGTAGCCCCCGCTGCCGAACGGGGCGGCTCCTAGCGGCTGATCAGGATTTCCACCACTGCGGATAATCGTGCTTCAGCCTCACCAGTTTCGGATCATCGTTGATGACGATGTATGGGAAGGTCGGGTGCTTGCGAGCGAAGTCCTGCTGGTCCGGCGGCGCGGCTTCGAACGGGCCGCCTTCCAACCGGGTCGCGATCGGCTTGGAGCGCTTCAAGTCCGCAATCTCATGCTCGGCAATCGCGCGCTGCTCCGCATTCTGCGGGAAAATGGCTGAGCGATAATTCTGGCCGACGTCCGGTCCCTGCCTGTTCACCTGCGTCGGATCGTGAGCGACGGTGAAATAGATTTGCAGAAGCTGGGCGTAGCTGATCTGGCTCGGATCGAAGCGGATCTGCACCGCCTCTGCGTGTGGCATGCTGGCGTTGCCGCCCGCCCACCCGGACACGACGTTGCGAACGCCTTTCACATGATCGAACACTGAATCCATGCCCCAGTAGCAGCCGCCGGCGAGCACCGCAGTCTGCAGCTGCGATGCCGGCGCGGCCGAGCAGCTGGCGGTGAACATCAGCGCTGTCGCGAAAGCTGTCGCAATCCTTTTCATCATGTGCTCCTCATGCTGGCCGGAACTGGAGCGCCAGTCCGTTCATACAATAGCGCAGCCCGGTCGGGCGCGGGCCGTCGTCGAACACGTGGCCCAAATGTCCACCGCAGCGCCGGCACAGAACTTCGGTGCGGTCCATGCCGAGGCTGTGATCGGGCCGGGTGACGATTGCATGGGCAAGCGGCGCATAGAAGCTCGGCCAGCCAGTGCCGCTTTCGAACTTCGTCGTCGAGCTGAACAGCGGCAGGGAGCAACCCGCACACACAAATGTTCCTTTGCGATGCTCTTTAAGCAAAGGGCTGGACCACGCCGGCTCAGTGGCAGCTTCTCGAAGGACCGCGAAACGCTGCGGGCCGAGAAGTCGCCGCCATTCCTCAGCGCTATGCTGCACCTGAAAACCAGCCGCCAAGGCGGGAGCGGTGCGCGCCAGGACCAGCGCCGGAGCGGCGGCACCGATGAGCTGGAGCAATCGACGTCGGTCGAGCATGGCTCCTCAGTATAATCGCGCGGCTGATCGTGAAATGAACGAAACGTTCCCGATGTGCGACCGTTGAGCAGCAATGGCCGAAGCGAGCGAGCAGACCAACCTCAAAGCCGCGGAAAAAAAGGAAGCGCAAAAGCGCTCCGGGCCGGAATCGCTCGTCCTCTATCAGGCAGTGGTGCTGAAGGGCGAACACGAGCTCGGGCGACCGGCAACGTCCCTCTTCTGGTCGGGGCTGGCGGCGGGCATGGCGGTCAGTAATTCGCTCGTTGCCGAGGGGGCACTCCACCAATATCTGCCGGATGCCCCGTGGCGGGAGCTGGTGACCGGATTTGGCTATTCCGTCGGATTCGTGATCGTCATCCTGGGCCGGTTGCAGCTGTTCACCGAGCATACCGTCGTGGCTGTCATGCCAGCAATCGGATCGCCGACCTTTGCCAACGTTCAGAAGTTGGCGCGGCTATGGACGATAGTTTTCCTTACCAACCAGCTTGGCGCTTTTCTTGCCGCACTCTCGTGCGTCGTGTTGAAAGTGACCTCCCCCGAATTGACCGCAGCCATGGTCGACGTCAGCCGGAAGATGCTGGAACGCGATTTTCTCCACACTTTGATGCAGGCGATCCCTGCCGGATTCCTGATTGCAGCAATCGCATGGCTGATCATCGCCACGAAGAGCGGCCACTTCTGGATTGTCACCTCGCTGACCTATGTCATCGCGATCGGCGGATTTGCCCACGCGATCGCAAGCGCCGCCGGAGCCTATCTGCTGGCGCTGACCGGGAATGCGCCGCCGCTCTGGCCCATTTACGGCTTTGTCATCCCCGCGGTGATCGGCAACATCGTCGGTGGGACAGGCCTGTTTGCGCTCTTCACCTTCGCTCAGATCAAGGAAGAGATTTAGCGGCCGTAAAGACTGTCCAGTACCTGCGCAGTCTGAAGCAGGCCGGACGTGCTGCCTTCAAAGCGCGCGCCGCTCGCGAGCTTTTCCACCCACTCGGCAGCCGCGCGGCCACCCCACTCGTCCGGATAACCGGCCAGCCGCTGCCGATCGCGGCCGCTGAACCGGTCGGCAACGAAATCGAAAAAGGAGCCGTTCTCATTGCGCATCTCGGCACCGCCGTGGGTGCCATAGAAGGTGGCTCGGATGTCGGCGTCCTGTCCCGCCGACAGGTTCCAGGAGCTGGCAATCCGAACGGAAACGCCGTTGGACAGCTCGATTTCGCCGAGCGCGAAGTCCTCAACCTCGTCGGTACCCGGGGCGCGACCTTGCTTCAGCGGCCGGCCGCGAGCGCTCGTCACCTCGGGGAAATCGAACAGCCACAGCGCCAGATCGACAAGGTGAACACCGAGATCGATGAGGCATCCACCGCCCGACAGCTTGGGATCGTAGAACCAGGCATTTCCCGGGCCGTAGGCATTGTGGAAGACCAGGTCAGCGGCGAAGACCTGGCCGAGCTTACCCGAGCGGATCAACTCGCGGATCGCCTGCATGGCTGCGGTGTGACGGTAGGAAAGATCGACGCCGAGGAGCCGGTCGGCTTTCCTCGCTGCATCAAGCACCGCTTCCACCTCGGTCGCATTCCGGCCAAGCGGCTTCTGGCAGAACACCGCTGCCCCACTTTCCACTACCCGGATAGACTGCTCGGAGTGAAGCGCACTCGGCGTCGCAATGACCACCCCATCCGGTTCGAGCGCGAGCAGCTCGTCCAAAGAGCCGACGAGCTTCGCATCGGGCGCAAGGTTTTGGGCCTCAGCGACCATTTCGTGACTCGGATCGCAGATGGCGAATCCCTGCGCCTTGCCGGTCGCCAGCATCGCTTCCATCCGGTTGCGGCCGATCCAGCCGACTCCGAGAAACCCGAGCCGCACCGTCACGGGGTCACGACGGCTTTGACGAAATTCCCGGGGCGGTCGCGGGTTGCGTTCAACGCTTCGTCGAGCTTCTCCAGCGGATACCGGTGCGTGATCAGATCCGCCGGGTGGAGCAACCCCGAGCGAACCGCCTCGATCGCGTCCTTTACCCCTTGCAAGGCGACGTTGGGATCGCGCTCGTGCGCGTTGACAACGTCGAACCCACGCCAGTTCCAAAGCTGCATGTTGACCTGCCGGGGCCCATCCTGGTGATAACCGGCGACAATTAACTTCCCGCCTTCGCCGGTCAGTTCGGCGGCGAGGTCGAGCGGCCATTGCTTGCCGACGGCTTCGATCACGCGCTCGCAAAGTCTGCCGCCCGTGAGCTCCTTCACCCGCTCGATGATGGCGTAGTGATCATCCATCTGGATCGTCTCTGCCGCGCCCATTTTTCGCGCGAGATCGAGCGAGCTTTGCCGCCTCGAAATTGCGATTACCCGAGCTCCTGCATTCGCGGCCAGCCTCACGAGGATCGCGCCGAGGAATCCGATCCCGATTATCGCAATCGTCTGCGCTTCGCGGATGTCGCTTCGGCGAAAGATGTTCATTGCGCAGCCAAAGGGCTCGCCGGGGAACGGAGTGTTGCCCAGCTCTTCCGGGATTGTGGCGACCCCCGAGGCGTCGGCTACATCATATTCCGCATAAGCCCTGGTCCCGAGCGTGGCCACGCGGTCGCCGGGTCGTAGATCGCGCACGTGGTCGCCCACTGCATCGATTGTTCCCCAGCCTTCGTGGCCGAGATCGCCGGGCCGGGTGGGGAAGGCCATCCATTCCGGGCCCTCCCAAGGCGTCAAGTTCGACGCGCAGACCCCCGATCCTTCAAGCCGCACCCGGACCTGGCCCGGTCCGGGCTCCGGCTTCGGGACTTCTCGGATTTCCACTTTGCCGGGCGCCGTCACCACTGCCGCGCGCATCGTCGAGCGACTTTCGCCGCTTTCGCTTCCGCTCATCTTGCTCCTCTATTCCGCGGCCTGGATCAGCGGCACTTCCGCATCGGGAGCGGCGACTCCGCGCCACGGGGCCCGTTTGGATCGCCGCTCTTCATCGAACCACCGGATGGTTTGCTGGAGCCCCTCACGAAGCTCGACCTCCGGCTGCCACCCGAGGAGATCCTTCGCCCTCGCTATGTTCGGCTTGCGGCGCTTCGGATCGTCCTCCGGCAGCGGGCGCTTCACCACACGGGAAGTAGATCCGGTCATCTCTTTCACCAGAGAGACCAGCTCCCGCACCGTCATCTCGGTGGGGTTGCCGAGGTTCACCGGCATTCCGTCCGCGCTCTGTGAGTCCATCAGAAGCATCAGGCCGCGCACGAGATCGTCAACAAAGCAAAAACTACGCGTCTGCGAGCCGTCACCATAGACAGTGATGTCCTCACCCGCGAGCGCCTGGCAAATGACGTTGGAGACGACGCGCCCATCGTCGGACCGCATTCGCGGACCGTAGGTGTTGAAGATACGCGCCACCCGCACCTCAGCGCGCCCGCTTCGCCGATAATCGAAGGCGAGGGTCTCAGCCGCCCGCTTGCCTTCGTCGTAGCACGCTCGCGGCCCCGTGCAGTTGACCCAGCCGCGATAGTCTTCCGGCTGCGGATGGACCTCTGGATCGCCGTAGACTTCGCTGGTTGACGTGAGGAGCAGACGCGCGCCCGATTCTTCCGCAAGACGGAGCAGATTGCTCGTGCCGACCACGTTGGTCAGCATCGTATGCTCGGGGTCGGCCTGGTAATGGGGCGGCGACGCCGCACAGGCGAGGTGATAAACATGGGTGAAACCCGTCCGGCGGAGTCGAGGCGGTAAATCCTCGATCACGTCGTGATCAACCAGCTCGAACCGGCTCTCTTCTTCCAGATGCGCGATATTGCTTGCCCGGCCCGTCAGGAAATTGTCGAGGCAGACCACCCGAGCTCCACTCTCAATCAGGCGGTCGCAGAGATGCGATCCGATGAAACCCGCGCCACCCGTGACAAGCGCAACCCGTTCCGTTTCTCGCTTCACTCGTGACTCCCTCGGATTGGTTGAAGCGCGCCGGAAGCGGCGCTCGGCCGCCTCCTGAAGATACCGCTCGAGTTGAGATGCGCGGTTTTGGGACGAATCCTCGGCGAGCACTCGACGCCGGGCCGAATTGCCGACCTGGTCCTTCGATTGAATGTCCTGGAGCAGCCTGACGACATCCTCGCTGCTGTCGGCCAGGTAGATCTCGTGCCCGGGCTCGAACAACCGGTCGAGTCCGTCCCAGCGGTCGGAAATCACCGGCGTCGCGCAGGCTGCGGCCTCGAACAGCCGGACTGAGGGAGACCAGCCGGCGGCGATCATATCGGCGCGCGTGACGTTCAGGGTGAAGCGCGACGCAGCGTAGAAGTCGGCATGTTCATCCGGCGGAACATGGTCGATCCGCTCGACGTTCGCCGGCCAGTCAATCGCATCCGGGTATTGTGGTCCGGCGACGACGAACTTCAGCTGCGGAAGACGCCGCGCCGGTTCGATAAGAAGTTTCTCGAGCGTCGGCTGCCGATCGGGGCTGTAGGTCCCGAGATAGCTGAGATCCCATTTTTTCGGCAGGTGCCTGGGAGCGTAAGCCTCGGCGTCCACGGAGCAGTAGAGCGCGCGCGCCGCAGGGGAGCCATATTGGCTCTCGATCCTGTCCAAAGTCGGGCCGCCCGTGAACGAAAGATACAGGTCGAAATGCGGGATCAGATCGAGCGAGAGATATTCGAAATCCTCCCGCTCCAGCTTGGCGAGCGTAACCGGCGTATCGATATCGTAGAACGCGGTGACACCGCGAGCATGCTCCTGGACAAAGCGGCCGACTTCGACCCCCTCACGCACATAAGAGCCGACGATCACCGCATCCGCCGTTTCGATCTGCGGACGCCACTTGTGCAGCTGCTCCAGCGAGCGATAGAATTCGAGCCTGCAGTAGTCCGGCTTCGGACAATCGCGATTGTCACGGTACCAGGGCACATCCCGTTCGAGGAACAGGACCTCATGCCCGCGCTCCGCAAAGGACTTCAGCAGCGCACGGTAGGTCGTCGCATGACCATTTCCCCAGGACGAGGACAGGCTGAGGCCAAGGACCACGAGCTTCATTCCGCCGCCTCCACGATCGGCTGGCGCTTCACGGCGGACTCCTGCCGAAGGATCCGGTCGACCTCCGCGCCGCGGTGCGCGTAGGTGTGTTCAGAAAGGACACGCTTCAGCGCGGCTCGGCCGATATCGCGAGCGCGCTCTGGCGTTAGCCGGGCCACGTGATCGGCCACATCCTGACCGTCGCGAGCCACCAGCACTTCCTCGTCAGGAGCCAGGAAGAGATCTATCCCTTCCCACGCATCAGTGATCAGGCAGGCCGCGGCGCCGGCGGCTTCGAACACTCTGGTCGCGGGGGAGAAGCCGATGTTTGCCATGCTGTCGCGAGCAATGTTGAGCACCGCGAGCGGCGTGCAGTTGAAGGCGTTGTGATCGGTCGTGAACACGTGGCCGACGCTGCGGACGTTGGCCGGCATCCCCTTCGTATCCCAGCCATTGCCGCCGATGAGGAACTGCCGCTCGGGGAGGGTCTCGGCAGCGGCGAGGAAGAAGGAGTCGACCCGCGCTTCCCGGTCAGGGAGCCTGTTTCCGAGGAAGGACAGGTCCGCCGCGAAGCGCGGATCGGACGCAACCGGATGGTGTGTCGTGGGATCGAGGGCGTTGTAGATGGGAACGCAGCGGGCTGCGCCGAACCCGTGGTAGGCTTCGACAACCGGCGGGCCGCCGCCATAGGTCAGCACCAGGTCGAGCGAATTGAGATTGCGGCGCACCGGATGGCCTTCGTCCTGGCGCATTTCGTCCAGCGTAGCGGCGGCATCCACGTCCCAGAAAATTCGAAGTGCATCGTAGCGACTGTTGGCGATGATCCCGTCGATCAGCTCCTCGTCGAAGACACCTACCCCGCTCGCCTTGACGACCACGTCAGCGTTGCGCGCTTCGGCCAGCACCAAGCGAAGCCCGTCGGCTGTCGCCGGATACACCACAGATTTCGCCCACGGCTGCGGCTCCATGTCGCGGTGCTGTTGCCGGTCGTAGGCGTCGGGTTCGTAGAAGGTGATCTCATGACCCCGGCTTGCCAGATCGCGAAGCAGCCCGCGATAGTAGGTCGCGGCGCCATTCCACCACGATGACAGCAGGCTCGATCCGTAGAAGGCGATCTTCATGCCGCGGTCTCCAGCGGTACCCGCTCTCCGTTGGTCCCGAGCGCAGTCGAGGGACGCTCGTGTCTCGACTGCGCTCGATACGAACCGATTTCCTCAACAATTCTCATGAGCTCCCGCGCCCGGTGGGCGCAGGTATGCCGGGCACGGATCGTTTCGAGACCGCTCTTCGCAAAAGACTCTCGAAGCTTCGGCTCGTTCTTCAGCTGCGTCAGCGCAGCGATCATATCTTCGCCCCTTTCGACCATCAGGAAGTCTTCGCCGACGCGGAACAGCCCTTCGCTGTCCTCCCACGGTGCGCAAACGAGCGGGATCCCGCACGCGAGCGCCTCGAACACCCGGATCGTCGGGATTCCCGGAAGGACTTCGCGGTAGAAGCGGCGCGGCACGTGAACGGTGGCCATGTGGCGCCCGAAAAGTTCCGGTGCGGCCGCATTGGCGATCCAGCCGTGATAGCGCGCCCCGTATCGCCACAGCACATCCCTTGCGTGCGATGGATAACGTACGCCGTAGATATCGAGCGGGATGTTGGCCCACTGCGCCGGTTGAAGAAGGTATTCGACGAGTTCGTCATTCCGCTCGTCGTCGCCCCAATTGCCTATCCAGACGAGGCCCTCGCGCCGCTGTTCCTCCAGGGGGGAATGGAAGCGTCGCGTGTCGGCTGCTTCGTGCCAAACGAACACCCGGTCGGCCCACCCCCAGCGGCGATAGACCTCGGCAAGCGTCTCGCCGAACGCGAGTACTCCGTCATAGCCGTCCAGGTCGTAGGCGCGCATCTGCTCGGGAGCCGAGACGGCGCGGTGATGCGTATCGTGGAACAGCAGGATGAAGTCCGCACCGCCCCGCCGCTCGCGCCCGAGCGCCGCCACAAGCTGCGGTTCGTTCCACTCGTGGACGATCACAAGGTCGGCATCGCCGACCAGTTCGGCTGGATCGCTTCCCGCGCGGTAAACGGTCGACCGAAGCTCGGGATAATCGGTGGCGAACCGGTCGAGCGCTTTTACGCCATGATCTGCGAGCAAATTCTGGACGCTCCATGCACCCTCCGGTTCGAACGCTTCGACCTCGTGCCCGAGGGCAATCAACTCCCTCAGGACCCCTCGAAGGAAGTGGGCGTTGCCGTGATTCCAGCAGGAACGTAGAGAATGGGTGAAATAGGCGATCTTCATGCGGCGCCCACGAATTCGACGGCCGAAGTGGTGCGCGCCGGCGGAGGCAGAAGCTCCGGCTGCAGGTGTTCGTAAATTTGCACCATTCGCCGCGCCATCAGGTCCGGCGTGTAGCGAAGCGCGTGCATTCGCGCGGCGATGCCGAGGTCCGTCCGCCGGGCGGCGTTCGCCAGCAACTCTTCGGTCGCTTCGGCAAAGGCGTCTGCGTCGTTGGTCGGGACAAATGTTGCGCAGCCGCTCCACAGCTCCCGGAACGTCGGTATGTCTGACAGGACGAGCGCGCATCCAGCTTGGGCAGCTTCGAGGACGGAGAGACCGAATGGCTCGTAGAGAGCCGCCGACGCGAAGATCGGCCGCGCCGCCAGCCGTTCGGCAATCCCGGCCGGGGGCAACTCACCCAGGCAACAGAGATTGTCGAATGCGACGTGCGCACCGTTCGGTCCCTGGAGCGGCCCGGCAGCCTCCACCTGGACGCCGAGCCGGGCCGCAGCTTCGTCCAGCGTCCGCAGGTTCTTGCCCTCATCCCACAGCCGCCCAGCGGTGAAGACGTAATCCTCCATCGGACGCCGCTTCATCGGCAGCGCTCGACGGCCGTTGTGCACCGCATGCACGGGCCGGGTGAGCGCATAGGTTCGGGCTGTGAGCGCCGCGAAGGCCGCGCCCGGAGCAACGATGGCGGCCGCGCGGTTGAGCCCGCATTCAATGAGATCGCGGCGCCAGCTGAAATCGGCCGGAAGCGCGGAACGCTTGACCGTGGCCCACCAGCTGGCGACGCAGCTGTGCTGCACGGCAACCACCGGCTGGTCGAATTCGCAGTCGGCCAGAAGCGCTGCGCTATTCGTCTGCACCAGGTCTGCGGATTCCTTCACGGCCAGTTCGGCAAGCGCACAGCCCGCGCGGCGGATCAGGTCCGGACGCTTGGCCGTCCAGTCGAGCGGAAACCCGGTATCGATGAGTTCGAATCCGCTCGCTTCGGTACGCTGCTGGGCGGATGGCGAGGGGCCAATGACGACGAGGAACGCCTCCACATCGCATTCGCGAAGGGCGCGAGCGAGATCGAGGCTATAGGTCCAAACGCCGCCAACGGCGTCGGTGACGAGCATCAGGCGCGTACCGCTCCTCATTCGGCTGCACTCGCAAAAACACGCTCGGTGTGAAGCTGAGGTCCGCGCTCGCTCGCTAGCCAGTCCGCAAGCGAGGCAACGCCTCTGCGCCAGGGCAATGGCCGACCGAGCCCAAGCGCTTGGGTCGCCGCGCTAGTATTGGAAACATACCAGCGCTGATCCCCCTGCCGCCAATCCTCGAAGCGAAGCTCGACCTTGCGGCCGATAATCGTCTCAATCTCGCCGATCAGTTGCAGCAAGCTGATTGCATTGTCCGGGCCACCGCCGAGATTGAAGGCGCAGCCCTTCACCGTTTCGATCCGCTCAAGCGCGCGCGCGTACGCGTCGACCGCGTCGGAGACATCGAGAATATCCCGGACCTGCCGCCCGTCGCCGTAAATTGTAATCGGCTCCCCCGCGAGCGCGCGGATCAGGAAGTGAGCAACCCAGCCCTGGTCCTCCGTCCCCATCTGCCGGTGTCCGTAGATGCAGCTCATCCTGAAGACCGCGGTCGGAATCCCGAAACTGCGGGCGTAATCGAGCACATATTGGTCTGCCGATCCCTTCGAGCAGCCATAGGGCGTGTGGAAGTCGAGCGACCGATCCTCGCTCATTCCCCGGCTGGCGATCTCACTTTTCGGAACGTAGCGATCCTCCACGCCGTCGAATTCCAGATCGCCGAGATCCCCATAGACCTTATTGGTCGAGGCGAAGATCACCGGCACTGGCTCGTTTCGCACTCGGATCGCGTCGAGGACGTTGATGGTGCCTTTGACGTTTGTTTCGAAATCGTCTCGGGGATCGACGAGGCTGGTCGTCACCGCAACTTGTGCCGCCATATGATAGACCGCCTTGGCATCGGCCGCGGCCCTGCGCACCTGGTCCTCGTCGCGAACGTCACCCACGATTTCACCGATGCGGGAGCCGTGCCGGTCCTTCAGCCATTGCAGGTTTCGCTCGACACCCGGCCGGGAGAGCGCGTCGTAGATCAGGACATCATGTCCCTCGCTAGCGAAGCGGTCGGCGATGTTGCAGCCGATGAAGCCGGCGCCGCCGGTGATCAGGATGGGACGATCGTCTCGGGCAATCATGCGACAAGCCCCCTGGCTTCCAGCTCCGCCCTTGCCTGTTCGACGCGATCATCCGCCGTCTGACTTGCCACCCATTCGGCAAGCTCGGCCAGGCCCTCCTGGAAATCCTTCTCCGCACGGAATCCGAGCTTTTCGGCGGCCTTGCTACCGTCGCAGAAGCAATGGCGAATGTCGCCGGTTCGCGACTTGCCGGCGATCTCCGGGTCGACGCTGTCGCGCCCCATGGCGCGGGCCAACTCACGCGCGACATCGGAAACGCTTCGGTCATGCCCGGAGCCGATGTTGAACACCTCGCCGTCGGCTTCCGGGGCGGTCAGGGCCTCAGCAAAGCCGCGAGCCACATCGCCAACGTAAACGAAATCCCGGCGCTGCTCGCCATCCTCGAAGATCATCGGCCTCTGCCCGTTGAGCAGACGCGACGAGAAAATCGCGAGGACGCCGGTGTAGGGGTTGGAAAGAGCCTGCCCCGGACCGTAGACATTGAACAGGCGGAGGCACACGCCCTCCATCCCGTACGCCTTGGTCATGATCAGCGTCTGCCGCTCCTGGACATATTTGCCGAGCGCGTAGATCGAGGCAAGACTGGGCCGCTTCCATTCAGGCGTCGCGACCGGTTTCAGCTGCCGTCCTTTTGCATCGAGCGGATCCCAGCTCTCGTCGCTGGACGCGCGCGTCTGCCGCACCGCATCTTCAACGAGATTGCCGTCAGCGTCGCGATAGAGACCTTCGCCGTAGATGCTCATGGAGGAAGCGGTGACGACCCGCCGAACCGGGTTTTCGATCAGCTGCTCGAACAGCACAGCGCTTCCGGTTTCATTGACCGACGTGTAGCGCTCGACCGCATACATCGACTGGCCCACACCCACCTCGGCGGCGAGGTGAATCACGCTGTCGACACCCTTGAGAGCACGCGCAACAACCGCCGGATTGCGAATATCCCCGCGCAAAAGCTCGACTTCGGCCGGAAGGCCGTCCGGGCG